>ENA-UPSM01006618-UPSM01006618.1-activated-sludge-metagenome-genome-assembly--contig:-NODE-6618-length-10672-cov-5.363191_pt1 | contig 10672 bp, 11 predicted proteins | sample MGYA00238181_ERZ773283 | MGnify/ENA primary metagenome ERZ773283 (study PRJEB29023, sample SAMN05720199) | activated sludge metagenome | isolation source: Anaerobic digester | place: Japan... | reverse complement strand
GTTCGAATCTTGGCGACAACATGTCGACATCATATCGACGCAGTGTCGGCATGGCGACTCCGGCCCGAGCAACAGCGCCGCTCGGCCATGTGTGCTCATTGCTCGCTAGTGTGGACACATGGACGTCGGCATTCGAGAGCTCAAACAACACCTCTCCGACTACCTGGACCGCGCCCAGCGTGGCGAGGTCATCCGGGTCACCGACCGCGGGGTCCCCAAGGTGGTCATCTCCCCCCTCCCGGGCATCTCCGGACTCGACGCCGGAATCGCCGACGGGTGGATCCGACCGGCGGAGCGGGTTGGCCTGGGTCCGGTGCGACGGTCGAAGGGTTCGGCGCTCGTACGCGACGTGCTCGCCGACGATCGCGAATGACCACGTACGTCGACTCCAGTGCGCTGCTCAAGCGCTACGTGGACGAAGCGGATTCCGATGTGGCCGACCGGCTCATCGGCAGCGACCTGGTGCTCGTCACGAGCTGGATCACCGCGGTCGAGGTGCGGCGCAACCTGGCGAGGCTGCTCACGGGCACCGATCTCGTGGCAGCCCAGTCCCAGTTCTCCGCCGACCTCGGCGCCATAGCGATGATCACGTGCGACGAGCTGGTCGCCACCGCTGCTGCCGCCATCGGCGAGACCCTGGGAGTGCGGTCACTCGACGCCATCCACCTTGCGTCGGCGCAGCGGCTCCAGATCGACGCGATCACCTTCGTCACGTTCGACCTCCGCCAGGCGCAGGCGGCCCGATCGCTCGGGTTCACCGTGCGGGGAGCTTGACCGACTCGGGCGATCAGCTCACGCGGCGCCCGCCGGTCCCGACGTTCAGCTCGAGGCGCGAGCCACCGGCGCTGATGTCCATCCCCTTGCCCAGGGCGCACTGCTCGGCCCACGGGCTCGAGTGGCGGGGGTGGTCGCGGAGCGGCCGGGCGGTTCCGTCGAGCGAGAAGCCTCCCTGCGTTCCGAGGCGGAGCGTGCCCTCGATCGGCGAGGCGTACGTCACGTCGATCTCGGGACCGGTGCGAACGACGACCGGGGCGGCCGCGGTCACAGCGGCGACGAACGCACCGAACGCGGCGCTGCCGGACAGCGCAGGGTGATCCGCGGCGCGGCCGACCTCGCAGATCCACACGTTGTCGGCGCCGCCCGGAGCGACGAGATCGAACGGCAGGGTGTGACCGCCCGTCGACTCGCCCGGCGCGTACGCCCGCCAGTGCGCCGGCCGCTCGGACCACAGAGCGACGTACCCCTCGCCCTTGCGGCCGATGACCCATCCGTCCTGCTCGACGATCTCGTCGAAGCGGTCCTGCGGGAAGAAGGCATGGGTGAAGTGCTCGTAGCCGAACAACGGCCCGAGGAGGTTGTCGGTGGGCGACGCGTACCGCGGACGGTAGATGTGCACGGCAGCCCGTCCGACCTGGGCCGTGCGCGGCATCGACGCCGTGCCGGTCCAGTAGCCGTTGTCGTTGCCCCAGTCGGCCGACGGACGGAGGTCGTTGGACGGATGGGTCGTGAACACGAGCGCCTCGGGATCGAGCGTCGCCTGCCACGCGTGCACCTGCTCCATCGCGTCACCGAACCGGTGGTCGACGACCGACGAGAGCATCACGTCGGGGCTCCGCCAGGTGTAGGTGTGCGCCTCGCCGAGGACGCCCGCGGCCGCGAACGGCGCGAGTTCACGGATGACCACCTGGAGAATGCCGGGGTTCAGGTCGGCGAACTGCTTCACTGCGCTGAACTTCTGGAACAGCTCGGAGTCGAAGAGCTGCCAGCGCTTGGCGGCATCGAGGGTCGCGGGCACCATCTGCCACGCGGTGAGCGCCCCTTGCGACCACCAGAACGGGAGGTTCGCGGCGTTGTACTCGTAGCCGTACGCGCCCTGGGGGTCGAGCGAGAAGTCCTCGTGGGGGTCGAGCACCACGCCGTGCCGCTCGCGGATCGTCGCGACTTCACTGCTCCGGGCCGCCTCCTGGATCGCGGCGGGCAGACGGTACTTCGTGGAACCGATGAGAAACGCCGGGCCGATGTCGGGGCCGTTGAACGGCTGAGCGGTCGTGTCGAACAGCAGCTTGGCCGTCTGGAACGACGACTCGACGAGCGAGTTGGTCTTCGAGACCTTGTAGGCGCGGCCGTGGGTCACGCCGTAGGCGCCACGGATCGTGTGCGTGGCCACGTCGTAGAAACACAGGTCGATCACGGCAGCCGCCCGGCTGACAATCTCGGGGTCGTCGGCGAACTCGACGAGGGTCAGGAGCGGCGCGTAGTCGTATTTCATGTAGGTGTTCGAGTGCCACTCGAAGAACCCGAAGCGGGCGCGTTCGTCGAGCCAGTCGAGCAGCGGTTGGCGGGTCCGAGCGGCGTGCTGCGCTCCGGTGAGCCCGGTGTAGGTGAACACCCGGTCGGGTAGAGCGAGGCCACCGAGGTACTCGTCGACCGCGAAGATCATCCGGTGGTTCTCCGACCAGAACCACTTGTTGTCGACGTCTCCCGCGGGGAGCGGGTCGTCGTAGCGGTACCGGAACCCGGCGATGGCGTCCTCGATCGCGGTGATCGTCGCCGCCGGGAGCGTTCCTGCGCCGAGGCGCAGGATCCACTGGTAGTTCATGAGATCGAAGTCGGCGGTGTCGTAGTACGGATCCGGGTCGACGAGCGCAGCGGTCACGGCGCTCGGGTCCCAGACGAAACCGGGTTCACGCTGCGCTCGCACGAGATGGGTGGCGACGCTGGCACCGCTCGTCGGTTGCAGCGACTGGGTCGCCACGGTCAGGTAGGCGTCGGCTCGCTGCTGGAACGCCACCTCGTCGATGAGGCCGACGCTGCCGGGGGCCGGCAACGGGACGGGCCCGCCGATGCTCGGGGCCGCGCACGTCGGCGACGGCACGGGTGGCGCCTCGCCGGGCGCGCACCCCGGCAGCCACACAGCGCCCGCGCCGGCAGCGCTCGCGAACAGGAACTGACGGCGTGTCGCCCGCATTGCTTCTCCCCCCGGTTGCCACATGCCATGTGACTCGTGTCAGCTTGCCCCATCGTGGGTCGGTCGGCCACCCCGGAAGTCGGCCATGATGTCGGCGTGGCGACGACAGGTGTGGTGGTGGGTGCGGGCGACCGCGGGTTCGACGCGTACGCGACACTCCTGCTCGACGAACCCGAGCTGGGCCGCATCGTCGCGGTCGCCGACCCCGATGCCGGTCGACGCGCACGGTTCGCCGAGCGCTACTCCCTGGGGACGGCCGACTGCTTCGACGGCTGGGAGTCATTGTTCGCAGGGCCGCGGCGCGCCGATTACGCGATCATCGCCACCGGCGACACGCACCATGTGACGCCGACGCTCTTGGCGCTCGCCGCCGGCTACCACGTGCTGTTGGAGAAGCCGATGGCGTTGGACGAGGTCGACTGCCGCCGCATCGTCGAGGCCGCTGCCGCCGCCGGTCGATCGGTCGCGGTGTGCCACGTGTACCGGCACTCACACCTCTTCCATCGTTTGCACGAGGTGATCGAGTCGGGCGCACTCGGCGACGTTCTGACGATCCAGTTGTCGGAGAACGTCGCCTATTGGCACTACGCGCACTCCTACGTCCGCGGGCACACCCGGCGCAGCGAGGTGCCGTGGTTGTTGCAGAAGTCCTGCCACGACCTCGACCTGCTGTCCTGGATCGCGGGTGCCCCCGCGGCTCAGGTGTCGTCGTTCCTGCGGCCGACCGAGTTGACGCTGCGCAACGTTCCCGACGGCGCGCCCGAGTACTGCATCGAGGGGTGTCCGCACTCCTCGACGTGCCCCTACGACGCGGTGGCCACCTACCGGGATCTGGGTCCGGCGCTCACCGACCTGTCCATGGCCGAGCGGCCCGTCGGGTTGGGCGTCGGAGCGTCGGTCCTGAAGAAGGTGCGGCCGGCGCTCGTCGCCTCGCCGATCCCGGCCGTGGCGAAGCGCGCCGAGTGGTGGCGCTGGCCCGTCGCCGCGGTCACCGACGACCACACGCCCGAGGGGCTCGATCACGCGCTGCGCACCACCCGCTGGGGCCGGTGCGCGTACCGCGTCGAGGACAACGACCAGCCGTCGGGCCAGACGGTGTCGGTCCGGTTCGCGAACGACGTCCTCGCCAACTTCACGTTGCAGTCGACGTCGCACCGGGCGATGCGGTCGGTGCGGGTCAACGGCACGGCCGGGTCGGCGTGGGGTGAGCTGCACGCGCTCGACGGTTGGTTGCACGTCGCCGACCACAAGAGCGGAAAGGTCCGCAAGCAGCGCATCCCGACGGCGTACGACGGCCACGGTGGCGGCGAGCGCCCGCTGTTCCGCGACTTCCTCGCCGCCATCGAAGCCGGGCGGGAACCGTCGCCGTCGGCGACCGAGAGCCTCGAGAGCCACCGGATCGCGTTCGCCGCGATGGAATCGGCGCAGACCGGCCGGATCGTCGACCTGGCCTGAACCGCAATATCCGACGCAGAGTGTCGATTCCCGTCGATGCCGTTCGTAGAGGAGATGGGGCAGGACTCTCCTGCCGCAGACGTCAACGGAGGATGTCATGAGGAAGCTGGTCGTCTCGGAGTTCGTATCGCTCGACGGGATCGTCGAAGCCCCCGGGGGCGAGGATGGGTACCGTCGCAGCGGCTGGACCATCCCGTACTTCAGTCCCGAGGTGGGCGAGTACAAGACGGCCGAGCTGCTGTCAGCCGACGCGTTGCTGCTCGGCCGGGTGCAGTACGAGGAGTTCGCCGAAGCGTGGCCGGAGCGCTCCGGCGATCCGATGTCCGACCACATGAACGCCATGGCGAAATACATCGTGTCGGCGTCACTGCAGGATCCGGCCTGGAACAACACACACTTGTTGGGCGGCGACATGGTGCCAGCAGTGACCGCGCTGAAGGAGACCGAGGGGGCGGACATCCTCGTCGCCGGCTCAGCGACCCTCGTGCGCTCGCTGCTCGAGGCCGACCTGGTCGACGAACTCCGAATGGCGATCTACCCGCTGACGCTGGGATCGGGAAAACGGCTGTTCCCCGACGACAGTCACCTGCACTTCGAGCTGGTCGAGGTCACCACGATTCCGACGGGAGTGATGCTCGCCTCGTACCGACGGTCCGAGGCTCCGGTCACCGTCGAGTTCGACTACGGGTCCTTGGTGGAGCCGACGTCGGAGAGCTGACCGGCGGCACACCGGCGATCACGTGTCAGTCGGTCGCCGCGTCGGGTTGGGGGCGACGCAGGTCGACGACGCAGTTGGTCCCACCGTCCGCGTTTGGCGAGATCGCGTCGGCGGCGGGATCGTCGTGCCAACGACCGTCACTGTCGAGGTAGCGGAACGCGTACTGGCCACCCTCGTCGAGGACGACCGTGGCGCTCCGCAGGGACCCCTTCTTGCGAAGCGGGGTCGCCGTCGGATCCCAGTCGTTGAAGTCACCCACCACCGACGTCGGCCGATCCAGCCATTGGGTCGGAATGGAGAACGTGACCTTCACGCGACCACCGCGCCGCTGGAACTTCTTGTCGATCACGATGCTCTCCTGTCACTCCGGGTCGATGCCCGTCCGTAGATTGATCGTGCAACCGGATCCCCCGACCGACCAGGGACCAAGGGCCCGACCGGCGTACGGGGTGGCCCGCTCAGGCCTCCGGTTCGATCGACTGCAGCTCGAACTCGGCGTCCTCGGTGTAGGTGGTCTCGCCGATGATCGTGTCGGTGCGCACCTCGATGCGGCGTTCGTTTCGCAGCGGCAGTGCGTCCGCAGCGGCGAACCACACGTCGGCCTGCTCGGTGCCGTCCTGCCCTCCCGACATGGTGCGCTCACGGTGGTAGTGGAGCGCTTCGACCGGCTCGCCTCCGATCGTCAGCGTCTCGGCACCGACGAATCGGTAGGGCCCGGCACTCCGTGACGCGGCCGGATCGTCGGTCGGTTCGCTGTGGCAGGTCTGGGTCCACTCGTCGCCGGGTTCGGCGTCGAGGCGGATCGTCACCGACGAGTCGCACGCGAACGTCGACGTGGTCTCGTTGGCGAACACGCCGAAGTCCCACCGTTGAAAGGTCGAGCCGCCCCGCTCGTCCAAGGTGCCGTCGGTGGCGCAGTACTCCCACGACTGCCAGTGATTCGAGTGGAAGTCGATCCGGAACGTCCAGCACCCGTCGGAGCGATGCGTGACCGTCGCCGGCATGTCCGGGCCCTCGGTCTGTTCCTTGGGTGGAGTGCTGAGCGCGTCGGTACCGCTGCCTCGGTAGCGGTAGACGCCCTGCTCCGGCCGGAGCACACCTTGCACCGGGGCGATCGACGTGGCCGTGCCGATACGCCGGCCGGCCTCGTCGGAACTCACCTCGTGTCCGGACGATCCACCCCAGACCACGATGCCGACAACCACGGCGATCGCCACGGCCAACGCGGCGACGACGCCGAGCACGACCCGGCGGCGGGTGGTGCCCACGTCGGTCGACGTCGACTCGGTCACGGCCGGATACCGGCGAGCCGCGGTGCGTGCGCTGCCTCGACGAGGTCGGCGACATCGGCGCCGCTCAGGGTCTCGCGTTCGACGAGCGCGGCGGCGATGGCGTCGAGCGCAGCGCGGTACCGCTCCAGGCAGTCGCGGGCGCGAGCCGCCTGGGCCTCGAGGATCTTCTCGGTCTCGGAGTCGATGAGCCGCGCCGTCTCGTCGGAGTAGTCGCGGGTCTGCACGAGGTCCTCCCCCAGGAAGACCGCAGAGTTCGATCCCCAGGCGAGGTGGCCGAGCTTCGGTGACATGCCCCACTCGCGGACCATTCGACGGGCGAGCTCGGTGGCCTGGACGAGGTCGTCGTGAGCGCCGGTCGACGCAACGCCGAAGACGATCTCCTCGGCGGTGCGACCGGCGAGCCGCACAGCGAGGGCGTCGTCGAGGGCGGGGCGTTGTTCGATGACCCGCTCACGCTCGGGCAGCTGCTGGGTCGAACCGAGGGACAGGCCGGCAGGCAGGATCGTCACCTTGTGCACCGGGTCGGCGTGCTCGAGGAGGTGGGCGACGAGCGCGTGTCCGGCCTCGTGCGCGGCGAGCACCCGCTGCTCTTCGGGGCCGACGACGAGCGCCGACCGTTCGAGGCCGAGCAGGAGCCGATCGCGGGCCGTCTCGAAGTCCGCGGCCGAGATGACCTCCGCGCCGCGACGCACGGTGGCGAGCGCGGCCTCGTTGACCAGGTTCGCGAGGTCGGCGCCGCTCATGCCGGGGGTGCCACGGGCAACGAGGTCGAGGTCGACGTCGGGGGCGAGGTGTTTGCCCTTCGCGTGCACGGCGAGGATCTCGGTGCGCTCCTGTTGGCTCGGGAGCGGGATGACGACCTGGCGATCGAAGCGGCCGGCGCGCAGGAGCGCCGGGTCCAAGATGTCGGGACGGTTGGTCGCGGCGAGCACCACGATGCCCTCGGTCACCTCGAAGCCGTCCATCTCCGAGAGGATCTGGTTGAGCGTCTGCTCCCGTTCGTCCTGGCCACCGCCGAGCCCGGCGCCGCGCTTGCGGCCGATGGCATCGATCTCGTCGATGAACACGATGCACGGGTGCTGCTTGCGGGCCGTATCGAAGAGGTCGCGGACACGGGCCGCACCCACGCCGACGAACATCTCGAGGAACTCCGACGCGGTGATCGACAGGAACGGCACCCCCGCCTCGCCGGCGATGGCGCGGGCGAACAGGGTCTTGCCGGTGCCAGGCGGGCCGACGAGCAGCAGCCCCTTCGGGATGTGGGCACCGACGGCGGCGAACTTGTCGGGGTGGCCGAGGAAGTCGACGACCTCGCGGATCTCGTGCTTCACCGCGTCGTAGCCGGCCACGTCGTCGAAGGTCGTCGTCGGCCGGGTGGTGTCGTGCACGCGGACCCGGCTCCGCCCGAAGGCGGCGAACCCACCGGCCTGGCGTTGGGCTCGGCGCGACATCCACACGATGGCGCCGACGATCAGCACCATCGGGAGCAGCAGGGTCAGCAGCGACCCCAACCATGTCGACGGCTCCGCCACGTAGTTGCGGGCGACGTCGTTGCGGGCGAGCCGGGCGATGTCGGCGTCGGGCAGGCCGCCGGCCGGGCCCTGGGTCGTGAACCGGTCGCCCTTCGTCGTCGTGCCGTCGATCGAGCCCGAACCGGTCTGGAACGTGACCTCCTTGACCTTGCCGGCGTCGACGCGGGCGAGGAAAGTCGAGTACTCGATCGTGCTCGTCGCGGCGGTGGTCCCCTGCCGGGCCAGCAACGCGCCGAGCCCGACGAGCAGCGCGACGCCGGCGGGGAGCCACCACCAACGCTGAGCGCGTGACGCTCCTCGGACCGTCGAAGCGGTGTGGCGGAACGGATGGTCGGGCGGTTGGACCTGCATCGACCGGTCAGCCCAGGAAGTACGTCAGCAGGGCCAGGACGATGATGATCACGACGACACCGACCACCCACGCCACGTCGAACTCGAGGTCGCCGAGCCGCGTTCGACGATCCCACTTCACCTGCGCCTTGGACCCGACCTTGGGGAGGTGACTGGGGTGAGGGTGGGGCTTTTGGGACGTGCTCTTCTTGCGACCGTTGGTCATGGTCCCACCCAATCAGTTCGGGCGGGCGGGCACCCGGGTCCTTGGTCACCTTCTGGGGGACGTCTATCGTTCCGGGCCTCGGAACGGGGCAGGACGGGATGAGCGACACGCCAATCGATGTGAGCTGGTGGCTCGCCTCCGATGGGAAGTGGTACCCGCCGTCGTTCCGACCCGATTCGACATCGGCCGATTCCGACGGCGGCCTGCCACCGGCTCGACCGGAGCCCCCGACGTTGCCGCCGTCGGCCCGCGCCACGGCCGACGCGTTGGCCGGCCTCCCCGCCGACTTCCACATCGTGCACGGCTTCGGGCCGGGCTCGCGGCGCCACGTCGTCAACCACCTCGTCATCGGGCCGACCGGGGTGTGGGTCGTCATCGCGGCGCACGAGCCGGGGGTCCTGGTCAAGCAGGCGGGCACGTTGTGGAACGGCGATACCTCCATCTCGACCAAGGTCGAGCAGGTCGAGACGCTTGCCCGGTTCGCGCGGCACCTGCTCGGTTGCGAGACCAACTCGGTCCTCTGCTTCACGACCGCAACGCTGCCGCGCCGGGCGCAGATGGTCGGCCGGGTGCGGGTCCTCGAGCTCGGTGTCCTGACCGATCACCTCGCGGGTGGCCACCCGACGCTCGGGCCGGACCGGGTCGCGGCGGTGCTCGCTCGGGTCGACGAGTGGCTCCGGCAGGCGCCGGCCCTGTCGACCACGCCCCCGCCGCCGCCTCGGGGAGCGTCGCTCCGACGACGGATCGGGATCGGCGCCGGCATCGCCGCCGCCATCGTCACCGGGGCAACGTTGAGTGCGTCGTTCCTCACCGACGTGTCCGTGGCGCGGACCGAGTCGGTGCGTCCCACCAGTACCACCGCTCCTCCGACGACGGTCGGGGTGCCGGAGGAGCTGTTGGAGGTCGACATCAGCTGTCCCCGGCTCGGTCTCGGCTACCAGCTCATCCCGCGGACCGTGTCGACGGGCCTCGACCTGTTGCAGGTCGCGGCGACCGTCGACGGACAGCCGCAGTTCATCGGGTCGCTCGCCGCCGGCCTCCCCGGACCACCGATCATCGGAGTCCCACCGTCGACCACGGTCGGATTCGACTACGTCGTCGTCGGCACCGACGAATCAACCGGCCCGCCGAACCACGTCGACATCTCCACGCCGCCCTGGCCCTGCTGAACGAGGGCCCTGCTGAACGAGCCGACCTCACTGTCAGGCGTCGATGAGATGCTCACCGACATGCTCAACGTGCTTGTCTCCACTCTCGAAACACAGGGCTCGGTTCCGGGCGACTTCTCCTACGTACCCGCCGGCGAACTCGTCGGTCGGTACAGCCTGGTGTGCGACAGCGAACGCCCGGACGGAACGGGCTGCGGTTGTGGTCGCGCCTTCGGTGGGTTCACGACCCATCGCAGCACCACCACGGCCATGGTCGTCGAACGTGACATGACCGAGGCCGACTGGCGGAAGGCGCTGTACGACACCTTGGTCGCCACCGGCTGGGCGGGGCTGATGCGCGACGACGCCCTCGCGGGCCTCGTCGACGATCTCGTCGAACACGACCTGCACCACATCGCCGACATCCCCGTCGGCACCGTGCTCGGGCGCCGGGCGTACAACGAGGGGCGCGGCGACGACGCCAACACCGTCGACACGCTGCTCGAGCGGACCCGGCTGCCGCGGCTTGGCTGACGGGCGTCTGGGCGCCCCGACTCCACCTTGCCGCTCGCTCTCTGCCGGATATTGTTCTTCCCCATCACGATGGGGGCGGGGCGATGAGCGACACACCGATGGACGACTCGTGGTGGCTTGCGTCGGACGGCAAGTGGTACCCCGCCACGTCCCATCCGAACTACCAGCCGCCACCTCGCCCCGATCCCCCCTCCCCACCAGAGCCCGACGGGCCACCCGGACCGACGGTCATCGGAACTCCGGGATCGGGCCCTGCGGAGGTTGCCAACCGATGGCAGCAAGGCGCCGACGGCGAGCGGGCAACGGCCGACGCCCTGATGAAGCTTCCGTCGACCTATCGCATCATCCACGGGCTCAAGGTGGGAGCCGGCAAGGGCGACATCGACCACCTCGTCGTCGGACCGACCGGGGTCTGGGTGATCGACTCCAAGAACGACGCCGGGGAGTTCACCGCCGGCAACGGCACGCT
>ENA-UPSM01006617-UPSM01006617.1-activated-sludge-metagenome-genome-assembly--contig:-NODE-6617-length-10673-cov-5.838953_pt1 | contig 10673 bp, 10 predicted proteins | sample MGYA00238181_ERZ773283 | MGnify/ENA primary metagenome ERZ773283 (study PRJEB29023, sample SAMN05720199) | activated sludge metagenome | isolation source: Anaerobic digester | place: Japan... | reverse complement strand
GCCGCTGGCACCAACGGCGGTGTCGGCACCGGCGGTTCGGCCTCGGCCGGAGCGGTGAGCGGTGGCCTTTGGACGGCATCCGCCTCGTCGGCCGGTGGCAACGGTGGCGCCGGCGGCCCGGGTCGTCCCGGCGGCGGCGGTGGTGGCGGCGGCGCCTCCGACTGTGACAGCGACGACGCCGGCGCCGGTGGTGGCGGCGGCGGCGCCGGTGGCGCCGGAGCGTTCTCCGGTGGTGGTGGCGGCGGCGCCGGAGCGGCATCGATCGCACTGCTGCTCGACAACTCCTCGCCCACCCTCACGGGCGTCCAGATCGTGCTCGGCACGGGCGGCAACGGCGGTAACGGGGGCAACGGCGCCTTCGGTCAGCCGGGCGGCACGGGCGGCACGGGCGGACCGGGCTTCGAGGATGGCGGCGCCGGTGGCGCCGGCGGCAACGGCGGCAACGGCGGCACGTCGGGAGCCGGCGGTGGTGGGGCCGGCGGCCCGGCCATCGGTATCGTCCGCCAGGGCTCGGCGACCGGCACGGCGACCTTCTCCGGTGGATCGGGCGGCGCCGGCGGCACGAACGGTGGGGCCACGGGCACGGTGACGAACTCCGTCACCCTCTGACCAGGGCGCCCGACATCATCTGACCGACCCGGACCCCGGGGGTTCGTCGAGCTCCGTGCTCGGCGAACCCCCGGGGTTCGTCGTTCCCCGCCACGGTCTCCGTCGGGAGCAACGTCTCACTACAGTCGGCGGATGCCCCGCCCCACCTCCGTGACGGTCGACCGGGGCATCGTCACGATCGACGGACGACGTCGATTCCTCAACGGGATCCGTCTCACTCCACGGGGCACGTCGATCTCAGGGTCCGACGTCGACGCGCACTCCGCCGTGGCGGTCGTCGCCGAGACCGGAGCGAACGCAGTCGTCGTCGAACCCGACGACGCGACACCGGAGCTGCTCGATGCCGCGAACAGCTGCGGCGTCCTCGTGCTCGTCGACGTCACGGTGATCGACGACCCCCGACGTCGGTCCGCCGCGACGGGGGTTGCGGGTTGGTTCGTCGAGGGTCGAGGGTGGCGCCCGAAGCGACCGGCTGACCGGGTCGGCCCGCCGATCGTGTCCGCGCCACGACCCTGGGCACTCGGATGGGCGACCGGCGACGAACGCGACCTGCCCGACCGCATGCGGCGAGCGCGTCGACCACCGACGGCACTCACCGGGTTCGGGGCACCGTCGGTCGCCGCGACCGACGCCTGGTTCGACGGCGCCGGGCGAGCGTGGCGCCGGCTCGGAGAACACGATGGTCCCCCCGTCGGCGAGCGGGACCTCGCGTGCCTCCTCCGGCACAGTCCCCCCGCAGCGTTCGACGACCCCCACGACTGGGCAGCAGCGACGCGGGCCTATCAAGCGATGGTGATCCGCTTCCATGTCGAAACGGCCCGCCGACTCCGGTACTCGCCGCTCGGCGTGGTCGTCCCGGAGGCGCTCTACGACCCGGCTGGCGGTGTGTCGTCGGCCCTCATCGGGCCCGACGGCACGCCGAAGGAGGCGCTGAGGGCGTTGACCGACGCCTATCACCCCGTCACCGTGATCGCGGATCGGCTGCCCCCGCACCTCCACGGGCACGAGGCGCTGGCCATCGACGTCCACGTCGTGAACGATCTGGCGGAGCCCCTCGCGGACGCGTCGGTCGTCGCCACGCTGACGTGGGCCGACGGCCGCCAACGCTACGGATTCGGCGGTGGAGCCGCCCCCGACAGCGTGCAACGCGTGGGCACGATCCCGATCGTCGTCCCCCCGGTGAGTGGCCCACTGGATCTCGTCATCGAGCTTCGCCACGGCGATGCCGTGGTCACGCGGACCTACCGCAGCGAGATCTTCGCCGACCCCCACGAACACTGACCCGCCCCGCCCACTCAGGAGCTCACCCGTGACCGCACCGACCGAAGGCTTCCGCCAACACCGCTTCGCTCCCGCCCCCGGGGCCACGCGAGTGCTCCTCGTCCGCCACGGCGAATCGGCGCCGGCCCATCCCGACCGGCCCTTCCCGCTCGCCGACGGCCACGGCGATCCGCCCCTCCACCCCGACGGCGAGCTGCAGGCGCAGGCAGTGGGACGGCGGCTCGCCGAGACCGAAGCCGTCGACGCCATCTACGTCACCACCCTCCAGCGCACCCACCAGACCGCGGCCCCGCTGGCTGCGCTCACGGGCCTCAGCCCGGCCGTCGAGCCGGATCTCCGAGAGGTGCACCTCGGTGAGTGGGAGGGAGGCGAACTGCGTGTCCGGGCGGCTGCCGGCGACCCGGCGTTCGTCGCGGCGATGGCGGCGCAGCGATGGGACCTCATTCCCGGTGCCGAACCGCTCGAGGACTTCGACCGCCGCCTCCAGGACGGCCTCTCGCGCATCGTCGCGGCCCACCCCGACCAGACCGTGGTGGCCGTCGTCCACGGCGGCGTGATCGGCCAGCTCCTGGCCCACGCCGTCGGCGTCGAGGGCTTTGCGTTCGTCGGCGCCGACAACGCATCGATCTCCGAGCTCGTCGTCCACGACGGCCGCCAGGTGCTGCGCCGCTTCAACGACACGGCGCACCTCGACGCTCCCCCGAATGTGACGTCCGTCTGAGCAACGTCTCAGTTTCCGCTGTCGCCGACGTGGACGATAGGTTTCTCACGTAAGGGAAACCCGTCGAGTGGGAGCTCACCGCACATGGCGCAAACGATGAAGCGACCCGGAGCCGACGCTCCGGTGATCAATCCCCCGGCCGCCCGACGGGCACCGTGGCCCGTCCAGTTCTACCGATCGGCAGTCGGCAAGAAGTGGGTCATGGCGATCAGCGGCATCATGATGCTCGGCTTCGTCGTCGCCCACCTCGTCGGCAACCTCAAGCTGTACCTGGGCAAGGAGCCCGACGGGAAGTACGCGATCGACGTGTACGGCGAGGCGCTCCGCGAGCTGCTGCACCCGATCATGCCCAACATGGTGGTGCTCTGGATCCTGCGGATCGGCCTGATCGTGGCGCTGGTCGCCCACGTCCACGCCGCGGCGACCCTGACGATCATGAACCGCAAGGCGCGGCCCACGAGCTACCAGTCGTCGCGCGACTACGTCGCGGTCAACTTCGCGTCACGGTCGATGCGCTACACCGGCGTCATCCTGTTGGCGTACCTCGTGTTCCACCTGCTGGACCTCACGATCGGCTCGGCCAACCCCGACTTCGTCGACGGCGCCGTCCACAACAACATGATCGCCTCGATGCAGCGCTGGCCCGTGGCCATCGCCTACATCATCGCCAACATCGCCATCGCGGTGCACCTGTACCACGGCACCTGGTCGATGTTCCAGAGCCTGGGCCTCAACAACCCCCGCTACAACGCCGCACGCAAGGCCTTCGCCACCGGCATCTCGCTCCTCATCGGTGTCGGCAACGTGCTGTTCCCCATTCTCATCGTCACGCGAGTGGTGAAGTGAACCACGCAAGTGGTGAAGTGACCCGAGCAACCACCTCGTTCGAACCGACCCAGGAACCGACATGACACTTACGCTCGACTCGAAGGTCCCCGGCGGTCCGATCGCCGACATGTGGGAGAACTACAAGTTCGACCTCAAGCTCGTGAACCCGGCGAACCGCCGGAAGTTCGAGGTCATCGTGGTGGGCACCGGCCTCGCCGGTGGCGCCGCAGCGGCGACGCTCGGCGAGCTCGGCTACAACGTCAAGGTCTTCACGTACCACGACTCCCCCCGCCGGGCGCACTCCATCGCGGCGCAGGGTGGCATCAACGCCGCCAAGAACTACCGCGGCGACGGCGACAGTGTTCACCGCCTGTTCTACGACACGGTCAAGGGCGGCGACTACCGCTCCCGCGAGGCCAACGTCCACCGTCTCGCCGAGGTGTCGGTCAACATCATCGACCAGTGTGTCGCCCAGGGTGTGCCGTTCGGCCGCGAGTACGGCGGCCTCCTCGACAACCGATCGTTCGGTGGTTCGCAGGTGGCCCGCACGTTCTTCGCCCGCGGCCAGACCGGCCAGCAGCTGCTGCTCGGCGCCTACCAGGCGCTCGCTCACCAGATCCACCTCGGCACCTGCACCCTCTACAACAAGATGGAGATGGTCGAGGTCGTCGTCGACCCCGAGACCGGTCTCGCCACGGGCATCATCGCCCGCGACCTCATCAGCGGTGAGCTGACCCGGCACTCGGCACACGCCGTGGTGTTGGCGACCGGCGGCTACGGCAACGTCTACTTCCTGTCGACCAATGCCAAGAACTCCAACGCCACCGCAGCGTGGCGGGCGCACCGCAAGGGCGCGGCCTTCGCCAACCCCTGCTACACGCAGATCCACCCGACCTGCATTCCGGCCGCCGACGAGTTCCAGTCGAAGCTCGTGCTCATGTCCGAGTCGCTCCGCAACGACGGTCGCATCTGGGTGCCGAGCAACATCGACGACTGCGGCAAGCAGGCGTCGGAGATCCCCGAAACGGACCGCGACTACTACCTCGAGCGCAAGTACCCGGCCTTCGGCAACCTCGTCCCTCGCGACATCGCGTCCCGCAACGCCAAGACCATGGTCGATCAGGGCCATGGCATCGGCCCGCTCCGCAACGGTGTGTTCCTCGACTTCAGCGAGGCCATCGGCCGCGTCGGGCTCGACACCATCAAGGCGCGCTACGGCAACCTCTTCGACATGTACGAGCGCATCACGGGTGAGAACCCCTATGAGACGCCCATGCGCATCTACCCCGCGACCCACTACACGATGGGTGGCCTGTGGGTGGACTACAACCTGCAGACCACGATCCCCGGCCTGTTCGCCATCGGCGAGTGCAACTTCAGCGACCACGGCGCCAACCGCCTCGGTGCCTCGGCGCTCATGCAGGGCCTGGCCGACGGCTACTTCGTGCTGCCGTCCACCATCGCCGGCTACCTGGCACCGCAACTCAACAAGAAGCCGATGGCCACCGACGCCGCGGCGTTCGACCAGGCGGAAGCCGACGCCCGCGGTCGCATCGACCAGCTGATGGGCGCCCGCGGCACCAAGTCGGTCGACCACTACCACCGCGAGCTCGGCAAGATCATCTGGGACTACTGCGGCATGGCCCGCAACGCCCACGATCTCGAGAAGGCCCTGTCGGAGATCCCCGTGCTTCGCGAGGAGTTCCGCAAGGACGTCAAGATCCTCGGCACGGCCGAAGGGGTCAACCAGTCCCTCGAGAAGGCGCTCCGGGTCGACGACTTCATGGAGCTCGCCGAGCTCAAGGTCCGCGACGCCTTGCACCGCGAGGAGTCGTGCGGCGGCCACTTCCGCGAGGAGCATCAGACCCCCGAGGGCGAAGCGCTCCGCGACGACGAGAACTTCGCGTACGTCGGTGCCTGGGAGTACGCCGGGCCCAACATCCAGAAGGACGCCGTGCTCCACAAGGAGCCGCTCGTGTTCGAATCCGTCCCGCTCAGCCAGCGCAGCTACAAGTAGGCAGGAAGCCCCCGATGACGACCGTCGACGAACCCACCAACACTCCCGCTGCGCCCGCATCGCACGCGGCAATGCTCAACCTCACGCTCCGGGTCTGGCGCCAGGACGGCCCCGACTCCCCCGGTGAGTTCGAGACCTACACCACCACCATCGCCGACGACGCGTCGTTCCTCGAGATGCTCGACTACGTCAACGAAGATCTGATCGCCAACGACCGTGAGCCCATCACGTTCGACCACGACTGCCGCGAGGGCATCTGTGGAACCTGCGGCGTGATGATCAACGGCCAGGCCCACGGGCCGCAGAAGGCCACGGCCACCTGCCAGCTGCACATGCGGCAGTTCAAGTCCGGCGACACGATCGTGATCGAACCCTGGCGCGCCGCGGCCTTCCCGATCGTCAAGGACCTCATGGTCAACCGCGCTGCCTTCGACCGCATCATCGAGTCGGGCGGTTACATCACCGTGAGCACGGGCTCCGCACCCGAGGCGAACCTCACGCCGGTCCCGAAGGACGCGGCGGACGCAGCAATGGACGCTGCGGCGTGCATCGGCTGCGGCGCCTGCGTCGCGGCGTGCCCGAACTCGGCGGCACAGCTCTTCACCTCGGCGAAGATGCAGCACCTGAACATGCTCCCGCAGGGTCAGGCCGAGCGGTGGACCCGCGCCGAGAACATGGTCGAGACCATGGAGCAGTTCTTCGGCAGCTGCACCAACCACGGCGAGTGCCAGGAAGCCTGCCCCAAGGAGATCACGATCGACTTCATCGCCATGATGAACCGTGACTACCTCAAGGCCAAGATGGCGAACCGTCGCCGCGGGGGACAACGCAAGGCGGGCTAGCGTTCCGGTCATGCGCACCCGCCTCACCGCCCTCGCCGTCGCCACGCTCTGCATCACTCTCGTGGGGTGCAGCAGCGGCGACGGGAAGATCACCATCGGCAAGGCCGCTGAGGGTGCGTCGACCACGGTCGTCACCGACGAGACCACCGAGGACACAACGGCGGACACCACCGAGTCGCCCGGGGACTCCAGCGAGATGAGCGTCCCCGACCTCGGCACCATTCCCGAGGGCCTTCCCGAGGACATGGCGAAGTGCGCCGAGTTGGCCACGGCCATGTCGACGATGGCGATGTCGGCGATGGGTTCGCCCATCCCCGAGGAGACGAAGGCGCAGATCGAGGAGATCCGCGCCGGGCTGCCCGACGACATCGCGAAGGATCTGGACACACTGGTCGACGCCTACTCCAAGCTCAGCGAAGCGGGCGGCGATCTCGGCAAGGCGGCCGAAGCCGTTGCCGACCCCAAGTTCACGGCGGCGAGCGACCGGCTGTCGGCCTACTTCCAGGAGAGCTGCGCCGGCTGACCCACCGGCTCGCCCATCAGGACGGCGCCGGAGGCTGGTTAAATTCGATCCAACCCAGCCCGCTCCGCCCGTCGTCGGCGGTGAAACGAGCCAGCGCCCTCGGGAAACGCGCTTCGCGACCGTCGGGGTGCACGAGCAGCACCGGCGACCACGCCAGCGGCTCGACGTTCAGTGCGAGGTCGCCCATCACGAGGCGAGCGCTGTCGGCGAAGCCCTCCCGCCCCAGCTCCGACGTGACATCGATCTCGAAGCACTCGGAGAACTCCGTGGCGCCGGCGTCGAGCCGGTAGGACACACCCCAGTTGTGGTCCGGCGAGAATGCTCCGGCGCTGTGCCACCGCGTTCCGTCGTCGAGTCGACCGGCCGACCAGCACCATCCGAGCGACCACCAGTCGCGTGCCGCTCCCCACGAGTGGTCGCGTTGGCCCCATCCGTCGACCTCGATCACCTCGTCGCCGAGCAGCACCCGACCGTGGACTCGACACGGGATCTCGTAGCGGGGCGTCACCGGCGGCCAGAGATAGGCGGCGCGGTCTGTCTCCCAGTCGAGTTCGAAGCCGAAGGGGACGAGTGTTCCTCGCTGGTCGTGGTACATGTCGGCCGGATCGTCGACCTGCAGGCCGAACGCCTCGAGGTTGCAGGTCATGTGATCGAGGGGAACCTCGACGGTGTGGTCCGCCCAGATTCCCTCGGTGCGGATTTCGAGCGACTGAGCGGACAACGGCAGGGGCACCTCGTTGCTCACCACGGTCACGAGCGGTCGCCCCGGACCAACGAGACACGCCCAGTACCAGACGGTCCCGAGACCGGGGTTGAAGCCGATGCGGATGTAGCCGCCGAGCGAACCGTCCTCGGAGAACCAGTCCAGGTAGTACGACTCGTTCCAGAGGAGCGAATCGTCAGGGGCGTGGCGACGCTCATCGGCAGGGCTCGGCGTGGGCATGGATCGGATCGTAGGGCGGGCGCCGGTAGTGTGCGCCCGATGTCGATCCCCTATCTCAGCGCCGCCTGGATCGATGCGGCCGACGCCCTGCTCCGCACCGTCGTGGTCGATCCGCCCGTCCTCGGTCCGGCGTTCACCGTCGAGACGGTGGTCACCGACGCACCCGACGGAGTGGTGGGCTACGTGCTCGAGTTCGACGGTTCCGCCGTGCGGGCCCGGCCGGCGGGCTCCGGCGAGCGGTCCACCGTCCGGCTCACGCAGAGCTACACGCTCGCGGCCGGTGTCGCCGCCGGGGAGGTCGGCGCCCAGGCGGCGTTCCTCGCCGCGGACATCCAGGTCGGCGGCGACGTGGCGACACTCATCGCCAACGCCGGGCTCATCGCCCAGGTCGGCGACGCGTTGCGCCCGTTGCGTTCCGACACCACGTTCGTTCCCGCCTGACAGGCCGTCCGGGTCGATAGCCTGAGATCATGCGCGCCCGTCACCTCGCCCCGCTCCTGATCGCCGTCCTCGCCCTGAGCGCCTGTGGAGGGGGCGGTGGCAAGATCACCATCGGTGAGGCTGCGTCGGGTGCCCCGGCCACGACTGCCGGCAACGACGACAGCGCCGCCACGATCGACGAGGCCACCGACGACGCGTTGACCGACGACGCGTTGACCGACGACACGATGGCCGACGACACGACGCCGGCCGAGTCCAGCGATGGTGGCGTCGAACCGAACATGGACAAGTGCATCGAGGTCAGCGAAGCATTCTCCAGCATCGCGGGATCGGCGTCGGACATGACCCCCGAGGGCGCACAGGCGGCGCTCGACAAGATGAAGGAAGTGCTGCCGAGCGACCTCCGCGACGACATCCAGACGATGGTCGACGTGTACGCGTCGAGCCCCTCCGACATCGGCGAGGCGGTGTCGAGCCAGGACTTCATCGATGCCAACAACGCCGTCACCGACTACCTCGCCCAGATCTGCGGCGCCGGCTGAGCCGATGCCCGAGCTGCCCGAGGTTCGCGTCCATGCCGAGCGTCTCAGCGCCGACTACCGAGGGAGCAAGCTGACCGGCTTCGTGCCGCTCTCGTTCACGGCCCTCAAGACGTTCAGTCCTGCGCCCGACGTCGCCTTCGGACACGAACTCGTCGGAGTCAGGACGCGCGGCAAGTACCTGCTGATGGACTTCGGTCCTGCGGTGTTCGTCATCCACCTGATGCAGGGCGGACGTCTGACCCCTGATCCCAAGCTCTCGAAGAAGCCCCGCGGCGGCCTGTGCCGCTGGAAGTTCGACGGACGCGACGCACTGCTGTTCACCGAGGCGGGCACCGAGAAGAAGGCCGGGGTGTGGGTCATCGCTCCCCCCGTCGACGACGTCGAACCCCTCGCCCACCTCGGCCCGGAGGCGGACCAGCTGTCGGCTGACGAGCTCGGGTCGATCCTCGACGAGGCCAAGGGGGCACGCCTCCACGGCGTCCTCCGCGATCAGCGACGCCTCGCCGGGCTCGGCCGCCGGCTGGCCAACGAGATCTGCTGGACTGCCCAGCTGTCGCCGTTCGCCGCCTGCAACAAGATCGACGCCGAGGGCCGAGCCCGCCTCGGTGCGGCGATCGTGTCGTGTGTCGGGGAGTCGACCGACGACGAGCGCACCCGGGACACGATGGTGAAGTCCGCGGCCCGGCTCGCCCATGTGCATCACCGCAAGGGCGAGCCGTGCTATCGCTGCGGCGACGTCATCCGCGAGGTCAGCTACAACGCTTACCAGGTCGACTACTGCGCGACGTGCCAGACGGCCGGCAAGATCCTCGCGGACAACACCACGTCGAAGTTCCTGAAGTAGTTGGGGGTTTTGTGTTGCGAGGAACGACGCGTGCGTCGCTCCTCGCAACACAAAAGCCCAACGTCGGGCTCAGATGAGGCCGAGTTCCTTCACGGCGTCGCGCTCTTCGGCGAGTTCGCGGACGGACTTGTCGATGCGGGCACGGCTGAACTCGTTGATGTCGAGGCCCTGCACGATCTCGTACTTGCCGTCCTTGCAGACGCACGGGAAGGAGCTGATGAGCCCCTCGGGCACGCCGTAGGAGCCGTCGGACGGGATGGCCATCGAGACCCAGTCGCCCTCAGGAGTGCCGAGATGCCACGAACGGATGTGGTCGATGGCGGCGTTGGCGGCCGAAGCTGCCGACGACAGGCCGCGGGCCTTGATGATGGCGGCGCCGCGCTGGGCGACGGTGGGGATGTACGTGTCGGCGTACCAGGCCTCGTCGTTGACCAGCTCGGCGGCGTTCTGGCCCTTGACCTCGGCGTGGAAGAGGTCGGCGAACTGCGTGGCGGAGTGGTTGCCCCAGATCGTCATCTTGGTGATGTCGGACACGGTCGTGCCGGTCTTCGCCGCGAGCTGGGCGACGGCACGGTTGTGGTCGAGGCGGGTCATGGCGGTGAAGCGGCCCGGATCGAGGTCGGGAGCGTTGTTCATCGCGATGAGCGAGTTGGTGTTGGCCGGGTTGCCGACGACGAGGACCTTCACGTCCTTCTTCGCCGAGGCCGAGAGGGCCTGGCCCTGGGGCTTGAAGATGCCGCCGTTGGCCGACAGGAGGTCGGAGCGCTCCATGCCGTCCTTGCGGGGCATGGCACCCACGAGGAGCGCCACGTCGGCGTCACCGAACGCGACGTTGGGGTCGTCGGTCTGGACGATGCCCGAGAGGAGCGGGAACGCGCAGTCGTCGAGCTCCATGGCAACGCCGCTGAGGGCGCCGAGCGCCGGGGTGATCTCGAGCAGCTGCAGGATGACCGGCTGGTCGTCGCCCAGCATGGCGCCACTGGCGATGCGGAACAGGAGGGAATAGCCGATCTGGCCGGCGGCGCCGGTCACGGCGACACGCAGGGGGGCCTTGGTGGTCACAGAGATCTCCTCGATCTGAC
>ENA-UPSM01006616-UPSM01006616.1-activated-sludge-metagenome-genome-assembly--contig:-NODE-6616-length-10674-cov-3.678030_pt1 | contig 10674 bp, 7 predicted proteins | sample MGYA00238181_ERZ773283 | MGnify/ENA primary metagenome ERZ773283 (study PRJEB29023, sample SAMN05720199) | activated sludge metagenome | isolation source: Anaerobic digester | place: Japan... | reverse complement strand
ACCATAACGGTTAATTGTTTGTAATGCAGAAGACTAAATTCAGGGCGGCCACATTATTTGCGGATATTATTATTCTGATAATATCTTTCCTGATAGTTGCTTCTTTCAAACCATCGGGACTTAAATCATACGTTCCGTCGCATAGTCTTTTTTTCATTGTTCTGGCACTGATATGGATTCTTGTCTCTCTGCTTAACGGTAAGATGCACAGAGGCAGGATAATTAATTTTTCTACTGTCTTCGGCAGGGTACTAAGCAGCAACCTTATCTCCCTCGCTGTAACAGCGCTGATAATGTATATTTTCAGGGACTATGATTATTCCAGGATGGTCGTTCTGGGGACAGCTCTTGTCGCCACTTTCTTTGAACTGCTGCTCGGTGTTGTATTCGTGGCATATAAAAGAGCCAATAACCAGGATCCGGAAGAGTACAGCAGATTAAAAAAGCCCAGCGAGTATGAACTTGTCGGCAGAATGAACGGGAACGGCAATGGTAATGGTAACGGGAGTCCTGAGGATATTAAAGCATCTGTAAACCCCGGTATTATAGAAGCCATTGAATCGGAGTCCGGTCCTGAGATGGCTGAAGCGATAATCACTATGACGGGCCCTAAGCTCACAGACAGGACTGCTGTTCTGTCAACTACAACAAGATTTAATATTTCAAATCTCCCTGAGAAAAATTACAGATATATAATAAACCTTCATAAAATAAACGACATAAAGGATATAGATCATTTTATTGAAGCCGTTAACTGGAAACTTGATATGGGTGGTTATTTTTTCTGCTGTGTTGAGATGAAAGATCAGCGCAAGAAAAGACTGCTGAAGAAGTATCCGCCGGTCATCAACTACATCATCTATTTCTTTGATTTTGTGATTAAAAGGATATTACCGAAGCTTAAATTCACCCGGAATTTCTATTTATTCCTCACTGGCGGCAACAAAGCCGTCATCTCAAGGGCCGAAGCTCTTGGCAGGATATGCAGGGGCGGGTTCAGCATAAAGCAGGAATCATTCATAGGGAACCAGCTTTGCATAGAAGCAAGAAAGGTAACGGAACCACTTCCAAAGAATGGAGCATATTATGGTCCGATAATTACTCTGCCAAGGATAGGCAAGGGAGGAGAGATTATCAAGGTTTACAAGCTGAGGACAATGCATCCGTATTCGGAATATATCCAGGATTATATTTATAATTTGTACGATCTTCAGGACGGCGGCAAGTTCAATAACGATTTCCGGATAACATCATGGGGATCTGTCTGCCGCAAGATATGGCTCGATGAAGTGCCCACATTCATAAACCTGGCAAAGGGTAATATGAAACTTGTTGGTGTAAGGCCTCTTAGCAAACACTATTTTGAGCTTTATAAAGAAGATGTCCGCCAGAGAAGGATCATGTACAAACCCGGACTTATTCCTCCCTTTTATGCCGATATGCCCTCGGATCTTGACAGTATCCAGGCTTCAGAAATGAAATATCTCGATTCCTACGACAGAAGTCCTCTTCTGACTGATTTCAGGTATTTCTGGAAATCGTGGTGGAACATATTGTTTAAACATGCGAGGTCGAAGTGAGCAAGATGGCTTGGGGGCCTTCTTCATTCCCCCTTTGAAGGGGGTCAGGGGGATGTTTTTTCTACTTAAAAATTATGTTACTTTGTCTGTGCAATCTTGCGATCTTTACCTGAAAGATAGATAGGATTTACGAAAACTTACCAATCCCCAGCTAACTTCTTCTTCACCATTCAGCCTGGACTTTACTTAATCGTGAAACATCCCCCTAACCCCCTTCAAAGGGGGAATTTGTCCGTTGCACCTTTGTGCCATTGCGCCTTTGCACCGTTTACATCTTTCTCAGAAACGTAACCGGAATCGTCAGCACAATATTCTGATCAAGCTTATCTATGCGGATAATGACCCTCTTTTTACCACCGACCTTTATGAGCTCTCCGGTCAGGCCGGTAAGGGAGCCGCTGATGACTTCTACCTGATCGCCCTGAGCGAATTTTTCGCTTGTGACATGTATCTCGGCATCGCTGTTGACAAGCAGACGGAGATTATCTATCTGGTTTTGCGGGATTGCCACAGGCTGACCCTCGAATGAGACAAATTTCACAACGCCGTTGGAATTATATACTTTGGGGAATTCTTTACGTGTAACCCTGACAAAGACATAAGATGAAAGCAGCGGTTTCTCAACAAGTTTCTTCCTGTCGCTCCACTTCCTGTAGGTTTTCTGTAATGGAAGAAACGTTTCAATAGCAATTTCCTGGAGACGTGTGTAAACCTGTTTTTCCGCTCTCGGATGAGTATAAACAGCGTACCATTTAGGATCTTCCTTTTTTCTAACAGGTAAGCCATTCTTTTCTTCGGCCGGAAGGGGGTCGGTCATCATACCACTTGTTTATTTTGATGACCGCAAAGATAATATTTTCTTCTATACCTGACGCCCGGAGGCTAAGGCATTATTCCACCATCGGCGCATCCTTTTTGTTCAGATATTCAAAAATATTGAAGCCTATTGTAACCTCGTGATTATTATATATCCCCATCGATACATTGGTGGCGAAATTGAAATTGTACCCGATCTTCAGTCCCCTGTCGATATTGGCCCCAAGGCCCAGACCCAGGGTGCCGGGATCGCGGTAAACAACACTTCCCCATATCCTCTTGTTCCAGACGACCTGCGAAGCAATTTCCAGCTGGGTTTTGATATTCTTCCCGCCCCTTACAAGAACGAAAGGAACAATATCCCACATTTCAGCAACATTGAAGAGATATGAAGTATGGAACTGGAAGACAGATATCGGGTTATATTTAAGATCTTCAGCTTTTTTATAAGTTGCATCGCCAAAAGAGATATTTGAAAGTACCACTCCGGCTTCGAAACCCTTATAAAGATACACAACAGAAGCATCGCTCAGGAACTTCACTTTTGAAGCCACATCTTCCTGTACCAGGGCGGGATCGATATTATAGTTCGGGTCGCTGTAATAATCGGTAAGATTAACAGAGTTATGATAGAGGCCTGCTGATAAGCCGAACAGGATATGATGTTCATCCGATACTGTAAGATTATATGAGTATGACCCTACTGCATAAAGCTGGTTGAAGATGCCCGCCTTATCAAAAACGATCCTTGCACCCCAGCCTGCTTTCTGCATCAGGACATCATTAAAGGACAGCCTGAATGTCATCGGTCCGCCGTTTATGCCTGACCAGTCGCTCCTGTATCCGAGAAAGGCATATTTCGGATTGAAGTTTCCGGCATATGAGGGTGCGAGAGTGTATTTATCCATGAAGTAGCTCTCCGACAGCGGCGACTGCTGTGCCTGTGCTGTTATGGCCAGCACAGTCAGTATTGATAGTATAGCTAGTTTTTTCATATTCATAAATTTAAGTGCTCAGGGCTCAGGGCTCAGAGCTCAGAGCAGAAAAACTCTGTGCCCTGTGCTCTGCGCTCTGCGCTTTTTTTTATCTTACTATATTGACTGTTCCTTTAATAGTTCCTGAATTTTGAGTTTCAATAACATAATAATATGGTCCCTCAGGTAACGGATTCCCGTTTGAAGTACCATCCCAGAGATTATCATAATTATCCTGTGCAAACACCAGCTTGCCCCAGCGATTGAATATCCTTACGTCACATCTTCCCCAGGTATCCATTTCCGGGAGTTCCCAGTAGTCGTTTATACCATCGCCATTCGGTGTGAAAAGGTTCATTATATCCCTGTGCGTGGATGTAACTACAACAGTTACCAGGGCTTCCGCAGGTTCATAATTCGCATCTCCTGCGTTGTATGCACGTATCTGCACGGATCCTTTCCTAACTGCGGTAAGAATGTTACCGGCGACAGTTGCTATTGTAGTATTCTTGCTCTCAAAAAGAACAGGAAGTCCGGATGATGCAATAGCTGTTAGAGTAAATGTTTTACCCTGGAGTATCTCATCAGGATAATTTGTGAAAGTGATTGTCTGGGTAGCTTTTGATACAGTCAGGGTCTGGGTCACATCCGGGGCTGCAAAATAAGTATCATTCCCAGCCTGGGAAGCAGTTATCACTGCAGTTCCTGTTCCTGTAATATGGATCATGTTATTTACAATAGTGGCAACATTTGTGTTGTCGCTTGTATATGTGACTGTAAGGCCTGAGCTGGCAGTGGCTCCCGGGCTGAAGTCCGCATCTCCGAATTTTTTGGCCGGGAGGGCATTAAATGTAATTGTCTGGTTGACTTTATTAACGGTAAGTGTCTGCGGAACATCCGATGCAGGATTCCACCAGGCGTTACCGGCCTGTGAGGCAGTGATCGTTGTCGTTCCACCACCGGTAATTGTCACAGTATTGCCTGAAACTGTTGCAACGGCAGTATTGCTGCTTGTGAAAGTAACCGTCAGTCCTGATGTGGCTGTTGCCGCAAGAGTGAAAGGAGGATCGCCGAAAGTCTTTACATCGAGAGGGCCGAATGTAATTGTCTGGTTGCCCTTTGTGACGGTAAGTATTCTGATATATTTTACCGGAGCATATGTTGCATTACCGGCTTGTCTGGCTGTTATTTCGGAAGTTCCGAGTGCATGGAAATTAAGATATGTACCTGCCACAGTAGCGACTGCCGTATTCGAGCTTGTATAAGTCAGTCCAAGTGCGCTGGAGGCAGTAGCGGTAAGTCTGAATGGGCTTTCGTTATATGTCCTGTCAAGAGACTGTGTCCAGGTGATAGTCTGGGCAATGTATGTAACGGGTTCATCAGTAAATGTTAACAGGAAGCCCCCTACAGCTGAAGTAACGTCACCCTGGGTATAGGAGACTTTGACAGTCTCAGATCCACTTAACGGAGCAGCAAGAGACAGGATGATAGTATAGGGATCGCCCGTCTTGAGAGTCGCAGAAGAAATAGTTACAGGAATATCGTTCACTTTAATTTCAAACTGGCTCTGTTTTCCGGCAGGATCAGCCATCTGCCTGTCAAATTGTATTTCTATATAATTGGAGCTTTTAGCTGTAACAAGTACATTCGGTATACCCGGAGGGCTGACATTTACTTTAATAGTGGCTTCAGGTGATTCTCCTCCGGCATCAGTGACTTTGAATTTAAAGTTCCCAACACCATTACCGGCTGTCCCTGAGGCTGCATATATTACATTCATGTTGGCATCTGTGACATTTGCAGGAACGGAATTGATAAGAACGCCCCTGGCTCCGGCGTCATACTGGTATAGCTGGCCCTGAGCCGGAAGGGATGTTATGACAGCAGTTTTGGGACTGGCATCGCCACCGGTATAATTGAGTTTGATCGGCTTATCCTGGCCCTGTTCAGTCCAGAAAGTCTGGGGGACAACTGCAAGTGGTGGTGTGGCTACAGTTGAAAAACGGCTTATTTCCGTCCATGTGTAGCTGGTTGCGTTATATGAAAAGACAGTCCAGTAATAGGTCTTGTCAAGAGTGAGGCCGGTAACAGTATGAGAGAGGTTCAATCCAACATCAGTGTATGTTGCAGTTGACAGATCAGGACTATCATCCAGTACGAAATAATATGTTGAGGCGTAATCAGCTGCCGCCCATGTGAATGTGACGTCTGCACCAACTTCAGCATCTTCAGCAGGACTGATAAGATCGACCGTTCCCGGATCGGGCAGAGCTAGGTTCGTTGTAAGAAAGATCCCATCATAGATTGCATCAGGATTGATAGTGTATGTTGTCGGACTGACAGGTGTAAAGGAAATGGCATCATGCGAATAAATAGCATTTGCATCATGGTATTTATACAGGGCACCGGCACTTCCGTCAGCATTCTCAATGCCAATCGTAGCGCTTTCCCCATGAGGCTGAGGGGAGTACGGGTCCAGGATCAGTCTATACTGGACCTGGATAACATTTGAGGTCTCATAGAGTATAACCATGAAAGTCCCGAAAGGTGTCGGTACAGGATCGAATCCCATTTTCTTGAACTGAATTATGCATTTCTTGCTACCGGAGGCGCCTACTGTTGTGTACATCACATTACCGACGTCAAGGATTGACAGGTCATCCCAGAAAGGAGCTATGTAATTATTCGGGATCACTGCTGTTGGGATAGGAGCTTCGTATTTATAGAGATCAGTCGAACTCGGAGCTTCGAATAAAACCAATCCGTTTGCGCTGACATAGAACTGACTATATGTATTCCCGAAAAAAGTGAAATTGAATCCAATGGGATGCGGTCCTGCTAATGCAAGCGGGATATTCTGCCTGAAGCCTGTCGCGATGACAGTTCCCTGGTAGACTTGCTCAGGAGGCTGGGCGAAAGCTCCGGAACTCAATATCACTATAGCTAAAAAGATTGTAAACCTGTAGTTCATAATGTATGGTTTATAGTCCGTAATAACAGATACAGTAATTTAATAAGACAACAATAACATTAAAACAGTTGCTTTATTTCCTGTTATTTAGCGTCCCGACCGGGATAGCATTCAGGCCAAAGCAAATGCTCTAATTGTGTGTTATTATCAATTAAGGATAAAATTAAGTAAAAAATATGAGAAGAAGGAATAATTCGGACAAAAATACATAAGGTGCAGGGTGCAAGGTGCATGGTGCAGGGTGATCCAGGGTGCAGGTTACAGGTTGCAAGATGTAGGGTGTAAAAAAGGTGCAAGTTGCAGGGTATTAAACTCGCCAGTTGTTTTCTACATAGCTGATATAAGTACTGATTTTCTTACCCAGAATTATGTATTCTTCAAGAAGAGGTTGAAATTCAGGCATTTCAGGGTATATTTTTATCAGCATCTCCAGTTGACTTGTTGCCTCATCACATGAAGAATGAGCGTTTACAAGGAATTTAATGTAATCTGCCTTGTATCTTCTTCTTCCGAATCCCTCAACTATCTGTTCTTTAACGCTTTTGGACGATCGTCTTATCTGGCTCCCTTGTTCGAAGAGTTCGAATTTAGGCAGCTTCAAAGATGTAATATGCACTTTATACGCAAGATCAAATGCAAGTTTGTAGATTTCTAAATCACGATAACTATTCATCTCTTTTAGCACATTGTAGTTTCAATCCCTAAGATAAGTATTTTTCATGATCTCAAACATCCTGCAACCTGCAACCTGCACCATGCAACCTGCACCATGCAACCTGCACCTTCCACTGAGCACCACCCTGCACCCTGCAACCTGCAACCTGCAACAAAAAAGAGGCTGCTCCCGCACCCTCTTTCTATATCTTCTGTTCTCTTCTAACTGAACGGCTTATCCCCGAACGGACTTTCGAAGGGAGAGTCATTACCCTTAAAGGGATAATCCTCACCCTTCTTGCTCCCGCCTCTTGGAGGAGGGTTAGGAGGCATGGCAGTCATCATAACAAGCGAGATCGAGTTATCAAGGACTATCCTTGTAACCTCAGGTTTAGTGTATGATTTCCCGGACAATATATTTTGATCTTCAGCTTTCAAGAGCAAACCAACTTTCTAATTATTAACAAAAGTACAATATTATTACAAATCAACAAATCTTATTTATGGTTTTGCGGCTTTAGGGCTTTAGGGCTTTACGGCATTACGGCCCTGATCTTGGGGCAAGCCGTAACGCCTTAATGCCGTAACGCCTTAACGCCTTACTTCACTACCACTTTCCCCACATATCTCCTAACCCCCGATCTTATCTCAACAAAATACATCCCTTTTGCTTTCGGGGCCTGCATCCGGACCAACGAATTCCTCTGGAATTCGACATTCTGCATGTCAGTTATGCTTTTCCCCGACATATCCATTAGTCTTACTGAAGCCGGCATACCTGCCCAGTCATCAGCAAGGGGTTGTATGTTGATAAGGTCATAGCCGTGATAAATTATAAACTGACCAGGCTTAACCTGAGGATCCTCGGTTCCTGTAGGAGTAGTGGAGATCTTCAGAATGAACCTGTCGGATATCTTCCCTGCAGGGGCTGAGAACGAAAGATCAGGAGTATCTTTGAGATCCAGTTCGGTACTTGTAAGGTTATCTATCAGATAAATATAATAGCTATCCAGACCCTGCAGCTGGGTGGTTGATATCTTATGCATGCCTGTAGTTGTTACATTTACAATCACAGGGATCTCAACTGATGTTTCAGGGAAAGGAAGACCGTTGATAGCATAATCAACGCCTCCAACACTTGTATGTATTGTTGTTTTTGTGTCAGAAAGGAACATTTTTACAGCATCAAAATCGTTGTCGAGATCAGATTTTGCCGCCTCGTCGAATCTTACGACAGTCTCGTCGTTGGATACTGTATTTTCGAATATCGCAAGCCTTACAAGAGGAATGGGTTCATCGCCTTTATAACGGGAATGGATATTATTATGAGTTCTTGCAGCTGCCGGAAGAGTAATTGAGTTACCTGTTGCATATGTTTTTGTAAAGAAACCCTGCATAGGTGGTATGATGCCGTTTACATCAGATGGTATTCCGACACCAGCTGCATAGGTGCACTGAGTATTATCACGTGTAAAGTAAAGGCTCTTACTTGTGTTTGCCGGGTAAGCAAAATAAACACCTTCGATAATATCGTCCCAGTCGAGTCCGGATGAGAATGGATTACCGAGAAGATTAAAACCATGAATACTAGGCATACCCGAGTACCCGAGAGACATTGTAACATTTGAAGTATTTAATGAACCTCCGAATGTGAATGTATTATCAGAATCATCCCAGAAATCATAACCTTTCCCCGGACTAAGCGAGGAGAAGGTAGGTCCACCTGTTCCTCCTGTAGAATATATGTACCCATCGTAAGCGACCCAGCCCTGGAGCATTGAAGTTGACGGTCTGCTTTCGATGAATTGAGCGAGGTCGAGTGTTGTGGCGGTGAAAATACTTGCTGATAAAGACGAAACAGGGATTGAGATATAGTGCCACTTATAGTCTTCAATCATAGGATTGCCACCACCCGTAAGGTATAGCTGAATCTCTTCTGTACCACCTGTGCCTCTTGTATAACCATTAAGGATGAGTGATGCAAATCCGGAGGAGTTGTGATTCAATTTAAGAGTGCCGTTATTTGTAAGATTGTTAAGAGTAACTCTTGAGCCGGATTCTATTGTCATTTGTTTACCGGAAGCAATAGTATAATCCTGCGTTGTGGATCCCACAGGATAATTTGACAGGCCTGAAGGGATAATTATATCTTCACTTCCGGAAGGAACGATTCCGGAGTCCCAGTTATCAGGGTCGTTCCAGAGAGTTGGATTGGCAGTATCATCACCCTGCCAGGTATAGATCAAAGAAATAAATTCATATGCGCCAATATCAGTTGTTCCGTACCGGGGATTGCCTAAAATGTCCGTCAGAGGAACATCAGGATCTGAGCTGTTATCAAGGCCTTTGTTAATTAGAGGTGAATTTTCAGTAAGTGACCAGTCAGAACCATCAATAGCATTGAAATTCGGACCATTTGGATCGTCATTATCTGATGACAAAGAGATTGAGGCAGTGTGGTCTCCCACATTACTGAAACCCTGTATTGCACTATTAGTCACTGTAATTTTTGCTGCGTCTAATGTACCTATATCACTACCCCATATTATAGAGTTTATGATTTTTGGTAACTGACCAGTCAACCCTGAAAATTGAAAATCTTTAACAGATCCTGATATATTATTTTTGGCACAGGTAGTATTAATTATTTTCAGGGCAGAATTAGCACGATTTAAGAAAATGCCAGAACCACTTCCTGAGGAACTATTGGAATAGATCAGATTGTTTTGAATTTTTGGTCCGCCAGTGTACACATAAATGCCTCCTCCAGAAGGGGCAGAATTATTTCTAACAATACAATTCGTAATTGATCCTGAAGATCCGCCGAAATATAAGCCACCGCCCCAAATGTCTGCACTGTTATTCTCAATTGTACATTTATAGAGTGTTAACTTTGCCGCGCTTCGGATGAAAATTGCACCACCATAATCTGATTTACAGTTCCGGATAATGCTATTAGTTAAAGTAATTGTACCTCCTGATGCATCCAGTGAACCATATGCCTCTCCGCCTGAGGCAAGTGAACAATCAATATATTCAACAATACAATAGCTAAGAGACGAGGTGCCTTTTGAGCCGGATGTAGGATAGAACTTTAATTTCAGACCTCTTTCACCAGTTTCTCCATAGGTTCCATCTTCATCGTCATCAGCAGAGAATATAATCTTGCTTTCAGAGGTACCGTTTGCAATAATAGACCCGGCACCATCAACTATCAGTTTGACATCATTACCCTTATAAAGAATCTGGGTCCCCGCGCTGATTGTTACCGTGCTTGTAATTATAATATCATCGGAAAGGTATACTGTTCCGCTCCAGGTCTCAGGCGATGAGATTATCCCGCTTTTATAGGTTTGAGAAAATAATAATTGTGAACCTGTTAAAAAGGCAGCAATAAAGATTGAACTTTTCATTTTCACTAAATCTTAATTTCTAAAAAGCATTGTTATAAACAGGACAGTAAATAATTATTTATAGTTGCATCTTTGCAAAAGAAAAAATATTATTACATTCTGACATATAATTATTACAAATATACTTTAATTCACAAAATAATAGTTTAAAAACTGAGGTATTCAAAGAATTTGTAGTTTAAAAAATCAGCTCATATCAGATTTTTGAGAATATATCTTGAAATGAATAAATTTGAGTAAATTTGTTACTCAATAGCTCTGAATTA
>ENA-UPSM01006614-UPSM01006614.1-activated-sludge-metagenome-genome-assembly--contig:-NODE-6614-length-10675-cov-5.002825_pt1 | contig 10675 bp, 7 predicted proteins | sample MGYA00238181_ERZ773283 | MGnify/ENA primary metagenome ERZ773283 (study PRJEB29023, sample SAMN05720199) | activated sludge metagenome | isolation source: Anaerobic digester | place: Japan... | reverse complement strand
ATATAATATTCCCGCAGAATAACTGATAATTGTCTTTTGGCAAAATCAGGATCCAATCTTGCCAAAGGCAAAGTATGAAATGCCAAATCCCAAGCAGCAAACCAAGGATACTCCCATTTGTCGGGCATCGATAGAATATTGGATGTATAGAGATGTTTCCAAGTACTATTTCTTCCTTCGTTTCGTCCATTTTCTGGTTTTGGTTTAGATGGATCTCCTTTTAGCCATTCAAAAACATTGTAATAATACCATTGTTTGGTCCAAAGCATTCCAGCATAAGCCTGACGCTGAATCGATTTTAATTTTTCGTCTTTCACTCCTTTTTGAATAGGAGCATAAAATTCGTCAGCTTCGTCAATTCTTTTTTGAAAAATTGCATCAAAATCTTCAAAAACATCAATAGGATTGCCATTTGTGAAACGAAGTCGGTATTCTTTTTTTCCATTTCCTGGAATGATATCATCATAAAGTACAGATGCTTTGGTTCCGACAGCTTCTGGATTTACTCTATCGCTTTTTTTATTAATTATATAATCATTTATACCATCTTTAGTATAAGCTGATTGGGCTGGCGATCCATATAATTTCTCGTAATTGGTTTTATTATCACAAAATAATAGGTCTTTAGCCTCTTCGGCAAACAAGTTAAAACTACCAACTGTGTGGTGATACACTTCAATTAATGATTTTCCAATTCCTTTTAAAAGAGGTTTGTGTTTGTAATTTTCGTATCCCCAACTCCAAGTATTTCTAAACCAAATGGTAGGCAAAACCGTGATTGGAGCTGCTTCTTTTGACCTATTTTCTACTGTTACTTTTATTAAAATATCCTGTTCATCGGCTTTGGCATATTCGATAGTAATATCAAAATATTCATTATTGTCAAAAATTCCAGTATCAATTAATTCATATTCGGTTTCTAGACGAGACCTTTTTTTGCTTTCTTCGATTAATTTTTGGTACGGAAAAGGTTTCTGCGGATACTTATAAAGCATCTTTTGATAGGAATGCGTTGGCGTGGAATCTTGATAATAATAAATTTCTTTTACATCCTCTCCATGATTGGATTCAGCTGGCGTCAATCCAAAAAAGCGTTCTTTTAGAATACGGTCTTTGTGATTCCAAAATGAAAAGGCAAAACAAATGTGTTGCTTATTATCTGAAATACCTCCAATACCTTCTTCACCCCAACGATAAGCTTTAGAACGTGCCATATCGTGAGTGGTACTTCCCCAGGCATAACCACTTTGAGAATAATCTTCTCTAACAGTTCCCCATTGACGATCGGTTAAATAAGGTCCCCATTTTTTCCAACCTTTATTATCGGCTCTTAGTTTTAAACGTTCTTTTTCTGCATTGGTTTCAACTCCACTTTCTGACATACTCATTCTGTTTTGATTCTGAATCGCAATTTATATAAAACGAGTCTAAAAACACCTATAGAATTGGTAAAAATCAATTGATTTAATTACTGAAAAACTATTTATAAATTGTTTTATTATTGTATTTGTAGAATTGCTAGAAAGTCAAAGTTTTGCTCTATTCTTTTTTCAAAAAGTAGTATTTCTTGAGGCCCTAAACCTTTTTTTATGGTAATTTTGCAGGAGCAGTTTAGAATATTTAACTTATAACAACAAAATTATGGGATTTTTTTCGGCCTTAATAGGCAATGCAGGAGCAGTAAGTCAGGAAAGTTTAGTAAAAGATTATGGCAAATTATTAATCGAAAGTGAAGAAATTGAATTGGGTTTCAAACTCATTCGCGATGTGTTTATTTTTACCAATAAACGTTTGATTTTGGTAGAAAAACAGGGCATAACAGCCAGCAAAATTGAATACAAATCCATTACTTACAAGAGTATCTCAAGATTTAGCGTTGAAACAGCAGGTACTTTTGATTTGGAAGCCGAACTAAAAATTTGGGTTTCGAGCGAAACTCATCCAAGTATTGTAAAACAATTTAACAAATCGGTCAATGTATATGACGTTCATATGGTTTTGGCTACGCATGTTTTAAATTCATAAAAAACACTTGCTTTCCAATCATTTTAAGTCATTTGGAGCGGGATTTTGAACAAAAAAGTATCGAGAAGCCTTTAAGAATTTGGCTTTTCGATACTTTTTCATTTCTTTGATTATGGAATTAATTTCAACGTAATGACATCGTGAGAAGCAATATCGGCAGTTAAATTCTTTTTGGTTGTTCCTGCGTCTTTGTTTTTCCAAAGGTCTTTGATTTTGAAAATAGTTTTATTGAAATCGGCTTCAAAACCAAAATCGGCATCCTTGATTGGGTTTTTCTTCCAATCGAAATTGACTTTTTTAGGCAATTCTGTTCTATTCAAAAACGTGATTGCCCAAGCTCCATCGGACAAGGGTTTTACCCATACTGCTACTCCATCTTCAACCGTTAATTTGAAGCCTTGAATTCCTAGTTTGTCTTGGTTTACGGCAATCAAATTTTTATTGGTTAAAATAGCCAATGTTTCAGGACTCATTTTTCTAAAATCATTTCCTGCAATAAGTGGCGAAGCAAGCATACACCACATACTAAAATGGGTTTTATCCTCGGTATTGGTCATTCCGTCACCCACTTCCATCATATCAAAATCGTTCCAATGATCTGGACCCGAATATTTACGGATGTCTTTGCGCATTTCGGCAATTTTCATAAATCCCCAAGACGACCAATTGCCTTCTTCGTGGTGAAATTCGCAATCAAAACAAGGATAAATATCGCCCGAAATTCTCCAAAGATTCCCCATTGGTTTTGCCCATTCCCAAGGTTGATTATCACCCCATTCGCACAAGCTAAAAACAATAGGTCGCCCAGCAGTTTTTAGTGCATTACTCATTGTTTTATAAGCTTCTGGAGCTGTGATTCCTGCCGTATTACACCAATCATATTTGAGATAATCAATCTCTAAGCTGGCATAAAAACGAGCGTCTTGGTATTCAAATCCACGAGTTCCAGGATAGCCCGCACAAGTTTGAGTACCGGCACAATTGTACAAGCCAAATTTCAATCCTTTGGAATGTACATATTCAACTAAAGCTTTCATTCCGTTGGGAAATTTTATGGGATCTGGAACTAAATTTCCGTTGACATCACGCTCTTTTGTCATCCAACCATCATCTAAAACAATATAATTGTATCCTGCAGCAGCCATTCCTGAAGCCACCATAATATCGGCGGTTTCTTTAACTAATTTTTCGTCGATGTTGGTTTCAAAAGTGTTCCAAGAGTTCCAACCCATTGGTGGTGTCATTGCCAAACCGTCAAATTTTCCAGCGGCTTGAGTTACTTTATTTCCTTGGCTAAAGCCCGAAAATGCTACAAACAAAAGAATAAGAGGCAGTGTTATTTTTTTCATTTTTAAATGTTTTTTATTGTACTGTTTTAATGATTATTTCTGTTGATTTTAATCCATTGGCTGTAGCCGAAAGTTTCACTTCTCCCGCTTCGCCAGTGGTTTGAATAATGACTTGAGCGAGTCCGTTGAATAATTTTCGTTTGTAATTATCCGCTTGGGTTATCAATTGAATCGTTCCCGGATTTTGATTGACCACATCCCAACTGTTTACTTTCAATAGTGGTGTAGCGACAATTGCAAGGGTGTTTTTGCCTGAATGCAACATCGTTTTATCTAATAGAAATGAATCGCCACGCTTGTTTTCAGGAATCGCATCGGCTATTTTTTTGCCATTAATAAAAATAGATTGCTGTTTTCCTAAACTATTATAAAAAAAATTAATTGTCGATTCGGTGTAATTCACAGGCAATTCGAACTCAGTTCTGTAAACGATGTTTTTTACTTTTTCACCAAAAGCGGTATTTCTGTCATCGATAAAGGATTTTTGCCAAGAATCGGTTGTTACATTTTCCTTGGTTTCGTCAGAAACATTAAAATCGGCAACAATTTTTTCTTTCAAATTTTCGATATTCAAAACAGTTATAGTTTCCAAATATTTATCAGCTTCCAGCGAGGTTGGATTTCCGTTGCCAACGCCAATAATTTTGGCTGGACCAGAAATAGTAAAACTAACTTCGTTATCGGCAATTGGAACATGAAGTCCTGATTTGTCTTTAGCACTAACCGTTATTAGTGCAATATCATTTTTCGATGCTTCTAAACTATTTTTATTCGATTCTAAATTCAGAATTGCTGCTGCTCCAGTAGTTTTCACAACATCGGTAATGATTTTCTTGCCGTTTTTATATCCAATAGCTTCAAGGGTTCCGGGACTATAACTGACATTCCATTCCAAATGGCTGTCTTTTTGCATTGTTTTTTTGCCTAAACTCTTTTTGTTCAAAAAAAGTTCTACCTCATCACAATTGCTGTAGGCCCAAACTTCTATACTTTGATTTTCTTTGCCAGTCCAATTCCAATGCGGCAAAAGGTGTAAAACGGGTTGGTTTTGCCACCACGATTTCAAATACCAAGCGGTGTCTTTGTAAAATCCACATTGATCGACCATACCAAAATAAGAACCCACCGACGGAAAGTCGAATGGCGTTGGTTCTCCCCGATAATCAAAACCTGTCCAAACAAACATTCCGGCTAAATACGGACGGGAGTTATAATGTTTCCAACCGTTTTCTATGCTAATAAAACTAGCACTTGGAGCTTTGTCATAAGCCGGCATAATGCGTTTTTGGTTGTCTCGATAATATTCGCCACGAGTGGCATTGGTACTTCCTTCTTCTGTCCCCCAAAGACATTGATTCGGAAATAATTGATGTTGCTTGTCGGTGCTTTTATTCACAATATAATTAATACCCAACAAATCCATTACCGTTGTGATTCCGTTACTGCCAATTCCACCGCTAAAGGCTGCTGTTGCTGGTCTTGTTGCATCAATAGATTTTACATAAGATTGCATCGAACTTGCAATTCGAGCTCCAACAATATCATTTTCAATTCCCCATTCTTCGTTTCCAACACTCCAACTAATGATGGACGGATGGTTTCTATCTCGTTCTATCATTTTTTTCACATCATTAAGTTGGTTTTGAGTACTTCCCATCAACCTATTTTCGTCAATAACTAGCATTCCCAAACGGTCGCAAGCTTCTAATAATTCGGGAGTTGGCGGATTGTGCGAACAACGGTAGGCATTGCTACCAAACGATTTTAAGGTTTTGATTCTAAAATCTTGCAAAGCATCGGGCATCGCTGCTCCTACTCCTGCGTGATCCTGATGATTGTTTGTTCCTTTTATTTTAACGTGCTTTTCGTTCAGAAAAAAGCCTTCGTTGGCATCAAACCTAATGGTTCGAATTCCGAAAGTAGTTTCAAAAGTGTCAACCAATTTTTCATCTTCAAAAATCGAGGTTGTCATTTGATACAAATATGGATTTTCGATTGACCAAAGTGTGGCGTTTTCAACCGTCAAATCGCAGGTAAAGTCTTTGTTTTCTCTTGGATTTAAAGAACAGGAATTGATTGTTTTTTCAGAGACATTTTTACCCGTTGCATCCGTAATTGTTTGAATAATTTGGAATGATTTTGAAGCTTTTCCATCATTTGCAACCGTAACCAAAGCATTTACCGTGGTTGTATTGTCTTTTGTTTTGGTTTTTACAAAAGTGCCGTTTTGAGGAATATGAAGTTCATTGCTTTTATTGAGCCAAACGTGGCGATAGATTCCGGCACCTTCATAAAACCAGCCTTCTTCCATCGTGGCATCCACTCGAACGGCGATTGTATTTTCGCCACCATAATTGATATAATCAGTAATATCGTATTCGAAGCCCAAATAACCGCTATCTTGATTGCCCAAATAATGACCGTTTATCCAAACAATTGAATTACGAAAAACACCATCAAAAGCAAGATGAATTCGGCGTCCCAAATCGCTTTGTGGAATGGTAATTTTCTTGCGATACCAACCAATACTTTTGTCTGGAAAATTGCGTCCAATGGCTTTGAAACCGTGACTAAAACTGGCGTCTTTGCTAAAACCTTGTTCGACTGCCCAATCGTGTGGCAGGTCTAATTTTCGCCACGAGCGATCATCAAAATTGGCATTGGCAGCGCCATCACCAAAACCTGCTTTGGCCAAATACGAGAAATAAGCAATTCCGGTATTAAAATCTTTCTTTGTATCGGAGGGATGACCAAAAGCAAATCTCCAATCTTTGTCGAGGGAAATATGATCTCTATTTTGCTCCTTTGAACCTGATTGTGAAAAAACAGAAAGGCAAAAACTAAAGAAAATAAGTAGTAGAAATGGTGTTTTAAGAGTATTTTTCATTTGCAAATAATTAACTGGTGCAACATACAATAATACAGAATAAGGACAGAAAACAATGATACTTTATTGTCAAAATTTAATCTAAACTTTACAAGAAGTTAATTTTGGGGATTTATAAAACTTGGATAAAATTATTTATATATTGCACTACAACAAAAGCTACTTTGTAGTATTTGCAAATTACCTCCAATTGAAACCGTATATTTGTTTTTACTAATTTAAAAACTAATAACTAAAACAGAATCTTAATTGAACGGCAAAATAAAATATGAGTTTTCAGAAAAATCTTGGCAACATTCTTCGCCAAGCGGTTGGTATTTTGTTGCTCTTCCAAAAGAAATGTCAAAAGAAATAAGAAGTATTTTAAAATTTCAAGAAGAAGGTTGGGGACGTTTAAAAGCGGTAGCAAAAATTGGCAAAAGTGAATGGAAAACAGCCATTTGGTTTGATACAAAAATTAACACATACTTATTGCCATTAAAAGCTGAAATAAGAAAAAAAGAAAATATTTCAGCGGAAAAAGAAATAGATGTTACTATTTGGCTTTAACCTATTATTGGATAAAACAAAATTTTCAATATAAAAACTAAATTTACTATATTCACATCCTAATCAACAATAAACCACCCCAATACAATGTTTAGAAGTTGTGATTTGAGGTGTAATAAAGAAAAATAGTAAATGAAAAAATCAGTTTCGCTAATTATAATGCTCCTCACATTCTACATTTCGAGCGCTCAGATAAAAACAGTTTTTTGGCGTGTGGACAATCTTACTCAAATTGGCGGCAAATCTGTTACTGTAAGCGGAAGTCCCAAGGTCATTCAAACAGAATTGGGTACTGCGGTTGAATTTGACGGAATCAAAGATGGCCTTCTTGTAAATGATAATCCGATGAACGGAGCCACTGAATTTACCATTGAAATGATTCTAAAACCGTATTCAGGTGGAGCAGTTGAACAACGCTATCTCCATTTTCAACAAGACGACAATAATAGAATATTGGCAGAGTTGCGTAACAATAATAATTTGAATTGGAGTCTGGATACTTTTATTAAATCTGGGACTTCAAACCAAACTTTATTGGATTATTCCTTAGTTCACAGCATGAATAATTGGGTTCATATAGCTTTGACTTATAAAAATGGCGTAATGACAAGTTTTGTAAATGGCATACAAGAATTGATAGGTGCGGTTAGTTATCAAGTAGTAAATTCTGGGCAAACCTCATTGGGTGTTCGAATGAATCAAGTGGCTTGGTTCAAAGGAGCGATTCATTCTGTAAAAGTTACTCATGAAGTGCTTAATCCCTCCCGTTTTATGAAAACAACGGATTTTCTGGGACTTCAAAACCTAGAAAAAAACCAGTTGACAAGTCAAATTTCAACCAATCCTATGGTTACTTCTACCTTTTTGAAATACCAATTAGAAGAATCATCCAACGTTTCCATTAAACTCTTTACCATCCAAGGAAAAGAAGCGATTTCTCTTTTTGATGGTTATAAAAATGCTGGAAATTATGAATTAAAAATTAATCGTGATTATTTGAAAGCAGGAGTTTATTTAGTAGTAATTCATTCTGGGAACAAAAAATCTGTTCACAAACTCATTATTAATCCTTAATTGTAAAGTTAGAATCCTAAAAGACTTTGAAAATTACAAAACCGCAAATTCGCAAATTATAAACTCAATAGTAATTTATAATTTGCGAATTTGTGGATACTCTTTTTAATGAAATTTGTTAGGAAACAACTTCCTCTTCTTCATCTACAAATTCCATGTGGTCTTCTATTTCGGTAGCTTTTTCAGGTTTCGAAGCTTTGAGTGCGTTGAATTTTTCTAGTTGTTCTAATTCGTCTTCATCACCACTAAAATAAGGAAAAACGTCCACAATTGGCGATTCAGAAATGGCTGGAATAGTATAGTCGCCCATTGTTCCTTTCATTACTTCGATGGTGCTGTCGTAAGCTTCTTTGACATCGTTGGCTTGTACTAAAACATACATATTGGTTTTGCGTTCTTTGCCACTTTCTTCGTCATAGGCCATTAATGAAACTTTGGATTTAAACCAACGATCGGCATTTTCGAAAGGATGAATTTCGGCATAATTGGCCACTTTTATATTCGTGATTTTAAATTCTTCACTAATATAAGCTTTCATTTCTTCGTTGATTCTGGATTCGGCTTCTGTATAGGATAAAGCATCAACCAAATAGGGTTCGGTTGTGACTTTTTGGTTTCCAATTTCGTCAGTTTTTCTATATTTTACTTTGCATTCATACCACATTGCGCTCATAATTTATTTTTTTTTAAGGACGCCAAAGATAGCAGAAAGATTTTTTAATTTAGAGTTCGGATTTTAGATATAAAAGTTTATGGAATTGGGGCATTAAATTAAAAAACAGAAAACTGACAATCTTATATTAATTCCAATGAAATCTAAAATCTAAAATCCAAAATCTAAAATTCCTTTCCTTATCTTTGCACTTTCAAAAAATAAATATGGAAACTGTTTTAGAGAATACATTACCAGTAGGAAAGCCAAAATGGTTGAGAGTAAAACTCCCAATCGGTCAAAAATATACAGAACTTCGTGGATTAGTTGAGAATTACAAACTCAACACCATTTGTACCTCGGGAAGTTGTCCGAATATGGGCGAATGTTGGGGCGAAGGAACGGCCACTTTTATGATTTTAGGAAATATTTGTACCCGTTCTTGTGGATTTTGTGGCGTAAAAACCGGAAGACCAGAAACCGTAGATTGGGATGAACCTGAAAAAGTAGCGCGTTCTATAAAAATAATGAACATCAAACATGCCGTGATTACAAGCGTAGATAGAGACGATTTGAAAGATGGCGGTTCTATTATTTGGATAGAAACCGTAAAAGCTATTCGCAGGATGAACCCCAACACCACTCTTGAAACTTTAATTCCTGATTTTCAAGGCATCGAAAGAAATATTGATAGAATTGTGGAAGCCAATCCAGAAGTAGTTTCGCATAATATGGAAACCGTTAGAAGATTGACTCGCGAGGTACGCATTCAAGCCAAATACGACCGAAGCTTGGAAGTATTGAAATACTTGAAAGAAAAAGGAATTCGCAGAACCAAATCAGGAATCATGTTAGGTCTTGGCGAAACCGAAGAAGAAGTTTTTGAAACCATGCGCGAATTATATGCAGCCAAAGTTGACATTGTAACCATTGGCCAATACTTACAACCCAGCAAAAAACATTTGCCCGTAAAAGAATTCATAACTCCAGAACAATTTGCTAAATACGAAGCTTTCGGATTAGAATTAGGATTCCGTCACGTAGAAAGTGGCCCATTGGTGCGTTCTTCGTATAAAGCTCAGAAACATATATTATAAAAAAGTTAACTGATTAATCGTTTCAACGGTTAAACGATTAACCAGTTAAAACAATTAAGCTAAAAAAATTGAAAACAAGAATTGCTATAAATGGTTTTGGAAGAATTGGACGAAATTTATTTCGCTTGCTTTTGAACCATCCTACCCTAGAAGTTGTTGCCATTAATGACATTGCCGACAAAAAAACAATGGCGCATTTAATCAAATATGACAGCATTCACGGGGTTTTGCCATCGATTGTTTCTTCTGATGAAAAAGGAATTATCGTGGACGGAAAACATTATCTTTTTTTCCACGAGAAAAGCATTTCTAAGCTCGATTGGAAATCTGCCAACATTGATGTTGTTGTGGAATCGACTGGAAAATATAAAACTTTCGACGAAATTAACGCTCATATTTTGGCTGGAGCCCAAAAAGTTATTCTTTCTGCCCCTTCAGAGGTCGATACTATTAAAACAGTGGTTTTGGGTGTCAACGAACATATTTTGGACGGAACTGAAACAATCATTTCAAATGCTAGCTGTACGACCAACAACGCCGCTCCAATGATGAAAATCATCAACGAACTTTGCGGAATAGAACAAGCTTACATTACCACCATTCATTCTTATACAACTGACCAAAGTTTGCATGATCAACCGCACAAAGATTTACGTCGAGCTCGTGGTGCAAGTCAATCTATTGTTCCAACAACTACTGGTGCTGCCAAGGCTTTGACAAAAATTTTTCCAGAATTTGAAGGTAAAATTGGGGGTTGCGGTATTCGTGTTCCCGTTCCAGATGGCTCGTTGACTGATATTACATTCAACGTAAAACGTGCCGTAAGCATCGAGGAAATCAATGCCGCTTTCAAACTTGCTTCTGAAACGAATTTGAAAGGTATTTTGGCTTATACCGAAGACCCTATTGTTTCGGTTGACATTATTGGCAACAGAAATTCTTGCCTGTTTGATGCTCAATTAACATCGGTTATTGATAAAATGGTGAAAGTAGTGGGTTGGTATGACAACGAAATTGGATATTCTTCCAGAATTATTGATTT
>ENA-UPSM01006611-UPSM01006611.1-activated-sludge-metagenome-genome-assembly--contig:-NODE-6611-length-10683-cov-8.147817_pt1 | contig 10683 bp, 15 predicted proteins | sample MGYA00238181_ERZ773283 | MGnify/ENA primary metagenome ERZ773283 (study PRJEB29023, sample SAMN05720199) | activated sludge metagenome | isolation source: Anaerobic digester | place: Japan... | reverse complement strand
AAAAATAAATGCGTTCACTTGAAAAAAGTTCTTGACAACTGGGAAAAAATGTGGTATAATGCTCATGAAACAATGAGATAGGAGTATTTAGAAATGCCACACGTCCAGACAACACTTGACAGCGAAACCTTTAAAAAGGTGAAGAAAGACGCAGTTGACAAGGATAAAACCTTAAATGACTACGTTAGGGATGCTGTGGTGCGGGAGTTGGCAACGCCAACTAAGGAAGCGAAAGAGGAAACAACTAACCAACCACAAGATAATCTTTTGAAAGGAGATTAGTTATGTCTAAGAAAGTTAAGAAACTCGAGAAAGAAATCGTAGGTACAGTCGTCAAAATCACAGAGGTTGTTACCAACACTGCAATGGAGTTTGATTTTGCCAAACTGCCCAAAGAAATTCAGGAGAAGTTCGGGCCCTTCGGCTTGAGCCACAAACTGGGTGATTCGGCAGCCGGTGCTTCGGGGCAGGAAGCTGTCGATTCCATCAAGAAAGTTTGGAACGGCCTGATGAAGGGTGACTGGTCTGTTCGTGCACCGCAGGGAGAAAAGGTTTCTCTGGCCTCTATCGCTGCAAACCTCGGCAAACTGCCGCCCGCAGAAGCTGCTGCTGCCAAGGCACTTTTGGAGAAACTGGGACTCATCAAGAAAGATGCTCCCGCAGCTCCGGCCAAGTAATTCTTGCGCCACTTTGTAGTTTTATACCGCTTACTGGCTCAGTCCTAATCAACGTAAATTTTTTACGTGGATTGGGGCGAGCCAGTAATTCTAACCAAGGAGACCACTATGATTACTGTACGTATTTCCCACTCCACAATTAAACAGCTGACAAGCTGCCCAAGAAAAGTTCTTTTCGAAAAAGAGCTACGTTTGTTTCCAGTCAATGGCAGCATCGCTATGCGTTATGGCAGTGGATTTCACAAAGGTATGGAAGCATACTACAAAAACAATAAGAGTATTACCCACGCATTAGAGGCAGCAGCTGAATACTGGCGTCAACCTACCCTGCAACATTACGAAGAAGATTATCGCAACCTTGACTCATTGCTCAATTCTCTGATGCTTTATCACGACCAATACCACTCTGACAACGAAACAGTTGCCGGTATTCCTGAAAACAAAATCATATCAAAGATATCCTTAACAGATAAGGAGAAAGAAATCTATGGCGATTTCGATGTTGACTTTGTTATAGTCATCGACTTGATACTGACTGTTGAAGGGATGCGGTGGGTAGTTGATTTTAAAACTACTTCAGTTGAGCTGGCATACATGGCCTCACGCATGAGAAAGATGGTGCAGTTAATGGGCTATCAATTCGTAGCACATGACCACTTCAGTGATGTCAATGGTTGTCTGGTTTATTACCATCAACTCAAGGCGACTAAGAGCAGAACAACTGGTCTGTATGGAGCACCAAAGACAGACTTCATGAAGTTCCCTATGGTATTTACCAAGCATGAATACAAGACTTGGAGAGACTATGTTATCTGGCATGCTGCACAGTTACGACTGGCAAAGGCTGCTGAATACCCACCTAACTATAACAACTGCTATGAGTTCAATAAGAGCTGTCCTTACTTACCACTCTGCGAGCATCCGAAGTGGGACGTTGACAGATTTGTTGAAATGGATGGCTTCGTTGTTATACCTGAAGACACGGAGGTTAAGATTGTCAATGATTAAGGTATATATTGCATCTCCCTATACACTGGGAGACACAGCAGTCAATGTGAAACTTCAGATAGATACAGGAAGCTACCTTATCGAGAGAGGTTACTCTCCATTTCTGCCTTTGCTTGCTCACTTCATTCATCTTGTACACCCACAGTCATATGAAACATGGATTGACTGGAGTGCTGAATGGCTAAAGCAATGCGATGCTGTACTGAGAATTGGCGGAGTATCTGAAGGTGCTGATAAAGAAGTAGAGATTGCACGAGCCCAGTTAATGCCAGTGTACTTTTCAATTGCATCACTGTGCAACAATATGCCTGTTGTAAGAAAGGATAACGGACAATGGAAGACCTGCTAACTCCTGAAGAAAAAACAAGTTTATGTATGAAGTGCTTTTATTGCTGCAAGTCTTTGTACATTCCTATTGACGCAGGCCTTGGATGGATTCAGTTCTTACGTCAAATAAGAGGTGTAGAAATTAAGTTCCACAACATGACACCTTTCGCAGTTGTTGAGTGTCCATGTGTGCATCTGACAAAGAAGGGTTGCAGCATCTACGACAAGCGTCCCGTTGATTGTGCTATGTTCGACGGGAGAAGAGATATGTTTCATCCAGAGAAATGCCTCTGGACTAAGGCTGAAAAGGAGAAGAGAGATGCCAAGTGCTAAAGATGTAACAATCAATACAGAGTTTCTCAAGTGTATGTCAGTAGGTGAGCCGGGAACTGGTAAATCAATTCTCGCATCTACCTTTCCAACACCTGGGTTTGTATTTGACTTCGCAAAGTCTATCATATCTTATAGAGGATTAGACTTTGACTATGAGCAGTACGACCAGAGTCCGTTGGGTTGGACAAAGTTTGAGAAAGATGTAGCAGCTATTGCAAAGCTGGTTAAAGAAGGAAAGTATGTTTCAGTTATTGTGGACGATTTGTCTGCGATGTCGTCAGTATGTATGGAAAGAGCATTGCAACTCGATCCTAAACGAAGTGCAACTGGCGGACCTATCTGGAATGTACACTACTCAATGGTGAGGAATCTTATGGAAGGAAGGTTAAAGCAGATTATGAACTTCAACTGCAATATCCATTTCATAGCTCACTTGCAGGTAGTACAAGACCAAGAAACTGGAAATGTTGTAGGTGTGCAGCCTATGCTTACAGGTGCACTGCCTACAATTATTCCTGGCTTCTTCGATGAAGTTTATTATCACACAGTAAAGAGGGAAGGAGGTGATACGAAGTGGTACATACAGACTGTACCAATAGGCTGGAATAAGTCACGGTCAAGACTTTCAGGCAAGCAGAGAATACTGCCTGACTTACTACCAAATGACTACAACGAAATTATAGCTTACGCCGCAGGAAAGAAAGTCAAACCAAAGACTACAACACAAACAACTACAACAACAAAATAACTAAGGAGAAACAAGATGAGTATTGAAAAAGATGAAAGAGAAGCAATTCAGGACGAAGACATTGCGGAACCTGCTGACTTTAAATTCGACACAGAGTTTAATGTTGACGAAGAATTTAAGCCTGTTCCGTTAATTCCCAACGGTCGGTACGAAGGCAACGTAACCAACGTTAAGTTCGATCCCTCGTCATTTGCACTGGTGTGGGAAATCACACTGGTCGCTGACAGCGATGTGACCATGTCTGATGGAGAGACACCAGTAAATGGTAATGTAGTTTATTACCGCAACTGGCTGCCCAAAGCGGGAGACGAAAGCATCCGCACCAAGACCGGCAAGATGACCAAACGTCAGGCAAAGATTAATATGCTGAAAGAGTTCTCAAAGAACATGCAAATCAGCATGAACACTCCGCAGGAAATTATGAACGGAGTTAATAATCAGGAATGGGTTGGTCTCAGCGTACTCGTGACTGTCGAAATTCGTGAGTGGGAAGGTCGTTTCAGCAACAACGTTAAAGAAATCACAGCTGCTTAACATTAATCGGAGTAGCCAGAGTATAGCTATATATTGTATGAGAAATAATATAAGGCTATAAATGAGTGAGCTCTGGCTACTCCATCTTATAAGGAGACAACTATGAAACAGAAAGAATTTGATAATGTAGTGAATCACAGACTTGAGAAGTGCAAAGAAATCCTCGGCGTTAAGGGTGGTATATACGCAGATAAGAATGACAGACTAAAAAACTTTTATGATGGAGCTTCGTTTAATGAGTGTACACCAGAACAGTATGCGCATATGCTTGTTACAAAGCATCTTGTCTCTATTAAAGACCACATCATTAACAATCGTCCTATGTCTGAAGCCTTTATCGATGAGAAGATTACAGATGTAATCAACTATATGCTGCTTATTGAAGCATTAGTGGAGGCCGAATAATGAAACTCGAGCAACTCAGAGTAAATGTTCTATCTCTTACAATGCCAGAGCTTATCACTAAAGTAATGCATGAGTCATCTATTCGTGAAGCTCGGTTGGTTCAATCCATGTCAAAATTTGACCTCGCTGAACCAAAGGCAAGAACAGAGCGTCTGAGTCCTGAAGAAAAAGCTATTCTCAAAGCTCTTGGTTTGACAGCAAAGGACATTAAAAATCTAAAGGGAGCGTAAGATGAACGATAAGTGTAGTTATTTTGACCCAGCTGAAATAAAGATAAGAGAAGACCAACCACGTCTGCGTAAAGACATGGGCAAGATTAAAGAACTTGCTGCCTCGTTTGGTAAGTTTGGACAGATACAGCCAATACTGTTGGACAGGAATATGCAACTGATTGCTGGCGGGCGTCGACTTGATGCATGCAAAGAAGCGGGCATTAAAGTCAAAGCAGTCTTTACTGACGAGGTTGATCCTATTGTTATCAGAGAGATGGAACTGGAAGAAAACATACAGCGCAAAGCTCTGACACCGGCTGAAGAAATCATGGCTGTTGATGAGCTGCATAGCTTGAAGCAGGCACGTTACGGTGCTGCTGTACAAGGTAGTGATAAGAAAGAAGGCTGGACACAAGAGAATACAGCAGAACTGATCGGTAAAACAAGACCATCGGTTACGGAAACACTGGACTTGGCTCAGGCACTCAAAGAGTTTCCTATACTCGCTAACTGTAAATCCAAAAGTGACATTAAAAAAGCTGTCAAAGGTCTGCAAAGAATCAATGAATCTATTGCAGCGGTTAGTGCGTATGAGGAGATGACCAAAGGAGTGTCTGAGCCTTTTGAACTTTACAACATGGACTGCATTGAGTGGCTGAAAACATTAGAAGACAAGACAGTTGACGTCTTGTTTACCGATCCTCCTTACGGTATAGACATTCATGATATTACTATAGGATTGGGAGGCCACACCGGTGCAGATGTTACTACAACTGGCATTAAATATGATGACTCGTTTGATAACGCAATGGAATTGATTGCTAATCTGGCAGTTGAAAGTTATCGTGTAGTAAAGGACAATGGCTTCGCTGTTGTTTTCTGTGCTATTAGTAACTTCCCTCTTGTAAAGACATTGTTTGATGCAGCAGGTTGGTTGTGTTCTCAGCGTCCAATCATCTGGATTAAGAATGAGTCTGGACAAAACAATGCACCGTCTAAGTGGATGTCAGCTGGGTACGAAGCGGCTCTATTTGCAAGACGTACGGAATCGAAGCTTGTCATTGAAGGAAGAGTTGATTGGGTACAGTGCCCGAACGTATTACCTTCGATGCGAATACATCAAGCTGAGAAACCGGTACCTTTGATAAAGGAGTTGTTAAGCAGACTGGCAATGCCAGGTGCTCGTGTAATAGATCCTTTCTCAGGAAGTGGTGCAACTATTGAAGCGGCACTAGAATTAAAGCTGTACCCGATGGGTTGCGAGTTGTCAGTTGAAGCTTACTCAACCTCAAAGGTCAGAATCATTAACTATCTTAAAACAAACGGAGTATTAAAACATGAATAATCTACAAAAACCACAGCAAATTATGGTGAATGCTAACAACCTACAAGCTGTTACATGTCAGTGCGGAAGTGAAATTTTCTTCTCAGTCAATAAATTTAAAATTCTTCCTGCGTTATATTCTAACACAGGACGAGCTCAACTTGTTGCACTTCCTCACATTAAGTGTACTGAATGTGGAACAGTACTTTCAGCAGAGGAAGTTGTGAACAACGGTGTAAAGGAGGATCTTACATGAACACAGCAACTATTGTTATTGCTGAACATGGCACAGATACAACTGCAGTTGCCCTTGACACGTCTCGATGTGGCGATAAACTGAGATTTGTTAGTACATTACTTGCTGAAATATTAGTGCAGATAATCAGCGGTGACTACGATGACGTCATTAAAACAATGAATAAGCTAAAAGCACGCCAACAGAAGGGAGGGTTAAACTCGTGATTGTCAAGACTGTCGGGCCTCAAGATAGTAAGATGTTCTTCTTAGGAGAAGCACCAGGTGAAGTTGAAGAAGCTACCGGACTTCCCTTTCAGAACATGAATGGGGCTGGCAAGGTCTTTAATCTTATCTTATCGCAGAACGGCATTAACAGACGAGATGTGCGGATTCGTAATGTCGCTCTGCGTAGACCTCCAGCTAATAACATGGGACACTTCTTTTATGATGCGAAGTGTACTGTCCCTAAACCTGAATTGGTAGAATGGATTGAGCAGTTACGTTTGGAACTTGAAGCCAACAAGCCTAACATTGTAGTTGCAATGGGAGCCTACGCATTGTGGGCGCTTACTGGAATGAAGAAAATTTCAGAGGCTCGTGGTTATTTACTGACTTCGACACTAGTTCCAGGCCTCAAGGTTCTACCTACATACCATCCACAAGCAGTTAACTATGAATGGAAACTGTTCCCTGTTTCTGTCTTTGATGTACGCAAGGCAGTGCACCATTCAGAAACAACTACTATGCCTGCCGACAAAACAAGATATGTTGCACCGGCTTCATTTGATATCTTCATGGATTATCTTGAAACAATCAGACGAGGCAAACAACGATTTGCTTTTGATATTGAAGCCCACATCGGCACAGCATATCCATATCTTCTTGGTATTGCTAACAGTAACTCCTTTGGCATGAGCTTCTATATAATGAAGAATAATAAACCAACACTATCTGCTATAGACGAAGCACATTTGTGGTACAAACTTGCACAGATTGCTAAAGAGTGCGAGAGTATAATGCACAACGCATCTTATGATAAGGCAGTTATGTGGCATCACCACGGAGTTCTTTTCGAGAATGTCTACATGGACACGCTGATAGCAGCTCATGTCTTATGGCCTGAGTTTCCGAGAGACCTTGGATTCTTAGGTAGTCTTGTGCTTGATGTACAGCCATGGAAAAACTTGTCTAAGGTTGATGCAGCAGTATACAATGTACTTGATGCTATTAGAACTTATGCAATTCATGAGCCATTAGAGAAAGAACTTGAGAAGCAGAAACTCATGGATACTTATAAGTTCGAGATGTCCATGCTCGATCCTGCTATCATGATGCAACTGCAAGGTGTGAAGTGTGACCTTAAAGTAAGACAAGATTTAATTGAGGCAACACGTGCATTTGCTGGTCATTTGAAGAGTGAACTCGATAGGCAGTTCCAAAAGGAAGTTAACTTTAATAGCCCAAAGCAAATGCAACAATTGCTGTACTATGAGTTAGGACTGGAACCGCAGTTCAAGCGAAGGAAGTCTGTCGAGCAAACAAGAGTAATGACAACAGATACAAAGGCTATGAAACGATTAGCTAGGAAGTATCCTAATCATACTTGGCTCACAAAGATACTGGACTACAAGAAGCTATTGAAGCTCGATGGATTCTTAAGTGCGGAGCCCTCACCTGAAGGACGATACCATACATCTTATAACATAACAGGTTCATCAACAGAGACAGAGGGAAGAAAGTCTTTCGGTCGATGGAGTTCATCTGAATCTATTATACTTCCGTACGGTAGTGGAAATCTTCAGAACATTCCTCCTATAGCAAGAAAGATGTATTGCTGTGACGAAGGAAAGATATGGGTAACTGCTGACTACAAGCAGGCAGAAGCAGTTGTTGTTGCTCATTTGATTGGAGATGTTCGTCTGCAACAGTTCTTTCAGAAAGCTTTTACTTGTGCCAAAGAAGACCAGAGCAAGTATGATGTGCATAAACTAACTGCAAGTCTGATGTTTAATGTTCCGTATGACGAAGTAACAAAGGATATGAGAAAGATTGGCAAGACCTTACGCCATGCTTGTTCCTATTCTGCAGGTCCGCAAGTTGTAGCCGATGCTCTTGGTATCGAACTCAAAGATGCTAAACTTTTGCTGGAGATATACCACAAAGCGAATCCTTTATTGAAGGTATGGTATACCAGTATACAAAACGAGTTACGTGCAACAAGATGTCTTACCACTCCACTCGGCAGGAAGCATCGCTTCTTGGATAGATGGGGTGACCAGTTGTTCCGTAGTGCTTATTCCTTTCAGCCGCAGTCAACGGTGGGTGATTTGTTGAACAGGTCAATGAGAATACTCTATGATAAGTACGGAGATAAGATAGATATAATGCTTCAGTTGCATGATGCTATCTATGTCCAGTGTGATAACAATAGAGAATCAATTGAGGCTACCATTGAAATGCTGAAGGAGTGCATGATACGTCCGCTGAAAATTGGCTTCGAAGAATTTATTATCGGAGTTGACTTCAAGATAGGAACCCACTGGGGAGACATGGACGATTCAGAAGAGTTTGATTTTGATAATACGGAGGCAGAATAATGAAACAGTTAGTAGTTGTTACTACTCTGCAAGAGCAGCAGAATATGGTAGGCAAGCTGCGCGAGCGGTTGAAGGTAATGTATCATACAGATACTTCAATCGAGATTGTCCAGTCTGGCTTAAGTAGAATTGAAGTCAGGCATAGAGTAGGAGATATAATAAATACTGCTGCGACTTATCAAGTAGTATTAGTTCCTATTAGTATGTCTCTTGAAACATTGAAGGGATATCCTAGCAGCACTAACATCAACATAACTAGTCTGCTTCAAAGACTCGACAAGATGAAAGATGAAGCAATACGCTTTGTTAACGTATGCAAGAAGCCTACTCTTATGGACAGAAGAAAGCAAATGACTTTTGAAAATGCACTTGGAATTCTTTTTGCGGGAGATAAAGCTGATGGAAAGAAACGTTAAGGGATGGCTGGAGCACTACATAGAATTTATGAAGAACACTGAGCCAGCCGCAGTGTTTGATAAATGGACAGGTCATTCGATGATTGCTGCTGCATTACGGAAGAAGGTAAAGTTACCTTATGGGCGAATAAATTATTATCCTAATCTGTATATTGTGTTTGTCGCAGAACCAGGAATTGCACGCAAGACACAAGCAATATCTTTCGGTGTAAAGCTTCTGCAAGAGATACCAGATATCGTAATGTCAGCTGACCAGATAACAAAGGAAGCTTTACTACAGGACTTGGAAGCAGCAGGAATGGACGAGCCTATGCCTGACGGAGAAAACCTACGGCATAGCTCATTAAGTATTATCTCTAAAGAGTTTGAATCTTTTATTGGTCAGAAGAAAGATAACACAAAGATGATTGTATTCTTAACTGATATGTTTGACTGCGCAGAAATGCCAACCAAGTATCGGACAAAGAATTCTGGTAGTAATGTCATTCCATCTGTGTTTGTAAATCTTCTGGCTGCTACAACGCCAGAGTCTTTAGCATCATGCTTGCCTGCAACAGCAGTCGGCGGTGGACTCACATCTCGTATACTGTTCATATGGGCAGATGACAAGAAGTGTAAATCGCCCAAGCCATCTATGACTGCAAGCGAGAAGAAGTTACAGGAAGCACTTATCAAAGATTTGTATCAGATAAGCAGAATAGCAGGTAATTATAGTATGAGCAGTTCTGCAGATGAGTTTTGGTACAACTGGTACATGCACTACGATGAGAAGAGTCCCAATAGAATATGTCTTGACAAATCTTTTACTGGTTGGTACGCAAGGAAGCCAACGTACATCTTGAAGATGGCAATCAATCGTGCAGCCAGTGAAACTAACGAACTTGTTATTGATATCCATCATATTCAACAGGCTATTGCTGACATAGAATCAGTTGAAGCTAATATGGGACTGGTGTTTAGAGCTATTGGCAAATCAGATATAACAAGCGAAGTAGATAACATAGCTCAATTAATTTATACCTATGGTACCATCTCTGAGCACAAGTTGATGGCATTGACTTGGCGCGACATAGACTCCAATAAATTTGACAACTGTATTAAGACAGTACTTCGTACTGGTACAGTAGAACGATTTATTAAGGGACAGAAGGGAGAGATTTGGTATCGTTCACTTAAGAAATAAGGAGGCTAAAATGTACGATATACCTATAACAGAAGAACCTGAACACGGTCTCAGTAGACGATGGAGAAATATAATGAAGTGTGTTCCATTCGAAGAGAGCAGACTTCTGAAGTGGAAACCACCGTACTTAGTACAGCCAAAGTTAGATGGCGATAGATGCTGGAACTATCCAGGCGAGAAGAGTTCACTGCTGTCAAGCGAAGGTAATATGTTCGAGTACCTTCCTCATATTAACGAGCAATTAAACCGGACAGGACTATGCAAACTTCCTATAGATGGAGAACTGTACAGTCACGAGTTATACCAAGAGGGTGGGCACGAGCTGATTCATTCCATCTGCTCAAGAAAAACTAACATTCACCCCAGACATAAGGAGATGCAGCTATGGGTGTTCGATATTAAGTATGACCTTCCGCAACATGAACGTCAGGAGTTTGTTAATTCCTTGACTGAGACAGCTAACATAAAGCTTGTTCCATATTCAACTTGTTACTCCTTGACAGAAGTCAAGCGAACGTATGACTACTTTATCAGCAAAGGATTCGAAGGAGTTGTTATTCGTAACTGGACAAATCAGTATCAAGACAACAAGCGCAGTACTTTTCTTATGAAGTTCAAGCCAAAGCGAAGCGATACTTATACCATCGTTGGCTACAACGAAGAAGTATCTATTGATGGAATA
>ENA-UPSM01006610-UPSM01006610.1-activated-sludge-metagenome-genome-assembly--contig:-NODE-6610-length-10684-cov-5.211967_pt1 | contig 10684 bp, 8 predicted proteins | sample MGYA00238181_ERZ773283 | MGnify/ENA primary metagenome ERZ773283 (study PRJEB29023, sample SAMN05720199) | activated sludge metagenome | isolation source: Anaerobic digester | place: Japan... | reverse complement strand
CCAACAGAGGAAGCCAGCCATCCTGGGTATGCAGCAACAGCGCTACGCCTTCGATGTCGGAAATTTCTTGTAATGCTCGAAGGGTTTCATCGAGGTGCTCCGGAGCTATCGACCATTTGCCGCGAGCCATGATTGATCCTTCCTGCGCTGAACGATGAACAACGTATCAGCGAAGCGGTTTCTTACCGCATCGACGCTACGGGAACAACGAGGGGAGGAAGGTCGGCGAGGTTATTCTTTAACAGCCTTGATTTGCTGTACGAGTTCGGGAATCACCTGGAACAGGTCCGCCACCAGGCCATAGTCAGCCACGGAAAAAATCGGGGCTTCGGGGTCTTTGTTGACGGCAACGATGACCTTGGAGCCTTTCATTCCGGCGAGGTGTTGGATGGCACCGGACAGACCGAACGCAAAGTACAGGTCGGGGGCGACGATCTTTCCAGTTTGCCCGACCTGCAAGTCGCCGGGCGCATAGCCGGCATCGCAAGCAGCGCGGGTTGCGCCGATAGCAGCACCAAAAAGGTCGGCCAGGGGGTTGAGCACTTCGAAAAACTTTTCTTTGCAGGCTCGCCCGCCCGACACGACCACGGAAGCCTCCGTGAGTTCCGGACGTTCGCTTTTCACCTGGTCAAAACTGATGAATTCGACCCGATCGGCTCCCGCGGAAGGAGCCACGGCCGCTACGTTTTCGACGGGCGATGCCCCCCCCGCGGGTTGAGCAGCCGTGAATTCACTCTGCCGAACGGTGACCGCCTGAATCGGGGTGGAGATTTGCACATAACCGAAGGCGTTACCGGCGTAGATGGGGCGTTTGTACATGAGCCCATTTTCGTGACTCACACCTGAGATATCCGCGGCGTATCCCGCGCCCAGTTTGGCGGCAACGCGCGGAATGAGGTCTTTTCCGTATGCGGTGGCCGTGGCGACCACCACGGCGAATTGTTTGGCGAGTTCCGCGACGGTAGGGGCGTAATGCTCGCATACGTAGCCGTTAACGGAAGTAATTTCAGTGGTATAGACCTTGGTGGCTCCGAAGTCGGTGAGCTGTGCGGCTGCGGCGGCAGCGCCTTGACCGATGACCAAGATGGAAAACCCGCCACCAAGATGGCCCGCGGCCTCGCGGGCGAACGTGATTGCCGAGTGAGTCGCCTTTCGGATCTGACCACCGGCGAGCTCTGCAACTACCAATACGTCTGCCATATCTGTCGCTCCTTCCAGAAGTCAGATGACCTTCGCTTCGTTCTTTAGCTTATCGACCAACTCCGCCACATCCTTGACTTTGACGCCCGCTTTGCGGCCTTGAGGAGGTTCGAACTTCTTGTAGATGACACGCAGCGAGGTATCCGCCACGAGATCGCCGAGTTTCAACACATCGAGGGGCTTTTTCTTGGCCTTCATGATCGCGGGCAGAGGCGCAAAACGAACCCCATCATTGTATTTGAAATCCCGCTTGGTTTGCGACGAGTACACGCTGGTCGGCGCGGTGATGCGAAGATCGACTGTCACAAGCCCCGGAGCTTTCACCTTCAGGTTGATGACACCACCGTCCACTTCGCGCCCCACATGCAAGGCGCCGGCCTCTTCCACGATGGTCGCTGCCGCGGTAGCCATCGGCCAACCGAGGTATTCCGCAAGGAATTGACCCACCTGGTTGGTATCGCCATCCACCGCTTGCTTGCCCATGAGCACAAAATCGGGTTTCTCCTTGTCCACGATGGCTTTCAGAGCCAAAGCAACCACGTTGCCGTCGAGTTGATCGTCATCGGCCTCGATTCGAATCGCCCGGTCGGCACCAGTAGCCAGCATGGCGCGGAGCGTGGTTTCGCATTCCTTGGGCCCCAGGGTGACGACAACCACTTCTCCCGCACGAACCTTGTTCTGTGCACCGTTTTCAGTAAGGCGAAGGGCGGCTTCGACTGCGTATTCGTCGAACGGGTTGGGCTTCCATTCGAGACCTGTCGTCTCGACCTTGCTCCCGTCGGCTGGCACTTTGACTTTGTTCGCGTTGTCCGGATCGGCCACACGCTTGAGGGGAACGAGGATCTTCACGAGGGTGACCTCCTTCCAGTGCGCCGTTGGCGCATGGTGGGTAGGGGGGGCAAAAACGCCGCAGTCGTTGCCTTACGACGCTCGTCGCGTTGCGTCAATTGCTCGGTTCAGATACTGTATTCCTTTGGAGCGGTAATCTTTTTTCTCGACGGCCAATATCGTGCCAACCATAAAAAAATCCAATGCCATACAAATAGGGCGAGGAAGCCATCCGATGATAGGGGTCCGAAAAGTGGTTGATGAACCTTGACGACCGACCTTTCGTAGGGAATCCTCACTATTGTCCTTTCTCGTAGAAGAGGTGACAGTATGGATCATTCACTCAAGTACTTGGCGGTCGGTATTGCGGCTTCGTTGCTTGTCTTCGCTTGCTCTAGTGACGACAATAACAAAAAATCGGACGACGGCACCGGTGGCGATTCAGGATCCGGGGGAAGCATAGTCCAGCCGGGCACCGGCGGCGGTAGCCCAACCGGTGGTTCCGGCGGCGGTAGCCCAACTGGTGGCTCCGGTGGTGGTGAGCCCGGTGGCTCCGGTGGTGGCGAGCCCGGTGGCTCCGGTGGTGGCGAGCCCGGTGGTTCTGGCGGTGCTCCGACCGGTGGCTCCGGCGGTGCTCCGACCGGTGGCTCCGGCGGTGGACCAAGCTCCGGGTACGGCAACCTCACAAAGGTCAGCTTCAGCAGCGGATTCATCTTCGACGAGTCCAAACTCAACGATCAATCCTACTTGCAAGCGCACATGTCGGGCATCCAGATGACCCCTGCGTTCACGGGCTCTTATACCTCAGCCAACGCTGCGATTCCTCCCGGTGGAGCACAAACTCTAGCGTTGGCCATCCACTTTGCTCCCAATGGGCTCGGTGTGTTGCAGCAATCGGGACAAGGACAAACCGTCGTGGCGCCCATGATCCAGTTTATGTTCGCGTCCGATGTGGTCGCGAGCGGGCCCGTTGATGTCGGCCTCGAGCAGACCTCTGGCGCCATGTTGCTCGTCATGGATCCAGTCGGTGCCAACGATGCCTGCGTGGCTGCCATTGGTATCGGTCAGGTCCAGGTGACCCAGGCCCAGAACACGAACGCTGCCGATGGCGGCCAGCTAGCGTTCAACGGCTCCAATATCGCTTTGTACCATCCATCCGATACCCCGTACGGCAATATTGAGACTGAACTGGCCCAGCAAATCGCCGTCTGTCCGTTCAAGTAATCTCCCCTACCCCCTGCCCCATGCATTGCGAGGCTACGCAATTTTGCTAGCCTCCGCGCCCATGACCCTTTCCTGTGATTACCTGGTCATCGGCAGCGGTGTGGCCGGGCTCGCGTTCGCCCTCGAAGCCGCCAACCACGGCCACGTCATCGTCGTCACCAAACAACGCGCCGATGAATCCAACACCCGATATGCCCAGGGAGGGATCGCAAGCGTATTATCCCAAAAAGATAGCTTCGCTTCTCATATGCAAGACACGCTGACGGCAGGCGCTGGTCTCTGCCATCCCCTTGCCGTTCAGGTATGTGTAGAAGAAGGGCCCGCGCGCATCGACTGGCTCGTCCAACAAGGGGTTGAATTTTCTACGAAACCAAACGGTACGCAAAAAACGGACCTCGATCTTGGGCGGGAGGGCGGCCATTCCGAGCGACGCGTAGCCCATGCGGGCGACATGACGGGCAAAGAGATCGTTCGTGTCCTCGATGCAGCGGCTCGTGCCCACCCCAATATCCAGTTGCTCGAACACCACACCGCGGTCGACCTCATCATGCTACCGGAATATGGGGGGCCCGATATCTGCGGTGGAGCGTATGTCCTCGATGCTTCCAGCGAGCATGTCCTGACGATCCGCGCTCACGCCACCATGCTTTGCACCGGGGGAAGCGGAAAAGTCTATCTTTATACCTCGAATCCCGATGTCGCCACGGGAGACGGCGTGGCTATGGCTTATCGTGCGGGTGCCGAGATCGCGAACATGGAATTTTATCAATTCCATCCAACGTGCTTGTTCCATTCCCAGGCCAAGAGCTTTCTCATCAGCGAAGCGTTGCGAGGAGAAGGCGCGATCCTTCGTCTGCTGGACGGAACCCCATTCATGAAAAAGCATCATGAACGCGCGGACTTGGCCCCTCGTGACATCGTCGCCCGTTCCATCGACTACGAAATGAAACGAACCGGTTCGGACTACGTTTTGCTCGACATCACCCACCGCCCAGCCTCTTTCGTTCGGGAACGTTTCCCCGGAATCCATGCGACTTGCCAGCAGTGGGGCATCGACATCACCTCGACTCCGATTCCCGTGGTTCCAGCAGCTCATTATATGTGCGGCGGCATTACCACCGACATGCATGGGCGTACGACCATTCCGGGCCTTTGGGCTTTGGGGGAAGTGGCATGCACGGGTCTTCACGGTGCCAATCGACTTGCCTCCAACTCCCTGCTCGAAGGGCTGGTGTTGGCCCATCGCGCAAGCCTCAAACTCAGCAGTCAAATCGATGCGTTGCGGTCGCGCCCCCACGTGACGGTCAAAGATTGGGAAGTGGGTGATGCCGTGTCCAGTGACGAAAAGGTCATTGTATCGCAGAACTGGGATGAGTTGCGACGCTTCATGTGGAATTACGTCGGGATCGTTCGATCGGCAACCCGATTGCAGCGCGCGGCACGCAGGATTGCATTGCTGCAAGACGAAATCCACGAGTACTACTGGCGTTACCTGGTGACCCGAGATCTCATCGAGCTACGAAACATCGCCACCGTGGCGGAACTCATCGTGGCATCCGCCGCATCACGGCAAGAAAGCCGCGGGTTGCACTTCACCCTCGACTATCCGGATAAGGATGATCGCTTCCTCGATGATACGGTGATGAAGCGTGGCGTCTCCGCGCGGTTGCGTGGAGTGTGAAAGCCAGCGCTGAACAGCAACCGCTTATTTGGCGGATGCCCCCCGTTGCGGATAGGCTGAAGCCATGGCGTTGTGGTGTTTGTGTATTGTATCGATGCTGCTTGCTTGCTGCTCCGCGCCTGCTCGCTCCGGGGCTAGTTCTCCAACTTCTCTGAACGCACGTTCGCCCGAGACGACGACTTCCCCACAAGCATCCTCTCCCGCCGCGTCCACGACATCCGGGCCCACGGAGCCCATGCCATCAGAGCCTTCGGTGGTCCTTTCGCCGGAACAGCCAGATTCCCCAAATGAAACGATGGCTATCGCTGCGTCACCCTACGAAGACACGCGTATTCTCGTGCTCATGTATCACGCTTTCGATCGAGGGAAAGAACCGCTCACGGTCGATGGCTGGCAGTTCGAACGGCAATTGCTTTGGCTGCGCGACAACGGCATCGCGATCGTGCCAACCTCTGCCCTGGCAATGTTTTTACGAAAGGAAAAACCTCTTCCGAAACGCGCCGCGGTCATCACCATCGATGATGGGGACAAGAGCGTGCATGCGGTCGCATGGCCGATTCTAAAAAAACTAGAGGTTCCTTTTACCCTCGCGCTGCCCACCAAGCTCATGAATGAAAACAAGAAGCATCGAATGCTGACGTGGGACCAAGTTCGAGAAATGGTGGACTCCGGGCTGTGCGAAGTCGCAAGCCACGGACACGAGCACAAAAGCATCGTCCACTTCTCCAACGAACAAGCTGTCCGACAGCTCGAAACCTCGAGGGATATTCTAGAAAAAGAAACGGGCCAGCGCCCTATCGCTTTTGTGTATCCGTTGGGAGCATTCGACGCTCGCACGAGCGCGCTCGTGGAAAAAGTGGGATACAGTATGGCGTTCAAAGCCTCTGGTGCTCCCATCGGGATGGACTGTTGCGATCCTTATGCGCTTCCCCGCATGGGCATCGTTCATCAAGACACCGTCTGGTCGCTTGGTTGGTACTTTAGTCCAAGTTTTCTCGGACGTATGACGCGCTTGCCTCGAGGCCGTTGAAGCGCTTGCCCTTCGTGATTGAAACGCGATGCGCCGTATCTTACGGACCCACCAGCACCGTTTGTTCGTCTCCCACGATGATAAATGACTCCGGAGCGTTCTGGTTACGATAGCTCGCGGCGATCCAAGCAGCACTTCGCGCCACGTTGCTGATGGATACTTCGTCGATATCACCCTTCCAATAATTCGTCAGCAGTGTCCCCATGGGGCTTCCAATCCAAAGACTATGTCCCGTTCCATCTTCGCCAGTGGTATAGTCCCCCTTACCGTTCTGCACCCCGTCCACATAAAGTATCCACCGTTCGTTGAGACCGACGACATCTTTTTGTTGAGTCCAGACCACGTATCTCCATTGGTTGTCGTTGACGGGTTTCGTGGAACTCAACCACACTCCGAAGCCATTGGTGACGACAACAACGTTGTCGAGCATCCCAAACGCTTTGCTCTCCGGTGGCCATTGCGCGGCAGGAGATTTGGTTACCAGCCCAGCACGTTGATGCGCCTTGGTTCGTATCCAGGCCGATATCGTAACATTTGAATTTCCCAGGGAAATTCCATCGGCTTTCACGATCTGGATGTGCTGATTTTGCCCGTCGAAACGCTGCGCGCGTCCCACTTTTCCCGCAACGGCATGATTACCAGCTTTGGCTCCGTGAAAACGATCGGCAGCCGAATTGACATGCGATGTCGCGGCATCTTCTTCGTCCAGATGCCATACCGCGGAAAAACCATCTGTCCAAACCGGGATAGAAGGCGCTGGTGAAGGCGGCGACGGGTTGCCGTAATACATGAGTATCTTGGTATCGAATAACGCGCTAAGGGCAGGCAGGCGTACCCACGCCACGAGTGCCCCATTTTCCGAGTTCCACGACACGATTTCGTGAGCAAGTACGGTCGTACTGCCCCCCAGGGTGAAACGAAAGTCCGCAGATGACGTGACGTGGGCGGCAAGCGACGGGTCCACCACGGTTACGAGTAAGGGGAAGCCCGACAAGGTTTCATCGACGAGCTTGTTCGGAACGGTGATGAGGCGTCGAAAGCGCCATTGAAGATCGCCCCAATCCGCTGAGGGAACGAGGCACTGGCTCTTGTTCAGGGTGCAGTCATTTTTGCAGGACAGCACTCCGGATGCGTAGTGGAAGGTCTCGCATGTCGCTGCTCCCAGCTCGTTCCCATCGCATTCTTCTGGCCCTTCGATGATCCCATCGCCACAAGTATGGCAGCGTGTCGTATCGAACGTGCAATCGTCAGAGCATCTCACTTCGCCGCTTTGTCGACCCACGACAGTTTCACACGTGGCGGTGCTTGGCACAATCACGTCGCATTGTTCGTTTCCTTCGCGAACGCCATTGAGGCACTTGGAGCAGTTCGTAAGATCCCAGCGACATTGGGAAGTGCAACGCAATTCGCCGTCTGCAAGGCCGATCACGGAAGCACAGGTTTGCCCGGCCAGGTCGTTTCCGTCACATTGTTCATTTCCTTCGCGTATTCCATCGCCACAACGACCGCATCTGGACACATCGAATGTGCATGTTTTTGAGCAGCGAAGTTCTCCCCCGGAATATGCCAGCGTCATGCAAGTCATATCGGCAACAAGCGAGCCATCGCATTCTTCGCCTTCCTCGAGGATTTCGTTGCCACACGACACCGAAGACGTTCCGCGACCTTCCGCATCGAGAACACAAGCACCGAAAATGATTCCAATCAGCGGTAGCGATAATCGGAAAGCAATGGTCCGAGCGGCTGACTTATTGCGCAACGACACGACGGCTCATCTTATCATCTTGCTGGGCAGAATGCACAACGACTCCATGGGTTGACCGAACGGAGCCTTCCCACCAAGATTGGGTCGTGATGGGTGTATTTTTCCAATCTGCCACGAGCAACGCGTTTCGGATCGTTCAAGTCGCATTCATAGCGATATCCGCTGCTCTTGCGTATTCCTATGTGGCTTCCGCGCGTGACGGCGAATTGCGCAAGTCCTGCACGAGTCTGTGTACGATGGCCCCTGACTACGCGGGAGAAGACCGAATGGCCCCGGACTTCGAGTTGACCACAACCCGAGGTTCTCGTTTTCGCCTCGCGGATCAACGGGGAAAAACCGTCTTGCTGGTGTTTTGGAACACGGCTTGCGATGCCTGCAAAAAGCAGATGCCAGCCCTGCGACAGCTCGCATCGACCCTGAGCGAAGAACCACGATTCCAGCTTCTTACCGTAGCCGTCGATGAGTCGGCAGCCGAGGTGGTCTCTGTCCTCGAGCAGCATACAGGCAGTAAGGACCCTTTTGCCGTCGCCTTGGATCCGGATGCCAAGGTGGTGACAGGACGTTATGGAACGAAGATGTATCCTGAAACGTGGCTGATTGATCCAGCCGGTAAAATTCGCTTGCGTTTCGATGGACCGAGAGACTGGTCGAGTCCGATCGCCATGGATGTGCTTCGTGGTTTGTCACGTGATGAGTCGTGTCCCATGACGATCGAATCGATGGTGGCCCGGGGTCCTGGCGCGAGGATCTGCCAAGAGATCATGCCGTGATTCTGTGGCAATCGGCCTAGTTTTCACGAAGGGAAGCGAGAAGAACTGCCCTCTGTCGCGATCGCGAATCGTCACCGTTTCAGCGCTTACCAAAGGATAAAAGGGGTGGTATGCCTTGATGGGAGGCATGCCATGACACGAATGCAAGCAATCGGAATGGGAGTCGCGGGGGCTTTGGCTCTGCTCGTGATGAGTTGCGCAGCGGATGAAGGCGAGACATCTCGCGCGTACACGCCGCCTTGTGGACCTTCGAACTGCACCGGCTGTTGTAATGCTGCCGACCAATGCATTACGACACCTTCCGCTTCGTTTTGCGGGCGCCACGGAGCTTATTGTGTTTCTTGTGGACCTGGGCAGTCCTGCTCTTTGGGCACGTGTGTCGACGACGTATGCAGCCCGTCCAATTGTGCGGGGTGTTGTCAAAACGGACAATGTGTGAGTGGAGACTTGGAAAGTGCATGTGGAACGGGCGGGATCGAATGTTCGATTTGCAAAGCGAACGAAAGCTGTGTGACGGGTGCTTGCGTTGCGAGCAGCGTATGTGACGCCAACAACTGTGGAAACGGTTGCTGTATCAAAGGTGTATGCATGCCGGGCCGCACGGGGGAGGCTTGTGGAAAGGGGGGAATCCAGTGTGAGCAATGCTCAGAGGCGCAACAATGTGAGGATCAGGTTTGTCGAGCCACGGTTTGCGACGCGGATTCTTGCAAAAACGGTTGTTGTTATCAGGGCAAGTGTATGGCTGGAACGAGTGCCGGAGCATGCGGAACAGGGGGTGTTCCTTGTAAGAAATGCAGCGACGGTGAGCAATGCCCGAAAGGTTCTTGCGTCACGGTGACATGCGATGCTTCGACGTGTTCGGGGTGTTGCGATGCGAACGGCAATTGTCAGCTTGGCGTCAACCAAGCCGCCTGTGGAAAAGGCGGAGAAGCTTGTGTTTCCTGCGATGCCAACCAGGTTTGTATCCAATCGACATGCACGACCCAGACACAGAATTGTGGACCTTCGAATTGTTCAGGATGCTGCAACGAACAGGGTAAGTGCGTGAAGGGAAATACGGCAGCGGAATGCGGAGTGAGTGGCGGTGCCTGCACGGAGTGTGGCTCGGGCCGAGCATGTGTCGATGGCCAATGTACGTGCAATGCATCCTCTTGCCCCACGGGCTGCTGTCAAGGCGACCAATGCCTGTCCGGCTCGCAACAATCCGCATGCGGAAAAAATGGTTCCTCCTGCGCCGTTTGCTCAGGAACGGACAAATGCGTCAACGGCTCTTGCAGTTCAACCTGTGGTCCTTCCAGTTGCGTGGGCTGTTGCCAAGGGAATGAATGCAAAGGGGGAAGCTCAACCTCCGCCTGTGGAACCAATGGTCAAGCCTGCGAAACCTGCGTCAATGACCAGCAGTGCGTAAACGGCACATGCAACAGTGCCACCACGTGCAATGCCGCCAACTGCAACGGATGCTGCAAGTCCGGCGTGTGTCAAGCCGGAACCTCGGACAGCCAATGCGGTTCTGGCGGCAAAGTCTGTTCCGTCTGCAAGTGGTACCAATATTGTTCCGCCAAGAAATGCTCTTTCGACCCCTCCTCGCTGTGGTTCGTCGATATCGTCGAAGTGACCCTCGAACAAACCTCCTACAAATGGGACGTAGGCTCCGCCGAGGAATCCAAACCCGACCTATTCGTGGAATTCAGCACTGGCTCGGTTTCCCACACCACCGCCACCGTTTGGAATTCCTATACGGCCGTTTACAACGAGTACATGTTTCTCGTCCCCGCTTCGGATTTAATGACCGAAATCCATTATGTCGTAAAGGACCGAGACACGGTCTTTCACGACACCGTATGCGACATCACGGAGGTCATCTATCAATCCGAAATCGAAAACGGCTCGGCCACGATCTACACGTCTTGTGTCAATGGCATGGTGACCTTGAAACTCAAATTCTATTGAATCGCAGTTCTGCCGTGACAAAACGCGGTGTCCAAACGTAGTCTGAAGACCATGCAATTCACTTCCTGGATGCGAATGGCAGGGCTCGTATTGCTCGCAGCGGGCTGCTGCAAGAACACATCGGAACAAACACCACAACCTGTACCGGATCCGCCCGTAGGCAGGATAGACAGCCCGATCGTCAACACGGTCGACACACCCGTTCCTCCCTCGCCTCCCCCGCCCACCCCGGCAGG
>ENA-UPSM01006609-UPSM01006609.1-activated-sludge-metagenome-genome-assembly--contig:-NODE-6609-length-10688-cov-4.438823_pt1 | contig 10688 bp, 8 predicted proteins | sample MGYA00238181_ERZ773283 | MGnify/ENA primary metagenome ERZ773283 (study PRJEB29023, sample SAMN05720199) | activated sludge metagenome | isolation source: Anaerobic digester | place: Japan... | reverse complement strand
CCAGTCCTATTCATCTCACAATCCAATAAACACTTACGACCACTGTGACAGGTGATACCCATTTGCAAGTTTGGGTGATACTTTATAAAGAGATAATTAATTTTACTCTCTCATCAAAAGTATATTAATCCTTAAACAACCCTTAATCAAGCGTTAATAATTAAGGAGTGATTAAGGATTGATAAAGGAGTGATAAAGATATGATTGTCGGTTATAAGTAAGGGAATAATCTGATTATTATAAGTGATCACTGAAAACGGCAAATTTGATCACATAAATTTGTAAATTCTAAAGGCATTATTCATCCTTCCGATCATAGTTTGTTGTATTATCCTGGAAGATACCTGAGTGCTTTGCAGTGTAAGGGAATGTAGGTTAGTATTACCACTCTGATGATACTAAAATGGAGGGTTTTTTAATACGCTTAAGTATGAATTTAGTCTCAATTCTGTAATAAAAAGCCAAAGAACTGGCTATTCAGCTAATTATAAATGTAGCTCTGAATTATATGACTCCTTACGAGTTATGCGATGTTGCCTGGCAGAAAACATAATTTAGATTTTAGTCTGAAAATATTAACAGAAATGTGCGTATAGAAAAAATCAAAAATCAGTTCGCTTATTATAGAACTTGATAATAATATGTAGTTATAAGCTTTAATTTGTGATAGTTGTGTAGTTTCTTATGCCTTTGCTTATCAACTCAAGGGATTCAGTTAAAGAAGGCATAGCAGAGAAGTATTTACTATAAATGATTATTAATTCTTGGTGTTCTTCATTTAGAGGTTTTACATCGGATAGTTCATATAAAAGATCGTATTTGCCACTGGCTTCTACTGTAACATATTCATAATCAACAGTACGGATGTAGTTTCCATCTTCATCAAAAAGCCCAAGAATAAAGTATCCAGTAATGTCGACAGGTAAATTATTATGTAAAGTTACATAAACATCGGCAGGATGAGGTAATTTAGCAACATCATAAAGAAATAGTTCATCTTGAGGTACAGGAACGACATTAATTTCACTATCCAAATCGAAGGCTTGTTCATCTAACCAATTACCGGAATAAGAACGCGCCGATTTGAAGCCACCAAAATAGGCAAGGGTCCTTTCTTCATATTCTTTGATGCCGGGATCATTTATTATATAGGAAGACGGGTTATCTTTGGGGCCATTTTGTTTGATAACAAGAACCCAGTGGCTCCGTCTACCATTAACTTTTACAATAACCTTATTGCCTTTTTCCAATTCTCCCGAAAGGAAATCCCAATCGTTACGTTTTGTGCTTTGAGCAACTAATTCGAGCCCCAATCCACTGCCATCAATTTCACCTGGAATTTGCCAACGCATATTGTTTCCAGCATAGCCACCATTTTTTTGTAACCATTCGTTTAAGCGATCAGGAGTCATATACTGATTACTTGCCTCTGCATTTAGAAGCATAGATAAACAACTAAGCACACACCCGCTACTACCTATGGAACTATTTCCAGACCCTAACCTTTCCGATTTCCAGCGTTCGTCATTTTGTGAATACCAGTTAAAGCTTCCAGCTAAAAGTGGTATGCACAAAATTAACATTAATAATAAGTTCAATCTTTTCATAAGCAAGTCACCGTTAGATAACAACAACAAATATAAATAATTATAATGGAGAAACTACAATTCTGACGAGGAAGATTTGTCAATCTTTTTTTATGTTTCAATAGGCAAAAACAACTCCACTGATAGGAAATATCCATTCATTCAATTCTGTAGACACTCTTATTTCTCTATTATTTTGAGTAATAAGGGGATCTTTATCTTGTCCTGAAAAAAAAGGAACACAATCAACTTCTTTAATTTCCTGTGGATATTGAAAAGTGATATCTACTCCCCTAGTGAGTTCTGTGATAAAAACACTGAATTGATGAGCAGAGGTTGGATATAAGGTTTGGGTGTTGATAGTAAAATGCACTTTTTTACCTATTTTTCCCCTTAGCTTAGGATGGCTGCATTTAATTTCTAAACAGTCATTTATATGCTTGATACTGGTTTCCAAGATGAGTTCATCTACCTGAACCAGACAAACAATAAAGCTTTCATTATCAAGTTTAAAACTATCATCCATAAGCCATCTGTATTCTACATCTCCATTTTTAAAATATCTTCGTAAGACTTCATCAGAGGATGCACAAACAACTAAAAAATAATCGTTACTGAGCACTTTGTCGAAATTTAATAAAGTAGATGCATTATAATAACCAGCAATCAAAGAACTAGAAAAGACAATTTTATGATGGAAATTATGGCGGTAATGGATATCTCTATCCTTATAATAAAAGAAATCTCTTAACATTTCACGATAGATAATTTCTCCAATTTCTATGCTCTGTAACCGCTGGGCAATTGCTGATTCGATAATTTTATTCAGTTTTGAATCCGGAAAATCGTCTGGGACAAAATCTCGCCTTAATAATGGGATGCTGTGAATCAATTTTCCATTTTGAAAAAAATAACTTTTTGCGCGTCGTCCCACCTGGCAAAGTAATTCATAAGAATTTCCTCCATATTTGGCAACTAAATTTTCTGCCCTTGTTTCTAATCTTGAACCACCTAAGAGAGTTGCCACATCTCCGATTTTGGGTTTATCTATATCACTTAAATCGATACATATCATATCCATTGAAATTCGGCCAATAACTTTACAAAGTACATTATCCAGCCAAACAACACCATTATTGGAAAGCATAAAATCATAGCCATCTGCATATCCAATAGGTAGAATTCCATAAACACAATCTTTATCAGCTATCCAGGAACGATTATAACCAATAGATTCACCCTTGGAGATATGCTTTATTTGTGAGAGAGTAGTTTTAAAAGTCATAACTGGCTGTAAACCGAGATCTTCTTGCAAAGGAATCTGAATTCCATAAGCCATAATGCCTAATCGTACTAAATTACTTCGTTTTCCCAATTTATTTATTAGGGCATGGGAATTATCTATATGAATATATTTTGGTCTTTCAGGAAGTTGGTCTATCACTTTCCAGAATCTTTCTTCCTGCTGATTACTAAACTCTATGTCATCATCTGCAGAGGCAAAATGACTGAATACCCCTTCTATATTAAGGTTGCTCAGCTTTTGTATCTGGGAATAAAAATCAGAAAATTCGCTATCCAGAATTCCGCTGCGATGCATACCTGTATCTACTTTCAAATGGATAATTGCCTGTTTATCTTTTACTACAGCAGCTTTATTTAGAGCTTTGGCAAAATTCAAGGAAGTAACATTAACGGCCAAATCATTGTCTAAAATAACATTTATTTCGCTGGTTAAACAGGGAGAAAGAATTAAAATTGGAGATTTGCATCCCTGAAGTCTTAATAAACGGCCTTCTTCTGGATTGGCAACTCCAAAATAAACTGCTCCTTCTTCAGAAGCAATTTTACTTATTTCAATTGCTCCATGCCCATAAGCATCTGCCTTTACAATCATCATAAATTGCTGATGCGGTTCAAGATAACTTTTAAGAATGCTTAAATTCTTTCTGAAAGCAGAGAGATCAATTTCAACCCAGCTGCGATCGCAAATATTCTTTTTTATCATAGCTTATAGATATTTGGCAGCCAAATCTGCTAAAGCACTTCGTTCACCTTTATCTAAAGTGATATGACCCACAAGGATCTCACCCTTAAACTTTTCAACGGAAACAGATAGTCCATTGCTTTGGGAATCAAGATAGGGTATATCGATCTGATAAGGATCTCCAGTTAGAACTACTTTAGTGTTTTCGCCAGCTCTGGTAATAATCGTTTTCATTTCATGGGGGCTCAAATTTTGAGCTTCATCAATTATAAAAAACTGATCAGGTAAGCTCCGTCCTCTGATATAGGTTAAAGGTTCCAGTTCTAAAAAACCATAATCAGTAAGGTCATTAACACTGGTTCTTTTTTTTGTATTGGAATTCGGTTTGTTTTTATCTAAATGCGAAGATAGCAGTATCTCCATGTTATCGTAGATCGGTTGCATCCAGGGATTAAATTTCTCACTTTTGGAACCAGGTAAATAGCCAAGGTCTTTTCCTAAAGGAGAAATGGGACGAGAAATAACCAAGCGTGAGTACTTTTGTTCTTCTACAACCTTTTGCAAGCCAGCTGCTATAGCCAAAAGGGTTTTCCCAGTTCCTGCTTTTCCAGATAAACTCACCAGCTTGATGCTATCATCCAAAAGAATATCTAAAGCCATTTCTTGTTCAAAATTGCGGGCTTTGATTCCATATACATATTGGCCAGTATAGTGTTTTATTACATAAAGTTGATTTCGGCCTTTATGGTAACGCAAAATTGTATATTTATCAGGATTATCAGGAGTAGGGATTCTAACAAATTGATTGGCAAAAAAATCCCCAAAGATGTTGTTTATATATCCCTTCTCTTCTATTTCACGGTATTGCTCAGGTTCCACATCAAGTATTTCCCATCCGGTGAAAAATTCATCATATTTAATAGTGTCGGTTTCATAATTCTCTGCGTTGATGCCAACACAATCTGCTTTTACCCGAACATTTACATCTTTGGAAACCAAAGTAACAATAGATTCGGGATACTTATTTTTAAAATACAAGGCTGTACTGATTATCAAATTGTCATTACGGTCCATAAATAAAAGCTCGGAAGCTGTGGCCGTTATTTCTTTGTTGATCGTTATTTGTATTGTTCCCCCATTCTCTGTAGGAACACCTTCCTGCAAACTCCCTTTTTTGCGTAAAGCATCAAGAAAACGACCAATTTGACGGGCATTCCTACTTTTTTCATCAACCCCTTTTTTAAATTGATCAATCTCTTCAATAACCACAATAGGTAAAACAACTCTATTATCCTGAAAGGAAAATAGAGCTTGCGGATTATGAATCAGTACATTTGTATCCAGGACAAAAATTTTCTTTTCCATTCTATACATTCCTTTTTATATATATTAATGCTTTCTAATTTCTTCGCAAACTGCTTTCCAATCGAACTTTGAAAAATCAGAGCTTATTTCTTAATCGAAAGTAGAAAGAAATAGTTTTGTATCAATGTAAGAAACAACAAACAACTTATATAATGAGCTATTGTTAGTCAATGATTATTTTATCCTGGGTAACGCATACTAACTCGAATAATTATGAGGGAAAATAATTCGGTGCACAAAAAAATGGTGCTGAAGGGGGGACTCGAACCCCCATGAGCTCATTGCTCACTAGTCCCTGAAACTAGCGTGTATACCAATTTCACCACTTCAGCACATTTGTTTTTCTATTTTTAAGACAGCCTTTTTTTGTCAAGCCCGATTTTCATATTGGTATTTCCATATTATATGTCAGTAATTCAAAAAAAATAGATTTTCCTTGACGGTAAAACCCTATTTTAAACCTTGAAAGCAAATTTGTAACAAATATTAAATAAAGGAGATTCATCAATGAAACGCAAAGTTATCATTATGGGTGCAGCAGGAAGGGACTTTCACAATTTCAATGTTTTCTTCCGCGATAATAAGGATTATGAAGTTGTAGCTTTTACTGCTACTCAGATTCCTGGAATTGACGACAAAAAATATCCGGCTGCTTTAGCTGGAAAACTCTATCCTGATGGTATTAATATTTATCCGGAAAGCGAAATTAAAAATTTGATTAAGCAACACAATGTCGATTTAGTAGTTTTAGCTTATAGCGATCTTCCTTACGAAGTTGTGATGCATAAAGCCTCAATTATTAACTCCACTGGTGCAGATTTTATGTTGATGGGCAAAGATAATACTACCCTGAAAACCAGCAAACCTTTGGTTACTGTATGCGCGGTAAGAACTGGTTGCGGAAAGTCTCAAACAACCAGAACAGTGGTAAAAGCTCTCAAAGCTAAAGGATTGAAAGTTGTCTCTATTCGTCATCCTATGCCTTACGGTGACCTCGTAAAACAAAAAGTTCAGCGTTTTGCAGAACTTGATGACCTCAAAAAGCACAATTGCACTATTGAAGAAATGGAAGAATATGAGCCCCATATTATGATGGGTAGTGTAATTTATGCAGGTGTAGATTATGCTGCTATTTTAAAAGAAGCAGAGAAAGAAGCGGATGTTATTGTTTGGGATGGTGGAAATAATGATATTCCTTTCTACACTTCCGATAATGAAATTAAGATCGTAGTTGTAGATCCTCACCGTCCTGGTGATGAGATTTCTTATTATCCAGGTGAAACAAATGTATACTTGGCTGATGTAATCGTTATTAATAAGATCGATAGCGCCAATCTGTACGATATTAATGAAGTGCGAGAAAATGTTAGAGCAATTAATCCAACGGCTCAAATTATTGAGGCTGCTTCTCCTTTATTTGTAGATCACCCTGAAATGATCTTAGGCAAAAAAGTTTTAGTAGTGGAAGATGGACCTACTTTAACCCATGGAGAAATGCAATACGGAGCAGGAGTTGTTGCAGCAGAAAAATATGGTTGTGCAGACCTTGTAGATCCCCGTCCATGGGCTGTTGGTGAAATAAAACAGACTTTCGAAAAATATCCCGGAGTTGGATCTTTGCTCCCCGCTATGGGATATAGTTCTAAGCAAATTAAAGACTTAGAAAAGACAATTAACAGTACGGAATGTGATTCTGTAGTAATTGCTACTCCGATAGACCTTCGCAGAATTATTAAAATAAATAAACCTGCCTGCCAAGTAAGCTATGAATTACAGGAAATCGGTGTTCCTACTATTGCTGACATCTTAAAGAACTTCGGCAAGAAATCTACAAAAAAATAATCGATAATACATTGGAGGTGGGTACTTATCCACCTCCAATTAACTTCTCGCTATGAATATTAGGGAGAATTCTCTGTTCCACAAATGAGAATTAACCTGTTTTTTCAATCAAAATAATTTATACAGAACAATAAGGATTTGAGAAATGCAAAAAAAAGCTGTTCTGGCACTTGGCGGAAACGCTATTATTAAAGCTGGTGAAAAAGGTACAATAGCACAACAATTTTCAATACCCGTGAATCGTTAGGTGGTATTGTAGAATTAATCAAAAGGGGCTATCATTTAAGTATAACACATGGTAATGGACCTCAAGTAGGGAATCTGCTCCGTCAACAGGAATTAGGAGAAATGGAGGGAATTCCTCAATTGCCTTTAGGTGTATTAAATGCTGCTACAGAAGGCACTATGGGCTATATGATAGAACAGAGTTTACAGAATATATTACATAAAAGTGGAATTCAAAAACAGGTTATCACTATCATATCTCAGGTAGTAGTGGATAAAAATGATCCTAGTATGCTAAATCCGACTAAATTTGTAGGGAGCACATATTATACTGCTGCACAGGCAGAAGAACTTAAAAACAGATTGGGCTGGATCTTAAAAGAAGATTCTGGTAAAGGTTTTCGGCGTGTGGTTCCTTCACCTTATCCAAAAGAAATTATACCAGCTTCCACAATTAATGAATTGGTAGATAGGGGAGAGATAGTTATTGCTGTTGGTGGAGGTGGAATTCCTATATATATTGAAGAAGATGGCACTTATGAAGGGGTTGATGCAGTAATAGACAAGGATTTTGCATCAGCACTTTTAGCTCTGGAAATTAAAGCAGACCTATTTGTTATATTAACTGGCGTAGAAAAAGTATATATCAACTATGGTAAGGAAAATCAACAAGCATTGGATCAAATTACCATCGCTGAAGCAAAACACTACTATAATGAAAAACAATTTCCAGCAGGTAGTATGGGACCTAAAATTCAAGCAGCAATCGATTTTCTGGAAGGCGGAGGATCAGAAGTATTGATTACTTCCATAGAAAAAATTGTGGATGCTTTTGAAGGAAAGACGGGGACCAGATTTATAAAATAACTTTTGTAGCAGGAGGATTCTCTTCCACCTGCTTTCCTTTTTCTTATGTATAATAAACAACATATTTATCCATCGTAGAACTTGCTATTGGTCAACAGATTATTTATTATAATTATGGTTTAACTTTTTTTCCTACTTTACATATCACATATAATAACGATTTATTCATCATCAGCGATAAGGTTAACTATCAGATCTATCGTAGTGATCTCCCCAATAGAAACTTTTCTTGAATGGCATTGTTTCCTTTCGAGATTGTGGCATAGTAAATTATTGCCGAGTTCAATATGCAAAAAAAAACGGAGTTATAAGAAGCTCCGTTTTCATTTTATCATATATACAGCGGGTTAAATATTTAAGCCCATTCCACTTAAGCTATTAATACTAATAATGTAGGTCTCTGATTCCTTCTTTCATCTTTGCCAAATTATCTTTTACCGATATCTGCATTTGGGGATCATCTATTTTTGCAACTTCCTGATCAATCAAGTCGAAACCGACTTTTTTTGTATGCTCACTGGCATAATCGTAAAGGTATTCAGCAAAAGTAAGTAGGGCATTGGGAGTGCAAAATCGTTTAACGAAACCAGGGATAGCAAATTCCATAAAATGCTCCCCGGTTCTTCCTGCCCGGTAACAGGAAGTACAGAAGGAAGGTATATAACTACTGTTAGCAAGTTCGTATATAACATCATCCAAAGAACGAGTATCTCCTAACACAAATTGACTTTTGCGTTTAGATTCATCATCCTTATGCGCATAATCGCCTACTCCAATACTACTTCCTGCATCAATTTGAGAAATTCCATAGCGCAAAACTTCATCTCTAACTTCAATAGGCTCTCTTGCAGTAAGAATCATCCCTGTGTAAGGAACACTTAAACGAAGGCTGGCTATCAAAAGCTTGAAATCCTCATTCGATACTCTATGGGGAGGTTGATTTGTAAAATTAGTCCCAATAGCAGGTTCAATACGGGGAAAAGATATTGTATGAGGTCCTACTCCAAATCTTTGTTCCAGATGGATAGTATGATATAATAAGCCCATCACTTCAAAATGCCAATCATATAAACCCATTAAAGCACCAATACCTAAATCATCAATTCCAGCCTGCATAGCTCTGTCTAAACTATCCAAACGCCATAAGAAATTACTTTTAGGTCCCCTTGGATGTAGAGTTTTATAGGTTTCTTCATGATAGGTCTCTTGAAAAATCTGATAAGTTCCAATACCTACGGATTTCACTATTCTAAAACCTTCAATATCAAGGGGAGCAGCATTAATATTTACCCTGCGAATTTCACCTTTGTTATGTTTAACATTATAAACCGTTTGAACTGTGTCTGCAATAAACTCCGGTGAATATTTCGGATGTTCACCATAAACCATAATTAAACGCTTATGCCCTGCATCTTCTAAAGCTTCGGTCTCGGAAATAAGTTCTTCTTTACTAAGTGTAGCTCGATGACATTCTTTATTGGAACTGCGAAATCCACAATAAACACAATCGTTTATACAATCGTTACCTACATATAAGGGAGCAAACAAAACGATACGATTACCGTAAATGCGTTCTTTAAGAGTATGTGCGCCTTCTAAAATCTGTTGCTTTAATTCTGGATCGGTAACATTAATTAGGGCAGCCGTCTCATCTGGATTTAAACGCTGTTTATCTAATGATTTATCAATAATATCTCTTATCCGAATCGTATCAGCGAAACGATTCCTTGCCAGATGTTCTTCAATTTCGGTTGTAGGAATAAAGGATTTTACGCCTTCTGTGCTAATGTTCATTTTTTTCTCCTTTTTCAAGCTTTAAAGTTGTAACCTGTACTTTCACGGACTTAATCTGTCCTAATTTTCCAGAAAAAGAACCCATTTCAGCGATCGGTAGCTCTACAATTAGAAAGATTACAGCAACACCCAAATCGCGCATAGGATATCCAACCCTTAATAATATATGTGGAGCATAACTATGCAAGAGTTCATTTACCGGATGGAAAGCTGATTCACGGTCTTCCATAATAATAGTGAGGATATGACATCTCTCGTTCATAATATAATTTCCTTCAGCGAGAGATGATAAAAAGGCAAATCAAACAGGATTTTACCACCCTTGATGCCAGAACTTATCTCTCATCGCAGGTTTATTTTTAAGACATTATAATCAATATAGCATTTTTGGCAAGGGAAATTTATGCATAAAGAAAGTACAAAAAATGGAAAATAGCAAAGCAGATTAAATATAGTGAAGCACAGTATACATTTAGTACAGCAGGATAAATTCAGGATATTGATAAATGTTATCTATGTTTACTATAAGTGATATCGAAACGAATTGCTGAATTCTTGCGGAATGCTATCTCTAAACAAATCAAAATGCTCAATGAAATGTGCATCGCTACCTAAAGAAAAAAGTTGTCCTCCTAAAGCTAGATATAATTCTAAAATATGCTGCTCCGGAATAAAAGAAGGATATCCTCTACGCAATGAACTGTAATTGATTTCCAGAGCTATTTTTCGGTCTATAATAACCCTGAAAATATCTTGTATTATCGGATAGTGAATTCGTTCAACCGGAATACTGTTATAACAACGTTTATAAACCCCTAAATGGGCAAGGACATCAATATCGCAATTGGATACTAAAGCCAAGTTTTGCAAATAATAATCTCTAATCTGTTCTTCGGAAAGCTGTTTCTTTAAAGGAATAGCTACATTCGTTTGATCCGATAGAAAGTGCACAGATCCCAATATCAAATCAAAATTTATACCCTCTAAAAGTGAAACAGCATAATCCTTAACTATATGATAAT
>ENA-UPSM01006607-UPSM01006607.1-activated-sludge-metagenome-genome-assembly--contig:-NODE-6607-length-10690-cov-7.621157_pt1 | contig 10690 bp, 8 predicted proteins | sample MGYA00238181_ERZ773283 | MGnify/ENA primary metagenome ERZ773283 (study PRJEB29023, sample SAMN05720199) | activated sludge metagenome | isolation source: Anaerobic digester | place: Japan... | reverse complement strand
GCGGATGCCGTGACGAGCAGCCCCGCTCCCACGGTCGCGACCGCGAGGGTCACCCCCGGGGCGCCGAGCCAGCGAGCCACGTGGGCCAGCGGGCTGTCGGCCTGGCTGAACGCCAGACGGGCCCACGGGAAGCCTCCGTACGGCGTGGTGCCTCGTGCCCATTCCTGGACGACCCACCCGAGCGGGACGACAGTGACGGCAAGGGCCCGGTGCCCGGCATCCACGAGGCGCCGCCCGGCGAAGCCGACCACCCCGGACATGGCGGCGACGTAGAGGGCCTGCAGCGTCGCGAGGGCGAACCAGGGCAGTGCACCGACGTAGATGCCCGACCACGACAGGGTGGGCACGAAGAAGGCCAGACCGGCGAGCATCCCCAGGGCGGCACCCCGCCGTCCCCCGGCGGTCAGGGTCGCAGCGCCGAGCAGGGCCACCCCGACCGGGGCGAGGAACCACAGGTCGGCGTCAGGGAAGGCGAGCCACAGGCACAGGCCTGCGGCGAGGGCGGCCGCTGGGCGCGCGGCATACCGAAGGGGGGTGGGCACGCGCCCACGGTAATTCACGCTGCTGACCCGGCTGGACTCAGCCCGCCGGGGGGACCACCACGACACCGCGGGCGGTCGTCGCGACCACCGGCGGGTCCAGGACGTCGGCCGCCGACTCCCCCCGCTCGGAGGCGCCGCGACCGACGACACGCACCTCGAAGTCCATCTCGCGCGACCGGCTCCCGACCCGCACGAGGGTCGCGGAGATCTCGATGACGTCACCGGCGCGCACGGGGGCGCGGAACTGCACGTCGGAGTAGGACGCGAACAGGCCCTCGTCGCCGTCGGTGCGGATGCACATCTCCGTGGCCACGTCGCCGAAGGCCGCCAGCGAGTAGGCCCCGTCGACGAGGTTGCCCGCGTAGTGGGCGTGGGAGTAGGGCACGTAGCGGCGATGGGTGACGACGAGGCCGACCTCGGCGCGGCTGCCGGGGGAACTGCCGTTGGCGCTCCTGTCCGTGGGTTCGGGGCTCATCGCTGCTTCCCTCTCGGGTCGGGTTCCGTGCGGGGGGTGACGAGGGCGTGCACGAGGTAGGAGGCGACCTCACCCGGGGTGGTGCCCCGGCCGAAGATGCGGTCGACGCCGAGGCTGGCGGCGGAGCCCTCCTCGAAGCGCGGGCCGCCGACGACGAGCAGCGGCACCTGCCCCTCCGGGAACGCCTCGCGGAACGCGGCGGACATCGCCTGGGTGTTGTGGATGTGGGCGTCCTTCTGGGTGACGACCTGCGAGACCAGCACGGCATCCGCTCGGACCTCGCGCGCCGTGTTGACCAGTTCGGGCACGAGCACCTGGGCGCCGAGGTTGTGCACCGTCATCTCGCGGTAGTACTCCAGCCCCTTCTCCCCCGCGAACCCCTTGATGTTGAGGATCGCGTCGATCCCCACCGTGTGGGCGTCGGTGCCGATGCACGCACCGACGACGACGAGCTTGCGGCGCAGCCGCTTGCGGATCTCGGCGTTGGTGTCGCGGGCGGACAGCAGCGGGAACTCCCGCTCGTGGACGACGACGTCGCGCACGTCGACGAGGTGGGTGACCGACCCGTAGACGACGAAGAACGTGAAGTGCGGGCCCATCGCCTTGGCGTGCACGAGCAGCGCCGGCTCGAGCCCCATCTTGGCCGCGAGCTGGAGCGCGGCACCCTCGGCACGCTTGTCGTGCGGCAGGGGCAGGGTGAAGGACACCTGCACCATGCCGTCGCCGGTCGTGTCGCCGTAGGGGCGCACGATCGGGCCGGGCTCCGCCAGGCTCGGCTCGCCGGGAAGGGCGTCCTCCATGCGGCGCTCGGCACCGTGGCGGCGGCTGCGGCTGCGGGCCTCCTGGGCCTCGGTGCGGGTCATCGGGTCTCCCCCGTCTCGAGAAGGTCGGTGGCCGGGTTGAGGTAGCCGTCGGCCTTGCGGACGACGCCCTCCAGACCCTTGCCCTTGGTCGGGGGCCGCTTCATCGACCCGAAGGTGCCGTCGGCGATCGCCGCCAGGAGCGGGGGGACCCCTGCGGTGCTGGTGTCGGTGACGATGGTGTCGAGCAGGTCGACCGCCTCGCCGAGCACCTGCCGGGCCCGGGTCTGGATGAGGCCGTCGCGCGGTGGGTGGAAGTCCTCGGTGAGCCCGCCCGCGGCATCCATGACGTACCGGACGTTCTGCAGGGCGAGGTCGCGGTCGGAGATCCACGGGGTGACCACGGCCTCGGTCATCATGCCGACGAGGAGGATCCCCTGCCCGGTCATCGCCCCGGCGAGGTTGAAGAAGCCGTCGAGGAGGTACCCGCGGAAGATGTCGCCGGTCATGTGCTTGGTCGGCGGCATCCACTTCAGCGGTGCCTCGGGGAAGAGCTGGCGGGCCAACAGGGCGTGCGCGAGCTCGAGGCGGAAGCTGTCCTTGACCGTGGGGTCGATCTCGAACGCGTGGCCGAGGCCCAGCTGCCAGTCCTCCAGTCCCGCCTCCTTGGCGAAGTACTCGTTGAGCAGCTGGCTGACGGTGACCGTGTGGGCGGCGTCGACGGCATCCGCGGTCGTGAGGTAGTTGTCCTCACCGGTGTTGATGATGATGCCGGCGCGGGCGTGCACCTGGCGGCTGAAGCGCTGGTCGACGAACGTGCGGATCGGGTTGATGTCGCGAAAGAGGATGCCGTACATCGAGTCGTTGAGCATCATGTCGAGCCGCTCGAGCCCGGCGAGCGCGGCGATCTCGGGCATGCACAGACCGCTGGCGTAGTTGGTCAGGCGGACGTAGCGGCCCAGCTCCTTGCTCGTCTCGTCGAGCGCCGCGCGCATGAGGCGGAAGTTCTCCTGCGTCGCATAGGTGCCCGCGTACCCCTCACGGGTCGCGCCCTCGGGCACGAAGTCGAGCAGGCTCTGACCCGTCGAGCGGATCACGGCGATGATGTCGGCGCCCTCGCGCGCGGCGGCCTGCGCCTGCGGGATGTCCTCGTAGATGTCACCGGTGGCGACGATGAGGTAGATCCAGGGCTTGCGCGGCGGGTTGCCGTGGCGGGCGATGAGCCGGTCACGCGCCGCTCGCTGGCGGTCGATGGTGCGGATGCCGCGGGCGATCGCCGTGCGCCCGGCCTTACCCGCCGCCGTGGCCGCCTTGCCCTGCGGGACCTCGAAGCGCACTCCCCCGCTGGCGGCCTTCTGGGCCAGGGTCAGCAGGTCGGGAGCTTCGCCGCGACGCAGGGCGTCCCAGACGGGCAGGGTGACCCCGTGCTCGAGGCCGGCGCCCTCCCGGACGGCGTCGACGAGGTGGTTGACCCACGGCACGTTCTCGTGGTCGGCTCCGGCGAGCCCGGCCAGGCGCAGCGTCGCCCGTTCGACCGAGACGGTGGTGTGGCTGCGGGCGAGGTCGACGACGGGCTTCCCGGCGCGGCGCGCGAGGGTGCGCGCGCGACGGACGGTGGCGGCGTCGAGGTCGAGGATCTGGCGTGGGCGTGAAGACACAGGGTCAATCTAGCAAGGATGGCGCAAGTATTGCGGCACTCACAGGTGTGGACGACAGTATCTGTTGGCGTCGACGATTGGCCCCGCGACGGTGTCCGTCGACGTGGAGGCCCTCACGCTCGAAGGTTCAGGCCTCGTGCAGCACCAGCCCGTCGCGCAGCGTGCGCCGGCAGGTCGGTCGCGGGGCACCGTCGGTGACCTGCGGCAACCCGTCGTGGCCGGCATCCGGCACGTCCCAGACGGCCAGGGTCGCGGGGGCACCGACACGCAGGACACCGCCGACCTCGCGCGCCGCAGCCCAGCCGCCTGCGGTGTGCGCAGCGATGGCGGACCGGACGTCGAGGCGGGCACCCGGCTCGTGGTGCAGCACCGCGCCCCAGACGGCGCCCCACGGGTCGAACGGTGTCACCGGGGAGTCGGACCCCAGGGCCAGCGCCACCCCGGCCTCGTGCAGCTGGGCGAACGGGTTGGTGCCCGGCACGCGAGCAGTCCCGAGACGTTCCGCGTACATGCCGTGCGGTCCTCCCCACGCGGCGTCGAAGGACGGTTGCACGCTCGCGACGATGCCCAGGCGCGCCATCCGGGCGATGCCCTCGGGGTCGACCATCTCGGCGTGCTCCAGTCGCGGCCTGGTGGCCCGCACGGTGTCGAGGCCGACCAGGGTCGCGGCGGCCTCGATGCCGTCGAGCGCGGTGTCCATCCCCGCGTCACCGATGACGTGGAAGCCGCTCTGCACACCCGCGGCGGCACAGGCCGCGACGTGGTCTCGCACTCCGTCGGCCGTGCGGTACGCGGTGCCCGAGCACCCGGGATCGTCGGCGTAGGGCTGGCGCAGCAGGGCCGTTCGTGAGCCGATCGAACCGTCGATGTTGAGGTCACCGGCCAGCCCCGCGGCCCCGTGCAGTGCCGTGAGGGCGCGGGCCTGCTCCGGGTCGGTGACCGGCTCTGCCCAGTACCCGACGGTGCGCGTCAGGTCGGGTCGGGTCCCGAGGTCGAGCACGTCGGCGAAGTCCTCGGCGCTCGTGAGCAGCGGGCCGCCGCACTCGTGGACCACCGCGAGGCCGACGGCTGCGGCCTCGCGCAGAGCTGCCTCGATGTCGTCGCGGCGCTGCTGCCGGCTGCCGGCTGCGTCGAAGGACGCCCGCGCCGCGTTCTTGGCGTCCCGGGTGACGAAGCCCTGCTCGGTCCATCCCGGCAACCCTCTCGCCGCGGACATCATGGCGAGCGCACTGGAGACCACGGCCGAGTGGCCGTCGACCCGCGAGGCGTAGACCACTCCCCCGTAGCTCGCCCGGTCGAGTTCGGCTGACGTCATCGGGCGACCCTCGGCCCATGCCTGTTCCTGCCACCCGAACGCGAAGATCGGGCGACCGCCGTGGCGGCGGGCGGCCTCCTCGATGCGCCGCAGCGCCTGGGCGACGGAGGTGGTGGTGCCGAGGTCGACACCGCGCAGCCCCATGCCGGTGTGGGACAGGTGGACGTGCGCGTCGACGAAGGCCGGGAGCACGAGCCCGCCGTCGAGGTCGAGCACCGTGTCGACCCCGTCGCGGTGGCTCGTGGCGCCCTGGTCGTCACCGATCCACGCGATCCGCCCGTCATCGCCGACGACGAACGCGGTGGCCCCGGGCTGGTCGGGGGTGTGGACGATGCCGCCGCGGTAGAGCGTGGTGCTCACAGCGCGTGGGGAAGGCCGAGGACCTCGAGGGTGGCGCGCGCGATCTCGCGTTCCTCGTCGGTCGGGACCACCCAGACCTCGGCCCGGCTCTCCTCGCCGCTGATCCGCCGCTCGGGTGGCCCGCCGGCGTTCGCGTCGGCATCCAGGGCGAGCCCGAGCACCTCCAGGCCGTCGACGACGGCGACGCGCAGCGGGGCGCTGTGCTCGCCGATGCCGCCGGTGAACACGAGGGCGTCGAGGCGACCGAGCACGGCGGCATAGGCCCCCACGTACTTGCGCAACCGGTGCACGGTGACGTCGAACGCGAGCGTCGCCGCGGCATCCCCGGCGTCGCGCCGCTCGACGATCGTCCGGAAGTCCGAGACCCCGCCGAGGCCGAGCAGCCCGCTCTCGCGGTTCAGGGCGCGGTCGTAGTCGGATGCCGTGAGTCCCGCCACGCGCTCGAGGTAGCCCCCCAGCGCCGGGTCGACGTCGCCGGAACGGGTGCCCATGACCAGGCCCTCGACCGGGGACAGACCCATCGACGTGTCGACGCTGCGACCGCCGTCGACGGCGCACGCACTGGCCCCGTTGCCCAGGTGCAGGACGACCATCCGCAGGTCGTCGACGGGTCGGCCCATCAGGGCGGCGGTGCGCCGGGTCACCCAGGCGTACGAGCTGCCGTGGAAGCCGTATCGGCGCACGTGGTGCTCGTCGCGCCACGAGTCCGGGACGGCGTAGGTGTACGCGGCCGGCGGCAGGGTTCCGTGGAAGCCGGTGTCGAAGACCGCGACGTGGGGCAGCCCGGGAAAGGCCTCCTGGGCCCGCACGATGCCCTCGACGTTGGCCGGGTTGTGCAGGGGTGCCAGCGGGGAGAGCACCCGCAGTGACTCCAGGACGACGTCGTCGACGACGACGGGCTGGGTGAAGCGTCGTCCCCCGTGGACCACCCGGTGGCCGATCGCGACGACGTGGTCGCCCACGCCGCCCCCGTGCTCGCGCAGCGCGGCGCGGGCCGCGGCGAAGGCGCTGGTGTGGGTCTGGCACGGCGCGTCCGACTCGTGGCGGGAGACCTCGCCACCGGGGCCGATGCTGTCGTGCCGCATGCGGCTCGCGCCGCCGATCTCGGAGACGAGCCCGACGGCGACCGTGTGACCGCTGGCGGCGTTGATCACCTGGTACTTCAGCGACGAGGAGCCGGCGTTGACGACGAAGACGTGCGGATCGGTGCTCACTGGGGCTGCCCCTGGACGGCGGTGATGGCCACCGTGTTGACGATGTCGCGCACGAGCGCTCCTCGGGAGAGGTCGTTGACCGGGCGGTTCAGACCCTGCAGGACGGGGCCGATCGCGACCGCGTCGGCGCTGCGCTGCACCGCCTTGTAGGTGTTGTTCCCGGTGTTGAGGTCGGGGAAGACGAGCACCGTGGCCCGCCCCGCGACCGGGCTGCCCTTGAGCTTGGTGGCGGCCACGTGCGGGTCGACGGCGGCGTCGTATTGGATCGGCCCCTCGACGAGGAGGTCGGGCGCGAGCTCGCGCACGATGGCCGTGGCGGCCCGCACCTTCTCCACGTCGGCGCCGGTCCCGGACTCGCCGGTGGAGTACGACAGCATCGCGACCCGGGGCTCGATGCCGAACGCGGCCGCCGTGCGCGCCGACGAGATCGCGATGTCGGCGAGCTGGGCGGCATCCGGATCGGGGTTCACGGCGCAGTCGCCGTAGACGAGCACCCGGTCGGCCAGGCACATGAGGAACACGCTGGAGACGACCGAGACGCCGGGGGCCGTACGGACGACCTCGAGCGCAGGTCGGATCGTGTGCGCCGTGGTCGTGATGCACCCGGAGACCATCCCGTCGGCCCGGCCTGCGTGCACCATCATCGTCCCGAAGTACGACGGGTCGACGACCCGGTCGAAGGCCTGGTCGTGGGTGACGCCCTTGTGCGCGCGCAGCGCCGCGTAGGTGGCTGCGAACTCCTCACGCCACGGACTCGTCGCGGGGTCGACGACCTTCGCGGCGGAGATGTCGGCACCGAGCACCCGGGCCCGGTCGCGGATGACGCTCTCGTCCCCGAGCAGTGTCAGGCGCGCGATCCCGCGAGCGAGCACCTGGTCGGCCGCGATGATGATGCGCTCCTCGGCGCCCTCGGGCAGGACGATGTGGGCCTGCGCCTCCCGGGCGCGCTCGACGAGGTCGTGCTCGAACATCAGCGGGGTGACCGCTCGCTCACCGCCCTGTGCGTCATCGCTCAGCAGGGCGTCGAGGGCGTCGATGCCCTCGGTGCGGTCGAGCAGATCGGCCGCCGCACGGACCTTGCGGGCCGAGGTCGCGGCGATTCGTCCCTCGACGCGCCCGAGCGCGGTCGCGGTGTCCATGGTGCCGAGCTGGCAGGAGACGATGGGCAGGCGCATGTCGAGCCCGGCGATGAGCCGGTCGATCTGCGGCGAGAGGGCGAAGCCGCCGTTGAGCACCAGGCCGGACAACGTGGGCAGCGTGCGCGAGTGGTGCGCGAGCAGCACCCCGAGCACGACGTCGTCCCGATCGCCGGGGACGATGACGGTCGAACCCTCGATGAGCCGGTCGATGACGTGCGGCATCGACATCGCGGCGACGACCAGACCCATGCTCTCGCGGTCGAGCAGCTCGGCGTCGCCGTGCACGAGGCCGCCGTCACAGGCCGCCATGAGGTCGCGGACCGTCGGCGCCCGCAGGAGCGGGGTCTCGGTGAGGGCCCACATCGGGAGCGCGCCGAGGCGGGTCGTGAGCGCGTCCAGGGCGGCGGCACTCTCGTCGGACCGAACCTGGTTGATGACCACCCCACCGACGTGGGCGTGCACAGCGCGGGCCGCGGCGACCGCGGCCGCTGCGCTGGCCGCGAGCTCGGCCTGCTCGCGGTCTCGGGCGGGAGCGACGAGCACCAAAGGGGTGCCGAGGTCCGCGGCGATCCGCGCGTTCGTGGCGAACTCGGTCGGCGCGACGACGTCGGAGAAGTCGGACCCCACGACGAGGACGACGTCATGCCCCTGGGCCATGGCGTGGAAGCGGTCGACCACGACCCCGAGGGCCCGATCGTGATCGGCGTGCAGGTCGTCGTGCGTCACGCCCCACGCAAGCTCGGGTGCGAGGTCGGTGTGGGCCTCCTGGAGCAGCACCCGCAACAACTCGTCCTGACCTCCGGCCTGGACGACCGGGCGGAAGACGCCCACCCGCCCGTGCCGCCGGGTGAGCCGGTTGACGAGCCCGACCGCGACCGCCGACTTGCCCGAGCGGGCCTCGGTGCCGGCGAGGTAGAGCCCCTTCACAGGACCGGGGTGGTGTGGGTCGAGATCGAGCAGCGGAGCGGGTTCATGCGCCAAGCCAACAAGGCGGAACCCGGTTTGGGCAAGCCCTGTCCTGGACGGATGTCTTCAGCTCGGCGAAGGCACTGCAGGCCTCACCGCTCGCACTCGCCTTGACGCTCGCCGCGACACTGGCTGCTGCGCTCGCGGCCGGCGCAGTGGTCTCGGTCTCGGAGGAGCAGCCGGCGATGAGCAGGGCCAGCGTGAGGGTGGTGACGGCGGATGCCGCGCGAGCGGCGGTGGTGAGGTGCATGCGGGATTCCTCTGCGGGAACCGGGTGTCGTTGCCTTTGACGCTACGGACAGGGCCGCGCCCGGACGTCACCCGCCGCGGGTGAGCAGCAACTACTCGCTCAGGCGGCCCTCGAACAGCGCCCGGACCGCGGCGTTGCCCCGCACGAGGTCCAGCGCCAGGTCGGCGTGCCCGGGGACGTAGCCGTTACCGACGAGCATCCGGACGTCGGCGGCCAGGCCCTCGGCCCCCAGCGCTGCCGCGGAGAAGCTCGTCGCCATGGAGAAGAAGATGATCGTGCCACCCTGGGCGGTCGCGAGGATCGCCGGCTGCTCGCACCCCGGCACGTCGACGCAGACCACCGTGACGTCGGCGGGGCCGCCGGCGGCAGCAACGGCATCCGCGAGGCCGAGCGGTGAGCGGGCGTCGGCGATGACGACCCTGTCGGCCAGGCCGCTCGCGGTCAGCTGGTCGGCCTCCCGCTCGAACGGCACGACGCCGATGAGGTGCCCGGCCCCCGCGGATCGCGCGGCGGCCAGGGACAGCGACCCCGACTTGCCGGCTCCACCGAGGACGACGACGGTGGGGCTCACGCCTGCGTCGACGTACTCCCCCACGACCCTGCTGACCAGGGCGGGGGCACCGCACACGTCCATCACCATGAGGGCGAGGTCGGGTGACATGTCCTCGGGCAGGCGGGCGGCGATCGACCGACCGAACAGCACCGCGGTCCCGGATGCCGGAACACGCTCACTGCGACCGTCCCAGCGCTCGAGCCCGTCGGTGAGCTGCAGCGGCGTCAGGGAGAGGGAGACGAGCGTGGCGACCCGGTCGCCCACGGCCAGCCCGAGTGGCGACTGCGGTCCGACCTCGGCGACGGTGCCGATGAGCATGCCGCCCGAGCCCGTCACGGGGTTCTGCATCTTGCCGCGGGTGGCGACGATGTCGAGGACCTCCGCGCGCACGGCGTCCCCGTCGCCCGCGTGCTTCTCGCTCAGCTGGCGAAAGGATGCCGCGTCGAGGTTGAGCGTCTCGACGTCGATGCGGACCTCGTCGGGCCACAGGTCGCCGCCGGCGTCCAGGACACGGGCCGCCTGCGGAAGGGCAGCGCCGGCGGGGTCGACGACCCGGTGCATGCCCACGGGGGACGAAGGGGTGGTGCGCACAAGAATCTCCTCATTGGCCAACACGCAGCCGCAGCATTTACGGTCAAACGTGACTTTGACGGCATCCATTGCGTATCCTGCCACGCATGACGCAGATCATCGACCAGCCCTACGCCTACCGTCGTCGCGAACTGGTCGAGCCCGACTGGACCCGCCTGCCGGGGTGGCGTGACGTCACCCCCGAGCAGTGGGCTGACGCGCAGTGGCAGCGGGCCCACTGCATCAAGAACGTCGCGCAGCTGCGCACCCTCATGGGCGACCTGCTCGACGAGCGGTTCTACGCCGACCTCGAGCGCGACCAGGCCGAGCGCGCCACGATGTCGATGCTCGTGCCGCCGCAGATGATGAACACGATGGTGCCCGCGACCGACGGCGTCATGCCCGGTGCCGGTGCCGCCTTCACCGAGGCGTTCTACGCCGACCCCATCCGGCTGTACATGCTGCCGGTCTTCAGCGACCGGCGCACCGACTGGCCGAGCCACCCGTTCTCCACGCGCGACAGCCTGCACGAGCACGACATGTGGGCCGTCGAGGGGCTGACCCACCGGTACCCGACCAAGGTGCTGGCCGAGATGCTGCCGACCTGCCCCCAGTACTGCGGCCACTGCACCCGCATGGACCTCGTCGGCAACTCGACGCCGCAGTTCACCAAGCTCAAGCTCGCGGGCAAGCCGGTTGACCGGTATGCGGCGATGCTCGACTACCTCCAGCGCACCCCGGGCGTGCGCGACGTCGTGGTCTCCGGCGGCGACGTGGCGAACATGCCGTGGAGGAACCTCGAGGGGTTCCTCGACAAGCTGCTCGAGGTCGAGACCATCCGCGACATC
>ENA-UPSM01006605-UPSM01006605.1-activated-sludge-metagenome-genome-assembly--contig:-NODE-6605-length-10692-cov-8.569521_pt1 | contig 10692 bp, 8 predicted proteins | sample MGYA00238181_ERZ773283 | MGnify/ENA primary metagenome ERZ773283 (study PRJEB29023, sample SAMN05720199) | activated sludge metagenome | isolation source: Anaerobic digester | place: Japan... | reverse complement strand
GGAAGGTCGCAGAGAGGGCATAAAGAAAGGCGTCGAGAAAGGTCGTAAAGAGGGCGTCGAGAAAGGTCGTAGAGAGGGCGTCGAGAAAGGTCGTAAAGAGGGCCTCCGCACCTCGGCGCGGAACATGCTCCGAAAGGGCATGCCGATGGCGCTGGTGGCCGAAGTGACGGGACTTTCCCCGGACGAGGTGGCGGCGCTGATGGATTGAGGTGTTTTTTGCAAGACGCCGGTAATCATCCGTAGCCCACATTCTGCAGAAAGCGGGCTGGAAGATGCGCGCTCCCAGCAAAAGAAAGCGAACGTCGAGAAAAAGCCTGGTGGATCGGATCCACCGCCGATGTCTTCGGGACGGACGGCTGGATCTCTGGATTCAGGAAGCCCTGCGGCGCCGTTAGAGGGGGGGTGAAACGTCGTGTGGTGGGTGCCGGTGCTCTACACTGCGGGGGTTTTTCTGGCGGCCCTATCCTTGGGCATGGCCATCGCCTTTCGCGTGGCCCGCAAGAAGGGCTCGATCTCTTCCACCGCCGACGTGCTACGCCTTCTGGGCTCGGGAGCTCTGTCCCGGATCCCTCGGAAGAAATCTCCGGGGGAGGAACCGCCTCCATCGGTCCCTCCCCCCCCCGAAAAAAAAGCCCCCCGGTGAGCGCGTGGGGCCCCTACCACGCCACCTCTTCCCCCCGCCCCGCCGCGCGAGCCTTTTCCAGCACCCGGGCCGCCGCCACCACGTCCAGCGTGGCAAAGCCCACGGTCTTCATCACGGTGATCTCTTCCGGCGATGTCCTCCCGACCACCCGTCCCTCCAAAAGCTCCCCCAGGTCCCCCACGATGCGGTCCAGAGAAAAACGCCCCTCCGCCAGGGGAATCAGTAGGTCCCCCGCCTCGGCGAGGACCGCCTCCCGATGGTCCACGAAGACCCTTCCGGCCCGCTCCATCAATGTGGAGTCCAGCTCCCTTCGGTCCGGGGTGTAGGATCCCACGGCGTTCACGTGGACCCCGGGGGCCACGTCATCTCCCCGAAAGACCGGTGTGGCCGAGGTGGTCACGGTGGTGATGACATCGGCTCCCCGCACGGCGTCCGCCGGGGTGGCCGCAGGGATCAACCGGGCTCCCGAGCGTTCTCCCCGGGGGGCGCATCGGGTCGCAAAGGCCTCGGCGCGCCCAGGCAGGGGGTCGAAGATCCGCACCTCTTCCAGAGATCGCACGGCGAGCAACGCCTCCAGCTGGCATTCCGCCTGCCCCCCCGTGCCGAAGAGGGCCCCCACCCGGGCGTCTTCCCGGGCCAGGAGCTCCGTGGCCACCCCGGACACGGCGGCGGTGCGCATCTGGGTGAGGGTGGTGCCGTCGAGCAACGCCTCCACCTCCCCCGTTTCCCGGTCGAGGAGGGCCACGGTGGCGGGGACCACGGGCTTACCCCGGGCCCCGTTATGGGGCATCACGGTCACGATCTTGATGCCGCACCGATCCACGGCGCCCCCCACGTAGGCCGGCATGAAGAGGCTCTGTCCTCCGGGCACATCCACCGCTCCCCGGAGGGGCACCCGGGTCTCTCCTCGGGTTTGGGCCACGAAGGCCTCTTTGTCGGCCTCAATGGCGTCTCGCATGGAAAACACCGCCCGAATATCATCTCGACGCAAAAGCAGCATGGCATGCATCTCCTTTCATCCCGGGGCAAAGCCCCGCCTTGATCCGCCGATCGCTTTTGTGGAGAGGAACGGAGGGCGCCCCGGCTCTCCACGCCACCGACCGAAACGCCGGCACCGGGATCCCCCGGCGCCGACAGCCATGACCACCCCCCGTTTTCCCTCTCGATTCCGGCGGATTGGACCGAGCGCCCCGCCTCTTGTCAGCCCAATTCAAAGGACGTGACGCCGAAAATCCCCTCCAAACGCACCGCCGGAGCCTTGCCGACGTACATGCGCCCCGTCTCGAAGACCGCTTCCATGCCCCGGCGGCGCACCAGAGCCAAAGCGGCGTCGTTGGGCTCCGGAACATCGAGGAAGAAGGGCTCCCCCGGAGGAACGCTGCCCAGAAGCTCATCGAGAAGCATTTCCGCCCCGGAGGGGGTCTCCGCGAAGAGGGGGCCCACTTTATATCCCCGGCGACACTTCCGCAACACCCCATACCCCCGGAGCTCTCCATCCTCCAGCCACGCTCGCCCCACGCTGTGGGGCGAGCGCGTCCAGGGGGCCAAAAACGCCGGACGCTCCGCCGGGAAGAGCGTGGCGTCGTAGCGGCAGAGGGTTTCAAAGGGAACGGAGGAGAGGGGGAAAATCGCCGGCGCGGCCCCTCCTCCACCGGTGACCCCCTCGAAACGGAACTGGGCGTGGGCATAGACAAATCCGGATTTCCGGTAGTTTTCCTGCTGCGCCACCACCGCATCCAACCCCACCACCCGCCCCGACAGACGCGCCATCCCCTGTTCCCAGAGCTGCACACCGTATCCCTGGCCCCGAAAAGACGGGAGCACGATGTACAACCCCAGAAAGCCGAAACGGGGGCCATAGGACACCGCCGAAAGGCACCCCACGGCCTCGCCGTCCGCCAAACCCACCAGAAAGCCTCCGGGGTCCTGGGCAAAAAATGCCTCCGCATCCCCCAGACCGGGATTCCATCCCTCCGCCGCCGCCAGATCCACCGCCCAATCCACCTCCCGGCGGGTCATGGGGCGTATTTCCCACGAACACTCGGCCATGCTCTCCCTCCTTCCGAACTTCCGTCTCGCCGCCCTCCGGGGAGGAAACGTCTTTCCTCCATGATGCCGCCCAATTCGGAGGTCTCGGGGCGAGCATATTTTTCTCCCCTACGCCGCCACATCTGCAAAAGAGATGATCCCGCCCGGCGAAAGATTTTGCTCCCCTACTTCACCGCATCGCGCAGGAGGTGCCCCGCCCGGCGGAGGTTTTCCATCCACCCCGGGGCCAGGGGATCCAGATCCACCAGCGTAGCACCAATTTCCGCCGCCACGGCGGCGGCGCCTTTGCGGGAAAATTGGGGAGAGACGAAGATCACCCGCACTCCCCTTTCTCGCCCCCAGAGCACCAGGCGGGCCAAATCCGCCGCCTTGGGCTCCTTACCTTCCACCTCGATGGGGATCTGGCGGAGACCGTAGTCCGCCGCCAAGTACCCCCAGGCGGGATGAAAGACGAAAAAGGCCATCCCCCGGCACCCCGCGAGGAGGGCCCGGAGCTCTTCATCCAGGGCGGCGATGGCCCCCTCCAGAGTCCCCAGGTTTTTTTGGTACTCCTCGGCTCCGGCGGGATCCAGCGCCTCCAGGGCCTCGGCCATGGTGTGGGCCATGACGGCCATGCGCCTCGGCGAGGTCCAAAAGTGGGGATCGCCCCCCCCATCTTCGCCGTGGGGCCGGGAGTGTCCCCGGGGGGTGTCGCCGGAGTCCGGGGCAAAGAGCTCCTCCGAAGGGGTCAGGGCGATCTTGTCGATGCCCCCATCTCCTGCCACCACCACCAGCTCCGGAGCGGCCCCGCGCAGCCGGGGCACCAGGGCTCCCTCAAAGGGAAGGCCCGCCGAGATGTAGGCCCGGGCCCGGGCCAGATCCACCATCTGATGGGGCTTGGGCTCGAAGGTGTGGGGATCGGCCCCAGGGGGCAAGAGGGCCTTCACTCGGAAGCGCCCCCCCACGAGGCTTTCGGCCACTTCTTTTTGAGGAATCAAGGCCACGTACAAGACGGGGAGCTCTGCCCCCCAGGAGATCCCCCCCCAAAGTACTCCGATAAAAATAAAAAGCGCCCCTCTCAGCGCCCGCCGTAACCAATCCCTAGCGCCCTTGTCCACGCCCCCTCCCCCTTTCCGAGGCCCTTTTCTCGCGTCTTTTGGCCCCCTTCCCCCCCGGGCCCGATTCCCGGGGGGCGCTTTTTAGCATAGCGGGAGCTCCCTCCCTGGGCAACTTATTTTTTCTCACTCCCCGCCGATGATATGGGTAAAACCTCTGATCCTTCGGAGTGTGGCGGGGAGAAGTTGTGGTATATTCTTCCCCAGGGAGGGGCGCCCCTCAAGGGGCCCCCGGGGAAGGGAAAATCGAAATTATCTTTTCGAAAGAGGGTGACGGGCATGCTTTTTTTTACGAAGATGCAGGCCCACGGGAATGACTTCGTTGTCATTGAAAACGCCTGCGGAAAGTTTTCTTCGGAGGATTTGAGGGCCCTGGCGGTGGACGTATGCACCTATAAGTTCTCCCTGGGGGCCGATGGCCTCCTGGTGCTGGACCCCCCGAGGGAACCGGCCACGGAGTTTTTCATGCGCATCTTCAACGCCGATGGCTCCGAAGGGGAGATGTGCGGCAATGGGGCCCGATGTCTAGCGTCCTTTGCCCACCACCACGGCTTCGCCGACGCCCACATGGTCTTCGGATCCCTGAGCGGCCCGGTGGAGGCCACGGTGACTCCCCCTTCGGTGCGGCTCCACCTGGGGACCCTCTCCCTGGCGGACGCCAAGTGGGACGTGCCCTACACCTTCCATCGCCAGGAGTTTCACTACAGCTTTCTCACCGCAGGGGTCCCCCACTGCGTGATCCCCCTGGACTCCATGGAGGACTTTCCCCCTCAGAACTGCCTATCCCTGGGGCGGGCCCTGCGCTACGACCAGGAGCGCTTTCCCCAAGGAACCAACGTCAACTTCATGGAAGTCTTAGGCCCTCACACCCTGCGCATTCGGACCTACGAGCGAGGAGTGGAGGCCGTCACCCACTCCTGCGGCACGGGCTCCGTCGCCAGCGCCCTGACGGGGGTGAAGCGCTTTGGCCTCCAATCTCCCGTGGAGGTCCACACCCCGGGGGGGATCAACGTGGTGGAGGTCGAACCCGAGGGAACGGGGGAGCTCTACCGGATCCACCTCCAGGGGGAGGCCCACTTCGTGGCCCGGGGATCACTCTTGGACGACGGTCTGGCGGCCCTGCACCAGCGACGGGAGCTGGCCCCGGCCTAGCCCCGGGGCCCTCAGGAGCTCTCCGGCACCATCCCCCCCCGACCCTGCCTTCCGCCTTCCCTATTTTTTGTGGTGTTTTTGTGGTGGTAAGGTAGCGGGGGGGTTTTTGTGCTATCATCACTCCCAAGATTTCGCCGGATGGGCCCAAGTCCCGGGGCTTTTCGGCGAAGCGCACCACATAAGGAGGCATCATTTCCGTGGAAGAGACCAAAAAAACCGCCCCCGAAGGGGGTCGGGCCTGGCGTCGCTACGCCGAAGACCCCCGGGAGAGCGCCCTCTCCCGGGATCTGGGGGAGTTCCTCTCCTCCTGTAAGACCGAAAGAGAAGCCGCCCGGTTCATCGAGGCCGCTCTGAAGTCCGCCGGAAGCCTTCCGGTGGGCCATAATAAGGGCTTTTGCCCCGGAGATATGGTCCATCTGGTGTGGAAAAACCGCGCCGTGGCGGCGGCCCGGATCGGCACGGCCCCCCTGGCCGAGGGCTTTCGCCTGGTGGGGGCCCACGTGGACGCCCCCCGGGTGGACGTGAAGCCCCACCCCCTCTACGAGGACTGCGGTCTCGCCATGGTCGACGGTCAATACTACGGCGGCGTCAAGAAGTACCAATGGACCAACGTGCCTCTGGCGCTCCACGGGGAGTTTCACCTCGCCGGAGGGGTCTCCAAGGCGGTGGTGGTGGGGGAGGCTCCAGAAGACCCCGTGCTGATCATCCCCGACCTGGCGCCCCATCTGGACTGGGAGACGGACAAGCGCACCGCCAAAGAGACCGTCCTGGGAGAGAACCTGGACGCCATCGGCGCCTCCCGTCCCGACCCGGGGACCGAAAAAGAGCCCGCCCTGGCGGCGCTGAAACGCCACCTGAAAGACGTCTGGGGAGTGGAGGAAGAGGATCTCATGGCCGCCGACCTCGCCCTGGTGCCTGCGGGGCCCTCCCGGGACGTGGGCTTTGACCGGGGAATTCTGGGAGCCTACGGCATCGACGACCGGGCCTGTTCCTTCCTGGCCTTCCGCGCCTTTCTCGACCTCCCCACGCCGGAACGCACGGCGGTCTTTCTCGCCGTGGACAAAGAGGAAATCGGCAGCGAAGGCGTGGCTTCGGCCCAGGGGGCGCTCTTGGAAACCTTTCTGCTGGAACTCTTGGAGGGTACGGGAAGCGACGCTTCGCCGCGGGGGATGCGGCGCTGCTTCGCCCGCTCCGAGGCCCTCTCCGCCGACGTCACCGAGGCCGCCAACCCGCTGTACAAGGACTTTTTCGATCCGCGTCAGCTTCCGGTGGCGGGAAATGGGGTCACCATCATGAAGTATACCGGGCGCGGTGGCAAAAACGTCGCCAGCGAGGCCCCGGGGGAGTTCGTGGCCCGGGTGTTGGAGCGCCTCCGGGCCGACCGGGTGCCCTGGCAGCCGGGGAGCCTGGGCAAGGTGGATAAGGGGGGCGGGGGGACCATCGCCATGTACCTGGCCCGCCTGGGCATGGACGTGGTGGACGTGGGGCCTGCGGTGCTGTCGCTCCACTCCCCCTGCGAGATGATCAGCAAGGCGGACGTCCTTTCCACCTTCGACGCCTACGGAGCCTTTTGGAGGCACTGATTTCCTCTTTACGGATCGCTGGCGCCCCCCCAGGGAGATGCCCTGGGGGGGGCCTCCCGAAGCGATCCGCAGCGCACGAGGGAGTATCCCCAAAAAGGTCCCTTGGGCGCGAATCCCGCCCCCCTTCGTTTCGCCGGGGGCGGCTTTTGTCGGCTCCCGTGACCCTGGAGACCCTAGGAGGTGCCGTCGGTTGAGAAAAACTTCCCCGTCCGGTCGAGGAACGCCCCAAGATCTCCTTCTCCGACGCCTTCCCGGGGCCCCGCCTCCCGGAGAAGAGGCCGTGGCCCTTCGCCATAACGTCTTCGTTCCCCTCCCGCCGGGGTCGCCCGCGCCCCCCAGGGGGGCGACCCCGCGCTGTCCCCAGGAGGGGGTTTCCTTTCGGGAGGCGGTGGAGGGCATGTGCCTCTACGCCCTGGAGCTCGATGCGCAGGGCGGGGTGGTCTTTTGCAACGCCTTCCTGCTTCACGTGGCCGGGTGGGACCTGGGATCGGTGAGGGGGAAAAACTGGTTCGACGACCTGCGTTCCCCCGACAATCCCATGCCGGGAGAACGCTTCCGCCTGGGGTTACGCCGGGGGTTCATCCCCCCCCACCACGAGGCGACCTTTCTCAGCCACTGGGGGGACCGACGTCGGGTCCGGTGGCACAACACCGTGTTGCGGGACGACGAGGGGCGGGTCACCGGCATCCTGAGCCTGGGGGAGGACCTCACCGAACAGCGTCGGGCGGAGTGGGAGGAGCGCAAGGCCCGCATCCAGGCCGAGGCCCTGAACAAGGTGGTGCGGGCCGTGGGGGCCCACCAGGACATGGACGAGCTGCTCTGTCGGGTGGATCAGCAGCTAAACCGCTTCATGGAGATCCCCTGCCTGATGGTGGCCCTCGGGCACCCGGAGTGGCGGGTGGTCTACCGGAGGGGCGGGCAAAACCGAAGCCCGGAACCCTTCCCCGGGGAGTGGGCCTTTTTCGACCGGGTGCTCCGGGAGGGAAAGCCCCTGCACCTTCCCGACGGCCGGGGGGGCGGGGCCCTCGGCCCCCATCTCGAAGGGCTCTTAAAGATCCCCGAGGTCCATAGCATCATGGCGGCCCCCCTCGTCTTCGGGGATCGGACCCTGGGGGTCATGATGGCCCTATCTACGGACTCCGATCTCGTATACTCGTCGGACGACATGGCCTTCTTCGCCGCTGCGGCGTCCCCCGTGGCCCTGGCCCTGGAGAACTCCCGCCTCTTCACCGAGATGGGAAACTTGGCCATGACCGATGCCCTCACGGGAGTCGCCAACCGGAGGTCCCTCTTCATGTTGGGAGAGCACGAGATTTCCCGGGCGGTGCGGCGACGCTCTCACATTTCGTTCTTCATGCTCGACCTGGATCACTTCAAAAACGTCAACGACCGCCACGGCCACCGGGTGGGGGATGGGGTACTACACCACGTGGCCCAGATCTGCCGCCGATCCCTCCGGGAGGAGGACCTCCTGGGGCGATACGGCGGCGAGGAGTTCGTCGTGGTGCTGCCGGATACGGGGCACTACGAGGCCTGGAGCGTCGCGGAGAGGCTGCGCGGCGCCGTGGAGGAGGCCCCCTTCCACCTGGAGGGGCGTCCCCTCCCCATCACCATCAGCGTGGGAGTTTCCACGCTCCCCGGGGGTTCCCCTCGTATCCCCCTGGAGGCCCTCCTGGACCGGGCGGATCAGGCCCTCTACGAGGCCAAGCGCGCCGGGCGCAACACCGTGGCGGGAGCCACCTTTCCCGATCACTTCGTCGACGCGGCGAGGCTTTCCTCCCTCCGGAGACGCCAGAGCACGTAGACCCCGTCCTCGGACAGGGGGGTCCTCTTGCCAAAAAGGGCCCGGGCCACGCCGCGCTCCGCGCCCCGGAGGCGGCGAATTTCTTCCTTGCCCCAGTTCCCCCGCTCCCCTTGATCCCACCGACGGAGCATTTCCACCGCAGGCACCACCTGGATATCTCGCTTCCCACCCGGGAGGCGGCGGTACCGGGTCCACACCGGGGTGGCCGAGACCCCCAAAAGCGCCACCTCGTCCCCCCGGCGCTCCAGGTCCACGTGGAGCACGGCGCTCCGCTCCCGGGGTTCGGTGCGCTGGGAAGAGATGAAGTTTCCCAAAGACCAAGCCACCACCCGGGCATCCCCGGGGACGTCGGGGGAGAAGATCTCCACCTCCTGGAGGACGTGGGGGTGGGTCCCCAGCACGATCCGGGCCCCTCCATCCAGGGCGGCCTTGGCGGCGGCGCGCTGCGCCGGGCTGGGGGTGAGCTGGTACTCGTTGCCAAAGTGGAGAGAGACCACCCGCACGTCCGCCGAGGCGCACCGGGCCAGGTCGGCGCTGATGGCCTGCCCCAGGAGGTTTACCATCCAGGGGGCGTCTTTGGGCACGGGAATGCCGTTGGTACCATAGGTGTAGGCGAGGAAGGCAAAGGTGAGCCCCCCCCGCTCCAGGATCAGGGGGGGGCGATCCGAGGAGGCAAAGGTCCCCGTAGACCCCAGCCCCTCCGCCGCCAGGACCTCCAGGGTGCGCAAGACCCCCTCCCGCCCCCGGTCGAGGCAGTGGTTATTGGCGGTGAAGAGCCCGTCGAAGCCCGCATCTTTCAGGGCCGTCGCCCAGGGATCGGGGGTGGAAAAGCAGGGGTATCCCGTGTACTTCCGGCGGGGGCCCCCGAAGGTGGTCTCCAGGTTACCCACCGTGAGGTCGGCGCTGGCCAGGAGGGGGACCAGGGGAGAAATCTGGGGGGAAAAGTCGTAGGACTGAAGGGTCTCGTTCCAAGCGGCGCCGATCTGGGGGTCGTGCACCATGAGGTCTCCTACGGCGGAGAGGCGCACCGGGGCCCCCTCCCCGGGGATTCCCCACAAGAGCACCCATCCCACCAGCGCCAGCCCCTTTCCCCAGTTCCGTCCCCACACCGTCGCCGCCCCCCTTCTCCTTCTTCGCCTCTTTGGTCCTTCTCTTTTACTCTCCCCCCCCGGGATCTTCCGACCGGGGGTACCCCCGAAAACGTCCGTCCCGGCGCCCGAACACGGTAAAAAGGGTCACCGCCCCCTCCAAAAAAGAGGCGTCCGGAGCCAGCCGCAGGCGAAGGGGATACGCTCCCCCCGAGGGGTGCCACGTTTTGCCATCACGCCTCCCCGTGTACAGGAGCCCCTGGTAGGTGCTCCCGCGCCGGGTGACCGAAAAGGAAAAACGCCCCGAGGCGCTTTGGCCCGTCAGGTCTTCGAACCCCGCCACCCGCAAAAAAAATAGTCGGTCTCCGGAGGCGCGAAAAATCGCCGGGACTTCCTCCACCAGGCGCCAGGGGCCCGCGTAGCGCTCCAGGGCCCGCCACGAAGCGGGGTTAAAAGAAGGGGGAGGCCCCACCTCCACCGCGTGCCACAGCTTCCAGAGTCCCGCACTCCCCAAGACAAGATAGGCGCACGCCATGACTGTCAGGAAGGGGCAGGAAAGCGGAGACGCCATCTCCGTCTCGGCGCCCTCGGCAGGGCGCTCGAAGCGCTGTCCCAGCCCCACCCCCAGGAGAATCAGCAAGAAGACGCCAAAAAAGATTCCATCCAGCAGGTTGAAAAAAATCCACCCCCCGCCGGTCATCACCCCATGAAAGGTCCGGTAGAGAGGGCCCGTCATGCCCAGGGAAAAGAAGGCCTCTTTATGAAACCCCCCCGCGATCTCCTCCAGCCAGAAGAAGGGGGAATCGGCTCCCCGGGCCAGGGCGAAGGAAAAGGCGCCGAGGTGGAAGGCGAGGTAGGTGGGGATGGCACAGAGGACCAGCGCCAACCGCGCCCGAAAGGGCCAGCATACCGGAGCGTCCCCCCGGGCGTTCCAGCCCAGGGCATACCCCAAAAGTGATCCCGCCACCATGCCCTGAAGGCCGGGGAAGGCCAGAGTTTCCGCCCGGAGCACCCCCAAAAGCCCCCCCACCAGGGCGCACGCTCCCAGGGCGGGGAAAAAGCGCTTCATCATCCAGACGCTCCGGTCCGGAGGCCCCACTCCGTCCATGTCCCTTCCCCCTTCTCACGCCCCTTACCCAGGGCGTTTCGTCACCAGCGGTCCTCTCCTGGGGCGGTCAGAACTTCTTCTCCTGGGTGGCCACCTCTACTCCGGGAATATACTCTTTCAAGAGATGGCGCAGGGGCCATTCGTCCTCGCGCCTAAAGTAGAGCCGCAACC
>ENA-UPSM01006601-UPSM01006601.1-activated-sludge-metagenome-genome-assembly--contig:-NODE-6601-length-10698-cov-4.768580_pt1 | contig 10698 bp, 10 predicted proteins | sample MGYA00238181_ERZ773283 | MGnify/ENA primary metagenome ERZ773283 (study PRJEB29023, sample SAMN05720199) | activated sludge metagenome | isolation source: Anaerobic digester | place: Japan... | reverse complement strand
GCCCCCGGCATCATGATCGGCGCGATGTTCTGCATTACCATCTACGTGAACTGCAAACGCCGGCCCCATCTCGGGCCGCCCAGTCCCCCCATGACGTGGGCGCAACGGTTCAAGGCCCTGGCGGGCGTGTCCGAAACCCTGATCCTGTTTGCCATCGTGATGGGCGGGATGTTTATCGGGCTGTTTACGCCTACCGAGGCCGCTGCTATCGGCGCCGCCGGCACAATCGTCGTCTCCCTGGTACAGCGGAAACTGACCTGGAAAGTCTTCGTGCAAGCGCTGATCGAAACGCTTCGCACGTCCTGCATGATTATGATCATCATAGCGGGCGCCTTGATCTTCGGGCATTTTCTAGCCGTTACACGCATCCCCTCCGTACTGGCCGAAACCCTGGCGGAGCTTCCCGTCCCCCCATTCGTGATCATCGCACTCATCATCCTCTTCTACCTCGTGGGCGGCTGCTTTCTCGACGCGCTGGCCCTGTTATTGCTCACGGTTCCCATCTTTTACCCGGTTGTCCAGAAGCTCGGATACGACCCCGTCTGGTTCGGCGTGATCATGGTCGTGGTCACACAGATGGGCGTTATTTCGCCCCCGGTGGGCGTCAATGTATACGTGGTAAGCGGCATTGCGCGCGATATTCCCCTGCAAACGGTGTTCAAGGGTTCGCTGCCCTTTCTGGCGGCACTCATCGTTGCCTCGGCAATCCTGGTCGCGTTCCCTTGGATCTGCTTGTTTCTGCCCGAATTGATGAGGTAAATGCTACGGCCAAACAAGAGGGGTGCAGGCCATGACAGAAACCATTCGAGACACCGGCGCATACGAGCGCATCCTGTTCTGCACGGACTTTTCCGAAAACGCCGAATTCGCTTTCGACTACGCTCTGGATGCTTCCGTACGCCGCCCCGGGAGCATCCTCTACATCTTCCACGTCATACCCGAACCCGACGCCCAGTTCTGGAAGACCTATATCTACGAAGTCGAGGACGTCGATCAGAAGGCTAAGCGCGACATCGACGAGCACATACAAGAAGCCTACCTCGCGCGCACTCCAGCATCCGTCAACATCGAAGTGGTAATCCGCGTAGGCAAAGACTGGGAAGCCATCCTCCAGTTCGCTGAAGAAAAGGCCGTCGATCTCATCGTTATGGGCCGCCACGGGCGAAGTTCGCTCGGCAAGGTGCTCTTTGGAAACGTGACCGAAAAAATCTGCCGAAAAGCCCAATGCGCCGTGCTCATCGTCCCGTTGTCGATGAAGGAACGCAAGAAACAGGCGCAGGACGGGACCTGACGTTCCCCCGATGTCTATTTGCCTTTGCCCCGCGCAGTCCGTATCGTATGCCCGCATGGGACGAAAAACAGTTCTATTCAGATGCCACAGCTGTGGCCATTGTTGCACGGACGTGGTCTGTTTGCCTACTCCGTGGGACGTGATTCGGATTGCGAAGAACACGGGTGAATCCCCCTGCGTGTTTCTGGAATTCCTGGGACCGGACGACATCAGCGGCGTCAACAAAAAGGACCCCACATGGCTGATGTGCGGCAAAGAACGGTATCTCATGGCGTTGAAACGGGAAAAGCGCGGCTGCTATTTCCTCAACAAGAAGACCAGATTCTGCAGAATATACGAGCACCGGCCTCTCTTGTGCCGGTTATACCCGTTCAAGCTGCAGGAAACGCACAGCGGCGCGTTCAAGGGGTTCACCCTGCACAAAGACGTGGGATGCCCCCGCCAGCGCGGGGGCGTGGTCGAGACAAAACCCCTCTACAAGCTCTACCGCCAGGATTGTGGGCATCAAGTGGATTACGAGGACCTAGTGCGCGTATTCAACAATCGTGAGTATCCGGGCAAGAAAGCTTCGGATTTCATCCAGATGTTTATCGAGGTCAGATGAGCGCCATAGATGTAACCATTGCGTGCAGCGGGGCGCCGGTCGAGGAAGCGGTTGAGGCCCTGGAAGGTATCGCGCCCCTCGTGCGCGAGTGTCATGTGACCGCCGAGTTCCTCATCCTGACCGGCAGCGCCGCCACGGAGCCGCCGACAGACATAGGCGGGTTTGCCGTACGGAGAGTGCCCCTCGAGCGCAACACCTGCGGAGACGCCCTGCGGGCGTCGGTCCGGGAAGCCAACGGCGCCTGGCTGATGACCCTCGAAAACCCAAGCCCCCACGATGCTTCGCTGGTGTTTGCATTCTGCCGGCGCCGTAACCGCGGCGATCTGCTGATCGCTTCTCGTTACGTAACGGGCGGCGCGTACACGATGCCCTGGTTGCGCGGCTTGGTGAGCAGATCGCTCAATTGGATGTACCGCACGGCCCTTTCACTGCCCATTCGCGACCTCTCTTCCGCACGGCGCATGTACCGCACGAGCATGCTTCGCCGCGTCCCCATTGAGGGTGAAGACTACGACGTGCTCATGGAGGTTCTCCTGCGGTTCATGTCCAAGGGCGGCAGGGTCATTGAGCTGCCTTTCCACTACGAGTCCAAACGTTATCGCCAGGAAGCGGGGACGGTATTCCGGCTTTTCAGAAGCTGCCTCCGCACCTTGAAACGCATGCATGCCCTCCGCAATAGTATCGGCTTCCCGGACTACGACTACCGGGCCTACGACAGCCGGATCTGGCTGCAGCGCTATTGGCAGCGCAAGCGCTTCTCGATCATCCGCCGGCTCACTGACAGCCCCGGCCGCATCCTTGACATTGGGTGCGGCTCGAGCCGCATCATCACCACGCGGCCGGAGATGTTCGGGCTCGATATCAACATCAGCCGATTGCGGTTTCTACGCGATAAGGCGCCGCGCCGCCTGCAGGCCACCGCCGGAGCGCTGCCCTTCGGCGATGAGCAATTCGACATCGTGGTCAGCTCTCAGGTCATCGAACATACCCCCGAACTGAATTGCGTCCAGGAGGCCGCCCGAGTCTGCCGGACAGGCGGCGTCGTGGTCATTGGAACACCCGATTACGCCACGTTCTGGTGGCCTGTCACCGAGCGCCTCTACGCGCTGGCCCGCCCCACGGCGTACGCAGACGAGCATATCATGCACTATACTCGGGCCTCGTTATGCAAAGAGATGGAGCGGTGCGGCTGTGAAATCGAGGAATGCTGCTATGTCGGAGGGGGAGAGCTTATTGTAAAGGCCGCCAAACGCCGGCATCTCCCACAGGGAGACGGACCTACTGAACTGAGGCTGAATCAGGACTGAACGAACGGCCATGCGGCTCGATACGAAACATCTGTTGGTGGGTCTGGACAGGCTGCGCTGGCTTCTGAGGGACGATGGGGCACCGGCGGAAGGTAAACTATTGCCCTGACTGATATTTATGAGAAATGCGCGCGACTGTCTGCGTAAGCACTTTTTCTCTCGTTGACTTCATTTTTGGGGCATGCTATAGTCGGTTTGGTAGTGGGAACTAAAACGCAGATGCATGTATTAAGTTGGGGAGTCGCGTTGGAGCATAAATGGGGAGATTCCGTGCCCACGCCACATTCAGGTAGAGTTAGCCCTCTCACATCCACGGGAGTCCGTACCATATGAAGAAGTGGACCGTGATGATGATCCCCCATGGCAAGGGGGCCACACGAAACCTCAGTCTCTGCAGCTTTCACCTCTGGTTAACCGTTGCGTGTTTTTGTGTCCTGGCCTTTGCCTCCACATTCACCTTCCAGCTTTACCGCTATTCCCAGGCCCAGGTGCATGAACTGGAGCGGGCAACCTTTCAACTCCGCACGGCGGGGGGAGTCATCCACCGCATCGAGGGGATTACTCCCGACGAACTGGCCGCCATCGAAAGCAAGTACCGTGAAGATTACAAGAAGAGTATCGATTCCATTACAAGTAAATTGAACCGGCTCTACGAACTGGAGTCCCAGATTCGCGAGGTACATGACCTTCCGGCCAAGGTCCGGTCCTCCGCCGACTACATACGCGACGGCGTCGGAGGCGTAGGCGGCCCGCCGGCGGACCTCAGCGATATGGTTGCTTCGAGCGGGGATGAACTCACGCGCCCGTCAAACTGGATATACGGTTTGTCAGAGCCTTCCGCCGACCTTATTATCCAGGAAATCGACCTGCGCGTTGCCAGCCTCCAGGAATTGTTGGCGGCCACGACGGAAAAACGCGAGCGCATCGCCTGCACGCCCAATATCCTTCCTACCGTCGATCCCCGCAGAAAGCTCTCTTCCCGGTTCGGCAACCGCAAGGACCCCTTCTCGAAGCGGCTGCAGTTCCATACCGGCCTCGACATCTCGGCGCCGGCCAAGTCTTCGGTGTTGGCGACAGCCAAGGGCAAGGTCATGCGAGCCGAGCGTGACGGCGATCTGGGCAATATCGTCGAAATCGACCATGGTTACGGGTTCCGGACATTGTACGCCCATTTGTACAAGTCCGTGGTCGAGGTGGGCGATATCGTAATGCGCGGCGACAAGGTCGGACTGGTCGGCACGACGGGGCGCAGCACCGGCTACCATGTCCATTACGAAGTGTATAAGAACGGCAAGAACATCGATCCCGAAACTACTGTGGTCAACTAACTATGCTCGATTCCGGAAGAAAAAAAACGTACAACGAGACCAATGTCGTTACGATTATCGGCCAAGGCACGACAATCGTCGGCGAATTGAAATCAAAAGGCACGGTTCGCATCGAGGGCATGGTGTCCGGGCGCATTCATTGCGATGACACCATCGTCATCCAGGAGACCGGCCGCGTCAAAGCCGAGCTCGTAGCCGGCCAGATCATCATCAGCGGCGAAGTGGAAGGAAATGTGTTCGCGCATGACCGCCTCGAGGTCACCGCGAAGGGCAAGCTCCTGGGCGACATCACCGCGCCGAAGATCGCCATAGCCGAAGGCGTCTTGTTCGAAGGCAAGTGCCAGATGAAGGCGCCGGGGCAAATCAAGCCGCCCGGCGAGGGCGAAAGGCCCGTCCCGCAACCGCAACAAGCGCCCAGAACGCAAGCATAGCGTGTTTCCCGGTTCGTAACATAAGCTGGCCGCTGAGCACCGGCGGCCATTCCCCTTATGGCTACCAGTCATCCAAAAGTCATCGCCGCCATGAGCGGAGGGGTGGACAGCTCCGTAGCGGCTGCCTTGCTGCGCGACGCTGGACACGAAGTCACGGGCATAACCATGCGGCTGCTGCCGCAACGCGGTTCCCAGGCTGAGTCAAAAGCTATCGAAGACGCGCGGCGCGTGGCCGCACATCTGGGCATTCCCCACCATGTCGCGGACGTGGCGGCGCCGTTCCAAGAGCACGTGCTGGGCTACTTTGTGTCGGAGTACTCGCTCGGACGCACCCCCAATCCCTGCATACGATGCAACCAGCGCATCAAGTTCGGTGTGCTGTTTGACGAAGCCCGCCGGTTGGGTGGGCAGTTTCTCGCAACGGGTCATTATGCGCGCATAGCCTGCCATGAGGGGCGATATGCCATCTCCAGGGCACGATTCCGGGAAAAGGATCAGAGCTATGTTCTGGCGGGGCTGAGCCAGGAACAGTTGCGTCATGCCATGTTCCCGCTCGGCGAAAAAACAAAAGACCAAACGCGTGCCATCGCCCGGTCCATGGGGCTCGACATCGCCGAGACGCCCGAAAGCCAGGACATCTGCTTCATCGAGGACGGAGACTACCGCCGCTTTCTCGCCGAACAGGGCCTGTTCGGCCTCCCCGGGCCCATCGTTTCGGCCACGGGAGAGACTCTCGGCGCCCATACGGGCCTGACCAACTATACCATTGGGCAGCGCAAGGGACTGGGAATCGCCGCGCCAAGACCGTACTATGTGCTGCGTCTCGATACGGAGCGCAACGCGCTGGTCGTGGGCCATCACGAAGAGACCTTCGCGAAAACACTCGCGGCGCGCGACGTTGTCTGGACGGGCATTCCGCCGCAAACCGCGCCGTTCGAATGCAGTATTCAGATACGGTACCGTCACAAGGCGGCGCCCTGCACCGTGGACCCCGCCCCTGATCACTTTTCCGCGACGTTTCATGAGCCCCAGCGCGCCGTAACCCCCGGCCAGTGGGCCGTCCTGTACCGCCGCGACCTGGTATTGGCCGCCGGCATCATTGACATGGCCGAATGAGCATCGTTGCATCCCGGTTCCGGCGCTGCTAGACTTTCGCTCAGGCCAAAACAACCACGAGGACAACCATGCTGGTAAGAATCATCGCTCTGACTGTCATTTTTCTCATTGGCGCGTCGCTCATGCCGGCTCACGGACAAGAGCGCCAGATTACAACATCAGCTAAGAATCACAATCTGGACAACAACGACAACTTCTCACCGGACGGGCGTTTCTTGTGTTACGACACTCGAGGCACCGTAGGCTCGGGCATCGGCAACGGCCAGACCATCGAGATGGTCGAGATTGCCACCGGCAAGGAAACCATTCTCTACCGCCCGGAGAAGACCGTTATCGGGGAAGAGGCCGCGCCCGGTCTCGGCGCCGTCACGTTCTGCCCCGTCGCCAACAAGGTGGCTTTCATTCACGGGCCCCTGCTCGAAGAGGTGCCCGAGCGCGGCTACTACGACAAGACCAACCGCGTCGGCGCGGAAGTCATCGCCGACGGCAGCCAGCAGCGCGTCTGGCTCGACCGGCGCGACGTCGCCACCGACCGAGACACGCTGCCCGGAGCGCACCGCGGCGGCACCCACCGCCACGAGTACTCCTTCGACGGCAAGCGTATCGGATTCACCTACGACGACGCCCTGCTCCCCGAGTACGACCGCACCATCGGGTTCATGGTGCCTCACCCCAAAGCCCCGGACGGCGCCACGCATTACTTCGCGCTTCTCGTCCGCGTCGCGCCCAAAGATACGGCCAAGCCGGGCGAAATCGAGGTAGCCCGGAACGACTCGTGGATTGGCCGGCGCGGCCTCATGCGCGCCTTTATCGGCAAGGTTCGTGAATCCGACGGGTCGTACCAGGAATCCCTGTTCGCCGTGGACGTGCCGGACGGCATAGATGTCACCACCGCGGACAGCGGGGCTGCGAACCGTTATCCGTCGCCGCCCAAGGGACTCCAGCTCCGCCGGCTGACCCATACCTGGGCTGGCGGCACCGTGCGCGGCACGCTCGAGGGCGACCGCATCGCTTACTATGCAAAAGCGGACGATGGCACCACCCAGATCTTCATCATCCCCTCCGACGGGTCCGATCAAAGCGGGGATCCCGCGAAACGGCCGGTCCAGGCGACGTATTTTCCCGACGGCGCGGTTTCCGGCGTACGGTGGCACCCCAGCGGCAACTCCATCGCCTGCATCGCCGGCGGCGGGGTCGCAATAACCTGCGTGAGACCCGGCCCGGCCTTCGGCAAGAGCACGTTTCTTACGCCACAGGGCGATGCCCAACGGATTGACCTCGTCTGGTCTCCCAACGGCGCCCTCCTCGCGTTCACCAAAGCCGTACCCACAACGGACAAAAACGGCAATCCCGCAAAATCCTACGACGGTTCCGATTTCAGCCAGGTCTTCACGATAGAGTTCCCCGATGCCAACGGCGATGGCATAGCCGACGGGATATAGCGCAGGCGTATCGCCTGGAACCGCTCTTCCGAGAGGGGTTCGACGCCAAGCTCTTCAACGGGACGTGTCTGATAAACCTGGCCTGCGGAGCGAAAGTGCGCGGTCCTCACGTGCACTTCCATCTCCGCCCCCGGTATCGCCATCCCGTCGAATTCGAGGGAGAGACCTTCCCGGAACCCGAAAAAACTCGGAGGGCGGCTTGTTTGTCTTGCGGCTTGCGGCTTGATGCCTTCTTACTTCGGTCTGGCTTCTTCGACGATCTGCATCAGGCGGCGCCCGTACTCGGTGTAGGTCGAGTAGAGCCTTTCCTCATTGCTGGTCCGTTCCCCGGTGTGGATAACCGCCGCGAGATGCGGTTCGATCGACAGTCCACCCTCGTAGCCGTTCGCCAGCAGGTCGCCAACAATCTCGCGGACGTACCCGTCGCCTTCCCCGCAGTACACGTAGTGGTCCTCGCCGTTCTCTTTTCGGATATCCTTGATGTGGACGTAAACAATGCTGTCATAGACGGCATTGTAATAATCCCAGGAGTTCTGGCCATAGCTGACGGGGTTGCCGGTATCGAACACGACTTTGAGGGCCGGGCTGTCGACTTCCCCGAGCAGAATGTTGCTGTTTTCGGCCGACTGGCCGCCCCACCCGCTGCAATTCTCGTGAGCGAGGATAACGCCCCCGTCTTCAGCTATCTTCGCGAGCACCTTCATGCGGTTGATGGCTTCATCGCGCCATTCCTTTTCCGGCAGAGGGTTCTTCGCGTCGTTGGGATAGCTCATGACGCGAATGAAAGGGCAATTGAAACGCTGCATGCGCGGAATGGCCCGTTTGAGGTCGTCGGTGTCGATCTGCGGTTCGCAGGAGATGGGCCGCGCCCAGTTCGCGATGGCGCTGCCGAAGCATGACGCCTTCATACCGGCCGCAGTGAGCTTCTCGTAGACCTCGTCAAACTTGGCGCTGGGTATGGCGGTGATGTTCTCGCCTTCCACGAGGCGCAGTTCCATGTGGTTCCAACCTAGTTCCTTGTGAGCCCTGATTTGCGTGTCGATGGTCTGGCCGGATTCGTCCGATATCCCGGAATAGAACATGATCAACTCCCTACGGGCGCGCACGGCGCCGGCTGCAGTTTACCCGATGCGGTTTGTTGCCCATAGCAGTCATCGTACCCCACCCGCGCGCGGGTGTGCAAACGGGCCCGCACGATCCCGGCGCTGGCGTGCACCCAGCACTTGAATTCTGGAAGCCCCCCATGTCTCCATGTTATTCTCTGGCCTTCCCCGGCTATTGCACACGGGCGTGAAGTACAGCCCCCGTCAGGAGTCCCCATGAACAACACCTATATCATCGCCGTCCTGGAAGGCGACGGCATCGGACCCGAAATCACCGCCGAGGCCGTCAAGATACTCAAGGCGCTCGAGACAAGAACGGATGTCCGTTTCGACCTGCGTTACGCCCCTTTCGGAGGCAAAGCTTACTTCGATACGGGGGCTTCGTTTCCTGCGGAAACCCAGAAGGTATGCGATGGGGCCGACGCCATTCTCAAGGGACCCATCGGTTTGAGCTACGAAGAATCGAAGAAGATCCCCACGAGCGAGCAGCCCGAGCGCGGGGCGCTTCTGCCCCTGCGCAAACGCTACAACACCTTCGCCAATTTCCGTCCCGTCTTTCTCCCCCCTGAATTGGCCCCGTTTTCGCCCCTGAAACCCGAGGTCGTGGGCAACGGCATCAACATCATGATGATCCGCGAACTGGTCAGCGGCCTCTATTTCGGCGCGAAGGAAGAGGGCCGCGACGAAAACGGCCTGCGCTATGTCAAGGAAACGCTCGAATATGATGAGCAGGAGATCCGCGACATCATGCACGTCGGCTTCAAAGAAGCGCGCAACCGCAAGAAAGTCCTCCACAACGTCCATAAGAGCAATGTTCTTCTGTCCAGCGTGTTGTGGAACGCTGTTTCCGACGAAGTGGCCGTTGACTATCCCGACGTGACCGTGAAACACATCATCGTCGATGCTGCGGCTACCGCGATGGTGCTCAATCCGCGCCAATTTGACGTCATGGTCATGGAAAATATGTTCGGCGATATTCTCACCGACCTCGGCGGAGGCCTGATTGGCTCACTCGGGCTCATGCCGTCCGCCTGCGTCGGACCCAAGAAGGCTTACTACGAACCCTCGCACGGTTCGGCCCCGGATATTGCGGGCAAGGGCATCGCAAACCCATATTCCATGATCGGCTCGGTGGCGCTCATGCTGGAAAAGAGCTTCAGTATGGCGAAAGAAGCCGAATGGGTCTGGGAGGCGCTCCGGTCCGTCTTCCGGGAAGGATATGCCACCCCCGACCTGGCAAAGCCCGAACGAGGCTACAAACCCCTCGGTACCGCCGAGTTTGGCGATAAGGTAGCCGCGTTCCTGACCCGCTGACGAAGAAAGTGAACAGGCACGAGGCTGTCATGGCGCTGCCATCAACAAGCACACGACATTCGATGCGCGACACATCCAAGACGCTGGCCGGATTCAGCTTGTCTCTCGCCCTGATAAGCTGGGCGCAGGCGCCCGTGTTCATTCGTTTCCTGCGCGGAGCTTACGAACCTTTCGCAATGGCATTCGTGCGCTATTCAAGCGGCGCGATTGCCCTCGTCATCGTATGTCTTCTATTCCACCGTAAAGAGTTCCTGCGCCTTCTCCGCGACCCGCGCCCCGTCCTTGGAATCGCGCTCTTGAACACCTTCCAACAATGGGCCTGGACCGCTGGCTGCTATGGCTCGAGCGCCACAATGGCCCAGGTGATCAACATGCTCTCCCTGGTCTTCGTAGTCATTTTCAGTTTCATCTTCTTCCACGAAGAGCGCGCGGTCATCCGCAGTCCGTTCTTCCTGTCAGGGTCCAGCTTGTGCTTTTTCGGAGCGGTTGCCGTGCTCACGAAAGATCCGTCGTCGCTTCGGCCTGTTCTTGACACATCGTCGATGCTCTTGCTGACCGCCGCCGTCTCCTGGGGCGTTTACCGCGTGTGGAGCAAGCACATCGTCATGACCTGGCACCCCGTCCCCATGTTTGCAGTGCTGGCCCTGTTAACCTCCGTGGGATTCCTCGTGCTCACATTTGTCGCGGGCCACCCGGCCGATCTCGTGACCGCCAGCCCCCGCATCACCTTCATCGCGCTGTTCTCGGGCATCATGCCCATTG
>ENA-UPSM01006592-UPSM01006592.1-activated-sludge-metagenome-genome-assembly--contig:-NODE-6592-length-10718-cov-4.376536_pt1 | contig 10718 bp, 3 predicted proteins | sample MGYA00238181_ERZ773283 | MGnify/ENA primary metagenome ERZ773283 (study PRJEB29023, sample SAMN05720199) | activated sludge metagenome | isolation source: Anaerobic digester | place: Japan... | reverse complement strand
GTATTAGCAATTCCTGTTGAAGAATTAGTAAGCCGTACCGACCTTGAAGAAGAAACAATTCGTGAGGTAGTGCGCATCTTGAGCTCAGAGTTTGAATAATAGCTAAACGCTATATATTGAATATTAATACCCATCGTTCCGGAAAGATGTAAAAGATACGGACAACCCCGAACGACTGTAATTCCATAGTCGATCTAAATTAAAGAACTGAACAGAACACGAATGGCAGAAGACAAAGCGATACGCCTGAGTAAGGTAGCCAAAGAGTTCAACGTGGGACTTACTCACGTGGTAGAATTCCTCGAATCGAAAGGTGTGAAGGTTGACAGCAACCCGAACGCTAAGGTTTCGCAGGAAATCTATTCCCTTTTACAAGATAAATATCAACCGGATCGTCTGGCGAAACTAGATGCTCAAGAAGTAACCCGTGAGAAATTGAAGCGCGATAATATCGTGATTGAAGCTAAGCCGGGTCAGGGGGAAGTTAAGAAGGTGGACGCCGATCAGGATAATGATGATTCGCTGAAGAAAAGTCTCGATGAGATTAAGATGTCAGCATCAGCTCCTGTGGAGAAGAAACCGGCTGCAAAAGCTAAAAAAGTAGAAGAGAAACCGGAAGAGCCTGAAGTTATCAAGGCTAAGGCCGGTGTTGAATCTCCGAAGATTCTCGGGAAAATAGATCTTGACGCAGGTAAGAAGAAAGGTAAGAAGAAGGAGGAAACTCCTGCTGTTGAGCCTGCTGCTCCTGTGGCAGAAACTCCGGTAGCTGCTGCTCCTTCGGCACCTGCCGTTGAGGAAGTCCCTGCTCCTAAAAAGCCTGTAGCGAAAGCGAAGAAGGCTGAAGACGAAGCTCCAAAGGCTGCGCCTGTTGAGCCGGTAGCAGAAAAACCTGCTGCTCCTAAAGCTAAACCGGAAGAGCCGAAAGCTAAGCCTGCCGAGCCTGTTGCCGAAAAACCGGCACCTGCTGCTCCTAAAGCTGAAGAGAAGAAAGCTCCTGTGGTTGAGAAACCTGCCGCTCCTGTGGCTGAGAAGCCTAAGAGTGATGATGTTCCTCCTCCAACACCGCCGCCTGCCGATGCAGCACCGTCAGGTCCTGAACATATCGGTATCCGCGTAGATAAATTAAGCGGTCCGAATATAATCGGTAAAATTCAATTACCTGTCGATCCTCCTAAGAAAAAGCCTGTCGCTTCTTCTTCTGATTTTGAAGGCGGTCAGCGTAAACGTAAACGTAAAGATAAGCCGGGTGGAAATCCACAAGGCGGAAATAACCAAGGTGGTCAAAACCGTGGTCCTGGTCAAGGTCAGGGTCAAGGCGGACAAAATCGTGGTCCTGGACAAGGTGGTCAAAACCGTGGTCCTGGTCAAGGTGGTCCTAACCGTGGTCCGGGAGGCCCTAATCGCGGTCCGGGACAAGGTGGTCCTAACCGTGGTCCGGGAGGTCCTAATCGTGGTCCGGGAGGACCGGGAGGCAATCGCCGTCCGGGAGGCCCTAACCAAGGTCCTAAAGTAGAACCTACTGAAAAGGAAATTCAAGATCAAATCAAAGCAACTCTCGCTCGTCTGAGCGGAACAGGTAAGTCGAAGGCTTCTAAGTTCCGTAAAGAGAAACGTGATCTTCACGCGAAGCGCCAGGAGCAAATGGATGATCAATCGGCAGAGAAAATCATTAAGGTAACAGAATTCGTTTCGGCGAATGAGTTAGCGAAAATGATGAACGTGCAGGTGAATCAGATCATCGCTACTTGTATGAGTTTAGGATTGTTCGTTTCGATCAATCAACGTCTCGATGCTGAAACTATTTCGGTAGTAGCAGAAGAGTTCGGTTATACAGTTGAATTCGTATCGGCCGACGTGCAAGAGGCAATCTCTGATGATGTTGACGATCCGAATGATTTAACATCTCGTGCACCGATCGTTACCGTAATGGGTCACGTCGATCATGGTAAAACATCGTTACTCGATTATATCCGTAAAGCAAACGTTATCGCCGGTGAAGCCGGAGGTATCACGCAGCATATCGGAGCTTATGAAGTGAAGTTAGAAGACGGAAGAAAAATTACCTTCCTCGATACTCCGGGTCACGAGGCGTTTACCGCGATGCGTGCACGTGGAGCGAAAGTGACTGACGTTGCCATCATCGTAGTATCTGCTGATGATAGCGTGATGCCGCAAACACGTGAAGCAATTAATCACGCGCAAGCAGCAGGAGTACCTATCGTTTTTGCAATTAATAAAATTGATAAACCTGATGCGAACCCTGAGAAAATTAAGGAGCAACTTGCTGCTATGAATTTACTCGTGGAAGATTGGGGTGGTAAATATCAGAGTCAGGATATTTCAGCGAAGAAAGGATTGAACGTAGATAAATTATTAGATCGCGTTTTATTAGAAGCTGAATTACTAGACTTAAAAGCGAATCCGGAACGCCTTGCAAAAGGTACCGTAATTGAATCGTCACTCGATAAAGGTCGTGGTTATGTAACAACGATCCTTGTTCAAAACGGAACATTGAAAATTGGTGATGTAGTTCTTGCAGGATGTTATAGCGGTCGTGTAAAAGCGATGTTTAACGAGCGCGGAGCACGTATCACTGAAGCTGGTCCTTCGGCACCGGCAATGATTCTCGGTATGAGTGGTGCACCTCAAGCAGGTGATCAATTCAACGTGATGGAAGATGAACGTGAAGCACGTGAAATCGCTAACAAACGTTTACAATTACAACGTGAACAAGGAATACGTACCCATAAACATATTACGTTAGATGAAATCGGTCGTCGTTTGGCTGTCGGTAACTTCAAAGAGTTGAACGTAATTGTGAAAGGTGACGTGGATGGTTCAGTTGAGGCATTGGCAGATTCATTGTTGAAGTTGTCGAACCAAGAAATTCAGGTGAATGTAATTATGAAAGGAGTAGGTCAAATTTCCGAATCGGATGTGAACCTTGCTTCTGCATCAAATGCAATCATTATCGGATTCCAGGTGCGTCCTTCGGTAAGTGCGCGTAAGCTAGCTGAAAACGAACAAATCGATATCCGACTTTACTCTATCATCTACGATGCAATCAACGAAGTGAAAGCAGCGATGGAAGGTATGTTGGCTCCTGAATTCGAAGAGAAAATTATCTGTAATGTTCAAGTGCGTGAGGTGTTCAAAATACCGAAAGTGGGAACAATTGCAGGTTGTATGGTACTCGAAGGAAAAATCAGTCGTAATACGAAAATCCGCGTAATTCGCGACGGTATCGTAGTACATAGCGGCGAATTGGCTTCCTTGAAACGATTCAAAGATGATGCGAAAGATGTACAAGCAGGAATGGAATGCGGATTGAACATCAATAACTTCAACGATATTCGCGAAGGCGACGTGGTTGAAGGATATGAAAACGTGGCGGTAAAACGTACATTGGCGTAATAACAATAATATAATAGTAAAATCCCGGTTCGAAAGGATCGGGATTTTTTTATTGTAATTTCTAAACGAAACTCGTTTTATTGTATTTAATCTTGGTAATTTCCGTTGTTCCATAAAGAATCGTTTTCTATCTTTATTTCCCAATTCCTTATACCCTATCATGAAGAAAATTATATTCGGTTTAACACTGTTGTTTATTGCATTTAGCAATAAAGCATCCGCCTCGAACGGAGATACAGTGGTAGTGCAAACTTTTACTTTCGGCTCTCCGCAAGATGCTTGGTTTGTATTTCCATCAGATACTGTAAGCTTCGAAAAAATTCAGATGTTATATACGCTGAAGTGTAACCCGAATCAATTCCCGAATTGTGGGGAGTGGGATTACTTAACAAATACATACATCTATAAAAACACAGGACTTATTGATAGTACTTTGCACTCACAGAATTTGTATTCGTTTAATGGGGCTGATATCCCATCATATCAATACATTACTCATCCTGCATATAATTATATTCGTTATTGGGATCATTTCTTAGTACATACTGCAACAACGTCACTTTCTACTTATCAAGTGGGGAATGCAAACACAACGGCGACTCATCCTTTCGGGACTTCATCAACAGTTTCAAAATCTCAATACTTATGGCGTGCCTCGGAACTAACAGCTGCGGGTATGAGTGCTGGCGATATTTCCGGATTGCGTTTCTATCTGCAAAATACAGGAGCCGATATGCATAAATTGGCAATTAGAATGAAACTAGTAACAGTAGATACCTTAACTGCAGCTACAACAACTTCTGTAGGATTCACTACGGTGTATACAAAAAATACATCTTTCACTTCTTCAGGTTCGGGTTGGAATTCAATTCAGTTAACTACACCTTTTAATTGGGATGGCACTTCAAATATTATTATCGAAATAACTTTTGATAATGCGGTTGCAGGTGCAGATAATGTTATTCAATCTACCTCTACTTCTTTTAAATCAGGAGTTACTTCAGCCTCAAACGATCGTGTAGCAGCATTTCATTATAATTCTTTTATTGATGTACCTGTTAATTCGGAGATTGCAGCCATTGATTCATTTGTAACAGTTTGTTTTTGGGCATATGGAGATCCTTTCTATCAACCAATGGATGGTACTGTGTTTGAAGCAATCGACTCAGCAGGAAATCGAATTTTGAATTCTCATTGCCCATGGTCTGACAGTAAAATTTATTGGGATGCGGGAGCAATAGGTTCTTCTTATGATCGTATTTCAAAGCTAGCTAACGCTGCTCAGATAAAAGGTCAATGGAATTATTGGACATTCACAAAAAATTGTGTTACCGGTTCAATGAAAATTTATATTAATGGAACTACTTTCTATTCATTTACCGGAAAGAAAAATATCATGAGTGGTATTGCGAAATTCAGAATTGGTAGAGGTAATTGGAATGGATCTCTGTCTTATGATGGAAGAATGGATGAGTTTGCTGTGTTTAATGTTGATTTGCCAATAGCAGCAGTTCAGAATAATATGAAGAATAAAATAGATCCTTCAAATCCATATTATAATAATGTAGTTGCATACTATAACTTTAATGATGGCAATTTCTTAACAGCGGCAGATGGATCTCCTTCTGTGCATCAGCCTGCAACATTTGAAATGGGTGCAGATAATCCGATGAAGCCTTCTTCTGAAGTGAATTTCGGGTTTGCTGAAACTAATTTGCGCCCTAATGTGATTTTCGAAAAAGGAGTGTACACTTCTCATTTAGATTCTTCATTGGTTGTCGATTCTGTAATGATTCCTCCAGTGCAAGTGGTTACCTATGATACCTTAAGCCAAGTAGGAACTCCTATTGATACTATGATCGTTTGGCCATTGTATTATACTGATTACATTTTTGATAGTCAAGGGCAAGCAACAGATTCAACATTGTCTACTCCTGATGGTACATTTACACAAGCAGTGCATCATTATTATACTTATTTCCCTCAAGTTATACGCTACGAGATGGCTCGCTATATAACTCCTTATGGTAATGGTCTTTCTTTAGGTGATGGTTGGACATGGACTTTCGATGTTAGTGACTATAGAACTTTACTTGCCGATAGTGTTCATATCTCTGCAGGAAATTGGCAAGAATTGTTGGATTTGAAATTTGTAATGATCAAAGGAACTCCCCCTCGTAATATTATAAATATTCAGAATTTGTGGAATGGCAATTTTGATTACGGTGTTCCTTCTGATCCAATTGACAACCATTTACAAGCACTAACGGTAAGCATACCCGCAAATGCTGCAATGGCACGTTGGAAGTCGCGTGTAACAGGCCATGGAATGGATACTCCTTCAAACTGTGCTGAATTTTGCCCTAAATCACATTATTATAAAGTGAATGGAGTGAATCGTTATACAAAACAAGTATGGAGAGATAATTGTGATTACAATCCATTATATCCTCAAGGTGGAACGTGGGTGTACGATCGTTCTAATTGGTGTCCGGGAGCAGAAGTTTGGACATACGATTGGGAAATCAGTAACTGGGTAACTCCTGGAACAAGCTTTTCCCTAGATCACGATGTGCAAGCATACAATCATACTACAGGATGGGATTACTATCAAATCGAAGATCAATTAGTGAGCTATGGTCCTGCTAATTTCACTAACGATGCTGCAATTGAAGATATAATAGCACCTTCTAGTAATCAAATGTGGTCGAGAAGAAATGCAGTGTGTGGTACCCCAATTATCGTAATTAAAAACACCGGTGCTAACACAATGACATCGGCAACTATCACTTATGGATTAACAGGAGGAACACCTACAACTTATACATGGACCGGAAGTCTTGCATTCATGCAATCATCCACAATAACATTGCCGAATTTCAATTGGATAGGCGGCGCTACTCAGTTCTATGCTTATATCAGTAATCCGAATGGAGCAACTGATCAATATGCTTACAACGACACAATGAAGTCGGTTTATAGTTATCCTTCAGTGATGCCTACATCATTCGTTATCGAACTGCAAACAAATAATGCGCCATCTGAAAATAGCTATACTTTAAAGGACGGATCAGGAAATATTATTTTATCTAAAAGTGGATTGAGCGCAAATACAATCTATCGCGATACTGTTGTGCTAACCGATGGCTGTTATAAATTTGAATTATTAGACTCAGGAGAAGATGGATTATCATGGTGGGCAAATACTGCTCAAGGTGCAGGTTTAATTCGATTTAAAACAACTACAGGAACACCAATTTATAATTGGAATTCAGATTTCGGAGGACAAGTTTATAAGCAATTTATTGTTGGATTAACGACGGTTGGTTTGCAAGATTATATCCTCACCGATAAAAACGAATTAAATGTATTCCCGAATCCGACAGAAGGTTTGGTAAATATTGATTTCAATCTTAAATCAAGAGCTGATGCAGAAATTGAAATTTTTGATATGGTTGGAGAGAGAATTTATAACAACAACTCTTCAATGACGACTGCAGGTTCATTACAAATTGACTTGTCGAAATTCAGTGCCGGAATGTATGTTGTGACATTGACTTCAGGAACTGAAAAAATAACGAAGAAATTGGTCATTAAGAAGTAACGAATAATCAAACTATAATTAGCCCGAAATCTCTGAAAATGAGGTTTCGGGCTTTTTTTTAGACCAAAACCCATGATTACTCGACCAATCGCATAGGAAGAAAGGCGGTTTTCTATTTACTTTGCAGTCATATTTATAAATACCATGAAGAAAAGAATACTTGGACTCGTACTCGGGTTCCTTATCATTTTCGGTCAGTTGCGCGCCGATGAAGGTATGTGGCCTTTAATCCTGATTCAAAAATTACAGGATAACATGCAAGCTCGCGGATTAAAACTAACCGCTGAAGACATCTACAGCATCAACAAAGAATGCGCTAAAGATGCTGTTGTTCGTTTGATGACAAAGCAAAACCGTATGTTCTGTACAGGTGAGATCATCAGTGAGCAAGGTTTGTTCTTAACGAACCACCACTGTGGATACGGTTCTATTCAAGAGCTAAGTACTAATGAAGACAATATTCTTGCTAACGGATTCTGGGCTAAAAATCAAAGCGAAGAACGTAAAGCAAACTTTAACATCGGTTTATTATCGCGTGTTGAAGATATTACTGATCGTGTTTTAGATAGCATCAACATTACCGATGAAGAAGCAGTACGATCAAAAGCACTTGCTGACCGTTTAACAAAATTGACTTCAAAATTAAAAGACGAATTGGGTGCTGATAAAGACAACTACGTGGTAGATATCGTTCCTTTCTTTTCAGGAAATCGTTATTTAGCGATGTACTACATGGTATATCGTGATATCCGCTTAGTAGGAACTCCTCCTGAAAATATCGGAAAGTTCGGTGGAGAAACTGATAACTGGATGTGGCCTCGTCACACTTGCGATTTCAGCATGTTCCGCATTTATGCGAATGGAGATAACAAACCTGCTGAGTTTAATGCAAGCAACAAGCCATACAAACCGGGTCACTATTTCCCTATCAACCTTCAAGGTAAAAAACCTGAGGACTTTGCAATGATCATGGGATATCCCGGAAGAACTCAACGTTATACTTACAGCGAAGGAATTAAATACTATACAACAAAAGAACGCCCAATGCGTGTGAAAGTTCGTCGCGATATCCTAGATATCTACGAAGAATTTATGCATACTGATCCGAAAATCAAATTGATGTATGCCGATAAATTCGCAGGCTTAAGTAACTATTGGAAAAAATATATGGGTGAGTCAACTTCATTGACTAAACTTCATATCTACGAGCGCCGTAAAGCAGAAGAAGATCGCTTTGCGCAATGGATTAAAGACAATAATAAATCAGCGAAGTATGGTGAAGTGTTCGACTTATATAACAAGTCTTATAGCCAATTAAATACTTATGGTTTGTATAGCACATATTTACAAGATGGAGTAAGTAATTCTCAACCGATGGTGTTCGCTATGGGACTTTCGAAAATGGAAGCATTATTGAAAGATAAAACTAAAGCTGAAGATGCTAAGAAAATGGCAGAAGAGTTATCGAAAGATCTTGATGAGCAATACAAAGAATATTTCGATCCTATCGAAGTTAAAGTTCTTGCTTCTGTGTTAATGCACATTACTGAAGATTTAGATCATGCAAATCTTCCTCAGCAATTAATTGATCTTTCTGATAAGTACAAGAAAGATTATACGAAGATGGCGACTGTATTATATGAAAAGTCGTTCTTAACTTCGAAAGAGAAAATGGCTAAATTCTTAGCTAAGCCTTCTTATAAAGCAATGCAAAAGGATATGATTTATGTGATTACAAGTAATTACGTAAATAAAATCTCTGTTGATCTTAAACCAATTTACACAGACATCAACTTCAAGTTAGGTCGCGCTAATCGTTTGTTCCAATCAGGTATGCTTGAAATGGATCCTAACAAACTTTATTCTCCTGATGCTAACGGAACTATGCGTTTAACTTACGGACGTATCCTTCCTTATGATGGAAAAGATGCAGAACACTTCCGTGAATTTACTACAGCTAAAGGTATCCTTGAAAAATATACCCCAGGTGATATCGAATTCGATGCTCCTAAAAAGTTAATCGATATGATGAAAGCAAAAGACTTCGGTCGCTATGCGGATAAGGATGGTGATTTGCATGCTTGCTTCTTAACTGATAACGATATTACAGGTGGTAACTCAGGATCTCCTGTGTTGAATGCAAAAGGTGAATTAATCGGAACAGCATTCGATGGTAACTGGGAAGCTATTGCCAGCGACTTCGCATTCGAACCTGAATTGCAAAGAACTATTTGCGTTGATATACGCTATACTTTATTTATCGTAGATAAATTCGGTGGAGCAGGAAATCTCTTAAAAGAAATGAAGATTATTGAATAATTGATATTTCAAACTGAAAAAGGGAGTCGTTGTTTATCAGCGACTCCCTTTTTTATTTTAATTGTGCAAGAAATTTTTCGGCGGTAATTTTAATCTTCTCAATTTTCTGGTCACTCATTTTGTTGACTTGCATTACCATCATACTCATTCGTGGATTTTTCGCAAACAGTTCCCGGTGTTTAATGATGAAATTCCAGTATAATGCATCCCAAATCTCACACCATGGATCTTTTTTGTAATTGCTCATTTTTAAAAGGTAATTCGAACCCGATATGTATGGCTTCGTACTCATCAATCCTCCGTCGGCATACTGACTCATGCCATAGACATTCGGCACCATTACCCAATCGTATGAGTCGATAAACATTTCCATAAACCATTGGTAGATATCATCGGGATCAATTTCGCACAGCAGCATAAAATTCCCAAGTACCATTAATCGTTCAATATGATGTACATATCCTGTAGCCAACGCTTTTTTTATTGCATCATCAATAGGTGCAATGCCGGTCGTTCCGTTGTAAAACGAAGATGGAAGTTTTCTATGATGATTTAAAAAATTGTGTTTTCGCTGGTAAGTCCCTTTGTCACTATAAACAACACGGATGAATTCTCTCCATCCGATAATTTGACGAATAAATCCTTCTAATGAGTTTAATGGTATGTTATTCTTATTAGCATATTCGATCGTTCGATTAACTACATCGGTTGGGTCAAGTAAGCCAATGTTTAACAATGGCGAAATGATACTATGAAAAAGAAAAGTTTCTGAATTTACAATTGCATCTTGGTATGTTCCATAATTATCAAAACGCTCACTTAAGAAATTGTCGAGTTGCAAAAGAGCTTCGTCGTGAGTAATTGGATAATAGAAAGGAAATGATTTGCCGGGATTTTTAGAAAAGGTCTCTTCAATGTAATCAATAGCTTCTTTCGTATATTCATTAACGTTAGGGATATTATATTCGGGTATTACTGTCCCTTTAGGAATCTTATTTCTGTTTTCTGTATCAAATGTCCATTTACCACCTTCAGGTTTATTGTCGCTGATGAGGATCTTCAATTCTTTGCGCTGATGGATGTAGTAATCATTCATGAAGTAACGCTTTCGTTCCGAGAAAAATGCTTCGTTAGATTTATTCGAAGTGAGAAAGTTCGGACTCTCATCAACGACTAGTTTTAGCTTATTTCTTGTTGCATAACGCTTTAATCTTCGAATAAGAAGGTAATCAACAGGGTCAGTGTAGTAAACTGTTTGAATTCCTGATTTTTTAAAATGTAGTAAAAGCGATTCTGTTGATGCCAATGGATTCACACTATCGATATAATTCACTTCAAATCCCTGAGAAATTAATTCATCGGCATAATGCTTCATTTTAGC
>ENA-UPSM01006578-UPSM01006578.1-activated-sludge-metagenome-genome-assembly--contig:-NODE-6578-length-10731-cov-6.045523_pt1 | contig 10731 bp, 8 predicted proteins | sample MGYA00238181_ERZ773283 | MGnify/ENA primary metagenome ERZ773283 (study PRJEB29023, sample SAMN05720199) | activated sludge metagenome | isolation source: Anaerobic digester | place: Japan... | reverse complement strand
CTTCTTGATGTCGGCGTCCGTCGGCTTGTAGAACTCGATCTTGCCGCTCTTCTTGGACGACGAAGCCACGCCGGATTCCAGCTGCATGACCACGTCTTCCAGCTGCTCGCCCAGGAAGATGGAAACGATGGCCGGAGGCGCTTCGTTGGCGCCCAGACGGTGGTCGTTGCCGGCGTCGGCGACAGTGGCGCGCAGCAGGTCGGCGTGGGTGTGGACACCGCGGATGATGGCGGCCAACACGGCAAGGAACTGGGCGTTGGCGTGCGGATCGCGACCGGGTTCGAGCAGGTTCTCGCCGTCGTCGGTGCCCATCGACCAGTTGTTGTGCTTGCCCGAGCCGTTGACGCCCTTGAAGGGCTTCTCGTGCATGAGCAGGGCCAGCCCGTGCTGCGGGGCCAGACGCTTCATGACGCTCATGACGAGCATGTTGTGGTCGGAACCCACCGAGGCGGATTCGTACACGGGAGCCATTTCGAACTGGCCGGGAGCCACTTCGTTGTGGCGGGTCTTGGAGGGGATGCCAAGGCGCCAGAGTTCGCGGTCCAGATCCATCATGAACGCCAGGATGCGTTCGCGGATGGCGCCGAAGTACTGGTCTTCCAGTTCCTGGCCCTTGGGCGAGGGAGCGCCGAACAAGGTGCGGCCGGCGAGGAGGATGTCGGGGCGCTGCTCGGCCAGACGACGGTCGACCAGGAAGTATTCCTGCTCGGGTCCGATGTTGGTGAACACGCGGCTGGAGGTGGAGTTGCCGAACCAGCGCAGCACGCGCAACGCCTGCTTGCCCAAAGCTTCCTGCGAACGCAGGAGAGGGATCTTGTGGTCGAGCGCTTCGCCGGTGTACGACACGAAGGCGGTCGGGATGGTCAGGGTCACGCCGTTGGGCTCGACCTGCAGGAAGATGGGGCTGGTGACGTCCCAAGCGGTGTAGCCGCGGGCCTCGAAGGTGGCGCGGATGCCGCCCGAGGGGAACGAAGACGCGTCGGGTTCGCCCTGGAGCAGGACCTTGCCCGAGAATTCGGCGATGGTCTGGCCTTCGCCGGCCGGGTTCAGGAAGGAGTCGTGCTTTTCGGCGGTGGCGCCGGTCATGGGCACGAACCAGTGGGTGTAGTGGGTGGCGCCGTGCGCCATGGCCCATTCCTTCACGCCCTGGGCGACCGCGTCGGCGATGGCCGGATCGAAGGGCTCGATGCCTTCGATGGTGCGACGCAGCTTCTTGAAGACGGCCTTGGCCAGGAACTGGCGTTGGGCGGCTTCGTGGAACACGTACGATCCGTAGATGTCCTCGCCGGCATGCTCCAGGTAGTTCTGGGTGCTGGTGACCTTGTGGGAGGAAATCGCTTCGATTGCCTTTTGGCGAGCGGTCATTTCTGACTCCTATCCGACGACACGTGAATGGTGGTTTCGCACCGATCGCGGACCTTCAGGCTAATCCTCTAGTTGGCCGAAAGGACGCCAGCCCGCTTTCGAAACGCTGGACAAAAGCTATGGGCTGGAAGGACCTGCGTCCATCCCTCGGCCCCGTTTTTTGTGGAATTTTATCAAAAAGAGAATATTGGTTCCTTTTTGGGAATCTGATTTTCCTCTTATTCGCCGCATTTTTGCCCTCACGCGTACGCGCACGCGTCCATCCCAAGGATGGACGTCGCGCGTGCACCTGAACTTTGGCACAAGGTTCTCAATGGTTCATGGATGTCGAACGAGCCGAGCGATCCCGCCTCGGAACCCACCGAACGACGCCCCACCGTCCGCCGATCAAACCCGGCGTTCCCCAAAACACAGGAGACCACCCATGACCCGCACCACCACCTCCGGCAGCCAGACCCCGGTCCTCAACGACGCGTTGTCGCTCACCGAGGTCCAGATCTGGCCCGTTCGCAACCCCCAAGCCTCGCGCATCAAGGCCATGGCCGCCATCACCTTCAACGGTGCCTTGCGAGTCACCGGCTGCAGGATCGTCGAGGGTTCGAAGGGCCTGTTCCTCGCCTACCCATCCGAGAAGAAGCCGGGCACCGACCAATTCTTCCCGCTGTTCCACCCGGTCGACCGCACTTTGGGCGATCGCATCCAGCACGAGGTCCTCGCGAGATTCCAGACCCTGGCCATCTGAGCGCACTCCCCCCGCGAAAACGATCCGCCGCCCGACTTCGCCCCCGCCATCGGCGAAGTCGGAGGCGGTCTTTTCCCTTTTCGCATCCACCATCCACCGTCGATGCCCCTCCCTTTCCCCAAAACCCAGGAGCAAAGCCTATGCGCCCGCTCACCGTATCGCATGTCGCCATCGATCATGTCCCCGGCCACCCCAGCTCCGCCCATGTCCTGTTCCAAGGCGGAATCGGCATTTCCGGCATCCAGGTCTGGCCCGCCAGGCACGGCCCGCTGGTGCTCTTTCCCATCGGAACCGGAAACACGAGCCCGCTGTCCTTGACCCCGCTGCTGCGCAACCTCGTGGTGCAGGCCGTCGTGGCGCAATGGCGCCAGACCCGACAGGAATTGGCGAGGATCGCGGCATGATCGCCCACCGCAGATCCGCGACCCTGGTGGGGATTTCGTCGATCCCCGTGTTCATCGAGTGCGAAGCCGGCAGCGGCCTTCCCGCGTTCTCGATCGTGGGTCTTCCCGACGGAGCCGTCCGCGAAAGCCGGGACCGGATCCTGTCGGCCCTGCGCCACACCGGATTCAGGCTCCCGCCGCGCCGCATCACGGCCAACCTCGCGCCCAGCGACCTGCGAAAGGCGGGGACCGGGTTCGACCTCCCGCTGGCGCTGGCGGTACTGGAAGCCTGCGAACAGATCGCCCCCGCACCGACGCACGCCGACCGCGTGTTCATCGGCGAACTGGGCCTGGACGGCAGGATCCGTCCGGTGCGCGGCGCCCTGGCGTTGGCCATGGGCCTGCGCGAAGCCGGGCTGACCCGCATCGCGATCCCGGCCGACAACCTTCGCGACGTGGAGGTCGTGCCGGGAATGGACATCGTGTGCCTTTCCGATTTCAAGGAGGCTGTGCGGCTCCTGGAAGACGGCGACGTCCCGGTGAGGATTTCGGAAATCGTCAAACCGCCGGAGGTGCCCACGGCGGGGCCCGACATGGCGGATGTTCGCGGTCAGGAAGCCGCCAAGCGCGCCTTGGTGGTGGCCGCGGCCGGAGGACACAACGTCCTGATGCAAGGCCCCCCAGGATCGGGAAAGACCCTGCTGGCACGCCGGTTCGCGGGAATCCTTCCGGAGTTCGGCGACTGGGAACGCCTCGAGGCTTCCCGGGTGCATTCCGTGGCGGGAGTCTCGGACGCCAGCCACCCCCTGCTGGCGACGCGCCCGTTCCGGTCGCCCCACCACTCGGCGTCCATGGCGTCGCTGGTGGGAGGAGGCCCCTACGCGAGACCCGGCGAGGTGAGCCTGGCGCACCGCGGCGTGCTGTTCCTGGACGAGCTCGCCGAATTCCCGCGCCACGTGCTGGAGTCGCTGCGCCAACCGCTGGAGGACGGCGAGGTCATGGTTTGCCGGGCCATGCACACGATCCGCTACCCATGCCGATGCCAATTGCTGGCGGCGACCAATCCTTGTCCGTGCGGGCACCATGGGGACCGGACCCGACCCTGCACCTGCACGCCGTTCGCCCGGGAACGCTACCAGTCGCGCCTGTCGGGGCCGCTGCTGGATCGCTTGGACATCCATCTGGAAATCCAGGCCCTGGCGCCGGAAGACTTGATGTCCCGCGAGCCCACCCAGGATACCAGGACCCTGCGTGGATTGGTGGAATCGGCCGTGGCGTTCCGGCAAACACGGCAAGGCGACATCCCCAACGCCTCGCTGGCGGGCCAGAGCCTGACCGACGCCTGCGCCCTGGGGGCGCAGGAAATCCAATTCTTGACGCGCGCGGCGAGTCGCCTCGGGTTTTCGGCGCGGTCGAACGACCGCATCCTGCGTGTGGCCCGCACGATCGCCGACCTGGACGGCTCGCCCAAGGTGGAACTGGCGCATCTGGCCGAAGCCACCGCCTACCGCCTGCCGGACCGGAGCCAGAACCTGATCCGGGAGCCGAGCGCGAAAGCCGCATGACAAGAACCGGCACCACCACCGCGCCAGCCGACCGGAGGGCCGCCGCAGGCGGGACACGGGCAAATCGTTGTAGGGGTCAGGCATGCCTGACCCGACAACAGCGCCCGTGGCCGCGCGCGACAGCGCAAGCCCGTAGGCCGGCGGCCCCGGGACCCCGGGGAGGCGCCCGAAAAAATCCAACGAAAAAACCCCAGGGAAGATTCCCCGGGGTTCGAATCGATCGTCGAGGATCGAGGAACGCGCGATCAGATCGCGGCGATTTCCTTCTTCTCGTCGGACGAGGAATCGTCGCCTTCGTCGTCGAAGCGGGGCTTCACCTTGGGAAGCGCGCGACGGCCGTGGCGGATGGGAGCGTCGGAGGTCACCGGCTGCGCCAAGCTGGAAGGAGCCAAGGCGTCGGGGGTGGAATCGACCGACGAGTCGGACGAAGCCGGAGCGGAGGAGTGGGTCAGAGGACGACGACCCGAGAAGACGGGAGCGGCGGCGACGGCCTCCACCGGAGCGGACTGGCCTTCGGCGGCGGCAGCGGGAGCCTCGGCGCGAGGAGCGCGTTCGGGACGGTCGCCGCGGTTTTCGCGATTGCCTTCGGGACGGGGGCCGCGATCGCCACGGTCACCGCGGTCGCGATTCTCGCGATTGCCTTCGGGACGGGGGCCGCGATCGCCACGGTCGCGATTCTCGCGGTTGCCTTCGGGACGGGGGCCGCGATCGCCACGGTCGCCGCGGTCGCGATTCTCGCGGTTGCCTTCGGGACGGGGGCCACGGTCGCCACGGTTCTCGCGGTTGCCATCGCGGTTGTCGCGATTCTGGCCGTCGGGACGGGGCAGGTTGCGCAGACGATCCTTGAATTCGGCGGAAAGACTGCCCTTCTGGCGAACGACGGGGTTGCGCACTTCGCGGAAGATGGTCTTGATTTGGAGGATCACGTAGACAAGCACGCCGAGAGTGGCGGCCTGGAGGATGAGGAGAGCTATGAGCATGTTCGATCTAACCTTTGCATCGATGCAAGGAGTGGTCGCTCATTTCCCGGAACGGGACGCCGAGCGCAAGAGGGCGAGGTAGGCATCGAGGCGATCGGCATCCAAGGTTCCGTCTTCGCGGGGGGGAGCATTGAACTCCACCGATTCGCCAGCAGGCGAACTCCGACGGGTGACCCATCCTTCGCGTCCTAGATCATCCAAAGCATCTTCCACGTCGGCCAGACTGCGTCCAAGACTCCGGGCCAGGTGCTCGATGCGCACATGGACTCCAGGATTGCGGAGACAGAAAGCAAACACATCCACATGAACCGGGCTACGGACCAGAATCGGGAGCAATGTATCCGGCGAGTTGGTCACGTAATTTCGTTGGTTCGTGGAGAGAAGAGTTGGTCAGCTTTGCGCGCCTGCACATTCATGCGCCAGGAAGCTAAGGCCATGAAACAGGCGAAGCATGCAAATGACACTGACAGGACGATGGCCTGTAGCCATACCATGTACTGAAGGTACAACTCTCCATTGGGGTTTGCAATCTGTCATTGAACAGAATGACCCTGCACGCAAGAACAGAAAACGTTTGCGCTAGTGCCCACTTGGACACTATATTGAAAACGTGGAACAAAGCCTTCGTCCTCTGACCCATCGCCAACGCCAAGTCCTCGACTTCATCCGGGATCAGGTGCGGGATACCCACTGTCCTCCCACGGTGCGCGAGATCTGCGACCACTTCGACATCCGCAGCACCAACGGGGTGCGGGTCATCCTGGAGGCGCTGGAAAAGAAGGGGCAGCTCAAGCGTTCGCCTCGGCTTTCCCGCGGGCTTTCCGTGGTCGAAGACAGCAGCCACCCTTCGCAGGAATCGATTTCCACCGCACCGAACTCGATCCTGCATTCCGCCGACGAAGAATTCTTCCAGATCCCGCTGTTGGGGCGCGTCGCCGCCGGACAGCCCATTTTGGCGGTGGAAAACGCCGAAGAAACCCTCACCATCCCGCGTAGCCTGCTCCCGACCCCCAACGCGTTCGCGCTCAAGGTCCAAGGCGAATCCATGCAGGAAATCGGGATCATGGACGGCGACATCGTGTTCGCCCGCCCGCAGTCGACCGCCAACAACGGCGAAACCATCGTGGCGTTGGTGGGCGACGAAGCGACTGTGAAGGATTACTATCCGGAGCGCCATCGCATCCGGTTGCAGCCGCGCAATTCCAGCATGGAACCCATCTGGATCAGCTCGCGCAGCCCCGATTTCCGGATCCTGGGAAAAGTCGTGGGAGTGTTCCGGACGGTGAGATGATCTCCTTCGCCCGGGATTTCCCTGCCCGGGCCTGATTCACCCCGACAGCTCCACCGCGATGGCGTCCAGCAAGAGCCAGCCATCCCCGGTCAGCCGCACGAATCCGTCTTCCACGACCAGGTGTCCGCTGGCGATGCGCCGTGCGATCCGGTCGCGCAGGATCTCCCGATCCGGGAAATCCGCTTGCAGGCGGGAAATGTCCACGCCTTGGGCCTGGCGCAACCCCAAGAACCACTCTTCGGTCCAGCGCTCGTCGGCGCCCAGCTCCTCGGCGGCGACGTCCTTCACCGGACAGCCCGCGTCGACCCATGCCGACCACGCGTTCAACCCGCGCGGATTGCGCCAACGCAGGTGCGGCTCGTAGCCGTGGGCCGCGTTCCCGGCGGCCAGCCACGACGAGCGCGTGTCCCAGTAGGCTTCGTTGTGGCGGCATTCGTCGCCCGGCGCCGCGAAGTTGGAGACCTCGTAGCGACGGATTCCGGCATCCGACAACAATTGGACGCCACGGGAATACATGTCGGCGTAGAGGTCCTCGTCGGCCTCGGAGAGAGTTCCGGCTTCGTGCTGCTTCCAGAACTCGGTGCCCGGCTCCAGGGTCAGGCCGTAGAACGAGACGTGGCGCGGATTCCAGGAAAGCAGGGCCTCCAGGGAAGACAAGAACTGTTCCAAGGTCTGGCCCGGCAGCGCGAAGATCTGGTCGGCGCTCCAGCGCAGGCCGCTTCCCGCCACCAGGTCCAGGGCTTCCCGCGCCTGGTCGGCGTCGTGGGCGCGGCCCATGCGCCGCAGCAGATCCGGCTCGAAGGACTGCACACCCACGGACACGCGGTTCACCCCGTGGTCGCGGGCGATCGCGAGCTTTGCCGGGGTCAGGGAGACGGGATTGGCCTCCATGCTCCATTCCATGCCGGACTGGAACCGGAAATTGTCGGCGACCGACCGGCACAATCGTTCCAGGCCCGGGTCGGAAAGCGCCGACGGCGTGCCACCCCCGAAGAACACGGAAAACAAAGGCTCCGCAGCGTCTTTGCCGCGGAGCCCGAGTTCGCGCTCGATCCGGTCGAGCCAGGCCGCTTCCTCGCCGCTTCGCCCCGCCCACGAGGCGAAGTCGCAGTAGGCGCACTTCGTCTCGCAGAACGGAACGTGGACGTAGAGGGAGAGACTCAAATCAGCCGCGCTGGCGCAGGTAGGCGGGCTTGTCGATGTCGTCGTCCATTCCGTCTTCGAAGTCGGGCACGAAGATCCCGCGCTGGCGACCGGAACCCAGCGGAGCGACGGGCATGGCGCCCGAAGGCTCGCGACGCATCGCGCCGGTGGCGCGGGGAGCGGCGACGGCGGCCAAGGCGGCCTGGGCGCCGCTGATGCGACCCGAAGGACGGGAATTGGCGGCTGGGATCGATCCTGTGCCGGCACGCGGCCCTTCCTGCGCGGGAGCGTTCCACGACTGGCCCCAGGCGGTGGCCGAGGGAGCCGGAGCCTGCGGCTGGGGCGCGGGCGCGACCGGCGCGCGCGAAGGCTGCCATGCAGCCTGCTGAGGGGGCTGGGGCTGCGCGTACTGCGGAGCGGCGTACGAGGGCATGCCCCCGGTCTGCGGCAGATTCTGCATGTCGGGATCGAATCCGGTCGCGATCAGGGTCACGCGGAACTCGTCGGTGGAATCGTCCTCGCCGAATCCGAAGATGATGTTCTCTTCGTTCTCTTCGCCCATGGCGGCCCGGAAGTATTCCATGACCTCGTGGATCTCGTGGGCCATGATGCTCCCGCCGGTGATGTTCACGAGCATGCCGGTCGCGCCGCGGATGTCCACGGCGTCCAGCAGCGGGCAGTGCAGGGCCTGTTCGGCGGCCATGCGCGCGCGGTTGTCGCCCGAAGCGCAACCCGATCCCATGAGGGCCTGGCCCGAATCGCGCATGATGGCCGACACGTCGGCGAAGTCGACGTTCATGTCGCCCGGACGCAGGATCATTTCCGAGATGCCGCGGGCCGCGTTGTAGAGCACGTCGTCGGCGGTGCGGAACGCGTCGCGCATGGTCATTCCCTTGCCGGCCACCGAAAGCAGCTTCTGGTTGGGGATGACGATGATGGTGTCGACGCAGGCGCGCAGGAGTTCCAGACCCTGGCGGGCGTTGCGCTTGCGCACGGCGCCTTCCCAGTCGAACGGGCGGGTGACCACGGCCACGGTGAGGATGCCCAGTTCGCGTGCGATCTCCGCCACGACCGGAGCGGCGCCGGTGCCCGTGCCGCCACCCATGCCGGCGGTGATGAACACCATGTCGGCGCCCTTGAGGCGTTCGGCGACCTCTTCCTGGCTTTCTTCCACCGACTGGCGACCGCGATCGGGGTTCGCCCCGGCGCCCAGGCCGCGCGTGGTGTTGGATCCCAGTTGGATCTTGACGTCGGCGAGGTTGCGCTCGAGCACCTGGAGGTCGGTGTTCATGGAAATGAACTCGACGCCGCGCAGTCCGGCCTCGATCATCCGGTTGACGGCGTTGCCGCCTGCGCCGCCGATGCCGACGACCTTGATCCGCGCCTGGCTGGACTCGGGGGATGTCTCTAGGGCGAAGTTCATGGTGCTCTCCTTGTGTAGCGTGGGGGTTGTTGACATGATTTGACTGTGATTCAGAAGTACCGCGAGACCCAACGGGTCATGCGCTGGAAGATGTCCTTGAGGCGATCGCCGCCAGGTCCTGCCTGGGTTCCGTTCGCGACCGACCCGCCGTCGGCCTGGCCGTAGAACACGAGTCCGATCGCCGTGGCGTGCTTGGGAGTGGACGCGGAGTCGACGAGCCCGCCGAATCCGCGCGGCGTGCCAAGCCTCACCGGAAGCTGGATCACGTGGCTTGCCAGTTCCGCCGAGCCCGGCAGGAGCGAGCCGCCTCCGGTGAGCACGAGCCCCGCACCCAATTGCGAATGCAGGCCCAGTTGGCGAAGCTCGGCGGCCACGCCGCGATAGATCTCCACCATGCGAGGCTCGATGATGGCGGCCAGTTCCAGACGCGTCAGTTCGCGGTTGTCGTTGGCGCCCACGCCGGGCACCACGAAGCATTCTTCGCGCGGCACCAGCGCCTGCATGGCGCAACCGTACTTCTTCTTGATCTCTTCCGCGCGGCCCTTGGGCACCTTGAGCCCGTAGGCGACGTCGGTGGTCACGAGATCCCCCCCGATGGGGATGGAGCTGGTGTGGCGGATGCAGCTGCCCGAGAAGATGGCAAGATCCGTCGTGCCACCGCCGATGTCGATCATGGCGATGCCCATCTCCTTCTCGTCCTCGTCGAGCACGGCCATGGAGGAGGCCAAAGGTTCGAGCACGATGTCGGCCACGCGCAATCCGGCGCCTTCCACGGCCTGCAAAAGGCTCTGGACCTTGGAAACATCGCCGGTCACGATGTGGACTTCGCCTTCCAGGCGCACGCCGGTCATCCCGACCGGATCGAGGATGCCGGGCTGGTCGTCGACCACGAAGGTCTGCGGAACCACGTGCAGCATGCGCCGTCCGGGAGGCAGCGGAACTGCCTGCGCCGCCTCGATCACGCGATCCACGTCTTCCTGCGCGATGATTCCGCCCTTGCGGCTGACCGCGATCACGCCGCGGCTGTTCTTGGCCTGGATGTGCGCACCGGCGATGCCCACGTACACGTCCTGCACGTCCACACCGCTCATCAGTTCGGCTTCTTCCACCGCCTTGCGGACGCTTTCGATCGTCTTCTGGATGTTCATGACCACGCCGCGCCGGAGCCCCGTGCAGACCTCTGTGCCCACGCCGATGATGTCGACGCGCCCGTCGGCACCCAGTTCGCCGATGATCGCGCACACCTTGGTGGTGCCGATGTCGAGTCCTGTCACGATTCGTCCCGTCTGGGCCCGCATCACACACCTCCGTCCGCGCGACGCAGGGCCGCGCAGCTTCCATGCCTGAGATCGATGGCGGAAAAGAGCGACAGCTCGTCGCCCAGCTCCGCGCGAAGCGCGCCCACCCGGGCGAACGAACGCTTCCAGTCCCCCGACGCCACCATCACCTTGGGGGCGATTCCGGAAAGACGCAATTCCATGCTGCCGTCGGGCACCAACGCGACCTGCTCGATCCTGGAGGTCCAGCCCGAGCGTTCCATCTCCAGCAGTCCCTCGAGCGATTCGGCGGCGCGCTTCATGGGGATGCGTCCGCCCTTGTAGCCTTGCCCCACCAGCAGCGGGAAGACTTCGGTTCCGCGCGGCGAAAGCAGCACGCCGTCGACCGCCACCCACTTGCCCGTGCCCAACCGGGCCACCGGCACGCGTTCCACCAGTTCGATGCGCACGCGGCGCGGCCAGCTCCGCGACACCTTGGCGTCGGCGATCCACGGATCGGCCTCCAGCCTGCGGCGCACGGCGTCCAGATCCCCTGGCGAAGAGGCGGGGAACCCCGCCTCGA
>ENA-UPSM01006575-UPSM01006575.1-activated-sludge-metagenome-genome-assembly--contig:-NODE-6575-length-10737-cov-20.434376_pt1 | contig 10737 bp, 3 predicted proteins | sample MGYA00238181_ERZ773283 | MGnify/ENA primary metagenome ERZ773283 (study PRJEB29023, sample SAMN05720199) | activated sludge metagenome | isolation source: Anaerobic digester | place: Japan... | reverse complement strand
ATTTGACCGCCCACACTGAACCACTCCGTCAAGCGCTTCGCATAACCCAGTCCTAGGGCGTGGGCACTCAGCTGAAAGACGCCGGTGTCATCATAGCCAGCGTCAACTCTCATATTTACCCGCGTGCCATAAAAATCCCCATAATTCACATTCTGGTAACTTAGGCCTATCACTCCATATCGGCCATGAGTCGGACTAAACGCCAGACTAAAAGTATTATGTTGAATATCCGTTATCCACTGATTATTACTGGCAGTTAGGTCAATTAATTGCTCGATATTAGCCATACCTGCCGGATTAAAGAATAGAGCGCTTGAACCGATCTGAAGACTTGTCATTGCATCCGCCATCGCCGCCGCTCGAGCATCGGATACCACACTGAGAAATTCAAAACCAGCTTGAGCCAATTTTTCGTTTTTGGCAGATAATTCGACAGGTATTGTCAAACATCCAACTACGATTCCAATAATTATAGATTTGAATATTGTTTTCATATTCCGCCCCTCCTTACCTAATCACCACGAATTTGCGAAATACCGAATCGCCTTTGTTGAACATCTTGTCACCTTGCCGAAAAATCACCTCGCCCTTGCTAATTTCTTTTTCCCCGGTTTTCGGATTGTAGTAATCACGGGCGGCTACGATATCCTGTTCGGCATAGATATCCTGCGGTACTTCCACGTAAAGGATATATATACCACTGACAATAATCTGACGGGAAGAAGTCATTGAATCCCATAATTCGTCGCCGGAACCGTTATCGTGATATTTTTCCCAGATTAGGTCGCCCCTTTCAGTAAAAACCTTTACCTTGCAGATAGGCGGTAATTCATAGAAAGCAATTCGATCATACTGGAAATCCTCGCCGAATTGCCACATTCGAGCGCGAATGTCGTAGGGATTCGGCACAACACGTACGTGTTCCAAAAAGTTTCCAGCTGGGCGACGCAGATAAGCCGCTACGCTGGTCAGTGTATAAAAGAGACTGCTGTATAGCGGTTTGCCATTGTTTTCTTGACCGTCACTCTTAGATTGGATGTAGTAATAGTAATTATTACCGCGAGCGGCGGTGACATCGTCGAACTCATGTACGCAACTTGCTTTATCGCATTCAAATATTTTTGTATAGACGGTTTTATAATGTTTGACATTGCCTTCCGAGCGATAGATGACATATCCGTTAAAATTAGGCGAATTTACGGCATTGTCACTCCAGGTCAAGCGAATCCGATCTCCACCAGACAAAACGGTAAATGATTCGGGTGGGGGTGGCGGTTGCGGAACATTGTATCCCTTATTGTAATTATCTATAGCATTACTTAGGACTTGCAGAATCGAATCGCGGCCGGTCTCGCACCAAGCTCGTTTATAGGCGTTATGGGCCGCATAGCCCCAGGGATTGGTAGCTGATGCTGGAGAACCGTCGGGCATATACAAATCCGGTTTGTTAGTTAGACTTTTATAATAGGCATACCAGTTAGCTCCGACTTCTCGACATTTTTCCCAGCTTAATCCGGTCACTCCGATGGCAAATACGATTCGGATGCTATCGCCATCAGCCAAATAATAAGGGCCAAATCCCCATCCTTGACTGCTACCGCCTTGGGTATTGGTGTTTCGGTAAGTATTCCCAGTAGTCCATTCCTCCACATAACCATTGTGGCCAACAGAATTGAAAAAGTCTTCATCCTGGCTAGCAGGCAAATGCCCTTCGGTCATAATGTTATACCGTTGTTGCATAAAACTGATATCATATTGACTCACATTAGTCTCCATTGGAACGCCATCGCTGCCAACATAGGCATCCGTAGCTGGCTGGCTGGGGTCATCAATCATATGATTATTCGGATTCGATGCAAATAGAACGACACCTCCTAAATACTTAGCCGAACCAAGCACACCGGTCTCTAAATGATCAGGACACCCCCAATCCTCAGCCGGAGTTAGTGGATGATTAGAATCATTAGTGGGACCATAATAACTATAAAATCCTCGCATCCCTTCAGGAGAATTGACGTTGAATGTATGAATGAGAGTACTGCTACCCCATTCCGAGGCAAAAGCGCCCCAAGCCGGTTGATCAGTCCAGCCAGAGGAAGTCACTCCGGCAAATGCCGGCCTCCAACACAAATAAACCCAGAAATCTTGCAGATCCTGATGATGTACGTCGCCATTTTCGTTATATATGCCCGTATTTTTAAATACATATTCCTGAATAAAATAATTATCGTGATCCGGCTGAGTGAAGCCATAAACTTTTCTGGTTACCGATACACCCATCGAAGTATTGAACTCGGCAACTACCATCCGGTCACATGGCAGGTTACTATCATAGTCATCAACCTGATCATAGAGAAGATTATTAGTGCCAGTTTGATTATCCACAGTAACCACCGGGTGACTATGTCGCCCAATAAGTTTGATACTCTGCGGAAAAATCATAGTGTAATGATTCGCCGGGAGTCTTGGACCAGATCCGATTACTTTCACTGATTTTTCCTTGTTTTCGACTGGATCGAAGAAATTGCGAGCTCCCAGCCACAATCCATTCATCCGGAGAGTGTGCTGGTTGTCACCATATTGAGTAGGCCAGGTTAGAAAATTTAATTCGCGTTCGGTTTCTGCGCCATAGTCCATAAAAAAGCACTGCGTTTCACCGACGATAATCCAGCGCTGGTCTTGAGCAAAAGTCGTGTTAGAAAACATTAAAACGACTGTCACCGCACTAATTAGAAATAAGAGGTGATTTTTTATTTTCGTTTTAAACATTGGTAATCCTCATTTCTTTTATAATTAATCCAAATCAAAAGAAAGCCGGACGCCAAAAACCACTGTCCGCGGATTCAGAAACCACCAGGTTGAGGCCCCGGGGTTAAAAATATAGGCTTTATCGGCATTGATCTGGTCAATTTTGGATTTGGAAACCTCTATCCATTGATTATCAACTATTTCCCAATATTTTCCAGTGCTACCCTCGTAATAAATTGGAATGGTATTCGTATTAAGAGCAGGTGGAGTTGTTCCTTGAATGATTTCCTGGTATTTCATCGGTTGCCACTCAACTCCCGGTTTACGGTAATCACCGAGTTTATCATCTCCTGGAATATTACCATAGGCTTCACTCTTGGGCAGATGCAATGATTCACGATACTTCTGGTCGCCGGTATCCCATAATGTCATACGATTAAATAGATTGTTAACATCAACCAAAAATTGGATCCTAAATCGTTTACTGGTAACGGTCTTGCCAGCCCGTAGAGTTCCACCATAATAATCTAAATACTGGACGTTATTGATAACACCCGATGCATTTTTAGGATTATAGGTAGTCCAGCCGCCTTGCTCCCAAGTCAATAAAAGGTTAAGCATAAAACCACCCAGGATATGGTGGTTGAGAACAACCGGCCCGAAATCATCCGGAGTATAGAAACTCAGGTTGGCACGCGCATAGGGAGTTGGCACCGGTCGTTCTTGATATAAATTACTGGTCTCCTCGTCATAACGTTGTTGATGAGCCGGATCCTGATAAATTTCGCGCCGTCCAAAATAGCCACGAGACGAAGCCTGATAAGTGTAATTTATCAGACCAGTGAACCAGCGCCCCTGACTTTTACGGAGTGTCAATTCAAAACCGCGAATATCCTCGTAACCGTTACTAGTAATTAAAATATAGGTATCGTTATTAATAGATTCGTAAGTTGTTTCATTTTGCTGATCGCTGATATCTTTATAAAACGCAGCCAGTTGAACGAGAACCGAATTGAAAAGCAGGTGGTCGTAACCAAGTTCATAAGAAATAGTCTTGGCTAGGGTCAGATTGGGATCGCCGATTGCCCGGAGACTGCCAGTTGAACTGCGTTGTACCCGAAACAGGGTTTCGTATTGGGGCATTTGCTTAAAATGCCCGTAGTTGAAAAACAATTTTGAATTTTCGGTTATGGGATGTGAAATACCCAGTCGTGGACTTAATTGCCACTGCGGTTTGGATTTTACCATATCAAATTCGAGGTCTTCTTTATATTTGGATGAAATGAAATAGGGATTAAATGGGTCAGAAAAAATATCCCACCACTCGACTCGCGCGTCGCTATAGTCCAACCTTAATCCGGCATTCATTGTAAAACCATCAGTTTCCAGTTTATCCTGGATATAAAAGGCGGCTCGGATTGGGAAATTTTGCATTTGCACCCGGCTGGCGTAGGCTTGACCTTTAGTTTGCATCTGAATAAAACCATAATCGAGGTCAAGGTCGTTATACACAAATTCCACGCCCGTTTTAATCAAATTATGGAAATTAACCTGGCTGGAAAGATCGGCTTTGAAAGATGTAGCACTGGCATTCGAATAATCACGAGCCAGTGAAGCCTGAATGCCGTCTTTAATCTCGGGAGTAATTCCGACTACTTCATAAGGCCAGTAACCGAAAGGGTACTCATCGACCCAGTATCCTGGCACTACTTCGGTGGTTTTGGTCGTATCCCGTAATCCAATTGGGCGAGTATGATAGTCACGCTGAAAATTTTCCAGAGAAACCTCATAATAGGTTTTAGAACTTAAGGTATGAGTTAATTTTATTGCGAAGGAACGATGACCGATATCAGTTTTAGAATAAGCCCAGTCACTGAACATATTAAACATTAGTAAGCCGCCGGTGCCGTTGGCAATTTCATTCGGCCAGTGAGGGTAGTAGGCATAATTCCAGTTTTCAGCAATAGTAGAGATGCTCCCCAGCAGGCTTGAAATGCGTAATTTCATCGTTTCCGAAATATCCGAAGTTAGTTGCATAGTCCAGTCATAATCAACATAATCGGGAGTAGCCTGTGCCCATAGTAAAACATCACGGTGACGACGATACGAAGTATAAAATCGGAGATTGCCGAGCTTCTCGGAAATCAGTGGCACCGGGCCACCGAATCCGGCATCAATATCGTAATCAGGCATATCATTTACTTGCTTTTTACGGGTTTCATACAAAAACACCCGTTGAGCTCCCAGAGGTGTTAGATCATTTGTGGGGTCATTATCAGTCAATAGCTGGCGAGAAATTTCGTTCCAGCCGACAAACGACGGATACTGATCACGCATATATTGATCCCAGTAGGTATGACTTCCATCACTGTTTAAATCTTCAAAATCTTCACCTGTATCCCATTTCCCATTGCCGTTTAAATCGGTAAAAGGTTCACCCTGAGTAGTTCCCGTCCAGCAGACAGCATCATCGAGATAGGGACGCATCCAATAGGAATCGGGATCGTGGACGTCCGGTATGCCGTCAACCCGAAAATATTTAGGCGCCGGCGGAGAATATTTTATCTGAAAATTACCACTATAATTGCTTTTGTCACCCTCTCTGGTAACAACATTGACCAATCCGGCTTGAACCTGCCCATACTCGGCATTAAAACCTCCCCGCTCGACTGAAATCTCCTTCACGGCGCTCAATGGAATTTTGGTTACTGGTTCATTATTACGCGGATCGCGGACCGTAATTCCGTCTACCAGAAACAGAATATCCTCAGATTCACTACCACGAATTGCCATATTGCCTCTAATACCCGCTTGCATACTAATGACATCGTCCACGTTTGATGCTGGTAAACTTTCAATTTCATTAGCTGAAACGGCTACACTACTGGTAGCCACATCTCTTTTGATTATTTTACGTTCAGCCACGACTACTACCGTCTCACCGACAACCGCTTCTTCCTCCAAGTTCACATCCAGCCTAGTAGTCTGGTCAATATGTACCTCGACGTCACTAAGCGTCGTTTTCGCATATCCGATTACCGAAATATTGACGTTATAAACACCCGGTGGCACATACAATATCGTGTATTGCCCGTTTTGGTCAGTAGCCGCTCCGAGAGAAGTCCCCATCACGATGACATTGGCTCCAATGATGGGTTCTCCGGTCTTTTTATCGGTAATAATACCGGTAATTTTCCCGGTCGTTCCTGACCAAAGCAAGCTCACCAGACAAGTGGCTAACAAAAAGGCAGGAATTATTATCCTAATAATTTTTTTCATTCTCAATTCCTCCTTTCAGAGAGAAAACGGAAAAATCCTGATATGGATTTAGCAAAATTTGAATATAAATCACACATTTTATTCTTTTAAAAATCCCCATAAATATTTTTAACCTTGCGATATTTTCGGTCGCTTCAGATTAATTATTTCTTATGCTCGATTAATATTCATCTCGTTAATTGAATCGAGTAAATAGCCGTATTGTAAAAGAACAACTTCCTTGCATTTAATTGTAACAGGATAAGGGAAGGCGCTTTGCAACGCCTTCCCCTATTGTCACCCCTCATTGATCAAAAATGTGAAAAAACTAAACAAATTTCACATTCGCCGAATTGAAAAAAACCGCTATTTTACCAAAACCATTTTCTTAGTGATTACTTCTTTGCCAATCTGCAGTCTATACAGGTAAATGCCCGTGGATAAGTCAGTACCGGAAAAAGTAATCGTGTGTTGCCCGGCATTCTGGACATCATCAACCAGCACCGCTACTTCCCTTCCCAAAATATCAAATACTGACAGGCGGACCTCGCCAGTCTGTTTGAGAGAATAAGTAATATTGGTCGTCGGATTGAACGGATTCGGATAGTTCTGAGACAAAGAATATTCAAATGATACTGTCTCTTTACGACTTATTCCAGTTGTCTTAGTTAGGTCGGCAAAAGAGGAAGCAATTGTGATTTCATCAAAGACTAACCTGACATCAGCTCCATCGCCACCAAATTCCAATGCAATATGATCAAATCCTTCCGGCATCGAAGAATTACGTTTCACTATGGCATCATTGGTATCCGGTTCGGCCCCGTTAGGATCCGGATCTATCCACATATAAGTCCGATCAGAACCAGTGCCACCTGACATCTTAACCATCGCCACTATCCATACCGGCCCAGCCGTAATTGGAGTCGCAGATACATCGTCACCCGTATTACCCGGCCAACCACTACCGCAGGTGAACACCGGAGGTGTCGGTCCGCCGCCGCCTTTACCAATCGCTAACAATTCACCAGTACCTTTATACAATTTCACCATAAAATAGGTGTTCTCAACCGGTAAGGGCTCCTTAATGTCCAACAGATAACTGACCCAATATTTCTTGCCAGCCTCATTCGGCCAAGCTCCATCCAATGGCCTCTTGTAACGATTATGATCAGCCCAGGCATTACTCTTAACTACCTGCAGATGAAGCGTATCATGTGGAATCTCATAGTTAAGATCAGCATAAGCAAATCTCGTCCCACTAACCGCAACTAAACCTTCAATGCCACCAGCCTCGTCAGTCACCCATGGTCCACTAAATCCACTACCGGCTGATCCTAACCCAGCTACGGTAGTTGCTGGATAGCTAAAAGACTCACGAGCAACCGTTCCGGTTGGTGTTTCTGCAGTCAAATCGGCAAAAGAAGAAGCGACTGTGATTTCATCAAAGACTAACCTGACATCAGCTCCATCGCCACCAAATTCCAATGCAATATGATCAAATCCTTCCGGCATCGAAGAATTACGTTTCACTATGGCATCATTGGTATCCGGTTCGGCCCCGTTAGGATCCGGATCTATCCACATATAAGTCCGATCAGAACCAGTGCCACCTGACATCTTAACCATCGCCACTATCCATACCGGCCCAGCCGTAATTGGAGTCGCAGATACATCGTCACCCGTATTACCCGGCCAACCACTACCGCAGGTGAACACCGGAGGTGTCGGTCCGCCGCCGCCTTTACCAATCGCTAACAATTCACCAGTACCTTTATACAATTTCACCATAAAATAGGTGTTCTCAACCGGTAAGGGCTCCTTAATGTCCAACAGATAACTGACCCAATATTTCTTGCCAGCCTCATTCGGCCAAGCTCCATCCAATGGCCTCTTGTAACGATTATGATCAGCCCAGGCATTACTCTTAACTACCTGCAGATGAAGCGTATCATGTGGAATCTCATAGTTAAGATCAGCATAAGCAAATCTCGTCCCACTAACCGCAACTAAACCTTCAATGCCACCAGCCTCGTCAGTCACCCATGATCCACTAAATCCATTACTCGCAGTTCCCAGCCCCGCCAGAGTAGTCGCTGGATAACTAAAGGATTCACGTACTAGTGACTGAGGCATTGCAATTGAGCTTAGCGCCATAATCAAAACGACACTAATAACAACAGTTCTCATTCGCATAATTTCTCTCCTTTGTTTGTTTTTTTAATGCAATTAAACGTTAGAAACAACATTCTTAGTGATTTGTAGAACCCACACCTCCTTTCGTCTTTTTTAATTATCATGAAAAAACCTCATTCTTAGATTGAGTGTTTATACAATATCACAAAAAAAACGATGATGAATATGATACAAATGACCTCAATCAGAATCCATTTCCAACGATTACGATTTTCGGCGCTTTCAACTGGGTCTGGTTTGTTTAATTTCTGCTTCATTTGAAACTAAAGTAAAGTGTTTAAAAAGAAAAATCATCTCAAAATCTGGTAATTAGGTTGCATACCGATTTTAAAGGTGAAATTTGATTTTAAATAAAGAATGGAAGGGCTAAGAAAGCTCGGATTCGGGACGGATTTGCTGGGGTGTTCGTCCAAATTGCTTGCGAAAGCATTTAGTGAAATAGGAAGGGTCCTTGAAACCGATTTGGTAACAAACTTGAGATGGCGAATGCCCTTTTTCCAGTAATTGCATAGCTCTCTGCAAGCGGTAATTTCGGATAAATTCGCTGGGAGTCTGGTTAATCAAAGCTTGCATTTTACGATAAAGCTGGGCGCGACTCAAGCCAACGTGATAGCTGAGATCATCAACGGAAAAACCGCTATCCGATAAATATTGTTCAACGACCTCAACCGTTCTCTGCAGAAATTGTTCATCAGGTGAACTGACGTTAATTTCTTTCGGGTTCATATAAACCATATGACTAAAGCGTTCTCGGATTTTCCGGCGAGTGTTTAGTAAATTTTCGATTCGAATCCGCAGAAGATCCGGGTTGAAAGGCTTGGTGATATAGTCATCTGCACCCGCTAATAAGCCTTCTTTGCGCTTTTCTTCCGAGGTTTGAGCCGTTAGCAAGATTATGGGTATATGGCTGGTGCGCTGGTCATTTTTACATCTATGGCAAAATTCATTTCCATCCATCACCTGCATTAAAACATCGCAAATAATCAAATCCGGAATTCGATCTACCGCTAATTCATAGCCAGTTAAACCGTCAGCGGCTTGAATTACCGAATAATGACTCTCGAGTTCCATCGCCAGGTAATGTCGCAGGTCTTTGTCGTCTTCAACTATTAAGATAAGGGGCTTAGCTTTATCACTATTTTTCATAGACGATTTGGATTCGGTAAGTTCATTCGGCATTGTCAGGTTTTCATCCGGAATTAACTCAGCCATCTCTCCAATATAGTCTTGTTCACCAACCTCTTGCTCGACAGCTTTTGACTCTTCGACCATCGTTCTCATCGGTATAATCAAAGAGAAGGTACTACCTTTGCCCGGCGTGCTTTCTACGATGATTCTGCCTCCGTGCATCTCGATAAAATCTCTGCTAATTGAAAGGCCAATACCCGTGCCGTGCATTTTCCGCGTTTCGGGCTGGCGCACTTGATAAAAGGGATCAAAAATATGTTCAATCTGATCTGGCGGAATACCAATGCCGGTATCACGCACCTGAACGCAGATCGAACGTTCCGCTTCTTCTCGTTTTGAATAACTTTCCATATTTGGCGGAGCTAAAAAGAGGGAAACCTCTACCATGCCCCCGGGGTTGGTAAATTTTAGTGCATTGGCAATTACGTTATAAAGGGCTTTTTCAATTTTATCCGGATCAAAGTAAAAATATTGTTCTTCCAGTTCGGTTTTGAATATATACCGAATATTTCTCTGTTCAGCCTGGAGATGAAAAACCGAAAAGATAGCCCTAACAAATGAGATAAACTCTTTTTGCTGTAATTCCAGTTTCATACTACCGGTATCAAGTTTACGGGCATCCATAAGCTGATTGACGAGTCTTAACAACCGGCGGGCGTTTTGGAGCACCAGCCGATTATAGACATCTCGTTTTTCCTGGGACAATTTATTGCCGAGATGAAGCATTCTTTCGACCGGCCCGATAATGAGAGTAAGCGGAGTCCGGAACTCGTGCGATATATGAGTGAAAAATCGTAACTTAAGTTGATCCAATTCATGAGTCTTTTCAGCCTCTAACCGTCTCATTTCAGCCTGGGCCCGATTGCGTTCGCGAACTTGGACAGCCATACGAATTAACAAAATCGCACCGAGAATCAAACTGATGTAGATAATCAACATCCAATTAGTTTGCCAGAAAGGCGGAGTAATTTTAAGATGAACGGCTGGGCCGGATTCATTCCAAACCCCGTGATTATTGGAGGCTTTAACCCTAAAAGTATAATTACCAGGCGGCAAGTTAGTATAAGTGGCAAACCGGCGATTGGCATCGGTGCGGCGCCAGTCTTGGTCGAAACCCTCCATTATATAAGCATATTGATTCTTTTGCGGGCAGCTATAATCGAGAGCGGCAAACTCGAAAGAAAAGACATTTTCGCGGTAAGAAAGGATGATATTTTCTGTAATAAAAATCGAACTATCTAACTTGATCTTTCCCTGCGTATTCGGACTAATTGTTTCATTAAAAATTTGAAACTGGGTAATCACCACTGGCGGAATGAACGGATTGTAACTAATACTGCCCGGTTGAAA
>ENA-UPSM01006568-UPSM01006568.1-activated-sludge-metagenome-genome-assembly--contig:-NODE-6568-length-10748-cov-122.984663_pt1 | contig 10748 bp, 10 predicted proteins | sample MGYA00238181_ERZ773283 | MGnify/ENA primary metagenome ERZ773283 (study PRJEB29023, sample SAMN05720199) | activated sludge metagenome | isolation source: Anaerobic digester | place: Japan... | reverse complement strand
AGGTATCCTCGCGTCGCGAAACGGCAGGCACGAGGATGCCCTCGCACTCTTCTCCAGAGCCCTCCAGGAGGACCCGACGTACGTTCCCGCCTGGGTGGCATCCGGTTTTGCACTCGGCAAACTGGGGAGGTTCCGCGAAGAGATCAAGGCATGCGACCAGGCTCTCGCACTCGACCCGCAGAACGTGGAGGCATGGATCAACCGTGGTTTTGCCCTCGGAAAGCTGCTGCGGTTCTCCGAGAAACTCGTCTGCTGCGAGAGGGCCATCCAGCTCGACCCCTCCAACGCCCGCGCGTGGAACGCGAGAGGGCACACTCTGGGTGAACTCGGGCGGTTCGAGGACGAGCTGACCTGCACGGCCATTGCAACATCACTTCGTCCCCGTTACGTGGGTGCATGGGTGAACCGCGGGTATGCATTCCTGAAACTGCGCCGCTTCGGGGAGGCACTGGAATGCTTTTCCCGGGCGCTCTCCATTTATCCCGGTTTCTCCTCGGCCTGGATACTCAAAGGGATCGCGTCCTGCGAGCTGGGCCGGTTCCGGGACGCGGTCTCCTGTTTTGCACGTGCGGAAGAGTCCCGGCCGCTCTCCGGGGCACGGAACCTCTACTGGAAAGGGCTTGCGCTTTCCCGCACCGGCATGCGGAAGGACGCCATCCGTATCCTGGAAGGCGTGGTCCGCGAGGACCCCCGCCACGTGGATGCGTGGATCGAGCTGTCCAACTGCTACTTCCTCACCGGCGAGATCGAGGAGTCGGTCCGCTGTTTCATGGTCGCCTACGGTCTTGACAAGGAGTCCATCAGGGACTGCCTCTCGCGTGCGGTCACCCTTTTGAAAGAGGGGAGAAAGGAGGAAGGGCTCCGATCGCTCTCCGAAGCTTTGGGGATCCTCGTCCGGTAGTCCCGCCCGGCGGAGGCTCAACGCGCAGGATGCAAAGACCCCCTGCCCGGCCGGTGCCACATAGTTTTTATACCTGCGCATTCTCCCTTATTTGTCCATTGCGACACCGGAAAGACCCCGAGCGCATGGTTTATCTCATGGAGGTACAAATAGGAAAGGAAATTGCCCTGGACCGGGTCACCCCGGGATCGGTTCCCAGGATCGCCCCCCGGAATCCTCTCCAGGCGTGCGGTGATTAGACACGGTACCGTTATGCGGACCATCTCACTACAGCACGGCGATGCAGTAAAGACATGTTCCCACCCATCACCGGGGTAGAGACAATACCCATCCAACCATGACATACAGGACCCATGCTGCCCATACGACCTGTCCGGGCTGCCAGGAAGAAGTCTACCTTGACGAGCTCGTGAAAGGCCGCTGCCCCCTCTGCGGGTGCACCCTTGAAGACCTGGACGAACTGGAGAACGATGTCGAGGAACTCGTGGACCGGGCAGATTTCTCCTGGCTCATCTTCAACTACTTCCTCTTCAAGACCTTCACGGACATGGGCGCAAGCCCGCTCAAGGTGATGCAGCTCGTCTCCCTCTACGAGGAGGCGATCGCCAGGGAAGGGCAGTCATCCATGGATACCCGTTTCGAACTCGACCTGCCCCCGGGGCGGTTCGATTCGGTCATCCCGCACCGGTGTGATAAATGCGGGAAAATTTTCCTCGGCGGCGGGAGGAAGATCATTGCCGGTGACCTCTCCCTCCCGGGCTACCGCATCGTCCACCGGTGCAGGTCCTGCCGGTAATCCCCAAAAAGGCGGCAGAAGTGTCAGGAGTTCCCGGACACAGCGATAAATCGGCGGGGAATTCCCCCCGCATCTCTCCTCTTTTTCCCGGCACTGTCCCCTAATAGGACCGTCCCACGAGTGCCGCTTTCCCCTCGCGCCCGCACACGATGCACGGGCCCTGCAGCTGTTTGCAGCTTGCGAGCCGGACGTCAGTTCCGAGCACGCTCGCACGTGTCTTCTCCTCGATTGCATCCGCACACCCCCGGTCCCCGCACCAGGAGACGAGCGTGACGCCCGATGCAACGGCCTCCGTGACCTCGGGAAGCGATCCTGACACCCGGATGCGGCTTTGCACGTGTGCACCGGCCCTCTCCCGGAGTCTTGATACAAAGGAGTCGAGCACTTTCCTGACCCCCTCTTCCAGGGATTCGTCCGGGATCGCGGTCTTCTCCCCGAGGCGCGTAACCGCCATGACCTGGCGGGAATCGAGGTCACGCGGCCCCACCTCGAGCCGCAGCGGGACACCACGCATCTCCCAGTAGTAATACTTGGCGCCGGGCCGCATCTCGCGTGTATCGACCCTGACCCGGAACCCTGCGGACGCGAGCCTCCCGCCGACCCTTGCGGCAGCAGCACTCACCTCCTCTTTCCGTTTCCCGGTGACGATGGGCACGATGACGACCTGGACCGGCGCGACCACGGGCGGCAGGACGAGCCCCCTGTCATCCCCGTGGAGCGAGACGAGGGCTGCGATGCACCGCTCGGAGATCCCGTAGCACGTCTGGAACGCATACTGTTGTTGCCCGGCGGCGTCCTCGAACCGGATCTGGAACGTGCGGGAGAAGTGGTCGCCGAGGTGGTGGACCGTCCCGATCTGGAGTGTCCTCCCGTCGGGCATCACCGTATCGACCGCGATCGTGAAGTCCGCCCCGGGGAACTTGTCCCAGTCGGGCCGGCGCGAAACGATGACGGGGACAGCAAGGGCATCGTAGAACTCCCGGTAGAGTGCAATGGCAGCCTCCACCTGCATAGAGGCCTCCTCCCAGCTCCCGTGCACGGTATGGGCCTCCTTAAACGACGTGATCTCGCGGAGGCGGATGAGGGGCCGGGTGTGCTTCGTCTCGTACCGGAACGTGTTCACGATTTGGTAGATTTTGAGGGGAAGGTCGGCATGGGATCGGATCCAGAGGGCATACATGGGGTATATTGCACACTCGCTCGTGGGCCGGAGGGCGAGCCGGACATCGAGCGGGGAGGAGCCGCCATGGGTCACCCAGTACACCTCATCCTCGAAACCCTTGATATGCTCCGCCTCCTTGGCAAGTTCCGTCTCGGGGATGAGGAGCGGGAACAGTGCCTCCTGGTGGTCCCGGTCGAGAAGGTTCCTCATCAGGGAATAGACGTTTCTCCTCAGGGCAAACCCGAACGGGTACCAGACGTACAGTCCCTTGACCGGGTAACGGACGTCCATCAGTTCCGCGCGCCACAGCAGCTCGTTGTACCACGCGGAAAAGTCTTCCTTGGGGGGCAGGGTGCCCTCTTCTGCCTCTGCCAAAAAATGCACCTCAAACGAGGAAATGTAGGATTTGTGGCGTAATAAATGCCTCTACGAGTGCTGCGACAGCGACGAGCGGCACGACGCGGAAAAGGAACGTTTTCCCGAGGGCTGCTGCCTCTGCGGCTGCGTCGCTTCCTGACATCCACTCGTTCCAGAGCGCCCGGGCGAGCATGAACCCGAGTGCCCCTGACAGGAGGAATGCCGGGATCTCGAAGATGCCGTGGGGAACGATGGCAGCAAGGACGAACACGAGGCTGTGCTGCTGGCGCACGAGTTCGAGCACGGAACCGATAACGAACCCGTTCACGGTGATGATGAACACCGTCACGATGCCAAGGGATGCCCCGCCGAGGAACATCATGAGGCACGCCTGCAGGTTATTGAAGAAGAGATTTGCTGCAAGGAAGGGACCCGCCATATCTGCACTGCCGCCCAGGATCGTGTCCCGGAGCACCGTGATGACTTTCTCTCCTGTGGACGGGTCTTCCACCGTCATTAAGACTCCCATCCCGATGGAAACCGCGAGGATAACAGCTGCCGTGGCCACGTTGCGGGCAAGGTCAGACATAGAGCACCATCCGTACCATGTCCCTGATTCCCGGTGCAAGGCCAACGGTGATCATGGCGAGGAGGATCAGGTGCCAGAGTGCCTGCGGGCCCTCCGACCGGAACCTCTGGAGGATGTAAATCCCCGGGAAGAGGACGAGGAGCTTGAGGGCGAACATCGAAAATGCCGTGCCCGTCCATTCTATCAGGTGTGAACCCACGACGTGCACTTCCACGTAGTGCAGGGGGTGGAGGTCGATCCCGTAGCTCGTGGCGCTCGCGTCGAGGAGCTGCCCGAAGAGGAGGGTGATGTAGAGCGGGTCGCTGACGTATTCCCACGAGAGGAGCCTGCGCATCACGACCCAGACTGCGGCCGTGGTGGCAGCCGCGAGCAGGAGGATGAAAAAGAGGACGTCGAGGGCGATGATCCCGTTCCTGATGCCGAACGAGACGAGCACGAGCCCGGTGACCGCCGCACCCGCAATACCCGCACCGGCAAAGGGCCGGTGATAATCGCGGATTATCCCGTGTTCCTGGAGGGTGGCGGAGACAAAGAGTGCCCCCGCGGTATAGAGGAACATGACAAAGTAGATCAGCGGGGTGATCAGGAGGTAGTTCCATCCGACCGGGACGATCCCGGTGTCCTCCACCACGCGGAGGAGTCCTCCCATGACCACGTAGGGGAGAGTTACGAGGACAAAGTCCCCGTCGATGCGGATCGTCCGCGACCGCGACAGCCAGCGATAAATGATATATATGGCAAGGATCAGAACCAGAGCGTAGGTCGTTGTATCCACCACGTTGTAAGGCTGCCCGTAACGGATCGGATCGATGTAATATTTCTCTATGAAATCCCCAATCACTTCCGGATACATATGAGCGCAGACCCGATAAAATTACTCAAAACAAAGGGCTTTGACAAATCCCGGTGGATGCAGCTCCCCCGCGACGTTGTCATCGGCCATGATGTTATTTCCCAGATCCCCGAGGTCTGCGCCGACCTCTGCCTCGAAGACAGTGCCATGGTTTTTTTCGGTGGTGCGAACACGCGGGAATGTGCCGGTGACCGCGTGGTCTCCCTCCTCGGGGAGACATACAGTGTCTCCACGTTCACCGTCAGGGAGATGAGCATGGAGACCATCGCCGAGGCCGAGGAGGCTGCCCGCGGTGCCGGTTTCCTCGTGGGCGTCGGGGGCGGCCGGGTCATCGACTGCGCAAAGATCGTCTCCTACAACCTCGACCGGCCCTTCCTCTCCGTCCCGACTGCAGCCTCGCACGACGGGATCGCGTCGGCGAGGGCGTCTGTCCCCCTCGTGGACGGGAACGCATCCCTTGAGGCACACCCCCCGATGGGCATCGTTGCCGATACCGCGATCATTGCCGCGGCTCCCCACCGGCTGCTTGCTGCAGGCTGCGCCGACGTCATTTCCAACTCCACGGCGGTTCTCGACTGGGAACTGGCGCACCGGCTCCGGCACGAGGTGATAAGCGAGTATGCAATCGCCCTCTCGCGGATGACCGCCGAGCTCCTGATGAAGAACGCACGCAGCATCAAGCCGCACAGCGAGGAGTCTGCGTGGATGGTCACCAAGGCCCTGGTCTCGTCGGGCGTCGCGATGAGCATTGCCGGGTCGTCCCGGCCTGCATCCGGGGGTGAACACAAGTTCGGGCATGCGCTCGAGAGGCTCGCGCCGGGAAAGGTCCTGCACGGCGAGGCGTGCGGGATTGGGACGATCATGGTGATGTACCTGCACGGCGGTGACTGGCGGGCGATTAAGGCGGCACTGCGGGCCATCGGGGCCCCGACCACCCCCCGCGATCTCGGGATCGATGACGAAACAGCAGTGGAAGCTCTCCTTGCCGCACGGACCATCCGGCCGGAAAGGTTCACCATCCTCGATACGGGACTGTCACGGGAATCGGCAGTCAGGCTTGTGAAGATGCTCTATGAAGAGTGAAAAGGCTGCAGAGCAGAAACCGAGGGTCACCCTCATCGGGAGCACGATCGCCCGGGTGGGCCTTGAGTTCATTTACGAGGGGCCGCTCCCCGAGTGTGACGGGTGTTCCGTGAAGAAAGCGTGCCACAACCTCCAGAAGGGGAGAAAGTACCGCATCGTGGGTGTCCGCAAGACCCGCCACGCCTGCAGCGTGCACCACCAGGACGCCTGTGCCATCGAGGTCGTGGAGGCTCCCGTCCGCGCCCTCATCAGCGCCGACATGGCCATCAGGAACACCCGGATAGTCTTCGAGACCTCCTGCACGCGGCAGAACTGTGAGAACTTCTCCCTCTGTAACCCGGAAGGGGTTATCCCCGGCGAGAAGTACGTGGTCGCAGAAGTCATCGGGAGTGCGCCGGGTGCCTGCGAGAGGGGATGGAAACTCCAGCTCGTTGAGCTCCGGGCAGCCTGAAAACCCCGCCTGCTCATCCCCGTCGTCCGGACCAGAGGGCATGGGCAACGGAAAGCACCCTCTCCCGGCCTGCGAGGTGTGCCACCCATTCAGGGGGTATCCCGTCGAGACCGTACAGGGCTCCCGCAAGGGCACCCGCGATTGCAGCCACCGTGTCGGTATCGCCGCCAAGGCCGACAGCAAGGGAGACGCAGTCGGAAAACCTGTCCGAGCGCATGAAGACCGTGAGGGCGGCGTGCGTCGCCTCGAGTGCATCGAGACCGGCAACGGGGGTGTGGGACCCGAAGCAGCCGAGAACGCGGGCAACACCGGCATTGCGGCACCTCCGGAGAGCCCGGGCGAATGCCTGGTCCCGGGAGATTCCCCGGCACATGTCGCTTACCATGCGGTTCACGAACGCCGAGCAGGCGCCCGGCACCGGGTCCGCGTGGGTCAGGGCAGAACATGCATGCGAGACTGCCTCCACCTCAGGGCCGGAAAAAAAGACGCCGATCGGCGCACCCCGCATCACGCTCCCGTTGCTCCTGCTCCATCCCCGGGCGGCATGGACGCGGGACGCCGCCTCGTGGATGCCGGTCCCGCTCCGGACGAGGGAAAAGACAGCGGCGGAGGTCGGGCCGTAGAACCTGCTGTGGAGCGCATAGTCCCTCACGAGCCGGGCCATGAAGTCCTCGGAGGAAAAACCGCGGCATGCAACGAGGGACTCTGCCAGGGCAAGTGCCTGGAGCGTGTCATCCGTGAATTCCCCGGCTTTCCGCGGGTTTCTGCCGCCGGAAAAAAACGAGCGGACGGGCACACCCGGAGGGGGTCCTCCCTCGAAGGGCGCACCCAACGCGTCACCAATTGCAAGCCCCGCAAGGACGCCTGCAGCGCACGAAAAGTCCGATATAAAGGTCACCAATAAAGTATATCTGGTCAGGAAAAAAGTAGTCATTTGAAGAAGGTGATAGTGTGCAAAAGGAAGAGCTCCTCCATCTCCACATGCTGATGATCCACATCAAGAAATACTACGAAACCATCACCAATCAGGAAATTCCGACAAAACGGTACAATTCCCTCGAGATCTCTCCTGTCCACATCCACAAGAACAAGAAGTGCCACAAGGATGCTATTTTGGCCCTCGGCGAAGAGATCGTCACTCACCTGCGCAACAGCCAGATGATGAGGGTCGGGTATTCCCCCGAGGCGGCTTCCGAGCAGGTCGCTGCTGAACATTGAATTTTTCCTCCATGCAAAAGCCCGATATCTCCCGCGAGATACTCGAGGCCCTCACCTCCCGTGCGACCCGGCCCGGAGACGTTACGAAGATCAAGGTCGAGGTCTGCAGGAAACACGGCGCTCCGGCGGTCCCCCGGAACTCCGCTCTCCTTGCTGCGGCAACACCGGAAGAACGGGCCGTCCTCCGGAGGCTCCTCCTCGTCAAACCGACGCGGACGCTCTCGGGTGTTGCACCCGTTGCCGTGATGACGTCTCCTTTCCCCTGCCCCCACGGCAAATGCCTCCCCTGCCCCGGAGGGCCGGACCATCCCTTCCAGTCCCCCCAGAGCTACACGGGAGAGGAACCTGCGGCATTGCGGGCACGCGATCACGGATACGACCCGTATGCGCAGGTCAGGGCACGCCTCGAGCAGTTCGAGCTCCTCGGACACCACGTCGACAAGGTGGAACTGATCGTGATGGGGGGGACGATGACGTCCCGGCCGGCGGATTACCAGGAATGGTTCGTCAGGGAATGCGTCCGTGCCATGAACGAGTACAGGGGGACCGTGCGGGCCGCCCGGCCGGACACGGCACGCGTCTTTGGGGAGAACGAGTTCTCGCCCGTCCGGTGCGTTGCCACCACCTTCGAGACACGTCCCGACTGGTGCAAAAAGGAGCATATCGACCGGATGCTCGGACTCGGGGTGACCAAGGTTGAACTGGGGGTCCAGCATCTCGACGATTCCATCCTCTCCTTCAACAGGCGGGGCTGCACGGTCGCCGACACGGTGGAGGCGACGTGCCTGCTGCGGAATGCGGGGATCAAGGTCGGGTACCACGTCATGCCCAACCTCCCGGGGAGCGATATCGATCATGACCGCCGGATGTTCCGCGAGCTCTTCGACAACCCTGCCTTCCGGCCCGATTTTCTCAAGATATACCCGACACTCGTGACGCCCGGCTCCGCGATCGAGGAACTCTGGAAGCAGGGGCAGTACGCCCCATACCCCGAGGACACACTCATCGACCTCGTTGCCTACGCAAAGTCGCTCCTGCCCTGCTACGTCAGGCTCCAGCGCATCCAGCGGGACATCCCGGCACGCCTGATCGTGGCAGGATCGCGGCACAGCAACTTCCGCCAGCTCTGCCAGCAGCGCCTTGCCGCGATGGGAAAGGCGTGCCAGTGCATCCGGTGCCGCGAGGCAGGCAGGTCGGAGGGAGGGGGCCCGGAAGAACTCTCGGTCTTCTCCTACGATGCATGCGGGGGGCGCGAATACTTCATCTCGGTCGTCTCGGGCAGTGCCCTGATAGGATTTGCCCGGCTCCGCACCGGCGGAGAGAGGTGGCGGCCCGAAACGGAAGGCTCGGCCCTCCTCCGCGAACTCCACGTGTACGGAAGCGTTGTGCCGCTCGGGAGTTCCCCCTCGGCAGAACAGAGGCAGCACCGCAGGTTCGGGAAGGAGCTTCTCTCTGCCGCGGAGGAGACGGCGGCAGCCGAAGGGTACCGCGGGATTACCATCATGAGCGGGATCGGGGTCCGGCCTTACTACCGGCGTCACGGATATGAACGGCGGGGACCATACATGCACAAGAAGCTCGCATGAAGGCTGCCACGTTCGAGTTCCTGCGCCAGCGTTTCTCCTCGTACTACGGGAACGCCCGCCTCATCCCGCCGCCCTCGGTACCCCAGCGGGAATGGGCCTTCATCTTCTTCGAACCGGATGCTGCCGACACCCACATGCGCAGGCACCTGGGGTTCGAGACACGCGACGAGGTCTTCTCCTACATCCGGAGCATGGTCCCGGCCCATGCCTACTACTCGACGGCCTACTACAGCAGGCCCGGTGCACCGACCATGGGCGAGAAAGGGTGGCTCGGTGCCGACCTCATCTTCGACCTCGACGCAGACCACCTCATGCGGGGACCATACGACCGGATGCTCGAACGCGTCCGGGAAGAGACGGAAAAACTCCTCGAAATGCTCACCGGGGAACTCGGTTTTTCCCAAAAAGACGTGGAAGTAGTCTTTTCGGGCGGCAGGGGCTACCACGTGCACGTCAGGGATCCGGCCGTCCGGGACTTCGGCAGCAGCGAGAGGCGCGAGATCATCGATTACGTCTGCGGTATCGGCCTTGACCCGGGACGCGTCCTCTCGCACAGGACACATTCACCCCGCGGATGGCACCATCGCTATATAGATGCACTCGCCGAGTACCTGCTATGGCTGGAGAGCCTGGAGGAAAAGGAAAGGGTTGCCACCCTGACGGCACTCGAGGGGGTGGGAAAGACGACCGCTGAAGAGTTCATCCGGCGGGTACCGTCCATCCTCTCGCTCCTCGAGAGTGCCCCCGCCGGGCTCTCCCTGCGTGACCCGGTCATCTCCCGGGTCATCCGTGGCCTGTCATCTGACAGGGAGGGGCGCTTTCTGGCACTCCTCCGCGACCGGGCAGCCCTTGCCGACGAGCCCGTGACGACCGACACGAAGAGGCTGATTCGCATGCCCTCGTCCCTCCACGGCGGGAGCGGTTTCCGGGTCACCCCGCTTGCCCCCGGCGAACTGCCCGGTTTTGACCCCCTCGTGGATGCCGTGGTCTTTTCGGACCGCGAGGTCGCTGTCGAGGTCGCGTTCCCCCTCACGATGCCGATCCTCGGGTCCGTGTACAGGCTGGAGAAAGGGTATGCACGCGTCCCCGAGGCCCTCGCTGTCTTCCTCTGCTGCCGGGGCGCAGCCGAGATTGCAGGGGGGAGCAGGGCATGAACCTCGACGAGCTGCGGATCATCCTCCTCTCCGAGAGGGAGACCGGGCGGCTGGTCCATATCCCCCCTGACCTCTTTGCATCGGCACACAGGAGCCTCAACGACCTCTATAAGGAACTCCATGCATGCAGTGACCCCTTCTCGGACGAGGCACAGGTCCTCATCCAGCGTATCCACGCGATGCGCGAGACGCTTTCTGACCTCTTCCATATCCGGGCGGAAAAGATACTCTCGCTTGCACGTACCCAGGAAGACGGGCACTATATCGACCGCGACGAGTTAAAGAGGCTGCTTCCCGAAGAGCGGGAAATGTACGACCTTATCGTGCAGGCACTCGGGCAGGCCCGGTGCCGGCTCCTGGCGGAGACTGCCCACCAGCCCGCGGTGTCCGCACCTCCCGGCGGAAACGAACCATGCGCCCCGGCAGCCGGTGCGGAAAATGCAACGGGGACACCTTCCTTTGTCGTCTCCCGGGTCCTGCAGGACGTCGAGCCGTTCATGGGCGTGGACGGCAGGATTTATGACCTCCGCCGCGAGGATATCGTGACCCTGCCCGCGAGGAACGCGGACGTCCTGTGTGAGCGCAACATAGTCTTAAA
>ENA-UPSM01006563-UPSM01006563.1-activated-sludge-metagenome-genome-assembly--contig:-NODE-6563-length-10759-cov-18.511211_pt1 | contig 10759 bp, 13 predicted proteins | sample MGYA00238181_ERZ773283 | MGnify/ENA primary metagenome ERZ773283 (study PRJEB29023, sample SAMN05720199) | activated sludge metagenome | isolation source: Anaerobic digester | place: Japan... | reverse complement strand
TCCCTGGTGTCGTTGACCAGGATAATATCATAATGATCGCGGTGCCGTTCCAAGAACTGCTCCCGGAACCGCGCCTGGTCATCACAATACACAATGGTTTTCATCTTCATGGGTTTTTCTCCCTCCCCAAATCAATCATCCACACCCGGTATGGTGACAAGGATATCATAATCTCCTGCTGGCGGGGAGTTTTGAAAGTCTCAATCTCCGTAAGGTCCCTTTTTGGTTGGTTCTGGTCTGGGAGCTTCTTCGCGGGGATTGCTTTCCCCGCCGCGCTCCGGGCTGGCATTCACTGATTTGCGGGTGGATTGCTCGGTTTCCAAAAAACGGAACAGTAGGGGGGTCTTGCTGGATGGTTCGTGGTTTGACATCAATTTCTCCTGAACATGGATTTTTACAGATGGTCATGCGGGGGAATTCCCCGCCAGCAGGCTTGCCATGGCTTGACTCACGCGAACGCCGGATAATTGTTCCGCCCAAAGGAATTGACCATTGCCGTTGATTTCGAGAAACACGTACTCTCCATCCGGTTTGCAGATGAGGTCAATTGCACCAAACTCCAATCCCAGGATGTGGGTCAGCTGAACACATTTCTGCTCGATGTCAGGCGGCAACTGGATGGCGGTATAGGGCGTGTTTTCCACATCATACCTGCGCCAATCCACGCTGGATATTGCACTTTGCTGGCTGGGGATTTGGATTGCCAGCACCTGCTGCCCAACAATATTGGCGCGCACTTCAAACCGTTTTGGTACTTCCTCCTGGAAGGTGACCGGTGCGATCCGGATTTCCTCATCCGCCCCCAGGTCTTCCTGCCGCAGCCGGTTGGTCAGCACAAAATGCACCTGCTCCTGGTCTGCCGAATAGACCCATCCACTGCCAGTTGCTTTGACAATCACCCTGCCATTGCACAAATCATAGAATTCCCGGGCTTCCTGTGGGTCATTGGTGATTCGTGTGCGGGGGATGGATAGACCGACCTGCCGGGCAACCTGGAGCTGGAGGGGCTTGCGGGCAGCAAGCCGCAACCGGTCGGGGCGCGATACCCAGAAGCAGCCATCCATCAACACCCAGGCGGATTCAAAAAATGCTTTCCATTCATCCCTTGCGAATTCCAATGCTTCCGTGGATAGGGAATTTGACTCAAATGTAACCAGCCTGGGGCGGCGGTACCAGATGGCGTCCATCTCCTGCAGGGGAACTTTTCGGTCGTGGATGGTCAGAATCAGCCTGTCCGGCTCCGGGTCTGCGGATTGAAACAGGCTGAGTGTATGATCGCTTCCCATCCTTTCCGGGTGAAACAGGATGGGCTCAACCCCCATCTTGTGGAGGTGTGCCACAACAGCGTGGGTATGCTCGTCCTGTGGATTGGATACGATGAGAATGTTTCTGGGTGCCATGAGAGGTGGAATGGATCAGGAATGCTTTGATTATACGATACCTGGCAGCAGGAGCTGGTCAAATGTTGGATGATTTTATCCCGGATCTGTTCTGATTGAATTCATCTTCCAGTATAATCATTCATATTATTCCACAAATCGGTGGCTGAATCCCCCTTGCTTCCCATTCATTTTTTGGATACATTTCTTGAAACGGTTCCCGCAGAATTGCGGGATATTATTCTGGAATTGCGAAATATTGTTGCCCAGGTGGCTCCAGACGCCGTGGAAGTGATCCGCTGGGGTGGGTTAATGTATCACTATGCGGGCAGGGGCGGCATTGTCAGTGCCGGGATTTGCGGCATCCACGTAGTTGAAAACCAGGTCCGGCTTGAATTGATTCACGGCGCATTTCTTCCAGATCCATCCGGCTTGTTGGAAGGCGACAGGAAAGCCAAGCGGTTTGTCCGGATCTCCTGCTACGACAAAGCTCCCTGGGATGATCTAACAGCATTAATTCTTGCTTCCAGCCAGTTTGACCCCAGATCATTGAGCGATTCCAATTAATGCCGCCATCACGAGGATTCATGCCTGCCCTGCCCCAAATCATTGAAGGAATTCGACAGAAGAAGACACAGTTGCAGGTTGGCATCCTGTGTGTGCTGGTTGCTGTCTCCAGGTATGTATTTCGATCGAGCTACCTCTACGAGTGGGATTCAGTTCAATACGCGCTCAGTATCCAGAAATTTGACATCATGTGGCACCAACCGCACCCTCCGGGCTACATTTTTTATGTTGTTTTGATTAAATTGTCCCACGTGCTGGTTGGTGACCCCAATCTGTCCATGATCCTGGTGAATATCCTGGTCAGCGTGGTCTCGCTCCTCATTTTTTATCAATTCAACGAATTGTTTTTTAAAAGCCAGCGGCTTGCACTGGCTTGCTCTCTGATGTTTGCAGTCAATCCCATCTTCTGGTTTTGCGGTTCCACGTCTGTAATCTATGTGCTTGAGGCGCTGATATCCATTGTGATTGGGTACACCATGCTGGTCGCCCTGAAATCGTCTTCGTTTAAACCCCTGGCGATTGCCATCTTCTTTCTCGGATTTTTGGGCGGATTCCGCCAGACATCCACTTTTCTATTCATCCCGCTGGCAATTTATGTTGCCAGCAGGAAAATTCGATCCGTGAACCATGCCTGGAAAGCCCTCCTGGTCTTTTCTGTTTCGATTTTCCTTTGGTGGCTGCCAACGATTATTAATACGGGTGGGCAGAAAAACTACTCGCTGATTTCAGAAGGATTGACGGCATTTGGCGACCAAAAAATGGCAACCTTCTTTGGGGGGTATGCCAGTTATCTGTTGAATAATCTTGCGAATTTTGCGGTCTGGCTACTCCAAGGGCTGACGCCGGTTGGCGTGGTAATCATGCTCTATGCTGTCTTTAAATACTGGAAAAAATACTTTGTGCGGAAGACGATTCACAATGAGCGTGGAATCTTCATGATTTTATGGACTGCTCCTGCGGCGGTTCTGTATCTGCTCTATATTGAAAAAGCAGGCTATCTGTTAACGATCATTCCGGCATTGCTGGTTTTCCTGACCTGGTCCATCTCCAGGATCACAACTTCAGGAGTGGATGAAATCAAACCAATCCGCCAGGCAAATGGGATGTTTTTCAGCATGATCGTCCTGATGATCCTCTGGTTTGTTCTGCCTTTTACAAAGCAGGGAATCCCCCAAAAACTGGGTGTGGCGGCGTTTATCCAGCAGCCCCCCCTCTCTGATTACAATTGGGATGTTTCCGCCAGGGAACTGCGGCAGAAGGATTTTGTGTTATCGCAAACACAAAACATCCTCCTGGAGCAAGGGCTGCGGGAGGAAAATACAGCCATCTTTTATGCAGGAGGATATCCAACCTGGCGGCACCTTCACTACTACCTCCCGGGTTTTTCCAACTACTGGCTGGTTGATCCCACCGTATCCGGGATTCCACAGTTTCATGCTGAATATTATCTTGCCAGAAATTTTTCGGTTTCCTCTTATTCCGGGCTTCCCTTTTGGGTGATTGGGGAGAGACCGGATGAAATTGACATTTTACTGGCGGATGAAATTGACTACCTTGTTTGGATTGCAGACAGGGATACAACCATCTACAATCAGGTGCAGGTTAATTATCCATCCATCGTCACCCATACCTTGTCAAATGGTCAGGAAGTGCTTATTACCAGGATGCAAGCTGACCCTGTAGATCTTGGAAGTTTTGTTTTGAAACATTAATGGATGAATATCAACAAAAGGGATGAATCTCATGAGTCCAAGAAAACCAAAAACGGATTTATTGAAACAATACCTGCAATTCGGCTTGGGTTTGATGTTAACCACTTCGTTTGCCGTCCTAAAAATCCCCAAGTTATATGAACTGGTTCAAACTAATCTGGTGGAAGGTGTTCTATCCATCAGTCTGTTTGTGGTAACCTGCGGCTGGCTGGGTGGCTGGATTTATTTCGATCACCAGGAAATTCAATACGTTGAGGAATATTACGATACAAAGTCTGTAAAAATTAAGACCGAACCATTTCTTAGCGCCCTGTTCATCGGCTTGTTTTCCGGACTTTTGTTTGGTCTGACAGATCAGCCCCGATTTTATATCCTGGCTGCGATGGGGAATTGGGTGCTCGGGATGTTTGGCTATAAAACGGTGCGGAAAACACTGTACGCTGCCTTTGGCAAGGACGAACGGTATCAACAGGGCGTGCGGAAAATCATCAACGATTATTATCTCAAGAGTCCCTTCTATTGGTTGGATACGATTGCCCTGATTGTGATTGCGGTTGGGCTGGGACTGGCATGGTATTCCTTTTTCGCACAAAAACCTTTCTTCCACTACCTCAGCTATGGGATTGCCATTGTCACGGTGCTGGTCCACGAAGGAATTTTGTGGATCTGGCGTATTCGGCGCGATCGCAAAATAGAAGAAATTGAAGACCTGGAAGACGATTCGGAAGAACAATAGCCGCTTTCATCAAGGGACAATCTCGGAAAAATAACACCTTGACGGGGTGTATTTCCGTGGCTATACTCTACTTAAGGGCTGTTTAATAATATCTTCAGGAGGATAAAATGACTTCTTTTTCGCGGATGCCCCGCTATGATATTCGGAATGATGGGTATGGTCCCTATGCCATTTTTTACTGTGATGTTTGCGGGCGGGAGTTTCGGAGCCGCCCGGATGTGGGCAAAGCTGTTACCCAGGATATTGGCAGGTCGGCATTGGGGGGATTGCTGCGCAAGGTTCCACTGGTTGGCGGGGCAGTGGCGGATAACGTGGTGGGGGAGGATCCTCGGTATTCCTTGAAAATGGATGAAAAGCAGCTGGAAGCCGCCTGGGTACAGGTGCAGGAACATTTCCGCCAGTGTCCAACCTGCGACAGGATCGTCTGCTTGAGTGATTTTGATACACAATCCGGCTTTTGTAATGAAGACAGCCCACGCCAGGATGAGATTGCTGAATCGCGTGGTTCCCAGGCAGGTGCTGCCTTGAAAGGATTCGCCACAGCTTTGGGGCTGGGTGGTGCGGTGGAACGCGCCACGGAGGCAGCCCGCAAAGTGCAGGAAGCCGCAACTGCCAAATGCCCCAACTGCAACACGATTGCCGAGGCTGGAACCAAGTTCTGCCCGGAATGCGGCACAAAAATGGTGCAGCCGAGTGTGTCCACCTGTCCCAAGTGTGGAACGGAAACCATGGGTGCAAAGTTTTGTCCCAATTGCGGGGAGAAAATGGAAAACAAGCCCATCGTGACGCATTGCCCAAAGTGTGGTACGGAAACGAAGGGTGCCAAATTCTGTCCGGAATGTGGCGAAAAACTCGCCTGATAGAAACCGAAAACAAAAACGGAGTGGGTGCTTATACCCACTCCGTTTTTTTTATATCCGGGACGATCTTCTACCGGCGCCGTAATGCCCGGAGGATGATCAGTAAAATAACCGCGCCCACAAAGGCAGTCAAAATATTACTGAGGATGGTGCCTCCGATGGAGATGCCCAGCAGGCTGAAGAGCCAGCCCCCAAGGATACCACCCAATATACCAACGATGATTTTACCCAACAGACCCATGCGAATGCCCTTGATGACCAGGTCTGCCAGGAAGCCGGCAACACCGCCGACAAGAATCCAGGTGAGAATTGATCCAATATCCATGTGAGGTTCTCCTTTTTGTTTTGAATGGTTGATACGTATTATTTTAAACCCTGATTCACCGAAAAGGGTGCAAAATTTCACAAAAAAAAGATTTTAGATATGGTATAAATACATCAAATCCAGATCCATGATTTTCTTTGACCATTCCCATTGCCCTGAGAGGGGATAGACATGAAGATAATGTTGCGGGAATTACGAGCGCATCAAAAGGAAGCCTGGCTTCTGTTGGGCGGAATTGTCCTGCTTTGGATTTTTACAATTGTTACCTGGATGTATGATGATTCCGGCATTTCTCAGGGGATCCATCCGGCGGCGCTGGTTATTCAATTGGTCATCCCAATATTCATCGGCATCCTGGCAGTTCGATGGTGTGATTCCTGGACCGATCGAATCCATTGTGGAATCTGGCTGGTCATCCTGTATGCTGTTTTGGAGTTGCTGTTCACATTTGGGTGGGATCGAATCCTTTTCCTTATGGGAACCACTGAACCAACCGGTGGAGAAAGCTACGGTTTCTGGGCGAATCTGCTCTTTGTCCTGGGGATGGGATTACTCTTCATTGCCATCGGCGTTGCCCTTGCCGGGATGGGTGCCTGGCTGGCATGGCTGATAACTGCCGTGCGCAACCGGTTAGCCCCCCGAAAACTGGATTAACTCGTCACTCAACAACCAGTCTGTCGCCGTTTCATCATCCGGGCACACATGAAACCCGCTGCCTTGATTGGTTTCCAAGGGATTGTTTTTGCTGACAGGCATCTCTTTGCCAGGAACCAACTTGCCCGGTTTTTTCCAGCTTTGCTTTTGAATGACTTCCATATCTAATTTCCAATGAATAGTTACAATCTGCTAGCGTCGGTTCATTAGCAGAATGAGTGTGCTGGAATCTGGATTGTTTTTGCCCCCTTGGATATCATGCCAGACAGTATTAATTATAAATAATCATTGATTGTTCTTTTTGTTTGCTCCAGTTTTCACACGCTCTCCTGGACTTGTTTGTAATACCTGGCGTTATTAAGCATATGGGGTATTGAATGCGGTGTTTTCCCGGATAATTCATTGCAAATTAATAATGGAATTATTTAGGGAATTATCATATAATTTATGGAAGGTTTACCAAATGGGAAACCATACTTGTTCAATTGTCATTCCCGTCTATAACAGCCAGGAATCCCTGCCGGTCTTGGTGGGTCAATTATTGGATGAAATGCCCCTTCTGGCAACCGACTTTGAGATTATCCTGGTCAATGATGGCAGCAGCGATCAAAGCTGGCAAGTTATTGAGCAAGCTTCAAAAATGAACCAATGTATACGCGGGTTTGATTTGGTCCATAATTTTGGACAACATAATGCCTTGTTATGCGGGATTCGCGCTGCCAGAAAAGAAATTGTTATCACCATGGATGATGACCTCCAGCATCCGGTTACCGAAATTGGTAAGTTGTTGGATAAGATCGATGAAGGTTGGGATGTTGTTTATGGTACTCCCCTGGAAGAAATGCATGGTTTTTGGAGAGATATTTCATCCCGCCTGGTAAAGTGGTCATTAAAAACGACTCTGCAAGTCTCATATGCTGAGAAGATTAGTGCTTTTCGTGCTTTTCGAACAGACCTCCGGGATATATTCTCTAACTATTCAAACACATATGTATCCATAGATGTCCTCCTATCCTGGGGCACTGGCAGGATCGGATTTGTCGGTGTTAAGCATATGGAAAGGAAAACGGGCAGGAGTCAATATACCTTTTTGAAATTATTGCTTCATCTCTCCAACCTTGTGCTCGGATTTAGTGTTGTTCCGTTGCGGGTTGCCAGTTTTCTGGGTTTTTTCTTTACGTTTTTTGGGTTCATCCTGCTCGCGTATGTGCTTATTCGTTATCTGGTTAACGGGGGTGTGGTACCCGGGTTTGCGTTTCTTGCTTCCGCAATTTCCATATTTTCTGGAATACAATTATTTGTGCTTGGAATTATTGGTGAATATTTGTCCCGGATGTATACTAATTTGATGGTAAAACCGCCATATATCATCTACAGGCAAACATGAATCGAAGTCGGGAATTAATCATTTTTGGAAATGGGGGTTTGGCATCGGTTGTAAAATTTTATACTGATAAAATTGGACTGAAAGTCGCTTGTTTCTGTGCCGATGGTGCTTATCTTGAAGGGGATCGTTTTGAAAGTTTGCCTAATATCGCGTTTGAGGAACTTGCCAGATATTTTCCACCCGAACGATATCAAATGTTTGTTGCAATTGGGGCAAGTGACATGCTTGGGGATGTCCGGGAAAAGAAGATGGCTGAATCAAGAAAAATGGGATACAGTCTGTATAGCTATCCTGGATCTTCTCATTTACAAGATCGAGTACAAATTGGGTTGAATGTTTTTGTCATGCCCGGGTGTTCCGTTGATCCATTTGTTATGTTTGGGGATGGGGTAATTGCATGGAATGGATCGGTCATTTCACATCATACGATTGTGGACGATTATAGCTTCATTGCACCTGGGGCGGTGATATGTGGGAAAGTGAATATTGGCAGGCATTGTTTCATTGGAAGCAATGCAACCATACGGGATAACCTCAAGATAGCCGATCGTACTTTGGTTGGTGCTGGTGCAGTAATTACTCATGATACCGAACTCGGCGGGGTGTATCTACCTGCGAAGACAGTCCGAATTGGACGATCCAGCGATACGATGAGTTTCCATTCATAATTTGAGGTATTTTTACGTGTCATTCATGGAAAGAGAAAATGGAAATGAACCGGATCCCGTTTAACAAAGTTTCATTAACTGGCAAAGAACTGGAATACATTCAACAGGCAATCGAATCCATGCATATTTCAGGTGATGGGTTGTTCACAAAACAATGCCACACCTTGCTTTGTCAAGTCCTTGGGGTTCCCAAATCTCTCCTGACAACATCCTGCACCCACGCTTTGGAAATGAGTGCCATTCTTCTGGATATTGAACCTGGTGATGAGGTCATATTTCCCTCTTTTACATTTGTGTCAACCGTCAATGCATTCGTATTACGGGGAGCAAAGCCGGTTTTTGTTGATGTCAGGCGGGACACTTTAAATTTGGACGAATCTCTGGTGGAGAGGTTGATCACACCGAAAACACGGGCAATTGTTCCTGTCCATTATGCTGGCGTTGGTTGTGAAATGGATGCCATTCTTGAGATTGCCCGTGGAAAAAAAATGGCAGTTGTGGAAGATAATGCTCACGGATTGTTTGGAAAATATAAAGGGCGTTATTTGGGAACCTTTGGATGCATGGCGACTCTTAGCTTCCATGAGACAAAAAATATATCCTGTGGAGAGGGGGGCGCGCTCCTAATCAATGACATGCAGTACGCGGAACGGGCTGAGATCATTCGGGAAAAAGGCACAAACCGTAGCCGTTTCTTTCGCGGTCAGGTGGACAAATATACCTGGGTGGATATTGGTTCCAGTTATTTGCCATCGGAAATCCTTGCGGCTTTTCTTTTTGCCCAGTTGGAATCCTGGCATCAAATCCAACAAAAACGCCAACAAATCTGGAATACATACCAGGTTGAATTAAAAAAATGGGCTGAAGCAAATGGTGTGAAGCAGCCCTTTATCCCAGCACATTGCGAGCAGGCATATCATATGTATTATCTTTTGTTTCCGTGCCTTGAGAAGCGCCAGCGATATATAGAATATTTGAAAGAACACGGCATCCTGTCCGTGTTTCATTACCTTCCATTGCATCTATCCGATATGGGGCAAAAATTTGGCGGCAAGGAAGGAGATTGCCCGGTTACTGAAGAAATGAGTGAACGGCTTGTCAGACTGCCTTTTTTTGTTTCACTTACAGCTGCAGAGCAGGAACAAATTATCCAACATACCATTCAATTTTCGGTCTGACTTGGATGGGGTAGGTATCTGCTGTGCGCAACCGGTTAGCCCCCCGAAAACTGGATTAACTCGTCACGCAATAACCATTGCATCGCCGTTTCATCATCCAGGCACACGTGAAACTCCCTGCCTCGATTGGTTTCCAACGCGAAGTCCCAAAATTTCCCCGCGTTTGCCAGTTTTGGGTTGACCACTGCCGCAACAATAATTCTGTAATTGCTGAATTTTAGCAATGCACTGCCTGCCAGCCCCGTGTGCAAGTCATAAAATGCATTGGGCAGGTTCTCGGATCGAATCAGGAGCAGAGGGGTATCATTTTCACCGCATTGTCCAACAAGATCCAATGCATTGTTTTCATTGGCAAGCATCCCTGTGCCGGGAACTGTCTCAATCCATGTTTTACCTGCTTTATGCTTAATGATGGTTTCCAATTTTATCCCTTTCTATCCGCTGAATATGTATGCCTTGTAGGTTCCCGCAGGTTGGTATCCCAATTTTTCTGCAAGGCGGCAGGATTCGGGATTGGCAGCATCCCAGTGCGGTTCCAGGTTCCGATCCAGGCACCACAGCAAAAGCCGGGCAGACAGGGCGGTTGCCATTCCGGTCCGCCGCCAGTCTGGATGGATAAAGATGCTGACTTCAATCCCCCGGGTGCAAACCTGGAAGGAATATGCAATTCCAATGATTTTCCGATTTCGTAGAATACAGAAGCCAATCCCTCTCTGAAGAAAATCCTCATTGGAATCAAAATCGCCAAGTTCAAAACAATGTTCGGGATCCAGGAACCCATTCCGGAACAGGTCCGAGTCCATGCAAATGATTCTTTCCTTGTATGGTGAGGTTTCCAGGAGGTGGTTCAGGCGATTTCTATCCAGGCTGGCAGCGAAAAAACTGTATCGGGTGGTTGCTTCCAGCCTGTCACCATGAACAGATTGAGCCAGCTCCAGCCAGCCTGGGGCGGAGGGCATCAGCATGCAAAAACCAGGAATATCCTTAATCAATTGCATTGCAGCCGGGCTGGAGGGATCACCGGCAAAACAGCAGAAAAACCCGCATTGTTCCATCCGAAATACTGTGGGATGGTCTGCATCATCGACAAATACTTTCCCCATCGATCCTTCCAGGATACAGTCAATGCCAATATCCACCCGCGGCACATCCTGGAATGCCCGGGCAAGGATGAATCGGTTGGAGGAAGTCAGGGGAAATTGAATCATACCGGGTCATTATACATTAATGTGCAATTAAAACATCATCAGGGGTGCTGTGATTCTGTATAATGAAGTTTGAAAAAGGTTTCCT
>ENA-UPSM01006558-UPSM01006558.1-activated-sludge-metagenome-genome-assembly--contig:-NODE-6558-length-10765-cov-7.158263_pt1 | contig 10765 bp, 10 predicted proteins | sample MGYA00238181_ERZ773283 | MGnify/ENA primary metagenome ERZ773283 (study PRJEB29023, sample SAMN05720199) | activated sludge metagenome | isolation source: Anaerobic digester | place: Japan... | reverse complement strand
GGTGCGGGTGGGTGCCGCGGCCGCCTCGCTCGGCGCGCTCCTCGCCCTCGTCGCGGGCATCGGTCGCACCACTCTTGCCATGGCACGGGAACGGGACCTTCCCGGGTGGCTTGCGGCCGTGCATCCGCGATTCTCTGTGCCATACCGGGCGGAGATCGCGCTCGCCCTTGTCGTGATCGTGCTCGTGGGCACTGTCGACCTGCGCGGCGCGATCGGTTTCTCGTCGTTCGGGGTGCTGCTGTACTACGTGATCGCCAATGCGTCGGCGATCACCCAGCCCCGCGAGCAGCGTCGCTATCCTCGTGCACTCCAGATCTTCGGCATCGCCGGATGCCTCGCACTCGTGATCACCCTTCCACCGCTGTCGATCGTGGTCGGCGTCGCCGTTCTGCTCGCAGGTTTCGCGTATCGGCTCCTATCCCGTCGTGCCATGGCACCGAACCACCCGCAGTAGGCTGGACACTTCGCCAAGGAAGAGGAACGCGAAACCCCGTGATTCGAGTCATCAGTTACAACCTGCGCAAGCACCGCGCCGTCGGCGAACTTGCCGAACTCGCGAAGACGCCGGATCTCGACGCTCTCTGCCTCCAGGAGGTGTTCGCGGCGGAACTGCCCGCGGAGATCGGTAACCTGCACCTGGCCGACGCGACCAAGAGCAACCGGTTGGGCCTCGCCGTCTACTATCGCAAGGACCGCTACGAGCAGGTGGCGAGCCAGTCGTTCGAGCTGAAGAAGTCGCTGCACGATCTGATCTTCTCCCCGACCCCGGAGCGACTCGTCGGCTCGCGACTCGTCGACCGGGGGACCGGCCACGAGCTGGTTCTCGCCTCCTTCCACGCGGCACCGCTCACTGCACTCAATTCGCTGCGCCGCACCCAGATCAAGGCGGCTCACGAACTGCTGCAGCAACTCGGCGACGGCGCACCGATCATCATGGTCGGCGACTACAACTACCCGCTCTTCAAGGACAATCTCAGCGAGCGGGTCAAGAAGACCGGCTACGACCTCTCCCTGAGCGACCGGCGCACCTATACCGCGTACAAGTTCTTCCGCGGGCACTTCGATTTCGTCACCTCGCAGGGTTTCACGATCGAAGGGGTGGAGACTCTCGCGCGAGGCTCGAGCGATCACATCCCGATTCTCGTCACCGCGTCGTACGGCGAACCGGCATACAAGCGGGCTGGCCAGGAGTGAGCTCCTCCGCCTAAGAGGATTCTCATCCCCTGTCGCGCAGCGTCGCGACACAATGGGGTCATGACAATCGCGTCCCGTCTGCGCGCCGCCCTCGGGTGGATTGTCATCGCTGTGCTTGCGGGCGTCGCGGTCGCACTCGGCACCATTCTCATCGCTGGAGTGAGCGTGGCGGATGAGGCGGGGTCATCCATAGGGGTGCCGGCCGTCAAGGTCACCGGCGAACCGCATCCAGTGTCGGCAACGGCCGAATCTTCCGCCGCCCCCGGGTTGGAGGCTGGTGGGGTCGGTGCTGCGGACTCGGATACGGCAGACACGACCAGCCCGGACACCCAGGTGGTTGCCGCACCCGAGCCGATCTCGGTGACTCTGGATGATCACGGCGGAGCCAGTGGCAGTGACGGCGGTGGGTCCGAGTCCGGGTCGTCGGGCGGCTCGGGTAGCTCAAACGGATCGGGGTCGTCGGGCGGCTCGGGCGGATCGGGATCGAACTCCGGTTCCAGCGGCGGCGGAAGTAAGTAAGAACTGTCTCATCCAGCCCTCGTAGCTGCCTTACTTTCGACCGTCAGTCTGTGATCACGGCACAACGCCGCACACCGCCGCCGGGGGATCCGGCACCAGTGAAGGGTTTCCGCACATGTCAGCATTCAGCACCCGAGGCGCTATCACCGCAGGCGCGGTGGCGGTCGCCATCGTTCTGTCCATCGGCGGAGTCGCCGTCGCCCAGGCATCCATCGATTCCAGCCCGTTCGATTCCAGCCCGTCGCCCTCGCCGACTCTCACCGACGAACCCGCCACCCACGACCTGGGTGACGATAACGGCGTCGACGACCCGGCCACGCATGACGTCGGTGACGACAATGGCGTTGACGACCCGGCCACGCACGACGTGGGTGACGACAACGGCGTCGACTCGGATGACATCGGTGACGACAACGGGTCAGACTCAGACGACGTGAGCGACGACAATGACTCCGACGACTCCGACAACAGTGGCACCGGCAGCGACAGCAGTGGCCATGGCTCGGACGGCAGCGAGAGCACTGACAACAGCGGTCACGGCTCCGAGAACAGCGGCTCGGGAAGCGATCACTGACTCCTCCCGAAGCACCCCGAATGGGCTATCGACTCACCGCAGTCGGTAGCCCATTCCGCGTACCGTCTCAATGTGCGCAGCCCCCAACTTCGCCCGCAGGTAACCGACGTACACGTCGACGACGTTCGAGCCCGGGTCGAAGTCGTACCCCCAGACCCTGCTGAGCAACTGCTCACGGCTGAGCACCCGATCGGCGTTGCGCATGAGCTCCTCCGCTAGCGCGAATTCCCTGGCCGAGAGTTCGACTTCCCGCCCCTCCACCAGCGCGCGACGCGTCCTCAGGTCGAGCTCGAGCCCGGCCACCGAGAGTGTCGCCGTGACGCCCTTCGTCGCATCCGCAAGCCGAAGACGAATGCGCGCGAGCAACTCATCGAAGCGGAAGGGCTTGGGCATGTAGTCGTTGGCTCCGCCCTCCAGGCTGGCGAGGGTGTCCTCGGCAGAGGTGCGCGCGGTGAGCACGATGACGGGCAGCGACGCGCCCGCTGCCCGAAGCCGACGCATCACCTCGTAGCCGTCAATGCCGGGCAGACCGATGTCAAGTACCAGCAAGTCACAACTCCCGGCCAGAACGAGCTCGACGGCGTCGAGGCCGTTCTCGACGACGGTGGTCGCGAACCCTGCCGCCACCAGCCCCTTCTCCACGAAAGAGGAGATGCGTGCTTCGTCTTCCGCTATGAGTATCCGGCTCACGGACGTTCCCCCTCCGACGTACTGGGCACGAACGGTATGTCGATGAAGAATGTCGCGCCGGCACCGGGCCGGGAATCGACCCGGGCGATGCCTCCGTGCGCTTCAGCGATCACGGCGACGATGGCGAGCCCCAGTCCGGAACCCGAACTGCCCCGGCCGACGGCGCCGCGCCGAAAACGCTCGAAGACTGTCTTCTGCACCTCCGGGTCGATGCCAGGACCGTCATCGCGCACCCAGAGATACAACCGATCGCCGCGCACCGTGCTCCCCAGCTCCACTACGGGGCTGTCCGGGGCGTGAGTCACAGCGTTCGCCGCGAGCTGGAGCAGGGCCTGCGTGAGGCGGTCGGGATCAACACGAGCCGTGACATCCGCCGTCTGCCGCACGTTCCATCGGTGGGTGCGCGAGAGTGCGCTTGCCTTGACCCGCGCGCGCTCGGTGAGCGCTGCGATGTCGGTCGGCTCGAGAGACAGCCGCATCGGTCGCTGGGACTGGGCTAGGTCAGAGATGTCGCGCACGAGACTGCTCATGCGATCGAGCTCGTCGATCGCCAGCGCCTTGGTCTCGTCCACGTCGGTCGGCGAGCCGGCATTCATGAGTTCGAGGTGACCCCGAACGATCGTTATCGGAGTCTTGAGTTCGTGGCCCACATCGTCAAGCAACTGCCGTTGGCCGGTCAGGGCCGATTCGAGTCGGTCGAGCATCCCGTTGACAGTTACTGCCAGGTCGGAGACGTCATCGGTCCCCGTCACCTCGATGCGTTCACTCACGTCGCTCGCAGTGATCCGCGCCGCAGTCTCGCGCAGCCGCCGGATGGGCGCGAGCAGACGGCCGGACACGAACCACCCGACCAGACCCACCAGCGCCAGTGCGCCCGCCGCAACGATCGCGAACGTGCGGAAGGCGTCGTTGATCGGGGCCAGGGCCCCACCCACGTCCACGGCGAAGACGAAGACTCCCGTCTGGTCGGATCCCTCGATCGAGATGGGCACGGCAACGTACCGAACGGCTCGATCGGCCGTCACCGCCGTGCCCTTCACCACGTCGCGGTTCGCAGTCTCCGCAAGCACCCGGTCGACGAATGCCGGGTCCTGCTCGAGGTGGAAGTCGACCTCACCGCCCGGGATGATCGCAGAGCCTGCGCCCGTGAGGGCGAACGTCGACTCCCCGGTGCCCGGTCGAAGGCGCTGAACTACCGCAGTGAGCACCTCTTCCAGAGTGGTGCCACCGGAATCGAGGGCAATGAAACTCACATCGGGAATCGCATTCGTCAGGCGGGACTCCACACCCGCCAGGATGCTGGCCCTCTGAACCAGGAACGCCGTGGTGCCCGCGACGAGCATGCCGGCCGCCGCAACGGCCAGCATCGACGCCAGAATCTGCAGCCGCACAGACCGGAACGGTCGCCAGCGAGGGCGCGCGTCGACCTGGGCTTCGAGCATCCTCTGATTATCGACTCCGACGCACCCGCAGGTGTGCCGCGCTGATGAGAGTGTTCTTATGCAGAGAACCGCCGAGGCGATCCAGCGCACACGGAGCATCTGCCGTCGGCGGAGCTTTCCCTTGCTGGGCTCGGGAGGGTTCAGCTAGCGTGTGCTGGGAGAGCCGCGAGAGGAAGTCTCATGAGTGCACGCCACAGGTCCCGTGCTATTGCCGCCATCATCGCGGCAACCGCACTGTCCGTCTCCGTCGCAGGGCCGGTCTGGGCTGCGCTTGGTGTGGTAGCCACCATCGTGCTGCCGGGAAGCGCGGGACCGTCGGGGTTGGCAGTCAGCCCGGATGGCACCAAGGTCTACGTCGCCCACACGGGCACCGACACCGTGGAGGTCATCGACGCAGCCACAGGTACGCTCGCGGCAACCCCCATAGCTCTGCCCGGGTCTGCCTCGCCGGGATCCGTGGCCTTCAGCCCGGACGGAACCAAAGCGTACGTTGCCAACTCGTTCAGCCACACCGTTTCCGTCATCGACGTTGCGACCGACACCGTCACCTCGACGATCGTTCTGCCGGTCGGCTCGGGCCCGTATGCGGTCAGGTTCAGCCCCGACGGTGCGAAGGCCTATATCGCCAACGCCGACAACGACACCATCTCGGTGATCGACGGGGCAACGGATCTGCTTGATCCAACAGTGATCGCGCTCCCCGCAGGGTCGTACCCGGTGGCAGTCTCGTTCAGTCCCGACGGCACGAAAGCGTATGTGGCCAACTACTTCACAGACACCATCTCGGTCATCACTGTCGCGACTGACACTCTCAGCGCCACGGTGATCGCCCTGGCGCCGGGATCGGCGCCGCACTCGGTGGAGTTCAGCCCGGACGGAGCCCAGGCCTACATCGCCAACGCGGGTGGTGGTACGGGAACTGTGGAGGTGATCGACACTGCCACCGACAGCATCGTGGGCAGCCCGATTGTCTCGTTGCCCTCGGGTGAGAACCCCTGGTCCATCGCGTTCAGCCCCGATGGGTCGAAGGCGTACGTCGCCGTGCGCGACGCCAGCGTGCTGGTCATCGACGTTGCCTCCGCCACAGTGCTGAGCACGGTTGCACTCCCGACCGGGGCAGGCGCGTGGTCGGTCGCTGTCAGTCCTGACGGCGCGACCGTCTACGTCACCAACAACAGCAACAACAGCGTCTCAGTCATCAAGGACGTGCCGGCCCTGGCCTCGACGGGACTCAACCCGCTGCCACTCCTCGGCGTCGCGGGCATGGTGATCCTGGCGGGGCTTGCGATGGCCGCGATCCGCCGTCGACCATCGCATACCTGACCGAGACCGAATCGAAGAAGAGCGCCACCCGAGGGTGACGCTCTTCTTCATTCTGTGCGCGAAGGGGGACTTGAACCCCCACGCCCTATACGGGCACTAGCACCTCAAGCTAGCGCGTCTGCCATTTCCGCCATCCGCGCGCAGTGGCGATTCCCTGACTTCAGAACCACCGACGTACGAGAATAGCATGACCTCGACGTCACATTCGCGAGACGGATGCAGCGGGTACGGTGGTGACTGTGACCGAGCCGCTCGAAGACACAGCCCGCATCGCCCAGGAGCTCATTCGCTTCGACACGACCAACTTCGGTGAGGGTCGGTCCAACGGTGAGACCGACGCCGCGGAGTACCTCGGTGCGCTGCTCGAGCAGCTTGACCTGGTTCCCGAGTACGTGGATGCCGCGACCGGCCGCACGAGCGTCATCGCTCGAGTCGAGGGAGCCGACCGCACCAAGGCGGCGCTCGTCGTGCACGGGCACACCGATGTCGTGCCCGCCGACCCCACCAACTGGACGGTGGATCCGTTCGGCGGCGTCATCCGCGACGGGCTGCTCTGGGGCCGCGGCGCCGTCGACATGAAGAACATGGATGCGATGATCATCGCCGCCCTGCAGGACATCCTCGGCGCCGGCAAGCGGCCCGCACGCGACCTGGTCATCGCGTTCTTCTCGGACGAGGAGAACGGGGGAGTGTTCGGCTCGCACTACGTCGTCGACAACCGGCCGGAGCTGTTCGCGGGCGCAACGGAGGCGATCAGCGAGGTGGGCGGCTACTCGGTGCACCTGAACGGCCAGCGCTCGTATCTGTTGCAGACCGGCGAGAAGGCGCTGGTGTGGATCAAGCTCGTGGCACGCGGGGTTGCCGCACACGGGAGCCGCGTCATCCCGAACAATGCCATCACGAAGCTTGCGGAGGCCGTCGCCACGCTCGGGCGCCGAGATTGGCCTGTGCACCTGACGGCGACCACTGAGCTGCTCGTCTCAGAACTCGCCCGCATCATGCAGGTCGATCCGCAGCGCCTCGGTCCTGAGGAGATCGTGCTCTCGACCGGCACGGCCGCGGGCTTCATCCAGGCCACCCTGCGCACCACGACGAACCCCACCCTGCTGAAGGCGGGGTACAAGCACAACGTGATTCCCGACACCGCCGAGGCGCTCATCGATATCCGTACCCTGCCCGGCGAGGAGGAGCAGGTGCTCGCCGAAGTGCGCGCGCTCATCGGCGACGACATCGAGATCGTCGTCATGCACAGCGATATCGGCCTGGAGAACAGCTTCGATGGGCCGCTGGTCGACGCGATGATCGGCTCTCTGCAGGCTCACGACCCGGGTGCCCCGGTGCTGCCCTACCTGCTCTCCGGTGGCACCGACAACAAGGCGCTGGCGAAGCTGGGAATCAAGGGCTACGGTTTCGCGCCGCTGCAACTGCCCGCGGATCTCGACTTCCCCGCGATGTTCCACGGCGTTGACGAGCGGGTGCCGCTTGACGCATTAGTGTTTGGCAGGCGGGTTCTCGGCGACCTGCTGCTCAACTACTAAGGCAGGAGTTCACGGTGGGATTCATCGAGGCGATCATCCTCGGGCTCATCCAGGGCCTGACCGAGTTCCTTCCCATCTCCTCGAGTGCCCACCTGCGCATCGCCGGCGAGTTCCTGCCGTCGGCGACCGACCCCGGCGCGACGTTCACCGCCATCACGCAGCTCGGCACCGAGCTCGCGGTGATCCTGTACTTCCGCAAGGACATCGTGCGCATCATCGGTCGATGGTTCCGGCATTTCGGCTCCAGCAAGGGCGCGCACGCAGTGAACATCCCCAAGGATGACCCGGACGTGCGTCTCGGCTGGCTGATCATCATCGGCACCATCCCGATCGTCATCATCGGGTTCCTCGCCCAGGACACCATCCGCTCGGTGTTCCGCGACCTGTGGCTCATCGCGATCGTGCTGATCGTGTTCGGCATCATCCTCGGCCTCGCCGACCTGCTCGCACCCCGGGTGCGCGAGCTGAACCAGATGACCTACGGCCACGGCATCATCATCGGCCTGGCCCAAGTGCTCGCTCTGATCCCGGGTGTCTCCCGCTCCGGTTCGACGATGACCGCGGGCCGAATGCTCGGTTACACGAGGCCCGCGGCGGCCCGATACGGATTCCTTCTCGCGATCCCGGCCGTCTTCGGGAGCGGACTGTACGAGCTCGTGCACAGCTTCGGTGAGCCCGAGGGGGCTTACGGCTATCCCGAGACTCTCGTCGCCACAGTCGTCGCGTTCGTGGTGGGCTACGCCGTGATCGCCTTCCTGATGAGGTACATCGAGAAGCGCTCCTTCCTGCCCTTCGTGATCTACCGCATCCTGCTCGGCACCACGCTGATCGTGCTGCTCTCGCTCGGCATCCTCAGCCCGCTATGAGGTCGTGGGCGCGCCCGACAGTTCCCCGGCTGGACGGCTACGGTCCAGTACCTCGCCTGTACGACACGGCGACCGGCCACGTCATCGAGACCCGGCAGACGCCGGTGCTCGGCATCTACGTCTGCGGGATCACGCCCTACGACGCGACGCACATCGGCCACGCCGCGACCTACCTGGCGTTCGACACCCTCATCCGACTCTGGCTGGATGCCGGCCACGATGTGCACTACGTGCAGAACGCGACGGACGTGGACGACCCGCTGCTGGAGCGGGCAAGGGCAACCGGGGTGGACTGGCGCGAGTTGGCGGCGACCCAGATCGACCTGTTCCGGGGCGACATGGAGGCGCTCGGCGTCATCCCGCCCGATGACTACGTGGCCGTCACGGACACCATTGACGCGGCCGCCGAGGCCGTCAAGCGGCTCGTCGATATCGGTATCGCCTACCCGGTCGGCGACGACCTGTACTTCGACAGTGCAGCTGCTGCGATCGCGTCCCCGTGGCATCTGGGACAGGAGAGCGGCCTGGATCGCGAGACGATGCTCGCCCTGGCGGCACAGCGCGGCGGCGACCCCGACCGAGAGGGCAAGCGGGACCCGCTGGATCCGGTGCTGTGGCGCGGTCACATCGACGGCGACCCGAGCTGGACCACCGTGCTCGGCGATGGGCGACCGGGCTGGCACATCGAGTGCTCGGTGATCGCGCAGCAACTGCTGGAGCTTCCCATCGCCGTCAACGGTGGGGGAGCCGATCTGGCCTTCCCGCACCACGAATTCACCGCGGGTCACACGGCTGCGCTCACCGGCCACCAGCACGCCCACCTGTGGTCCCACGTCGGCCTCGTGTCGTACCAGGGAACGCCGATGAGCAAGTCCCTCGGCAATCTCGTGCTGGTCTCACGACTGATTGACCAGGGCGTGGATCCGCGAGCGATCCGTCTCGCGATCCTGAGCCAGCACTACCGCGGCGGGTGGGAGTGGACGGATGCCCTGCTCGAGTCGGCCCAGGCCAGACTCACCTCGTGGCTGGCGTGGGCCCCGACCCCGGGCCGCCGGCACGGCACGCTCACGCAGGAGCTCAGGACGACCCTCGCCGACGACCTCGACACCCCGTCGGCACTGGCGCGCGTTGACGCGCGGATCGCCGCCCACCAGCCGCCGGGCGGCGGTGACCTCGACGCGATTGCTGCACTTCTGGGCGTCCGGCTGGTCGAGTAGCCGCACAGCGGCGTATCGATACCGGCTATCCGGAAGCTACGGCGCGGGCCGCCACGGCTCGTCGCCGGCCGAACCGGCGTCGGGCTTGTCGCCGCCACGGCGAAGGTAGCGCTCGAACTCCTGAGCGATCGCCTCCCCGCTCGCCTCGGGGGAGTCGACAGTGTCACGCGCCTGTTCGAGCTGCTCGATGTAGCTGGCCATGTCGTCATCGTCGCCGGCGAGCGCATCGATGCCGCTCTCCCAGGCCGCGGCCTCGCTCTCGAGCTCCCCGCGGGGGATGTCGATGCCGATGATCTCCTCGAGCTTGTCGATGATCGCGAGCGTCGCCTTGGGCGAGGGAGCATTGTGAACGTAGTGGGGCACAGAGGCCCAGATCGACATCGTTGTGATGCCGATCTTCTCCGCGGCATCCGCCAGCACGGAGAGAATTCCCACCGGACCCTCGTAGCCGCTGCGTTCGATGGCGAGTTCGGAGCGCACTGCGGCGTTCTCGCTGCTCGTGAACACCGAGATCGGCCGTGAGTGCGGCACGTCGGCAAGCATCGCTCCGAGGAAGATGATCGAGGTGATGCCGTTCTCGTCGACCGTGTCGAGTATTTCCCGGGTGAAGGTCTTCCAGCCGCGCGACGGCTCGGTGCCGAGTAGCAGATACACCTCGGACTGTCGCCCGGAGTTGGGCTGGGTCGGTCCGTAGATGGTGACGGCGGGCCAGACGATCTGCCGATTGCCGTCCTCGTCCGCCGCTACCGACGGTCTGTTGAACTGGTAGTCGAAGTAGTCCTCGGGGTCCACCTCCGCAATGGGGTAGAGGTCCAGAGCCTCCTTGAGAGTGCGTACCGCGCCGCTCGCGGCCTCGCCAGCGTCGTTCCAGCCCTCGAAGGCGACGACGAGTAGCCGTTCGCCCGCGAATTTGCTGCCTGCCACGTCTCTCCCTGCCGGGGCTCCGCCGTCGGCGGCCCTGTGACAAGGATAGAACTACGATTGTGGGTTGTGACCCACAGCCACCCCGCCGCCGTCCTCTGGGATATGGACGGAACACTCGTCAACACCGAGCCCTACTGGATCGCCGCCGAGACGGAGCTCATCCACGACTTCGGGGGTGACTGGAGTCATGAGGAAGCGCTGCAACTGGTCGGCTCGGGCCTCTGGGAGTCCGCTCGGATCATCCAGGCCAAGGGTGTGACCCTCACCGAGGACGAGATCATCGACCGTCTCACCGACCGGGTACTCGAGCAACTCGTCGAGTTCGGAATCCCGTGGCGCCCGGGAGCACGCGAGCTGCTGACCGAGATTCGGGAGGCTGGTGTCGCGACCGCCCTCGTCACGATGTCGATCGGCCGGATGGCCCATCATGTCGCCGATCGACTCGGCTTCCACGGCTTCGACGCCGTGGTGTCCGGAG
>ENA-UPSM01006552-UPSM01006552.1-activated-sludge-metagenome-genome-assembly--contig:-NODE-6552-length-10771-cov-5.358343_pt1 | contig 10771 bp, 8 predicted proteins | sample MGYA00238181_ERZ773283 | MGnify/ENA primary metagenome ERZ773283 (study PRJEB29023, sample SAMN05720199) | activated sludge metagenome | isolation source: Anaerobic digester | place: Japan... | reverse complement strand
CTCGACCAGGAGCTGTTCCGGGGTGTACCCCTCTCCCTGGAGCCATTCGCGAAACTTGACGCGGTACGCCTCATCATTTGCGCAGAAGGCTGCGGCTTGCCCGGTCGGCTCGTCCATCAGCATGCAGGCTACCACCTGCTCCAGATTCCTGCCTGATTCGCGAAACCGCCCGGCGTTTTCGATGGCACGCTGCCGCATGGTGTCCAGATCCGGGCGGCAATACGAGTCTTCCTTCATAAACCACAATCCATGAAGGATGCGCTCACCGGAGCCATTGAACCCGAAATAATCGAGCGTCTTCTGTTCGCGCTCGGTCACCGCGGCGTCCACGGCCAGGCTGTATCCGCCGATGTTCGCCGTGACGAGGAAGGGGAACGTCGCCGGCGGCTTGCCATACTCCGGCCACGCGAACGCGTCGGCGAATTGCCCGGTTTCTTCGGCGAAATCGCGGTCGCGCTTCAGCAAGGCCACGTGTTCCGGGGTGGCCAGGTCAGGCGGCACGATGATCACCAGGCCGCTGGGCGTGGCGTCCACGTCGAACGCCTTCACGACCTCCACGGTGTCGTCGGCCGCCGAGTCCGCGTGGGCAAATTCCACCGTTGCGCGAAACGACGATGCCTTTTCGTCATACCTGTGCCGGACCGACAGGTTCAGCGCCGCCCCGCTGTCCTGATATACGGTGCGGGAAAGGTTGCACCAAGGCGTCGTCCCGCCCGGCGCCAGCATCTGTTCCGCGGGCACCGATATCCCCTCACGCATGCCATCCAGCCCGAGGGCAAAATGCGCGTACCATGGCGCGCGGTAATGGTCAACGAACAGATGCACATAGACCGGCCGGTCGTAGCCCTCTCCGAGCCGGATGCGCATCAACGTCTGCGGACCAAACGGGACGTGGTCCGGAACGAGCTCCGTATCCGTTGTGAGCAGGAGACAGTCCACGTGCCGCACATACCACGACGCATTCACCGGCTCGTGCTTGGCCAGCGTCAGCGTGACGGCGCTCGACGGGAGTTCGGCCTCCAGCAATTGCCAGGTGTATTCCCAATTCTTCAGCTGCGGATCCGCTGTCAGATCGAAGACCTTTGCCGCGACTTCCCTCGTTCCCACCGACACGGTGACGCTGAATGGCCCGCGCCAGTCGTCCATGTTCAGATAACGCACCCAGACGCGGTACAACCCCGCCTCACCCAGCTCGATCGTCCTGGTGGCTGCGGCATCCGCCGGTCCCTGCGCACCCCACAAGGTTCGGACGCGGGACGCGCTCCGGGTCTGGTCGTTAGTAATCGCTTGCCATCCCGCTGACGACGAGACGAACTCCTCGGCCTCGACGAAAACGGTCTCCGCGTGTGCGACATGGGCCGCAAAGGTCAACGCGGCACAGCACAGGATATGGAGGACACCAACCGGGACTCGGGACAGGCACATCGCCGCGAACAGCTTTACTGAAACACAAGTTTCCATGTCAGAAGAGAATCCTTTCCACTTAAAGATCTTTCCGCTCAAAGATATAGACGCTCGAAGCCGGTGATTCAACCCCGGGGCCATGCCAGGACATCCCCCAGAATCTTACGGTCTCGCAGAGGCTATCGATGGCCGTAGTTCCAGAGGTCGAGTCTCGCGGGGTTCGGGGCTCTTGGGGCGGCGTGGGGCCTTCCGGGATGGCGGGCGAACAGGGCATGTAGGCCATCGGCCAAGCCGTAGAATTTGAAATCGGTTTTGAACCGCCTCTTCCAGTTCCGGGCTACTCGTGCGCTTCCAGGTCCAGGGCGATTTCTTCCGCCGGGCCCGAGGGTTTGAACACCAGTTCCCGGAAAGCGTTGAACGCGGCCGCGCCATCGTCGGATTGCGTATACAGCACAATGTGGCTGACTGACGCGCCGGCCGGCAGTTCGAGCCGCCCCTTTGTCCAATCTTGCGGGCTGCGGGTCCAGCCGGTGACTCGGGGGCCTTCTGATGTAGTCACCTCGACAAAATACTGGGCATTAGAGCTCCCCTTCACATCCCACGCCACTTCGGTAATGGCCGCCGCGCCCGTACCAGGCATCTGATAGCCCGTAGAAACCCCCGGCGCTCCTTGAATACGCATCACCGCCGCGCCGTCCTCGAACCGGAACGACTGCTCCGTGCCCTGCGCGCGAACTTGTGTCCAGACGGGATGGGGCCGAAAACGAAACACCTGTCCGGACTCCGTGGCCACGGCGAGAATTCCCCGATCATCGGCGGCGCACGGTCTCCAGCCCCCTTCCACGAGAACCTCGGTTTTCGGCCACGGCGCCTGAAGTCTCAATGGGCCGCCGGCGGTGCTTTCAATGGTTACGTCTTGCGCCTGCCCGCCCGAGAAACCCGCGGAGACGAGAAAGCCCCCCTGCGTGCGCATGTTGGCGAAGCGCGCACCCATGTGGCCCGGCCAGGCGGGAAACAGCCGGATTACGTCGCCCACGCTCTGGAGAAGCAGTTCATTGATCGGAAGGCAGACCCCAAACATCTCGGTGTAGTGTCCGAAATCATTGAACCCGAACTGCGGCTCCAAACGGTTGAAGCTCAGGGTCCCATTGGGCCGTTCGCGCCACTGTATCTCGGTACGCAGCCACTCGTGGGCGTCCGGCATACCCAGGCGCGCTTTCGCGGCCGCAAGCATGATAGGCGCGTTGTTGCCGTTATGGCGCAGACCCGCCGCCGTGCGCCGGAAAATATCCTGCACTTCCGGCGGCGAGAACCATCCGATTTGATCGGCGGGAAACACCGGAGTCGTGGGCACGGGGATGTTGTAGGTGATGGGCGGGGCGCCTGCCACGTCCACAATGATAGGTTCCTTATCCGTGAAGCGCGGATAGTCGGGAAGCAAATCCCGCGCGGAGCTCCAGCGGGCTGCTTGCCCACCATCGGTATCCAGAATCCCGGCCGCTTCGATGGCAGCATCGAAAACCATGCGGAAATAGGCGATGCAGAAGGCGCAATCCCGGTTGCGTTCGAAACCGGCCGTCCATCCGTGGTGTTCAAGAGAGACCGTGGGAGCGAGAACAACGTGATCACCATCGCGCTCGCACGTATCGACGAAATCGGCATAGAATTCCGCCGCCCCGCGCACGGCAGGATACGCCACTTCCTCGAGAAACGCGCGGTCCGGCGCATATTTGTAGTGCCACCAGAGAGGCTGCACCGTGAACCCGGTGACCCCCATCGTGAAGGCCCAGACATGGTGGATGTATTGACGGCCATGCGGACTCTTGCATGTTTCGGGGTCCGGCGGCTCATACGCGAACAACACATGCGGATAAAATGCGCCGTCCGAGCCGAAGATGTTCTTGGCAAGCCACTGGGCGCGCGGCAGATATTCCGAGATCAGCCGGTCGTAGGGCTCGACCAGCTCGCAATGATTCGTCGCGAAGGCGGACCAGAATGTCTGCTGAATGTTGTAGTTGGTGTGGAAATCGCCATGCCACGCGGGAGCATCGTCCAGCAGGCCCGCAAACAGGCCCGGGCTGATTACGCCGGGCTTGGTGACGCAGCGCAGGAAGTACAGGTTGCGGTACCACACCCGCTCCAGCACGGGGTCCTCGGCCTGAAACCCGCTCCTGGCCCAGAAATCTTCCCACACGGCGCGATGCCCGGAAACGGTGTCGTCAAACGGGCGCGCGATGGCATCGCGGGCAAGTTGGATAGCCGCCGCCAGCGGCTCGGCCGATTCGCGTGACGTGACCACGGCAACAGCCGCCAGCTCGCCTTCCGCAACTCGTGCCGCGGCAAACGTCATCCCCGGCCAATCGAGGTCGCCCGGGATCTCCTGCCGGAGCCACGTGGCCCCCTCCTGCTCTCCGGTTTCGGCCGCGGGAATATCGGACGAGACGATCGGTTCGAGAACCGTGCCCGGCGACTGTTCCGAGCGGAACAGGATGACATTCGATTGCGCCGGCGTGAGAACGCGAGTGACGCATTCCTGAGCACACACCGCGGCCTCCGCGAACCGCAGGCTCAACGCGGCCGCATGAAGCCCTGACGCAGCGCCAGGAATGCGGACCACCCCGCACGCTCTCGGGCACGGATAGGGATGCGCACCGTAAGCGTCGTTGCCTTCGTATTTGTATCCCTCGGGAAGGATCCAGTTGCGGTCCGGCCACTCCCCCCTCCCCAACTGTTTGAGGCGTTCGAGGGTGGGGATGGGTGGATTCAATTCCGCGTCGAGCCGGGCGTCCCACACGTCGTTCTTGGTGATGCGGAAGACGAGGTCGGCGCCGTCCGCGAAAAACAACCCGTTGAGGTCGCCATTGCCCAGAATGAGAGCGTCGTTGATCGGTTGCCCGAGCGACGGCAGGGCAATATCTGCCCGCTTAAGGGCTTCGGGATAGGGAATGCCGCCGCTTTCCTGGGGAGTTGCCGCGCGGGCGCACGTGCAAAGGGCCACGAACAACATGGCTATCCGTTTCACTTTCATTGGAAATCCCTCCTGCTGCCCGGAAGAATAACACGAATGCCGGGAAATCCGCCTATCAACAGGGACGGTTTGCGCGTTGAATTCGGATTCCGGAGCGGGTCAACCCATCCGCTCGAGGCCGGCGCGGCAAGGGTTCGGGGCGAAAATGACCGGGAATGGCGTCACAAACCAGGGATGCATGGGCCGCTCGCTCGTTTTCCTTCGACCGTTTCCGTTGACTGATGAATTCCGATATGCGATAATGCTCCGCAAACACCGAAAAACGCTAATTTCTCCAGGCGAGGGCGGCTCGATGACGGATATGAAGAACAAAGTCTTTACGAGCGGCGAGGTGGCGGCCATATGCGGCGTATCTCCCGATACGGTGGCGCGATGGTTCGATCTCGGGCAGATCGAGGGGTACCGGCTGGGGCCCGGCGGCGACCGCCGTATTCCCTACAACAGTCTCCGGAAATTCATGCTTAGCCATGGGGTTCCGCTCGAACGCCTCGAGGAAGATGAGTTCCGAATCCTCGTCGTAGATGACGACCCCTACTATCTCGACATCATCCCGGCGGCGTTGGCCCGCGCGGGCGACTACAAAGTGTTTGTGGCCTCGACGGGCTTCGATGCGGGCGCCATGGTGGTGGAACACACACCTCATGTATTGATCCTCGATATTCACCTTTCCGACATGGATGGCCGGATGGTGTGCCAGCGGGTCAAGGAGCGGCAAGACACGAAGAATACGCGGGTGCTTGCAATTTCAGGTTACCTGGACGACGACGAAGCGCGGCATCTGTCAAAGCAGGGTTTTGACGATTATCTGGCCAAGCCCTTCGAGATTTCAAAACTCGTGGAACGCGTGAACAAGCTTCTGCAGGCGTGAAGCTGCATTCCGCGGCCCGCCGGATGATTCCGCAATTCCGCAGGGGGACGCGAGCCTCGCGGCGCCGGAGGAGGCATGAAACGTAACCCGTCACTTGTCTCGGAAGCATTCTCTCTGGCCGAGACTCTTCACCGGGGACAATCCCGCAAGAGCACCGATATACCCTACCTGTACCACCTGCTGTCAGTGGCCGCCCTCGTGGGCGAATATGGCGGAAGCGAGCGGCAGGTAGCGGCCGCGCTACTGCATGACGCTGCCGAGGACCAAGGCGGCCACGAAGCGCTGAAAACCATTGAAGCGCATTTGGGGAAGGAGATCGCCTCGTATGTGCTGGCGTGCAGCGACTCGACCAATATCCCCAAACCCCCATGGCGCGCGCGCAAAGAGGCCTTCATCGAGCGCATTGGCCAACTGCCGCCCGAGGTAAAACTCATCGTCGCGGCGGACAAGCTTCACAACGTGCTCTCGCTGTTGCGGGATTATCGCCAGGTGGGGGAATCCCTCTGGCAGCGATTCAGCGGGCGGCGCGCAGGAACCCTCTGGTACTACAAAACCGTTACCGGAGCATTGGCGGAGAAGTGGGCACACCCGATCCTCGATGAACTGCAGGATGCCGTCGAGTTGCTCTTGACTCGGGTGAGCAAGAAGAAGCGCCTCTGAACCGCCCGGGACTTCGCACGAATCCTGACCGCAGACGATTACTTGCCGTTCTGGTAAATCTTGCGCATGGTCGTTGGCAAGATGTCCATGTTCTCGCGGTATTTGGTGACGGTGCGCCGGGCGATGTTAATGCCTTGCTTCTTCAGGAGGTTCGCGATTTTCTGGTCGCTCAGCGGCTTGCTCTTGTTCTCTTCGTCGATCATCTTCTTGACAAGGGATTGAATGCTCTTCGAGGACTGCGCGTCGCCGGTGTCCAGTTTGAGGCCGGGCGAGAAAAAGTATTTCATTTCGAAGAGGCCTTGGGGCGTTTGCATGTACTTGCCGCGAGTGGCCCGGCTGACGGTGGCCTCGTGGACCCCGACCGCATCGGCGATCTCCTGGAGGGTGAGCGGCCGGATAGCCTCGACGCCCTTTTCCATGAAGTCTTCCTGCACGTTTACGATAGCGCGGGCAATGCGAAGAATAGTATTCTGCCGCTGCTCGATATTCCGAATCAGCCATTTGGCGGACTCGACCTTGTCGCGCAGGTATTTCTTTTCGTCTTTGTTCATTTTCGCGTTGCGCATGAGGTTGCGGTATTGGTTGCTGATGCGCAACTCGGGCGAGGACTCGTTGGAAAGGTAGACGTCGTATGAATCGTCCGTCTTTTCGACGATGACGTCGGGCATCACGTATTGAGGCGGCTCGGATGAATATTCAAGGCCCGGCCAAGGATTGAGTTTCGCGAGTATCTCCTTAAGTTCTTCGACGCGTTCCGGTTTGACCCCCATGGCTTTGGCGATGGCCGGTATCTGACGCCGCTCGAGTTTTTCAAGGTGCTGGGCAACAAGAATCTTGAGTTCGTCCTCTTCGGGATACTCCATCTCGATCTGGAGCATCAGGCATTCGACGACGTCGCGCGCGCCCACGCCCGTTGGCTCGAATTGCTGGATCAGGCCCAGCACGCGCTGGACCTCGCTGATCTCGACGCCGAGTTCCTGCGCGATCTCTTCTTCCGAGCCCGTGAAATACCCTTTGTCGTCGATGTCTCCGATGATGCGCTCGCCGATGCGGTAATCATATTCCTCAGGAGCGGCCATCCGGAGTTGTCGCAAGAGCATCGCAGTGAACGATTCGCCCTTGGTAATGGAATCCTCGTAATACTGGCGACGGCTGTCGGCGTCGCGATTGCGGCTGAAGTCGGGTCCGGTTCGCCTGTAATCGCCGAGGCGGTTGGCGAAATCGTCGAGGTCGAAGGCGACGTCATCGACCGGTTCCTCGCCCGTCGGGGTCTCCTGGGCTTCGGTCTCCGGCGGCTCGGTGGCCTGCTGCTTTTGCTCGAGGACGGGATTCGTCTCGAGTTCCTGCTGCACATACTGATCCAACTCCAAACCAGACAGTTGCAGTATCTGGATGGCCTGTTGCATCCGCTGCGTCAGCATCAGACGCTGAGATTGCGTCTGAACGAGACGATGTTCCATCCTCATCATCGTAAACAAAATCTCCTTGAAATCAATCAAGCTTATTATATCTCTCATTCGAAAAAACTGTCAATTGGAGCGCCCCTTGGACGGGTTGATATAATATGGAAGATAGCGCGTTTTTGCGCATTGTTATGTCAGGGGAATCGATCGTGATCCGGTTTTCAATCTTGGGCAGCGGCAGCAGCGGCAATGCCATTCTGGTCGTCACGCCCGGCGCTAAGATCCTGATTGACTGCGGCTTCAGCCTCAGACAACTCCAAGAGCGCGCCGCCCTCGTGGGGGAACGCCTGGATGGCCTCGATGCGGTCTTTGTGACTCATGAACACGGCGATCATGTCAAGGGTCTGGGAGTACTGGCGAGGAAGCTCCGTATACCGGTTTTCATGACCCGCGCTACATGCGAGGGCCTGCCCACAAGCGTGGCGGATGTCCCCAACGTCGAGTGTTTCACGGCGGGCGACTCGATTGGGCTCGACGGTCTTACGGTCAGTAGTTTCAGCGTCTCTCACGACGCAGGGGACCCCGTCGGATTCTCGATAAGCTGCGATGGCGCCAAGCTGGGCATCGCAGCCGACTTGGGCCACGCTCCGCAGCTGGTGCGTGTGCGATTGCAGGGTTCGCACGCGCTTGTTCTTGAGTCGAATTACTGTCCCGAACTGTTGCGCAAAGGGCCCTATCCGCTCCCGCTTCAACAGCGCATTCGCGGGAAGATGGGTCATCTTTCCAACGAGGATATGTCCACCCTTCTGGCGGCCCTGGTGCATGACCAGCTCCGTCTCGTGGTTTTTAACCATATCAGCGCCGAGAATAACAATCCTGCGCTGGTGTTGGAGATGGCGCGCCGGGTGATGCGAAACAGCAGGGCGGAACTGGTAGTGGCGCAACAGCATCAACCGACTCGGGTCTTCGAGGTGGCGTCGTGACCCCGCTGCTCTTTCTGCGGCAGCCTGAAGCGCGGCACATTCTCGAGCGCGCCGCGAAAGCCGCAGGCATGCCTGTGGCCGTGCACCATATCGAGCGCGGCGATGAAGGTCCGTGCATAACGGGCGCCGGCCAGCGAATGGCGTGCCGTTACGTGCACGGTTTGCCCAACGGCCCCAAGACCTGCAGGGATTGCCGAATCGAAGCTTCTTGCGCAGCGCTCCGGGACGGTATGGCCACTCCGTTCCTGTGCCATATGGGGTTTGCGTGCGTTGCCGCGCCGGTATTTCCCGACACGGCCCTCGGGTTCGTCGTTTCGTTCGGTCCCTACTGCCCTGCCGAAGCCCCGGAGAATCTGGCGGTTGATGCGCGAAGAGGACTCCTTGCTCTGCACGGCGAGGAACCCGAGGAAATGGACTCGCTCCTGAGCGATATTCGCGCGGTGTACAGCGACGCGGCGCCGGCGATCGTCGAGTGGGCTGTGGAGAACCTCAATTCGTTGTGGGAACTCTGGCAGAAGGAGTCCAGGGCAGAATTGCCCGATTCGCGTGAAGACGCGGCACCCGCGAGAAGGAAGGTGCGGAACGCTCCGGAATCCGATCCGTTTAACGCCGGCGCAATTGTCGCGGCACTGGCCGGCGGCGATCAGCGTGAAGCGCGGGCCGCGGTCTTGACGGTTCTCGCCGAAAGCCCCGCGGGCCAGCGAAACCTGTTGGCGGCGCGGCGGGCGCGTGCCATCGCGATGACAGGCGCCGTTATCGAAGCCGCGGAGCGCGCCAGACTGAACATCACAGGGTGCTGGGAACGGATGCCGGGATTCGTTGCGTCGGTGGGCAATGCCCGCACCAACGCGGAGCTCGCCAATGCCGTGACCGGGGTGTTGCGGGTGATTCGCCGCCGCGCGAAACGCCCGGCGAACAACGAGCCTCTGACTGCGCTGAACAAAGCCTTGCTTCCACATCTGGGCGCCCCCGTAACGCTAAACAAGATCGCGGCCGAACTGGGAGAGCCGCCGAGCACCATCACGCGGCGGTTGCAGCGCATGCTCGGCGTCTCGTTCTGCGAATACGTGGGAAGACAACGCGTAAACCGCGCAAAACAGCTGTTGCGTACTACCCGCCTCGGAATAGGCGAGATCGCCCGGCGTGTTGGCATTGAAGATTCCAGCAATTTCTCGAAAGTGTTCCGAAAGTTCGAAAAGTGTTCCCCGCAACAGTACCGGGCGCGTTTCGGGAGAAAGACATGACACTGGCGGAAAAGATCCTGCACTGGTGGCGCGAAAAAACGTGTCCCGAGGAGTTCCTGTGCGATAACTGCAAATACGATCATCCCTCCGCCTGCGTGCGCCCCGAACGTCCCAACGCCGTCAAATGCCCGGACTACAGGCCAAAGGGCCGCTAGCCGCCCGTCCCCTTCGTCGTCCCGCGCCTGCCCGGACGCGGACGGGATACCCTATGGCCCTCACCGGGATTCGTGGCGCAAGCGTCTCGCCTGCACTGTTCAGATTACAGACGTGAGGCCCTGAGAAAGTGGCGCGGGCAGGAGACCGCGCCACAGCCTGGCTGCCAGACTCGGAGCTCAGTTGCCTGCCGCAGTAAGAGCGCCCGCGACGCGTGCCGCCGCTTCGGTCACCGGCTGCTCACCCGGATAGCGCATGAACTCGACATGGCCGTCCATGAACAGCACGTTGCTGCCGCCGGGCACATGGTTGTAATACTCCAGGTCCGTCGAGAGGAGGTCCCACATGACGAATACCTCGCTCTGGGCCCTCGCCGACGATGCCGGATTGTTGATGTCGGTGATCAGGAAACGCTCGATGCCTTCGCGCAGACGATAGATCGTGCTGCCGCCGCTGTTCCCGTAAGCGGACCCGCCGACGGAAGACAAATCCAGGTCGCCGTCCACAACGTGGGCCATGCCAACGGGATCACTTGCCGAGTAGTACGGTGCGATACCGACAATCAACGCCGTCGCCCAATAAATGAACTGGGCTGGTCCCGTACCGCTCGCATCGATCTGTTCGTCGGGATCCAGCAGAGGATTCACCACCATCGCGAGCGGAAGAATGCTCACGATGGGCTCATCCCATGCATCGAATACCCAGCCATAGTAGGTATAGCTCTCGTCGGCCACGCGCATGCACGAACCGCCGTGCGTGTCATACATGCCAAAGCAGAAGACCGCGCCGGGCCCCATGCCCGTGTGGCCGCCCGAATCCACGTAGAGCCGGTCCTCGAAGTCGGTACCGGGGTCCGAGGGGCACCGCAGCACCCACGGGTCGGTCAAGTACTCGGGGTAGAGAGACGGCATCAGCGCGCAGAAATCAAGCGCCACCCCGCTTTCTCCCGAGAAATCGTTCGAGAAAAGCCCCACTTGCGCCATCGGCCACCTTTCACCTTAGATCGGAAGAGCACACGTCTGAACTCC
>ENA-UPSM01006550-UPSM01006550.1-activated-sludge-metagenome-genome-assembly--contig:-NODE-6550-length-10773-cov-5.710021_pt1 | contig 10773 bp, 10 predicted proteins | sample MGYA00238181_ERZ773283 | MGnify/ENA primary metagenome ERZ773283 (study PRJEB29023, sample SAMN05720199) | activated sludge metagenome | isolation source: Anaerobic digester | place: Japan... | reverse complement strand
ATCCGGCATGGCGGTTCCGGTCTCGTCGGTGACATCGCTGTAGCTGCTGAGAGTCGTATGCCGGATGAACATGTGCAGATCCACCATTGTGAAGTTGGATGGCGTGTTTCCGACGTAATATCCGACACCGATCATGTCGTCGGTGCCGTCATAACCTGCTGCTGTCATCTCCGCGGCGGTGACTATCGTCTTGCTCCAGCTATAGTCGTAGTAGCCGGTGAAAGGACCATAGGTGGCTGCAGAACTCGTACCCAAGTCGCCGATGGGATAAACGTCGGCCCAGGCAAAAGCCACCAGGAGCAGGAACAGGGCAATAACAAGAGTTTTTCTCATTATTTACTCCTTGAGTAAGTTTTTGATTAGGTTATAGTGAGATCATTCTTATGCGATATAGCCTCGCAAAATAGGTTTTGATGGTTTGCATGAATGGCCAGGGAATGGTTTCGCGGGGTTTGCGGCTGGTTCTGGAGTGATAATGTGCGATGTTATCATGCAAACGGGCTCGCAAACGCCGGTTAGGTCTTCCTTGGTGATTGTCTGTGATTGTTGATCTGTCTTTTCGACACGTGTAATGTGCGGATTTTGGATGCGACGCCCTACAGGATTCAAATCCTGGATCCCATACGAAACAAAGTAACAAACCAAATTTCGCGGCATCACATCTCCTTGCTTTGATATTTTAAACCAGCAGAGCATTGCTGCTTCGCCACCCTGATGGCTCTTCACCACCAATGTAGCCTGAGGATAAAACTGGATAGCAAGCGATCTCTCAATTTTGATAGAAAGCATAAGGGCTGTATTTCTGTCAAGTTCTTTTTTTGCCTCAACGAGAACATCCACTGTGGCAATACGTTGGGAGGCATTATCCTCGGATGGAGCGTTAGAAATTGAAATGGTATTCATGAAAAAAAGCGCAAAGGACAAGAAGGCTGTTCTGACCCGTGATCCAGTCTTTTGAAAACGTCCGCGTATAATTAAAAAGCATGACACCACTCCACCTTTCCAACAATACATAATTATCCTCCCATATTAATAGGTGCTACGACCCCTCCATGCAAGGCGGGATGAATGTTCCACGGGCAAGTATATATACTTGCCCGGAATTGCGCGGCCATGGGTCGGCTACCTCCCCCTTCACTCACGTATGCAATCGGCGGTTAAGATTATATCTTCCTGGGGTCATCCTTATAATTTATAAGGATGACCTAAGGATGATGGCACCAAATTCAGGAGCAGCAAGGGAGGGCGGTATGAAGGATATTGCGAATAATTGTGATTATTATTCTTGAATGACAAGGTATGTTTGTCGTGGTGACGTGGTGAGTAGTCTGTTGGGATTTGTTTCGGGGTTGGCTGGTTTTTTCTAAAAGACTGGATCCCGGGTCATCCCACCCCACCAAACCGCTACGCGCTTGGCGGGGACCCCGGTAGGCCGGGATGACACGGTTTTATGGCTTTGCTTGTTTTATTTTGGGTCGGGTGGGACTTGCTTCGGGGGAACCTTTCCACCATTCCACCTTTCCACGCATAATGATTTGTGGAAGAGATGAGAAGCGATAGAATGCCTATACTTGCTTAATCTGGTCTTGCATCCAGTTCCAAAAGTAGCGCAGGCCCTCTTCAAAACTGGTGCGGGGGGTAAAGCCAAGCAAGGCTCTGGCTTTGGAGATATCCGCCCGGGTGTGGGGAATATCGCCTGCCTGGGGAGGCAGATATTGAATCCGCGCGTGAAGCCCGCTCACCTTCTCGAGGGCGCGCAGCATCTCCAGGAGCGGGACGCCGTGGTCTCCACCCAGGTTGACCACCTCGTAGCAGAGGCGTTCGCGGGTGAGGTTCGCGGCGGACAGGATGCCGTCCACAATATCAGAGATGTAAGTGTAATCGCGGCTGCTGGAGCCGTCACCAAAGATGGGCACGCTTTCACCCCGCGTCAGATGGTCGGCAAACATGCGGATGGCCAGATCCGGCCTTTGCCGGGGCCCGTATACGGTGAAAAAGCGCAGGCAGAGCATGGAGATACTATGCAGGTGGTGCCAGGTGTGGCAGAAAAGTTCGCCCGCCTTTTTAGTGGCGGCGTAGGGGGAGATGGGGTTGTCCACCGGGTCGCTTTCGGCAAAGGGCAGCTTGGAATTGGCTCCATAGACCGAGGAGGAGGAGGCGAAGATGAAGCGGCGCGGGCCGTACCGGGCGCAAAGCTGCAACAGGTTGAGGGTGCCATCCAGGTTTACACTGGAGTAAAGCTCCGGCTGTTCGATCGAGGGGCGCACCCCCGCCCGGGCGGCCAGATGGATCACCAGATCAAACTTGAAACGGTCAAAGAAATCCTCCAGGGCGGCGCGCTCGGTGATATCCGCCTCGACCAGGGTGAAGGCGGGGTCTTTCAGGCAGGTGGAGAGGTTCCGCTTTTTGGCTTCCGGCGAGTAAAAATCGCAGAAGTTATCCAGGCAGACGACCCGGTCACCCCGTCTCAGCAACGCTTCGCAGAGGTGGGAGCCAATGAATCCGGCGCCTCCCGTGACCAGAACCAGCTCAGGCATTCTCGCGTGTGATGCGGGCTCCGATCGCGTTGAGCTTCTCCTCTATGCGGTCATAGCCCCGGTCGATATGGTAGATGCGGGAAACAATGGTGCTGCCTTTGGCTACCAGTCCTGCCAGCACCAACGCGGCGCTGGCGCGCAGATCGGTCGCCATCACTTCCGCCCCGCTGAGCTGTTTCACCCCTTTCACGGTCGCCACATTGCGCTCCATGCGGATGTCGGCCTGCAGGCGGTTCAGTTCCGCCACGTGCATGAAGCGGTCTGGGAAGATGGTGTCCTCGATGAAGCTGACTCCCTCGGCAAGGGACATGAGGACGGTGAACTGGGCTTGCAGATCGGTGGGAAAACCGGGATAGGGAAGGGTGAGGATGTTCACGGGTTTGATGACTTCGGGGGGGGTCACGGTGATGGAGCGTTCCGCCACTTCCAGTTCGCAGCCCGCGGCACGCAGCTTTTCCAGCAGGATGTCGAGGTGGCCGGGCAGGCAGTTTTCCACCGTGACCGGTTTGGTGCTCAAGGCTCCGGCGATGAGAAAGGTTCCGGCTTCGATGCGGTCTGATATCATCTCCATCTCCACGGGGAAGAGCTGCTCCACTCCCTCGATGGTGAGGGTGGTGCTGCCGATGCCCTGGATCCTGGCGCCCATCTTGTTGAGCATTTCGATGGTGGAGTCAACCTCGGGTTCCATGGCGGCGTTGAAGATCTGGGTGGTGCCGGAGGCTAAGACGGCGGCCATGATAGCGTTAATAGTGGCGCCTACGCTTGATTTTTCAAAGTGGATGGGGGCTCCGGTCAGCTTTTCCGCCCGCGCGTGGATATAGCCATGCTCGATGTTGATGTTTGCTCCGAGGGCTTCCATCGCCTTGAGGTGCAGATCCACGGGACGGGTGCCAATGGCGCAGCCTCCGGGAAATGAGACCCGGGCTTCGCCCAAACGTGCCAGCAGTGGGCCCAAAACATAGATGGAGGCGCGCATCTTGCTCACCAATTCGTAGGGTGCTTCATTGAAGCAGACATCGCGGGAGTCGATGCTCATCATGCCGTTTTCATATTCCACCCGGGCGCCCAGGACGCGCAGCAGATGAGCCATGGTCTTGAGGTCGATCAGGTTGGGAACGTTGCGCAGTACGGACTTGCCAGGCGCCAGCAGGCAGGCCGCCATCACTGGCAGGATGGCGTTTTTGGCGCCGCTAACGCTGATGGTGCCGCTTAATTCCCGGTTTCCTTCAATGATAAATCTGTCCATGTTTACATCCTTTTTATATGTGTAAATCCCAGATAGCGTTCCCGCCCTGCCAGGTCATTTTGAGCAAGAAAGCAGGAGTAGCCAAGTGTCTGTGCCAGGTGCCGGATGGCTGCCCTCTGGGTGGCACCGTGCTCGAAAAGGATTCTGCCTCCCGGGGCCAGACGTTCTTTCGCCCCATGGAGAATGCGGTGATAAAACTCCAATCCGTCCTGTTTTGCCAGCAATGCCTGGCGGGGTTCATAATCGCGAACCCGGGGTTCCAGCGAGGCAAACTCATCCTCTGAAATGTAGGGTGGGTTGCTAATGATCAGGTCGAAAGAATCTCTGGTGTCAGGAAAGAGGTCACAGAGGTGAAAGTCGATGTGGCAGCCGTGCGCGAGGGCGTTGCGGCGGGCAAGTTCCAGCGCGGCGGGGCTGCTGTCGGTGGCAAGGAGCGCAGCTTGCGGCAGATGGGTGGCCAGGGCGATGGCGATGGCTCCGCTGCCGGTGCCGATCTCAAGAATCCCGGCATCTGGCCTGGCCAAGCCCAAAGCCAGTTCCACCAAGCCTTCCGTTTCCGGCCGTGGAATCAGCACAGAGGGGTTGACCTTCAGCTCCAGGCCATAAAACCAGGCTTTTTGCAGTATGTATTGGGGAGGTTCAGCCTGCTGGAGTCGGGCATGCCAGTCCCAAAAGCGGGCGATGCTGTCTGCGGATAGCTCCACCTGCCCTTTGAGGGGAATCTCCACGGGAGAACAATCCAGCAGCTCGGCAAGTAAAAGGCGCAAACTGGAGGCATCCTGCCGCGGAGTGGCAGCCAGGGCCTCAGCCAGCAGGAGTTCAGCCTTCATAACCGGGCAGCCCGTTCAGGATAGAGTTTGCGGCTGATCTGCACTTTGCGCCCTCCCTGGGAGAATTCCAGTTTATCGGAAAGGTGGTAAAGCATGGCTATCCCGCGGCCATAAAAATCAAGGCTCAGGGTGGGTTCTTTGGCCACCCGTTGCAGCCAGTCGGCATAGTCGAAACCCTCGCCGTCGTCACTAACGCCGATGCTGATGGTGTTTTGCTGGTAGTCCACGAAAACGGAGAACCGTATGCGCCTGGTGGCGATCTCAGGCTGGCTGAGCTTTTGGAAGATGATCGCCTCCTGCTCGGCATGAGCGCAATGGCGCTGCTCCAAAGAGAGTCCCAGGGTGCCGTGGATATATGCGTTATAGACCATTTCATCGGCGCAGATCAGCAGTTCGTTGAAGAGATTCTGGGGCAGATGCAGGTTTTGCTTGAAAAAGAGGCGCATCACCCGGGAAATGCTGGTTAGGGAAAGCTTTTTGGGGTCGATCACCAGCTCCATGTTGGCGGTGTCCAGGTGTTGCATGAACTGCTCGAGGTTTTCCCGCGAATGCCTGCGCTTCAGATGACAGCTGATCACCCCCACCAATTGCTGCGCCTCGATGGGTTTGCTGATAAAATCCACCGCGCCCAGTTGAATTGCCCGGATGAAATAGTTGGGTTCCAGATGCCCGGTCATCAGGATCACATCCAGATCGTGTTCTTCATCCTGGCGAATCCGCTCCAGCAGTTCCAGGCCGGTAAATCCCGGCATCTCGATGTCGCAGAGCATCAACTCGTAGCGGTTGCGCCTGATCTTTTGCAAGGCGTCCTGGGCATTGAAGACAGCGTCAGCCTTGATCTCGTGCATGGCCAGAATCTTGCACAGGCTTTGCGCGAGGCTGGAACTGTCGTCCACGATCAGGACGTTGCTGGTGGATTTCATCAACCCGGATTGACGGTGAAAAGCTGGTTGAGTTTGAGCATGGTAAACAGGTCGTAAACCGTGGAGGAACAGCGGGTAACCTCGATCTCACCGCCCTTGCCCAGAAAGTCTTTGTAAAACAGCAGCAGTTTTCCGATGCCGGTGCTGCTGATGTTGTTGCAGTTTTTAAGATCGAGCTCCAGGATGGTGGCTTCGGATTTGAGGACTTTATTCAGGTATTCCTGAAAAATATGGGCGTTTTCGCTGTTCAGGATCCCATCAACCACGAGGATCGCAAGATTGTCCTCAAAGCTAAGATCAATTTTCATCTTTTCCTCTTCGCACAAACAAATTCACTATTCGCACCTATGCATATCCGCGGGCTACTGTCAAGTTATTTTCACGCGTAGCCTCGAATTCTCCTCAGGACTGCCGTCTGGACCTGGGCGGGGCTGATCTCGTAGGTCTTGAATTCCAGCGAGTAGATTGCCCGGCCCTGGCTGAGGGAGCGGATGCGGGTGGCGTAGCCAAACAATTCGGATAGGGGAACATCGGCCACCACCTCCTGCTGGTGCTCGTTGTGCCTGCGCATTACGGAAATCTTGCCGCGTTTGGCGTTGATGTCCGCAATGAGGTCGCCCACAAACTCATCAGGCGCGATCACGGTTAGCAACATCAGGGGCTCCATGATGACCGGCGCGGCTTCACGCAGGGCTTTATTGACAGCCATCGACGCCGCGATGCGGAAGGCCAGTTCATTGGAATCGACCGGATTGTGGTCGCCGTCTATCAGTTCCAGGCGGACCCGTTCCACATTGGCGTTGATGAGGGGGCCGTCGTTGAGGGCGCTCAGGGCCGCCTCTTCAATCGGTTTGATGTATTCGGCGGGAATCTTTTCCGGGCTCACGCTGCTGACAAAGATGTTCTTGCGCTCTTCGGTAAGCTCTTCGGGGCTGAGGGGCGAAATGCGGAACTTGACCCTGGCGTAGCTGCCTTTGCCGTTCATGTCGCGCTGGAAGGTTTCTTCGCTGACCGCGCTCTGGGTGATGGTTTCCTTGTAGGACACCTGGGGGTTGCCCACATTGGCGGCGACGTTGAATTCCCGGCGCAGGCGGTCAACGATTACTTCCAGATGCAGTTCCCCCATCCCGGAGATGAGGGTCTGGCCGCTGTCTTTGTCCGTATGCACCTTGAAGGTGGGGTCTTCTTCCTCCAGCCTTTCCAGGGCTTCCTTGAGGCTCTCCTGATCCGCTTTGGTTTTGGGTTCGATGGCGATCGAGATAACGCTGTCAGGGAAGTGCATTTTGCTGAGCAGAATGTCCTGGCTGCCATCCGTGATGGTGTCTCCCGTGCTGAGGAAACGGCAGCCCACAAAGGCTCCGATGTCTCCGGCATGCAGCTCCTGCAGGTCGTTCTTGCGGTTGCTCATCATTTGCAGGATGCGCGCGACCCGTTCTTTCTTGCCGTTGTTTTGATTATAGAAGGACGCGCCTTTTTTCAAGGTGCCGGAATAGAGCCTCACATAGACCAGCTTGCCCACATATTTGTCGATCTGCACCTTAAAAGCCAGGCCCACCAGGGGCGCGTTGGGATCGGGATCCACCGGCACAGGGTCGTTGGTCTGGGGATCGAAGCCCTTAAGCGGGGGCATATCCAGAGGCGAAGGCAAGAAGTCGCAGATGGCGTCCAGCAGCAGTTGCACTCCCTTGTTCTTGAGGGACGAGCCGCAGAGCACAGGTATGAACTGGTTACTGATGGTGGCTTTGCGGATAGCCTGGCGGATCCATTCAGGTTTGATTTCCTGGCCTTCCAGATAGGCGTTCATCAGTTGATCGTCGTATTCCGCAACGCTTTCCAAAAGTTCCTCGCGATGCTGGGCCGCGGTGTCTGCAAGTTCTGCCGGGATATCTTCCAGATGGAGTTCCGAACCCAGGGTGAGCGGATCGAAAGTCCAGGCCTTCATCGTGATCAGATCGATAACGCCGTTGAAACTGTCCTCCTTCCCGATGGGAATGTTGACCAGCCGGGCTTTGGAACTGAGGCGTTCATTGATCATCTGCACCACACGCTCATAATCCGCTCCGATGCGGTCGAGTTTGTTTATATAGACGATCCGGGGCACCTTGTAGCGATCGGCCTGATGCCATACGGTTTCGGACTGGGGCTCCACACCCGCCACGCCGCAAAACACTCCCACGGCTCCGTCCAGGACCCGCAGGCAGCGTTCCACCTCGGCGGTGAAATCCACATGGCCGGGGGTGTCGATGATATTGATCTGTTTGCCTTTCCAGATACAGGCGACCGTGGCGGAAGTGATGGTTATGCCACGTTCGCGTTCCTGATCCATCCAGTCGGTAAAAGCATTTCCGTCATGCACTTCACCCATCTTGTGCAGAAATCCCGCATAATAGAGAATCCGCTCCGTCGTGGTGGTCTTGCCGGCATCGATGTGGGCCATGATGCCAATGTTTCTGATCCTTTGGAGCGGAGAATCAGCGTCGCTACTCATTTTGCTTTCCTTACAGTTCCTTTGTCTGAATTTATTACTTAAATACCAAGAAAAACAGATAGCTGTTCTTTGTCCACCAAAAAGTTTTTAACAGTGCTTCTGCAGGCGCGGAAAATCAACAGATCGGAATGAAATCTTTGCCCTTTGGAGCCGCCGCCAGGTGGTAAGCTGCCGGGTGGAATACGCCCCTAACGACCGCCTGCGCTTTGCCTTCAGGAAAAATAGTATGCGGTGAACGCGGGGTTTTTGGGTATCCACTATGAAAGCGGTTGCCCCGCGTCAATTATGCAGGTGGAAAAAAACATTGACAGGAGGCAGCTTGGAAAAAGACTTTGTAAAAAAACAGCAATGGATGCACAGATGAAAAGAATAGGCTTGCTGGCCGCACTTGCCCTGGCCTTTGCGGGGCTGAACAGCCAGGCTGTGAAACAGCCGGCCCGGGCTGCCATCTACTCCGCGCTCTTGCCCGGAGGCGGCCAGATCTACAACGGAAAGTATCTGAAAGCCGGACTGGTGGCTGGCGTTCAGGGTTATCTGCTCTGGGCTGCCCTCTACAACGACGGCAAAAGGGACGAGTACAGGGACAAGGCCCAAAACGCTCCCAACGAGATTTTGCAACTGGACTATGCAAACAAAAGCAAAGAGTATAAAGCAAAAGTGACCAACGATATCTGGTGGATGGGGATAACGGCCGGCCTGTCCATTTTGGATGCCTATGTGGACGCGCATCTGTACAACTTTGAGGCCGATAAAGCCAAAGTCCACCTGCTGTTTGACGGTGGCGGCGCAAAACTGCAATACAGGTTTTAACATCATGAGAATGTATAAATTAACTCTACTGCTGATAATGCTTTTGCTGTCCGGGCTTGGCTGGGCACGGAACTCCGACGCCGACTTTGCCAGGCGGGTTTTTGAGCAGACAAACAGCGAAAGAGTTGCCCGGGGTTTGGCAGAATTGGCTCTGGATAAAGATTTGCAACGCCTGGCAGCGGACTATAGCCAAAGAATGTGCGCCGGGGGGTTCTTCGACCATCGCGACCCCGATGGCTTGCAGGTGCAGGACAGGCTGCAGCAAGAGTATCCGGGGCTTATTCACTGCGGCGTGGGGGAAAACCTCTATATGAGCGATCACAGCAGCAACAGCAACAACCCTGAATACATTGTGCAGCGCTGGCTTGAGTCCCCCGAGCACCGCAAGAATCTGCTCGATCCAGAGTTTACCCACATGGGGGTCGGCATTTACCGCAACGGCAGCAAGCTGTATGCCACGCAAATCCTGGCGACTCCGATCCTGCGCCTGACTTCCAGGCTGCCCCGGAAACTGGTGGCGAATGAATCGTACCGGCTGGACTGCGAGTATCTGTCGCCCCGTTCGCGGGAAGATTTCAACTGTAGCCTGGGCACCCCTGATCCCAACGCCAGGATCAAGGTTGACCTGTTTTCCTACTACACCGGCCAGATCCCGTTAAAATGCGTTTGGAGGAAAGACGGCACCCTGACCATAATCCTGCATTTCCGCGCCGGTAGCGGCGAATACAAGCTGCAGGCTGGTTGGGGTGACTACTATTACTCCGACCTGATGACCTTTAAGGTACTCTGATCGTTAGCGTTACCGGACAGTGATCCGAGCCCATGATGTCGTCTCGGATGTCGGCATCCAGCACCTGGGACTGGTGTTCTTCGTTCACAAAGAAATAGTCGATTCTCCAGCCAATGTTCCGGGAGCGCGCCATAGTGCGGTAACTCCACCATGAATAGCGCTGCGGCTCAGGATGGAAGATCCTGAATGTATCCACCCATCCGGCAGCCGTGATCTTGTCCAGCCAGGCTCTTTCGATGGGCAGGAAGCCGCTGGTCTTTTCATTCTCCTTGGGATTGGCGAGGTCAATTTCCTTGTGGGCGGTGTTGTAGTCGCCGCAAACCAGCACCATCTTGCCCTTGCGCCGTTCCTGCTCCATTACCTCGAGGCAGCGGTCATAAAAGCGAAGCTTATAATCCAGCCGTTCGTCGTTCATCTGGCCGTTGGGAAAGTAGATGTTATAGATGATGAAGCTGGCAAACTCGCAGGCAACGATCCTGCCTTCGTTGTCAAACTCCGGGGTGTCAAACCCGTAAGCCACCCTTTCTGGCTCGAGCCTGGAAAGCACCGCGGTGCCGGAATAGCCCTTGCGTTCCGCGTGCGACCAATACTGCCGGTAGTCTGCCAACTGCTTCATACCGTCCGGGATCTGGTGCGCCTGCAGCTTGGTTTCCTGCAGGCCGATCCAATCCGGTTTTTCCCGTTGTATGTCGGCAATGAAATTCTTGCCCAAAACGGCCCGCAGGCCATTCACATTCCAAGACCATAGTTTGAGATCCACGGCTTTCTCCTCTGTGCTGGTTGTAGATTGCGGACTTTTTGCCAGTCTCCGGTCAATGTGTCAAGCACAAAAGCATTGGCGGACAGCGGAAAAGCCCCTCGCTATACTTGCTCTTGTTTATATAAAGTGCTGACTATCCCGTTTTTCCTTCATACCGCCCTCCCTTGCTGCTACTGCATTTGGTGCCATCATCCTTAGGTCATCCTTATAAATTATAAGGTTGATCTAAGGATGACTCACGCCAAAACGCCGGATGCAAATGAGAGCCACCAGCGCGCGAGGAGAAAGGGGAAGTGGCCGGCACATGGCCACGCAGTTTCGGGCAAGTATATTAATATACTTGCCCTGGGATCCGCTTCACGCCTGGCATGAAGGGGTCGTAGCACCTA
>ENA-UPSM01006547-UPSM01006547.1-activated-sludge-metagenome-genome-assembly--contig:-NODE-6547-length-10775-cov-86.598881_pt1 | contig 10775 bp, 10 predicted proteins | sample MGYA00238181_ERZ773283 | MGnify/ENA primary metagenome ERZ773283 (study PRJEB29023, sample SAMN05720199) | activated sludge metagenome | isolation source: Anaerobic digester | place: Japan... | reverse complement strand
AGAATCGTCGAGCGCGGCCGCACCGAAGATATCTTCGAATCGCCTAAGCATCCTTACACAATGGGACTAATCCGCTCGGTACCGCGCCTCGATCAAGAGACCAAAATGCGCCTATATTCCATACCGGGCCAGCCGCCAAATGTCATAGATCTGCCGGACTGCTGCCCATTTTATCCGCGCTGCGAACAAGCTATGGATATCTGCAGAGAGAAATATCCATCTATCGTTTCCTTTGAGAACAATCAGAGCGTAGCTTGCTGGCTCTACAACAAGGAGATTCAGAATGCCTGAAAACGATGAAGTACTTCTAGATGTGCGCGGCCTCAAGATGCATTTCCCTGTCAAATCAAGCATGTTCTCTAAGATTAAGAACTATATCTATGCTGTAGACGGCATCGATTTTAAGGTAAAAAAGGGCGAGACTCTTGGTCTTGTAGGCGAATCCGGCTGCGGAAAATCGACTACGGCTCGCGCCATAGATCAGCTCTATAAGCCCACTGCCGGTGAGGTCATTCTGAAAGGCAAAGATCTCACTAAGCTATCGCCCAACGAAATGATGGAAGCGCGAAAAAATATGCAGATGGTTTTCCAAGACCCCTATGCTTCGCTCAATCCACGTATGACCGCTGGCGATATAATTGCAGAGCCCATTCGCATATTCCAAAAGCAAGGGCTCATAGATATGAGTACTCAAGATCGAGACAATCGGGTTGAAGAGCTTATGGAAAAAGTGGGGCTATCCCGCTTTTTCAAAAATCGCTATCCGCATGAATTCTCAGGCGGCCAGCGCCAGCGCATTGGAATTGCTCGCGCATTAGCGCTCAATCCCGAACTCATTCTATGCGATGAGCCAGTATCGGCGCTTGATGTCTCGATTCAGTCTCAGATTCTCAATCTTTTCAAAGATCTGCAAGAAGAGTTCGGATTAACCTATCTTTTTATTGCTCATGATCTTTCTGTAATAAAATATATTTCCAATAGAGTAGCCGTAATGTATCTGGGACTTATTGTGGAGATAGCGGACGCAGCGGATCTATATAAGAAACCCCTACATCCTTATACTGAGGCTCTTCTGTCGGCGGCGCCGATTCCTGATCCAAAGATCGAGGCTAAGCGCAAGCGCATAATTCTCACCGGAGATGTGCCCTCGCCTGACAAACAGCGGCCAGGCTGTAATTTCTATGATCGCTGCCCCAAGCGCATGGATATATGCAAGGAAAGGCGACCGTCGCTAAAGGATGCAGAAGACGGGCACGAAGTGTCGTGTTTCCTTTATCATAAATCGGAATAGAGCAGGAAACCGTAGCCCATATCGAGGCTACGGCCGCCTTGCTCGTATGGCCCGCTTGACAAAGAAGGATAAATAATGCATTTTGCTCCGAAAGGCTAAGGCGATGAAAGCTTATAATAGTCATGTATGTTTCATGCGAAGCGGCTCAGCGAAGCCGCTCTCCGCGACCCATGCCTTCTTTCTAAATATCCTGTAAATCCATATCACAAATCCAGTCTTTCTTTTCCTCCAGGCAAATCCCTGAGCCAATCTTATAGATCTTGGTGGCGACAACTCGATATCTCGAATCTTTCGGTCTCTCTTAGAGACGCCGTATGGCGACTTATAATAATTTTTTATCCTGGAGGTTTCTTATGAACCGCAAAATTATCAAATTGCTTTTTTTATCCCTTTTAATTTCGACCATGTCTGTTTTTGCTGGCCCCTCTCCCTCGGTTACACTCAAAGTAGGTGCTACTTCCGTACCCCACGCTGAAATACTCAACTTCATCATACCCGACCTAGCGGCACAAGGAATAAAGCTGGAAGTAATCGAATTCAGCGACTATGTCACGCCCAACATAGCGCTAGCCGAAAAACAGCTCGATGCCAACTTCTTTCAGCATCTGCCCTATCTAGAGACCTTCGCTGCGGAGCGAAAACTTTCGCTTGAAAGCGTAGTAGCCGTCCATGTGGAACCGCTTGGCCTTTATTCCAAGAAATACAAAAAAGTATCTGACTTCCCCAATGGTGCAATCATAGCAATTCCTAATGACCCAACAAATGAAGGGAGAGCACTTATTTTCCTCCAGTCTAAAGGCCTCATAAAACTTAAGCCAAACGCTGGGCTTCAGGCGACTGTCCGAGACATCTCGGAAAATCCAAAAAGATTTGTATTTAAGGAAATTGAGGCGCCGCAGCTACCGCGTACACTCGATGATGTTGCAGGGTCGGTCATAAATGGGAACTACGCTCTCCAATCAGGCTTCAACCCAATAAAAGACTCGCTTCTCCTCGAAGGTGGAGAATCGCCCTATGCCAATATCCTTGTGGTCAGAAAAGGCGATTCCAATGATCCCCGTATTCAAGCACTTGCTAAAGCTCTCACATCTCAGAAAGTGAAGGATTTTATCCTAAATACTTACAAAGGCGGTGTAATTCCAGCTTTTTAATCCGACTTGTCGATAAAGCCTTTTGATCCTGTTTTTAGCCTAAGAAGAGCATTGCGCCGATCCATTAGCCTTTTGCTGTGTAGTCCATTTATTGGACAACATCTCCAAAAACACAGTAACTGCTAGAAGATCGGCGCATCCTCCAGGGCTAAGACCACGCTGACTAAAGTCTGCATCGAGACTCTGGACAAAATCTCGACCCTCAATTAGCCTCATTCCTCCGCGTGAAAGAGCCGCTGCTGCCTGCGCCCTGATATAGGCAAGACCATCCGACCCTCCTCTATTCAGTACTGTTGTATCGTCGACTTTTAGATAAAGAACTAGGAGCGCATCGATCATGGCATCGTTCCATGACATACCCCTCAAGAGATCGGAATGGAGCCTTGGCAAAGCATGATTTATCACAGATGGAAAACCATCTTCCGCTTCACCGCGAACTCCTCTTATTCCATATTTGACAAACGATTTCTCGCCTGCGCTGAGATCGAGAGAACAAACCATAGCATTTGTTGCTTTTATTGGATCGGAGACTAGGGACTTGTCCGCTTTCACAAGTGGAACGAGTTCGCGAACCGTGATTCCAGCAACAATATCGGCAGCTTCTTGGGCACATCCTGATATCATAGCGTTTTTATCGTTACTTTCAGCTTGCTTTTTTGAAATCAATAACCTTCCGGCAGCGGCGCATACTAGACCCATGGAAAAAATGAGCCCTTTATGCGTGTTGACTCCATTGGTAGCCGCAAACATAGCCCTTTCGGCTTCGATTCCAAGCTTTCGCAATTCTGGTAGGAGCGCTGGGCTTTCGCCCTCAATTTCCGCACCCATGCTGGCAAAAGCTGCAAAAAATGGTGCCAAGGCTACCGCGCTCGCAAGGAAAGTAAAATAATCCATATCCGAGTGTGCGCCTCGGGAGAAAGGATCCACAAGCCCAGGCTTTGGCGCTGCCGAGACTTCATAGAGCGTCGCAGTCAAAGCGACATTTCCTATCTGCGCAATCAATTCGTCCCGATCCATCGATTTCTCCCAATGCTCAATATCAATCGCGCTCTTTATGACCATCATGAGAATCCCAAGCTTCTTGGCCCATCGAGTCTGATATTATCGCCTCGATATGTGCTTCGATTTCGGAAAGCGAGTGACGCTGGCCGGCTGAACATACTGCAGCTTCATCATCACAGACAAGGCATTTTCTAGGCGCATAACCCATATCTCTGCGCGAAATGAGTCTGGCCTTCGCATCTGTAACATCAATATCCACTAACGAACCTAGAGCATGCCCTTCCTCTATGGCGATAGCCATCCGCTTCAAGATTCTCTCATCGCAATCCGAGGCAAGCCAAGCGCTCGGCCCATCTTCGTATTCTTCCTGCCCATAATCCAGAATTTGGATAGCTCCATCCATCAGAGCTCCGGCGAGAACATCTCGCAATTGCACGACAATCTCTTTGTAAAGATTAGAGATCCTTAAAGAAGCAGGCATTCTTAGAGTACAGAATGCAAGGGCTAATCTATGCCCTGGAAATTTTTGTGCCAGCGATTCCGCAAGCAACTTTTTATTCTTCCAGCGAAGCTCACGAGCCGCGAGCACAGTCTGCAGGCTCAACACGCAATACTTCTTTCGATCGCAGTCTCTAGGCGAGCACGAAGAGTGCATTCAAGTGCTCCTCTATCCTGAACATGAATGCGTGCTCCTGTAATCTTGGCAATCTCTACCATATCCTCAGTGACCTTTCGGATCCTTCTCCCATATTGTTTAATGACGATACTTTCTATGTCGTACTCTATACGGTCTTCCGACAAAGGCATTATTGTCACGAGCACATCGCTAGATTCCAGCGAGCCCGCAGTAACTGATTTAAGCACTCTCATTATCTCCTCCAAAACATTAGCTCTAAAAATGTGATAAAAGACTTATCAGTGCCTTGAATCGCTCTGACGAATTCTCTCCATTACTGGCACCGCCTCATCGCTTTTTAGCCAATCCCAGGTGGTTTTAGGAACTAGTTTTTGTACCTCCGATAAATTCCCTTCGCGAATCATATCCCGGACTTTCGAGGCACTGACAGGAGTTCCTCCTATTTCGAAGCGAGGAATCTCGTGTACCGTTACTGGTGGAATTTTTGCATCGAACCCAAAAGCCTCGGTCTCTCTAGCCTGGAGAATAATCTTCATTATTTCGTTATATACCGAGGTAGTGGGACAGTATGGCTCTGTCCCGACAAATCTATTGGCAACTTTAAGCGCGGGTGCAATATGCATTCTAAAGATGCTGACATCGAGCGAAGCATGCATTCTTACCGCTCTCTGCGAAGCTTCATTAGCATCTGGACGAATAAAATAAGTTGGAAATGTCGCCGAAGAGATTATATAGGGTCCGCCCTTCATTACCGTCAAATTTCGTAAATCTGCGACACCTTCTTGTACTAGTCTGTATCGGACCCTAAAAGGAAAGAGAGATCTATCTTCCTCTACGACCAGCACATAGAGCCAGGGTACATGCGAGGATGCATACTCTATAAGCGCTCTATGGCCGAGCGTAAATGGATTGCAATTTATAACAACTGCTCCGGCATGATCGGGCTTATCTTCGGCCAAGGCCTTCAAAGAGCTCAAGTAGGATTCGATTCCAGCCGAACCCCACTCTAGTAATGCTGCTCCCTTTGGAACCGCTGCTACCTTGCTGAATCCCAAGTTTTCGAATCTAGAGATATCTTCGCTTACCGTGTATAGAAAAATTTGGGTTATCCCTCGGTCGACAGCTCTTTTTATAAGAGAAGATACTATGGCAGCAGCTACTCCTTCGCCCTCATGGCTCATATCTACTGCTATGCCCTGCAGCACATTACGGACAAGAGCGCCTGTGGCAACTAGCTGCTCGCCATCGAAGAGACCCAGGACCAGCTCTTCTCCTTCTGGAACAGTAAGCCCACGAGAGGTCAAAAGTGCTTCTCGCTGTGCAAGCTCATCTTTAGTATGGAGAATTCTCTCTTCGAGCCCAAAAAATGTCTCGCTCATATATTACCCGATATTACCCGATTATATTTACCAAACTAATGGACCAATAGCTTTCGACGCGCAGCATTGAGCGCTCCGCCAGCTAGTATAATCTCAACCTGTCGCTGCGAAAGCCCATGGCGAGCCATGAAAACCGCACCTTTGCTTTCGTTCTTTACCTCGAAGCGATCCAGTCGCAACCCTTCATATATATTCTTGATGCAGAGTATATCGCCCTGGCTTATATTTTCGATGTCTTCGGGACTATCGAATATTAAAGGAAGAATGCCGGCATTTACAAGGTTTTGTCTGTGGATGCGCGCATAGGAGACTGCTATTACCGCACTAACTCCTAGGAAACGAGGCGAAAGCGCTGCATGTTCACGGGAAGAGCCCTGTCCATAATTTTGCCCTGCTATAAGGATCCCCTTTCCAGCGGCTCTTGCTCTTGCTGGAAAGTTTGCATCCAGCACAGAAAAGCAATACTCCGAAATAGCAGGTAGATTAGATCGTAAAGACATGATTTTGCTTCCAGCGGGCAAAATATGATCTGTTGTGATATTGTCGCCCATAAGCATCAATACTTCGGCTTTTAGTTCATTTCCAATTGCCTCAAATTGAGGCAAGGGTGCTATGTTGGGTCCACGCCGAATTCCTACAGTTTCCCCTTCGGTCGATGGGAAAATGAACATCGAATCATCATTAAGAAAGCTCTCTGGCATAGCCACAATTGGATGCGACTCGAGAGTTCGAGGATCTGTAATGACTCCGGCGATTGCTGAAGCAGCCGTCGTCTCCGCGCTTGCAAGGTACAACCTAGCCGATTTTGTCCCGGATCGCCCTTCAAAATTGCGGTTGCTCGTGCGAAGAGATACAGCATTCGTTGCCGGGGCCTGTCCTATCCCAACGCAAGGGCCACATGCGCATTCCAGAATCCTAGCTCCAGCTTCGACAAGGCTAGTCAGTATCCCATCCCTCGCCGTCATCAGCAATACCTGGCGAGAACCGGGCGCCACGACAAGGCTCGTCTTGGGCGCAACATGATGGCCTCTTAAAATAGCAGCGCTCATAGCAAGGTCATAATAAGATGAATTGGTACAGCTACCGATAAAGCACTGATCCACAGGCAAGCCAGCAACTTCGCGGACGGGTACCACATTATCAGGCAAGTGAGGCAGCGCTATCATAGGTTCGAGGCTACTTAAGTCGATAAGAATTTCTTCGTCATAGGTAGCATCAGGATCGGCGAATAACGGCAAGAAATCTTTTACCCTTCCCTGGGCTTTCAAGAAGCACTTTGTCACCTCATCGCTAGGGAATACAGAAGTCGTCGCGCCTAGTTCCGCACCCATATTGGCGATTGTCCCTCGCTGAGGAATGCTCAGTGTCGACAATCCATCTCCAGCGTATTCCAATATTCTGCCAACGCCACCTTTAACCGTAAGCCTTCTCAATATTTCTAGCACGATATCCTTTGCGCTTACCATTGGAGATAGCTTGCCTTTTAACTCCACCTTGAGAACTCTAGGTTTGGGAATGGAGAAAGGCAATCCGGCCATTGCAAGTGCTACATCTAACCCCCCAGCTCCTATAGCAAGCATTCCAAGCGCTCCTGCAGTGGGAGTATGGCTGTCTGAGCCCAATAACGATTTGCCAGGAACTCCAAAACGCTCCAGATGTACCTGGTGACAGATTCCATTGCCAGGCCTAGAAAAAACCATCCCATATCTCGATGCTATATCCTGCAGGAAATTATGATCATCTGCATTTTCGAAACCTACTTGTAGCGTATTATGATCCACATAGCTAACCGAGAGTTCCGTTCGCACCTTATCTATACCCAGTGCCTCGAACTGCAGATAAGTCATTGTACCAGTAGTATCCTGAGTAAGAGTTTGATCTATCTTGATAAGCACTTCGCTATCTTCGAACTCAGATTTCTGCACTCCTTCGATGCGATGACTGTCGATAAGCTTTTGGACGATATTCTTTCCCACAGAAAAATCCTCCCTTCGATTTCTGAAAGATTTTGCTTTACAAATTTCAGAACCTCGCTTATTATACCATTATACATCATGTATACGGTATACGGAATACCGAATACAATAAATTTTTAGTGAGGATATAAGTTATTATGAGCCTTCTACAAGAAGTCCCTGACCTTCACATCCAACCGATGCGCGAAGTCATCTATGAACGCCTTAGAAAAGCAATTGTTTTGGGGGAATTGCAGCCTGATAGCTACTTCACCGATGCGGATATTGCACACGAGTTCGGTGTCAGCAGAACTCCAGCTAGAGAAGCGCTCCAGAAACTCGAAAGCAACGGCTATATCGAACGTGTACCCAAGAAAGGAAATCGTATCCTTGGTATTTCGCCTTACGAGCTTGCACACTCCTATGCAATTCGCAAGGCGCTAGAGACTCTTGCCGTAAGATATTCAGCCATCCGTATCACAGAAGCCGAGCTAGTCGAAATGAAAGAGGTCCTAGACAAGATATATGAAATAAGGCAGAGCATGACGGGCGATGAGCTTCTCGAAAACCTCTTGCCTAGTATCAAATGCTTCAATGAAATAGCCTTCGAAGCTTGCAAGTCATCTAGACTTACCGAAGCTGTATGGTCTGAGAGAGAGATTTTCGACCGCTATCGCGTCTTGCGCATGGTCTTCTCCAACCGCATAGACAAAAGTATCCACCGCAGAAATGAACTCTATAAGGCTTTCCTCGCGCATGATCCTGATCTTGCTTGCCAGATATGGACAGATCATCTTAACGAATCCTTCCAAATTTGGCGCGAAAAATCAGGTAATTCGGAAGTACTGAAGGATTTCCAATTTTTTTGAAGATTTAGCCGACTCGGGCTTGCCCCAGCGGTAAATCATATATTTCAAATTTCTAAGGAGGAGACCTAAATGAAAAAACTGTCTTTGTTCGTGCTGACTGTCGTTCTTCTGGGACTTGTTGCGACAGTTGGTGCTGCACCAGCTTGGAAACCAACGAAGACTATCGAGCTTATTGCTCCAGCCAACCCAGGCGGTGGATGGGATATGCTCTGTCGCGTAATACAGAAAGCGCTTACCGAGGAAAAACTCGTCGATAAGCCAGTAATTATCACAAACAAGCCGGGCGGCGGCGGTTCTGTCGGCTGGACTTATTTAAAGGGTAAGAAAGGTCAGGGCGAATACCTCGCCGCGACCTCGAGCTTGCTCATTCTAAACAATCTCCTGGGCACAAGCGATCTCACATATAAGGACTTTACGCCGATTGCCTGCATGCAAGCAGAGTGGGAAGCTATAGTAGTTCGCGACGACTCGCCTTGGAAAACAGTAAAAGATCTCATGGAAGCAATTAAGGCAAATCCAAGCGCTGTACCCATAGCTGTCGGCCCTTCACTTGGAAACGACGATCATCTTGTCTTCCTACAGCTCGCAAGAGTCTATGGTATAGACCCCGCAAAAGTAAAATTCATAGTATACCCGGGTGCAGGCGGCGAGGAAGTTCCAGCCCTCCTTGGAGGCCATGTAAAGGCAATGGTCATTGGCCTTGCAGAAGTGCTAGAACAGCATAAAGCCAAAAAACTTCGAGTAATCGGAGTGAGCTCGCCCGAGAGACTGGAACTTCTACCCGATGTAGCGACAATAAAGGAACAAGGTATCGACATTGTATTTCCTCACTGGAGAGGTATCATTGGCGCTCCTGGTCTAACTCCTGAACAGGTAGCCTATTGGGACGAGGTGTTCACGAAGATGGTACAAACAAAAACTTGGAAGGAACAACTCGAGAATCTGCTTTGGGATGACTATTATCAGAACTCATCTACGCATGCCAAATTCCTCGAGGATCAAACAAAGGTATTCGATGAACTTTTATCTGCCGTAGGTTTGAAGAAATAATCGAGCAAGTATGAAGAGCCGGTGCGACGCCAAGATTTGCGTCCACCGGCCTTTTTTGTTTGACAGAAATTCGAGGCGGAGGACTTAAGTGACGACAAATATTCTTACTGGAATCATCAGCATTGTTTTGGGTCTGGTGTATTCCATTACGGCCTTGCGCCTGCCTCATATGACGATGGGAGACAGGCTGGGCCCTAAAATTTTCCCGTATTTCGTCGGTATAGTTACAATAATCACTGGCATTGCCATGATTCTGCAGGATAGAAATCCAGAAAAGCGCTCGAAGAAAGTAGATTTCGGTTTTAAAGAGCATAAAAATGTATGGATAAAAATAGGCCTTTTGACAATTGCGGGCATTATCTTTGGGCTCGTTATCGATGGATTGGGCTATATGATAGCTACTGCCCTGTTCATGTTCTTCGTTTCGATGCTTATAAATAGAGGAAAACTTGTCCAAAATATAGTGATCGCTGTTCTTTTTTCTGTGGTGACCTACTTTGTATTCGGGGTTGCCCTTAAACTGAGCCTTCCTCGTGGCATTATCGAAACGATGCTTCCATTCTAGGAGATAAGCCCATGAATTCAATACTTACAAATTTATCTATCGGCCTTCAGACAGCTTTCACTTTTACAAATATTCTCTGGGTTTTCATCGGGGGCACATTGGGCACCATAATAGGTATGCTACCTGGCTTGGGGCCTGCAACGGGCGTCGCGATTCTAATTCCCATTACATTTGGCATGAACCCGGCCACTGCCCTAATAACCATGGCGGCTGTATATTATGGAGCCATGTTCGGAGGTTCTAGGGCCTCGATCATGCTAAACATACCTGGAGATGCTTCTGCTATTGTCTCATGCTTCGATGGCTACCCAATGACCAAGAAAGGCAAAGCCGGTACCGCACTTGCCATCTCCGCAATCGCTTCTTTCATTGGCGGAATGATCGGCATGATCTTTATGATCTTCTTGAGCCAGCCGGTTGCTTCCGCAGCACTAAGGTTTGGACCAGCGGAAATGTTCTCGCTCATGGCTTTTGCCCTCGTGGCAACCATTACATTATCTGAAGGAAATCTTTTGAAGGGACTTTTTTCAATCGTGGTAGGGCTTATGCTCTCGACGATAGGAATAGACCCACTCGCTGGAGTCGTGCGCTTTACCTATGGAATTTCGAGTCTTAACGAAGGTATCGATTTTCTTGTTGTAATCATCGGAGTCTACGCTGTTACCGAAGTCTATAAAAATTTGAAATCAATCGATACGGTATACAACTTCGACTCAAAGAGCATAGGAAAAGTGAGAGTGAGCAAAGAAGAATTCAAACAATGCTTGGCGCCTATGCTCCGAAGTACGCCTCTTGGATTTGTAATCGGGGTTCTGCCCGGAATGGGCGGTACAATCGCCACATTCATGTCCTATGCCATGGAAAAGAATCTTAGCA
>ENA-UPSM01006544-UPSM01006544.1-activated-sludge-metagenome-genome-assembly--contig:-NODE-6544-length-10776-cov-5.445761_pt1 | contig 10776 bp, 9 predicted proteins | sample MGYA00238181_ERZ773283 | MGnify/ENA primary metagenome ERZ773283 (study PRJEB29023, sample SAMN05720199) | activated sludge metagenome | isolation source: Anaerobic digester | place: Japan... | reverse complement strand
CCCAAGAGTCGTCGCAGTTCACCGACCGACACCGACACCCCGCCGATCTCACACAACTCTGCGCCCTCGGTGTGCCCACGCGTGAGCGCGGCGAGATCCACCCGGATCAACGTCATGCGGGTCAGCGGCGCTCGTTTCGCGTCGGCGACCTTGTTGCCCATCTCGATGAGCGCGTCGAACGCGTAGTTCGCACGCGAGCTCCGTTGTGCCGGTGCTCGGTTGGCGCGGAACTTCCGGTCGACCTCGCGCTGGATCCGCTGCTCCAACTCCTTCATCTCCGCAACCGGGCCACGCACCTCGAGGTGCCCCGCCCCGTTCGAGTACCAGAACCGCGCCGACCGCTCGTTTCGAACCCGAGCCTCACGCTCCGCCTTCTCGGCCTCGGACCGCACCTCGGCCTTGCGGCGTTCCGCCTCCTGCCGAGTGCGTCGCAGACTGTCGCGCTGCGCCCGGTCCAACAGGTCTCGCTCGGCGTCAGGGTTCACCGCTGCCGCGTCGGCCACCGCACTGGCCTGCTCCGGCGACAGCCGACCTTCCCGCACCGCCTCCGATGTCGCGTCCAGATCTGCCAGTCGTTCCGACGTCTCCAGATCGGCCCGAGCACGACCGGCCGTCGTGCCCTGCTGGTTCGCCAACCAGTCCGCCGCCGACGCGAACCGCTCCCGTTCCCACGCCCCCGCCTCCGCAGCCCGACCCGTCATCAAGAGTCGACCCGACGCTGCGACCCGCTCCATCTCGACGAACGCGGCCAACACCTCGGGCGCCCACGGCAACGGCACGTTCCGCGGGTCGAGACCCCCGACCAACGCACGCACCGGCTCGACCGCCGACAAGATGTCGGCCGCCATGCCACACGTTGCTGCAACCGAACTGGTGTTCGAAGCCATGTGACCATTCAAGCATCGACCACCGACAGTCAGGCTCCGAATCGGTCCCGTTGGGAACAATCACCCAACGCCGAACTCGCTGACGACGACGCCGCCGGACCCGCTACGGTGGAGTCCCGATCATCCGAGGCTCCATCCGGACCACACAAGAAGGACGATCACCGAGGGGCTGACTGGTTTCGACGTTCGGACCGGAAGCTTGTTCATGCGACCCGAGTTGCTCAGACTCGCTAAACGGGGCAACCAAAAGAAGCGCCAACAGCGACTTCGCTCTCGCCGCCTGATCTAACCATTAGGTAGTAGAGAGACATCGTGACTCGTAAGAGCGCACGGGGCCAGACCACTACAGCCCGGCAACAGAAGTAGTGGTGGACGGCAGGGAGAGACCGCTGGCGGTGTGAAAGAACACTGACTTCGAGGAAAGACTCGGCGGTGGGTTCCGGCCCAATCGACCCGGCGACGTGGCAGCCGTAGAGCCACAACCGCGGGAATGGTCGTAGCAGGTCAAGTGACCGCCGAGCGGACGGGAGTTCGATTCTCCCCAGCTCCACCAGGGCGTGCCGAGAGGTTCGTGAGGACGTGATCCTGGTCGCTCCCGCCAGCCGTCAAGCCGGCCTCGTTGCAGCTCGGCGTCTGGTGAGGTGGCGGCGTTCGGCCTCGTTGGTAGTACGGGCGATGGCTGCGGTGAACGCTTCGGTGGCGTCGTCGGGTCGTCCTGCTCGGGCGAGGAGCTCGCCTCGGACGGCGTGGACGAGGTGGTAGTTCTCGAGCCCGTCGACGAGCTCGAGTGCAGCGAGCCCGGCGTGGGGGCCATCGGCCATCGCGATCGCGACTGCGTGGTTCAGGCGGACGACGGGAGAGTCGGTCATCGCCGAGAGCTGACCGTAGGCGGCAACGATCGCCGGCCAATCGGTGTCGGCCGCCGTGCGCGCGATCGCGTGGTGGCGGGCGATGACGGCCTGGAGTTGATAGGGGCCGGGTCGCATCTGGCGGATGGCCCGGAGCAGGACGCCGTTGGCCTCGTCGATCTCAGGGCCGTCCCATCGAGTCCGGTCCTGGTCCTCGAGAAGGATCAGGTCTCCGGCGTGGTCGGTGCGCGTGCCTGAGCGAGCTCGGTGGAAGTGCTCGAGCGCGAGGAGGCCGAGGACCTCGGGCTCGTCATCGAGGAGGTCGGCGAGGGCTTGGGTGAGCCGGATCGCTTCGTCGACGAGGTCGATGCGAACGACCGTGTCGGTAGAGCGAGGGAGGTACCCCTCGTTGAAGATGAGGTAGAGGACTCCGAGGACGACATCGACGCGTTCGGCGAGATCGACCGGGATGGTGAGCGGGATCCCGGCGTCGCGAATCTTGCGTTTTGCTCGAACGATTCGTTGCGCGAGGGTCGGCTCCTGCACGAGAAGGCCGGCTGCGATCTCCGTGGTGGTGAGTCCGCCGACGAGGCGCAAGGTCAGGGCGACCTGCGCGTCCCGATCGAGGGCGGGATGGCAGCACAGCAGCATGAGGCGGAGCTGGTCCTCGGCGATGGTCTGGCCGTCGCGTTCGTCGATCATGTCGAGTCCTCCGCTCGAGTCCGAGGTCGTGGACTCGTCGGCGTTGATGAGGTCGGGCGCGGCGGCGAGGGTACGACGTCGGGCGGAGGCGTCCCGGCGGAGGCGGTCGATCGCTCGGTTGCGGGCGACGGTGAAGAGCCAGGCGGGAGGGTTCGTCGGGATACCGTCGACGGGCCATGTGCGAGCGGCCGTGGTGAGAGCGTCCTGCACGGCTTCGTCGGCCAGGTCGAGGTCGCGGAAACGGCGCGCGAGGAGAGCGAGCACTCGCCCGCTTTCCTCGCGTGCCAGCCGGGTGAGGGCTGCCTCGACGTCGCTGGTCGTCGGCACTGCCCCTCAGGCGGCGTCGGGGCGAAAGGCGATCGGTCGCACCTCGAACGAGCCGACGGGGATCGGCACCTCCTTGGCGAGTGCGATCGCCTCGTCGAGGTCCTCGGCCGAGATGAGGTAGTAGCCGCCGAGCTGTTCCTTGGTCTCCACGTACGGGCCGTCGGTGATCGACGGCACGGCACCGAAGGCCTTCGTGACCGTCGTGGCGGTCGCGGTCGGTTGAAGGCTGGCGCCGGCCACCCAGTGGCCTCCGTCGATCAGCTTCTGGTTGTACGCCATCCACTCGCCCATGAACTCGCCGAACTCGGCGGTGTCGGGGGCGGGCATCTCGAAGCTCTCGTCGCTGTAGAGCAGGATCATGTATTCCATGGTTCTCGTTGTACCTTTCGTTGTCGTTGAATGTCGGGTTGGGATGGGAACTGGTCTCGAGCCGCGCCGATGAACCGGTCATCGGCGAAGGAACGGCCCGGACAGCGAACTGGCGCTCGGTCTGGGTGTCAGACGTCGATGGGGCAGTCTGCGACGGCCTGGCATTGGGCGGCCACAGCAACCCGCTCGAGCGTGGTGGTCATCGCCGATCGCAGGTTCGCCGCGCTGTCGGTCACGCCGGCCCGACGCTGGAACCAGCGGATCAGCGGGGACGAGGCCTTCTGCTGGACCATCGACTCGGTCACCACGGTCACGCCGTCCTGGCTGGCGAGTTCGTAGGTCCACAGCGCCCCGCTGGAACCGGGCACTTTGAACGCGAATCTCCGGCCCGGCTCGGCGGCAGTGACGGTCGGCTTCGTCGACCAGGTCGTGCTACCCAGCTTGTTCGTGCCCTTGAACCGGGCGCCGACCGTCGGGCCGGTCGCTCCGTCGAGCCACTCGCCACGGATGTTCTCCGGGCTAACTCTGGCATCCGCGTCACGTCGCTGATCAGGCCGTACACCACATCCGCAGGGGCAGCAATCGCGGCCGACACGGTCACACTCAGCGGCGACTTGGACGAGTTGTTCGGGTTCGAGTTGCTGCTCATCTGGCTCTCCGTGTGCTCTTGCAGCGATGCCCTGTGCGTCGCTGGCACATGGATGACGCAGCACCCCGGACGAATCGACAGCCCCGTCGAAGAAATCTCGAGAAATCTCTTTCCACCCTGAGGTCGGCAGCCTCGTGATGTCCGTCAGGGCAGGTCCCACTCCGCCAGGTCGACGACGCGGCCCTGCTCGATCGCCCGATGCGCCGCTGCGCCCATGGCGACGGACCACAACCCGTCGTCGACCGTCACGAGCGCATCGCCGCCGGACCGGATCTGCTCGATGAACCGGAGATGTTCCCGGAAGCTGGAGCCGTGGTGGAACCCGGTGTAGCGAACCTCGTCGGCGAGCGGGGCAGCGATCGCGACGGCGCCGCTCGGCGACGACCCGACCGCGGGGCGTTCTCCGTGCCACACCGTGTCGCCCGGCACCGTCGTCTCGAGCTTGCCGAGATCGCCGACGACGGTGAGTTCCTGCTCGTACCGCCCGCCTTCGGCGAACATGCACAGATCGAGCGACCCGCGAACCCCGTTGCGGAACTCCACGATCACGAACGCGTTGTCCAAGATGTCGGGCCGCGCCGTCGAACCGTCCGGTAGCTCGACGAGTTCGTCGAGGTGGTTGACGTCCTGTCCTCCCGACGCCATCACCCGGGTGGGGCGGTCGCCGGCGAGCTGATGCATCAGGTCGAAGAAGTGACAGCACTTCTCGACGAGCGTCCCGCCGGTGTTGGCAGTGAACCGGTTCCAGTTCCCGACCTTGGTGAGGAACGGGAAGCGATGTTCGCGGATCGCAACCATCCTGGTGGTGCCCAAGAGGTTCGCCCTGACCAGATCGAGCAGCATCGCAGGGGTCGGCATGTATCGGTACTCCAACGCCACCCAACACATGAGCGGCGACCCGCCCGAGGATCGCCCGGCCGCGAGCGACCGGACACGCAGGGCATCCGGAACGGTCGTGCACACCGGCTTCTCGACCATGACGTGCACGTCGGAGGCGAGGGCGTCGGCGAGCACATCGGCGTGGGTGTGGTTCGGTGAGGCGATGACGACGGCGTCGAGGTCGTCGCGGGCCAGGAGCTGGGCGTGATCGCTGTAGACGCCCAGACGTTCAGAGCGACGGCCTGACGGCCCGACGTCGATGCACGCCTGCGCCATCTCGAGCGACGGTGCGTTCGGGTCGCTGATGGCGACGACGACCGCGTCGTCGATGTGGCCGAGGTTCAGGATGTGTTCGCACCCCATCATCCCGGTGCCGATGATTCCGTACCGAATCGGCTCGGCTCTGGTCGTTCCTGCCATCTCCGGTACCGTACCGGCTGTGCTCGACCTGCCCCCGATCCCACCGACGAGGATGCTCGGATCGAGCGGCATCGAGGTCGGCTCCATCGCCTACGGCTGCTGGCGGTTGGCGGGCACCGGTGTCGCCGACGCCTCCGCCAAGATCGGCGCGGCGCTCGACGCCGGCCTCACCCTGATCGACACGGCCGACATCTACGGCTTCGGCGGTGGAGGCGGCGAACGCGACGACGGGTTCGGCGAGGCCGAGGCGTTGCTCGGCCGCGTGCTCCGCGACACCCCCGAATGGCGGGACCGCATGGTGCTCGCCTCCAAGGGCGGCATCCGCCCCGGCGTGCCCTACGACCAGTCCCGCGACTACCTCGCCGAGGCGTGCGACGCCTCGCTCCGTCGGCTCGGCGTCGATCACCTCGACCTCTACCAGATCCACCGTCCCGACCATCTCACGTCGCCGGCGGAGGTCGCCGGGGCACTGGACGCGCTGGTCGACGCCGGCAAGGTCCGCGCCATCGGCGTCTCGAACTTCACGGTGGCCCAACACCGTGCCCTGGCGGCGCACCTTCGGGCGCCCATCGTCACGACACAACCGGAGTGGCACCCGCTCCACCAGGCGCCGCTGGTCGACGGAACGCTCGACCTGTGCGGTGAAGTCGGCTGCACGCCGCTGGTGTGGAGCCCGCTCGCCGGCGGACGTCTCGTCGGCGACCCGGCGTCCCTCGGGCCCGATGCCGCCCGGGTGGCAGCCGTCGCCGATCGAATCGCAGCGGACCGCGGCGTCGACCGCTCGGCGGTCCTGCTCGCATGGATCGCCCACCACCCGTCGGGCGCGATCCCGATCGTCGGGTCGCAGCGACCCGATCGGGTCACCGCGTCGGCGCAGGCGCTCGACGTCCGCATGGGGCGCCAGGAGTGGTACGAGATCCTCGTCGCCGGGCGGGGCGAGCGGCTGCCGTGACCGAACCGTCGACGACATCGGGCACCGAGATCGCCTGGTTCTCCGCCTTGTGCGACGACGACTACCGCTGGCTCGGTGTCCCCGATCCGACGCTGCGGTCGTCGTTCGCTCATTGCGCCGACATCGTGACCACCGCCGAACGCGTCGGGTTCGACAACGTCCTGCTTCCTTCGGGCTACGACCTCGGCATCGACTCCGTCGCCTTCGCCGGCGGGGTCGCCCCGATGACCGACCGCATCCGCCTGCTGGTCGCCGTCCGGTGCGGTGAGCTCTGGCCCCCGCAGCTCGCCCGCCAGCTCGCGACCCTCGACCAGATGTTGCAGGGGCGCCTCACGATCAACATCATCTCGTCCGACCTGCCCGGCGCGCCCATCGACGGGGGCCCGCGCTACGCCCGCAGCCGCGAGGTCATGACAATCCTGCGGACGCTGCTTCGTGGCGAACCGCTCGACCACCACGGCGAGTTCTACGACCTGGTGCTCGACCCGCCACGGGTGGCGAGCGATGCAGCGCAGGCCCGGGGAGGGACGGCGCCGCCCTTCTACTTCGGCGGAATGTCGGATCCCGCCCGCGACACTGCGGCGGAGCATGCCGACGTCTTCCTCATGTGGCCCGACACCATGGACGGCGTGCAGTCCACGATCAGCGACATGCGGGCCCGCGCCGACGCCCACGGCCGCTCGCTGCGGTTCGGCTACCGCGTGCACGTCGTCGTCCGCGAGACCGAGGACGCCGCCCGGGCCGCCGCCTTCGACCTCGTCTCCCGCCTCGAACCCGAGGTCGGAGCGGCCGTGCGGCAGCGGTCGCTCGACGCGTCATCGGTCGGGGTCGCCCGCCAGACCGACCTCCGTGACCGAGCCGACGCCGACGGCTACGTCGAGGCCAACCTGTGGACGGGCATCGGCCGAGCCCGGAGCGGCTGCGGCGCCGCCATCGTCGGCGACCCCGACCAGGTGGTCGCGAAGCTCCGCGAGTACGAAGCGCTCGGCATCGACTCCTTCATCCTGTCGGGTTACCCCCACCGCGAGGAGTGCGAACTGGTGGGTCGCCACGTCCTGCCGGCGATTCGGGGTCGAACCACGTGATCGGTCGGCCCGTCGTTGTGGTCGTGGGCGCCGGTATCGCGGGCCTGACGGCGGCGCGTTCGCTGGTCGAGTCGGGCGCCGGCGTCATCGTGGTCGACAAGAGCCGAGGGGTCGGCGGACGGATGGCGACCCGTCGGATCGGCGACGCGGTCCTCGACCACGGCGCCCAGTTCGTCACCGCCCGCACCGACTGGTTTCGTGCCGAGATCCAGGCCTGGGAGCACGCCGGCGTCGCCACCCCATGGTTCGAAGGGACCCTCGGCGCCGACGGCATCACCGCGTCCGACGGCCCGGCCCGCCATCGCGGCGTGCCGGCGATGACGGGCATCGCCAAGCACCTCGCGACCGGGCTCGATGTCCGCCTGTCGACCCACGTCGATCGGATCCACCACGCCGACGGGCGGTGGGTGATCGAGATCTCCGACAGGTTCCCGATCGAGGCGGACGCCATCGTCCTGACCGCGCCGGCGCCACAGACGCTGGCGATGCTCGACCCCGCGTCGATCGATTCGTCGGACCGCACTCGCCTCGAGCAGATCGGATACGACCCGTGCATCGCGGTGCTCGCCGTTCTCGACGGTCCGTCGGGCATCGGCCATCCCGCAGCACGACGCCCCGCCGCGGGTCCGGTCGCGTGGTACGCCGACAACGCGGGCAAGGGCATCTCGGCGGTCCCGGCACTGACGGTCCACGCCACCGCGGCCGCCAGCCGGGCGCTGTGGGAGCTCGACGACGCCACAGTGGTCACCGACCTGCTCGCCGGAATCGACCTCGCCGGAGTGCACGTGGTCGACTCCCACGTCCACCGCTGGCGGTTCGCCCGATCAGCGGAACTGCTTCCCGAGGCATTCCTCCTGCTGGGCGGCGTGCCTCCCGCGGTCGCCGCCGGCGACGGGTTCGGCACGAGCGGCCGCGTCGAAGGGGCGGCGACGTCGGGCCACCTGGCGGCGACGGCGATCACCGGCCTCCTCCGGGGATGACGGTGCCCTCCCGATGAACCACGGCGTCGAGCCAATCACCACTGACTGCCCTCGGCCCGTTCGACGGCCCGTGATGCTGCAGGGCTGGTACGACCTCGCGTCGGTGCACTGGCCGTACGACCCCGCAGAGATCCAGCGCCTGCTCCCCGCCGGCCTCCGCGTCGACACCTGCGGAGGAACGGCATGGGTCGGGCTCATCCCGTTCCACATGCGTCGCATCCGCATCCCCGGATGCCCACCGTTCGGTCGATGGTCGACGTTTCCCGAGACCAACGTGCGCACCTACGTCGTCGCTCCCGATGGCCGCAGAGCCGTGTGGTTCTTCAGCCTCGACATCTCGAGGCTCGTGCCGGCCACCGTCGCCCGGCTCACCTACGGGCTCCCCTACTGCTGGGGGACCATGTCGATCTCACACCGTGGTCCCGACGTCATCGAATACACGGCGTCGAGGCGTCGACCGCACCGGCCGGCGACGAGTCGACTGGCGATCCGGATCGGCGATCCGGTGGACGACGAGGATCTCACCGAGGTCGAACGCTTCGTCACGGCGCGCTGGGCACTCGCCTCGCGGTTTGCCGGACTGAACGCCTGGGCGCAGGTCGACCATCCTCCCTGGCCGCTCCGACGGGCGACGCTCGTTCACTGTGACGACTCGCTGGTGCGAGGCGCCGGGCTGACCCGCCCGACGGGCGAGCCGACCGTCCTGTGGTCGCCGGGCGTCGAGGTGCGGATCGGACGACCACACCGGCTCCGGCTGCGCTGACCTCGGGCTAGCCTCAGTCCTGGGTCGCCCGGCCCATGACTCAGGTCGAATTTCACATCTTCTGGGCTTCACTCGTCCGCCTCGAGCGCCGATAGCAACGAAGATGAGCAACACCACCTCGCGCCACCTGCGTCGGCGCGCCCATTCCGCGGCCCTCGTGCTGCTGGTCGTCGCCACGAGCGGCTGCCAGCTCCCGAGCTGGCTGGTCGGGGCCGTCGCCGAGGCCGAACCCGAGGTCCCCGTGACCACGCCGGCGCCGCCACGCCAACCGGTGCCGACCTCGGCCATCACTCCCCCGACGACCACGCCACCCACACCTTCGACGACGACGCCGACCACGGCGCCTCCGACGACGGGGCCTCCGACCACGACGCCAACCCCCGCCAGCGCACTCACGCTGTGCTCGACGGGCACGGCGTCGGGCCCGTCCGACCCTCCGTCCGGCGCGATCACGATCCCCCCAGGCAGCGACCCCTCGGCGATCACCGGCGCCCACGGGGCCGGCACGACGTACTGGTTCGCCCGCGGGACTCACACGCCGTCGGCGGCGATCGACGCCCAGGCCGGCGACCGGTTCCTCGGCGCCCCCGGCGCGGTGCTCGACGGCGGATTCGCCGGCATCGCCGCGTTCACCGGTGGCGGCGCGGGCGTGACGATCCGCGGCCTGACCATCCAGCGATTCGGGACGACCGACGGCCGCGGCTGGGTCAACGGCGCAGCGATCAACCGCTCCGTCGCCGCCCGGTGGACCGTCGAGGACAACACGATCCGCCTCAACGACGGCAACGCGCTGTTCCTGGGCGACGGATCCACCACTCGCCGCAACTGCTTCTCGGAGAACGGACAAACCGGTCTTGCCGCTCCAGCGCAGCAGCGCAGCGGCGGCTACATCTCGCTCACCGGCATCGTCGTCACCGGCAACGAGATACGTGGCAACAACCGCAACGACATCGAATCAGCACCGGGAGCGTGCACCGGCTGCACCGGAGGCATGAAGCTCTGGCAGACGACGGGGGCGATCGTCTCCGGCAACACCGTCGTCGACAACCACGGCGTCGGCATCTGGCTCGACAACAACAACGTCGATGCGCTCGTCGACGACAACATCGTCGCCGGCAACGACCGCGAAGGGATCATGGTCGAGACGAGCTACAACTCGCGGGTCACGAACAACGTCGTGACCGGCAACGCCGTCGTCGACGGCCGCCGACGGTCGGGGTCCTTCCCGATCGCCGGAGTGTTCATCTCGAATTCCGGAGGCTCGCCACGACTCGCCGGCACCGTCGGCATCGAGGTGAGCGGGAACCGGATCGAGGACAACTGGAACGGGGTCGTCGTGTTCTGGGACGCCGATCGCTACTGCGGCAGCGCGTCGGACACCTCGGTCGGCCACTGCACCCTCGGCGGGGCGACGCTCGCGTCGTGCGCGACGCAGGTGGAACAACCACCGTCACCCGACGCCTTCGTCGAGAACTGCCACTGGGGCTCGGTCGGGGTCAGCGTCCACGACAACGAGTTCGTCACGTCCGCAGCGCTCGTCGCCGGATGCAACGGTCGGTGCGGGCGCAACGGGCTGATCGCCTCGGCAGCACCGGCGTCGACAAGGGTCCGACTCGCCGACGGGACAGTCCGCACCGTCCGCAACCCGCTGGGCCCGGACTGGGCACGGGAACGCGTCGTCGACCCCGGCACGAACCGGTTCTGGTCGAACCGCTACTCCGGTTCGTGGCGGTTCGACCTGCGCTCACCCGGCCAGACCCTCACCGGCGAGGCGTGGCGCGGGACCGGCCAGGACGCCGCCTGACCCCTCTCGGTCCGAGCCGTATGCTCCCCCCGTGGCAACCTTCGTACTGATCGCGGGCGCGGGTCGACCCCGTGGTACTGGCACCTCGTCGAGCCACTCCTGCGCGAGTAC
>ENA-UPSM01006540-UPSM01006540.1-activated-sludge-metagenome-genome-assembly--contig:-NODE-6540-length-10783-cov-6.802666_pt1 | contig 10783 bp, 8 predicted proteins | sample MGYA00238181_ERZ773283 | MGnify/ENA primary metagenome ERZ773283 (study PRJEB29023, sample SAMN05720199) | activated sludge metagenome | isolation source: Anaerobic digester | place: Japan... | reverse complement strand
TGTTGAAGAATCCGACATTGTCGGAGTCAGATCGTCATTTTAGGACAGGTACGATGAATGCCGATGGCGCGAAGAAGCTGACGCTTAAGACTGTCGATCGCCCTTCCGCAACCCCCGTGGCACCGCCGCCGCCCATGGTCCGGTTGACCGCGCGCGTCGAGGAATGGCGGGCCGACCGCGGGTTCGGTTTCCTGCGCTTCGACGAACACCGGGTCTTCATCCACCGGCGCGACTTCGCGAGGTTCCACCGCGTGCCGGCGGTCGGTGATGCGGTCGAGTTCGTGCTGGGCGAGGATCGGCAGGGGCGGATCTGTGCGCGGCAGGCCGAGCTCGCCCACGACGGTGGGCGTATACGACGTGAGAATCTGGTGGTGCTCGGCGTGCTGCTGATTGCTCCGGTTGCGGCTCTGCTCCGCTTCTTCGGGCTCGAGTACTGGTACGCGACGCTCGGGATTGCGCTCCTGCCCTCGTTGCTCGCCTACCTGCTCTACGCCGACGACAAGGGGCGGTCGCGGGCGAAGACGTGGCGGGTCTCGGAGAAGAACCTGCATTGGGTCTCGATGCTGGGTGGCTGGCCGGGCGCGTATCTCGCGCAGCGTCGCTACCGGCACAAGACGGCCAAGGTCGGGTTCCAGTTCACCTTCTGGGCGACCGTGGTCCTGCACGAGTATGTCGCCATCGATTACATCCTCGGCTGGCGCCTGGCGCACGCGCTTCTGGCCTTGATCGAGAAGTGAGGGGGTGTTGGTGACGCGGTGGGAGCTTTCGGAGGAGTGAACCACTGATGGGCTTCGCCAACGGCGAAGCCTTGGAAGTGTCCTCCGGCTGATCGCCTCCGGGACGTGTTGGTCGGTGCCCGCCTGCGGTGAGCCTGTCGAACCGCTGATCGCGGGCGGATGATCCCGAGGTAGGAGCCTGCTTGCAGGCGATTCCGGGGTTCGCGCGCTTCGCGGCTCCGCGTGAGAAGATGCGTTGGAGTGGTGGCACGCGGAGGCGCAGAGAACGCGGAGCGTCGTCCCCGCCGAGCCGCGGCTCATCCGGCCTGCTCCGGCAAGGCTTCGCAGCCCCGGAGTATTTGTCTCCCGACGAAGCTTCAGCGAAGGCGGGATGTTTCGCACTACCGCGGGACTCGCCTGCAAGCGACTCCTGCAGGGAGAACCGCTCTACGGCGCGCGCCTACTCGTGCGGCCGGCGGCGATGCTGGCGCTGACGGAGTCCATGTCATGGGCTGTGGCGTTCTTGCTGTGGGCAGCTAGCGAACCGGCCCAGCGGCGATCACGGACGGAACCGGCCGGCAATGCGCCGCCCCGGGCCGCCTTCAATTCGCGGACGCCTTGGAGGAAATTGTTGAAGTAGGCCTTCTTCATGGCGGGCGAAGGTGGGGATTCTCTTGATCACGCCGCTTGCCGCGGGGTGATGGCGGCGAGTTCGGTGGCGAGGGTGCGGCGGGCGGCGCGGATGTCGCATTCGGTCTGGAGCCGCAGCCACCAGCCTTCGGAGAGCCCGAAGTAGCGGTCGAGGCGCAGGCCGGTGTCGGCGGTGATGGCGCGCTTGCCGGCGAGGATGGCGGTGATGCGCGTGAGCGGCACGCCGATGTCCTTGGCGAGACGGTAGGGCGTGAGCTCCATCGGGCCGAGGAATTCCTCGCGGAGCATTTCACCGGGAGTGAGAAGGGGGAGCGCGGGAGATTTCATGGTCAGTGGTAGTCGACGATCTCGACGTCTTCGACGCCCTGTTCTGTCCAGCGGAAACAGATGCGCCATTGGTCGTTGATACGGATGGAGTGCTGGCCTTTGCGGTTGCTTTTGAAAAGTTCGAGTCGGTTGCCGGGCGGAACGCGGAGGTCGGTGAGCAGGCGGGCGAGGTCGAGTTGCACGAGTTTTCGGCGGGTCGTGGTTTGAATGTCCGGAGGCAGATCGGGTGTGCGCTCGTCGCGGAAGATCGCTTCGGCTGCTGCGCTGTTGAAGCTCCGGATCACGGGGGAGGCAGTTCGCGCGGAATAATGGTAACGTCAAGCGTTACCAGGGGGTGCACCAGCGGATGGGAGAGATGCAATCAGACGCGGGCGGAGTCGGGCGGTCCGTCCTGAAGGAGCGGACCACGTTCGGACGAAACTCGAGTTTCGCTACGACGGAAGATAGCGGAAACAGAACGGCCCGGCGGTGAGGCCGGGCCGGGAGGAAGAGCAGTTTGGGCTTGGATCAATCCGCAATCCGAAATCCGCGGTCCGCAATCGGATCAGCCGACGACGAGGTTGAGGATGCGGCCGGGGACGAAGATCACTTTGCGGAGCGTCTTCCCCGTCGTGAATTCCTGGACCTTCGGGAGGGCGAGGGCGGCGTCCTTCGCCTCGGCTTCTGTCGCGGTCTTCGCGAGGAGGAGCTCGCCGCGGAGTTTGCCGTTCACCTGCACCACGACCTTCATGGTGTCGGTGACGAGCTTCGACTCGTCGAACGACGGCCACGGAGCGGTGCCGAGCGGCGTGGTCTCGCCGAGGCGGGCCCAGAGTTCGTGGGCGAGGTGCGGCGCGAAGGGCTGGAGGATCTGCACGAACGCCTTGAGGGTGCCGCGCGAGACTTTCTCCGCTTTCTGGATCTGGTTGCGGAGAATCATCATCTGCGGGATCGCGGTGTTGTAGCGCAGTCCCTCGATGTCCTCGCCGACCTTCTTGATCGTGGCGTGGAGGAGTTTCTCCGTCTCGGCGTCCGGCTCGGGGCCGTCGACGATCTTCGGATTCAACTGGCCGTCCTCGGCGACGACTTCGCGCCAGAGGTTGCGGAGGAAACGGTGCACGCCCTCGATATTCTTCGGGCTCCACGGCTTCATGGCCTCGAGCGGCCCGAGGAACATGAGGTAGAGGCGGAGGGTGTCGGTGCCGTAGGTCTTGATGATGTCGTCGGGGTTGGCGACGTTGCCGCGGCTCTTGGACATCTTCTCGCCGTCCTCGCCGAGGATGATGCCCTGGTGGAAGAGGCGCTTGAAGGGCTCGTTGGTCGGCACGGCGCCGATGTCGAAGAGGACCTTGTGCCAGAAACGCGCGTAGAGGAGGTGGAGCACGGCGTGCTCGGCGCCGCCGACGTAGAGGTCCGGCACGCCCCAATAGTTCAACGCCTCGGGCGAGGAGAGCGCGGTGGCGCAGGTCGGGTCGGTGTAGCGCAGGTAGTACCAGCAGGAGCCGGCCCACTGCGGCATCGTGTTGGATTCGCGGCGACCGCGAATCCATTGCGCGCCCTGCGGGCGCGCCGAGGAGGCGGGAACGGACTCGCCGGTGGCCGGGTTGTACCAGATCTCGATCCACTCCGGGATGCCGGCGAGCGGGCTCTCGCCGGTGCCGGTGGGCTGGTAGCTCGTCACGACCGGGAGCTGGAGCGGGAGCGCGGACTCGGGCAACGGGAGCGCGTAGCGCGTTTCGCCGTTGATGACGCAGGTGACCGGCTCGGTCGGGAGGGGGAGCTTGGCGCAGCTGGCGGCGGTGGCGCGGTAGTCGGCCTCGCTCACCCAGACGATCGGGAAGGGCTCGCCCCAGTAGCGCTGGCGGGAGAAAAGCCAGTCGCGGAGCTTGAACTGCACGGTGCCCTTGCCGCGCTTCTCGGCGCCGAAGCGGGCGTCGAGCTTCTCCTTGGCCTGCGCGGGCGTGAGGCCGTTGCACTCGCCGGAGTTGATGAGTTTCACCTCGCCGCCCTTGTCGCAGAACGGCAACTCCACGGCCGAACCGTCGGCCGGGGCGATGACCTGCGGGATGGGGAGGTCGAACTTCCGGGCGAACGCGAAGTCGCGCTCGTCGTGCGCCGGCACGGCCATGATGGCGCCGGTGCCGTAGCTCGCGAGGACGTAGTCGGCGATCCAGATCGGGATCTGCGCGCCGGTGACGGGGTTGAGGGCGTAGGAGCCGGTGAAGACGCCGGTCTTGTCCTTGGCCAGCTCGGTGCGCTCGAGGTCGCTCTTGGAGGCGGTGGCCTTCACGTAGGCGTCGACCGCGGCCTTCTGCGCCGGCGTGGTGAGTTTCGCGGCGAGCGCGTGCTCGGGCGCGATGACCATGTAGGTGGCGCCGAAGAGGGTGTCGACGCGCGTGGTGAAGATACGGAGCCGCTCGCCCGGGAGCGACGGGAGGTCGAACTCGACCTCGCTGCCCTCGCTGCGGCCGATCCAGGCCTCCTGCATGCGCTTGGTGGAGTCGGGCCAGTCGAGGTCTTTGAGATCGGCAAGGAGGCGGTCGGCGTAGGCGGTGATGCGCAGCACCCACTGGCGGAGCGGGCGGCGCTCGACCGGGTGTTTGCCGACCTCGGAGACGCCGTCGATCACCTCTTCGTTGGCGAGCACGGTGCCGAGGGCCGGGCACCACCACACGGGCTTCTCCTCGACGTAGGCCAAGCCCTTCTTGAAGAGCTGGAGCCAGATCCACTGCGTCCAGCGGAAGTACTTCGGGTCGGTGGTGTCGACCTCGCGTTCGAAATCGTAGGAGACGCCGAAGGCCTTGAGCTGGCGGCGGAAGGTGGCGACGTTCTCAAGGGTGACGTCGGCCGGGTGGCGGCCGGTCTTCACGGCGTAGTTTTCGGTGGGCAGACCGAAGGCGTCCCAGCCGATGGGGTAGAGGACGTTGAAACCCTTGGCGCGCTTGTAGCGGGCCATGATGTCGGTGATCGCGTAGTTCTCGCAGTGGCCGAGGTGGAGGCCCGCGCCCGACGGGTAGGGGAACATGTCGAGGATGTAGTACTTCGGGCGCGCGTCGCCGGTGAGGGCGCGTTGCGGCTTGAGCTCGTCCCACACGCGCTGCCAGCGCGGTTCGATCTCGGTGAAGTTGTAGTCGGCGGAGGGCGGGTTCGGCGTCTGCATCGGGAAAAGAGGGCCGAGGTTGAGCCGGCCGGCGGGGCGGTGCAAGCGCGCCCTCCGCCGCCAAGGCTCCGGAGGGTGCGGCCGCGCTGCAGTGTGGGGCGGGGCAAACCTGGTGGCCGGTTGCCGGTGTCCGGTGATTCGTGCCGGGCTTGGGGTATGGTGGACGGGAAGTGCGGATCGGCCGGTGGGAGGGAACGGGGCGGCAACGCACGGATTTTTGTTCCGATCGGAACAAGATTTTGTGCGTTTGGGGTACGAGGCCGGCAGCGGGTGGCGTGGACAACGAAGCGTCACGGCGGAGAGAGGTTGGGGCTGACGTACAACCGTGACGCGGCCGGGACATGGTCCTGCGTCCGGCGGAGCGGGCGCAGCTGGCGTAGTGCGGCGGAGGCGGGCGCCGGTGTTCGCTGTGAGCGGTGCGGGCGAAGACGGGTGGACGGTAACGCAGGCCTGGTTAAGGGGCTGGTAACGCACAGATTTTTGTTCCGATCGGAACAAGATTTTGTGCGTTTTGGGGGGCGGCGCGCCGGGGGACGCACTGCCGAGGGGCGCACGAAAGTCCGTTCCGGTCGGAATGGAAAACTGTGAGTGTGAGCGTGGGAAACGGCGCGAAGCGGGGGAGCGCGGGTGCGGGTGAGCCAATGGGGCGGGATGGCTGGGGGCGGGATGGCCGGGGCGGGAAATTGCGCGGGCGCGCGAGATTGGCCTTGCCGCGGTAGTGCTAAAGTGGCGGCATGCCACCGCCCCCCGCATACACCTAGCCCAAGTATGCGAGCCCGAACTGTCGCCCTCGAGTGCGGCTCCAGTCGGTGCGTTGTCGGAGCCTTCGTCCCCACAGCCGATGGCGAGCTGATGTTGGAGGAGTACGCCCTGCTGCCGCGTGAAGCGGCAGCGGAGGGGGCGTGGCCGGCGTTGCCGGAGCGGCTGACCTCGGGCGCGCGGATCGCGGTGACGCCGGCGCCGAATCTCACGCTGGCGAAGTTCCTCGCGGTGCCGCCGGCGGCGCGCGCGCAACGGGCGCGGGTGGTGCGCTTCGAGGCCGAGCAGGCGATCACGCGTCCGTTGGCGGAGGTGGTTTGGGACTGGGCGCCGGTCCCGGGGGCGGACAACACGGTGGAGCTGGCCGCGATGACCGCCGAGAAGGCCGCGGAGCTTTGCGCGGCCGCGGAGCAGGCGGGCGTCTCCCCGGACGCGATCGTAGCGCGGGCGAGTGCGCTCTCCCGCGCGTTGTGTCACAACTATCCGGAGTCTGTGGCGGAGGCAGTCCTGGCCGAGATCGAGGGGACGACGGTGGTGCTGGTGCGCGCGGGCGCCGGGCGCAGCGCGGTGCGGCTGGCGGCGCTGCCGGACCTACCGGCCGCCGACGGAGCAGGCAACGGCCCGGCGGAGCCGGCGCGCGGGCCGGAGTTGCTGCGGTGGCGGCGGTTGGCGGCGGAGATGTCGCGTTTGGCGGACGGCGACGGTGGTTCGCCGCACTCCACGGCGCTGTTTCTGCTGGCTGGACCGGACGCGCCGGAGCCCGAAGCGGTGGAGCGGGTGTTGGCTGACCCGACGCGCGTGCGCGTGGAGCGTTTCGATGCGTTGCGACGGGTGCGCATGGGCAAGGCGGCGGGCGGCGCGTCGGCGATCGCCCACGAACTCGGGGCGGTGGTGGGGACGGCGCTGGCGTTGCGCGCGCCGGTGGCGCCGAACCTGGTGCCCCCGGAGCGGCGGCGGGAGTTCGCCTTCCGTCGCAACCGCTGGAGATGGCTGACCGCGGTCGGCGTGGCGGCGGTGGCCGCGTGGGGCGCGGTGGCGTGGCTCAGCTGGGACGTGAGGCGGCGGCACGTGGAGGCGGTCGCGCTCACGCGGGAGCTGCAACCGTGGCGCACGGCACGGCGCGAGGTGCAGGAGCGCCAGCGGCAGACGGAGCTTGGCCAGCGGGAACTGGATACACTGACGCGGTTGGCGCGCGAACGCTCGCGCTGGGCGCGGCTGCTCGGCGCGATGGAGGCGCGGGCGGCGGCCGCCGGCGGGGTGTGGATCGAGACGATCGAACCGTTGGGGACGGCGATCGGCGCCAGTCCGGCGGAACTGTTCGGCTCTCCGGTGGGGGCGCCCTCGGGTGATCCGGCAGGGATGTTGCGGGTGGCCGTGACGGGCGTGGCGCTCGATCCTGGATCGGACGGTCGGCGGGGTTTGGAGCGGTTGCGGGCGCTGCTGCGGGACTGGGCCGGGTTGGAGCGCATGGCGGCAGTGGAGCGCGAGCGTTTCGACGCGAGCGAGCCGGGGAGGCTGCGGTTCGGGTGCGTGCTGGTGCTGAAACCGGAGGAGGCCCCATGAAGCCGGCGATTCCGCGCAGACTGCGGTTGTATCCATGGTTCTTTGGCTCACTGGCGGCGCTGGCACTGCTCGCCATGGCCGGCGCGGTGGCTGGTTGGAAACAGGGGCGGCGTGCACGATCCGGGCGCGAGGAGGTGGCCCGGCTGAGGATCGAGCGACTCTCCTCGCAGACGCAGCCGGAGATGGTGACGGCGGCGGGCTTGGCGCTGGATCGTGCGCAAGCGCAGTTGCGCCAGGCGCGGGCGGAATGGCCGGGCGTCAAGGAGTCACCGCCGGAATCCGCGGACCGGCTCGGTGCCTACGCCGCGCTGATGGCGTTCATCGAGCGGAGCCGGGCCGCGGCGCAGGTGGCCGGGGTGGCGGTGGGGAAGGACGAGTGTTTCGGCTTTGCCCGTCATGCGCACGAGGCGCCGCTGGAGAGCGAGGTCGCGGCGGTGCTGGAGCAGGTGAGCTCGGTGGAGCGGATGCTGGCGGTCTTGTTTGCGGCGGAACCGGTGGAGTTGGTCGGCGTATGGTGCGAAGCGCCGGACCCGGTCGGGTCGGGCGGGAGCGCAGGCCGGGCGGGGGAGTGGTGCGGGTTGGCGCCGGCTCGCTCGGTGCGTGTGCCCGGGCTGGTGCAGACACGCGCGCTGCGCGTTGAGTTGGTGGGTACGACCTGGTGCTTGCGACGTTTCCTGAACGGACTGGCCGCGGCGCCGGCACTGGTTGTGCGCGAGGTGGTGGTAGCGAAACCAGAGCCAACGAGCCGGCGGGGCGCACGGCAGGATTCGCGTCCGGGGGTGAGGCGATTCGTGGTCACCCTGGAGACTGTGACGGTCGCTGGCGGGACGGGCGAAGTCCGGGACGGCGATGGCACAGCGATGCCGGTCTGGGCCGAGCGCGAGGGAGCGTCCGGGGGTGAGTTGTTCACGCCGGCGGGGTTGGCCGTCGCCGAGGCGGTGCGTGGGCGAGAGCCGCTAGCGCGGTCGCCGGTGTCGCCGGATTTCGGGAACGGTCTCGGCATCGAGCTGGTCGCCGTGCGGCGTGCGCCGTACCGGTGGAGGCTGGTCGGGCACGTTGCTGCTGCCAGCGGCGGGGTGGCGATGTTGGAGGACTCCGCGACTCGGCGGTGTGCGCTGCTGCGTGCCGGCGAGCGGGACAACGGCAGCGGGGTGGGGCTGCAAGGACTCGAGGTTCTGCGGGAGCGCGGTGGCGGCCAGGTGGTGCGTGCGACGCTGGCCGATCCCGGCGAGCCAGGACCGATCGTATTGACGACCGGCGGCGCGGAGGGCCCGGCGCGTGTGGTGGCGGTATTACGGGTCGAGGGACAAACGGCGCCGTTGACCGTGCCGGAGGGCGCAACGGTGCGGAGCGGGGGCGCGGACTATGTCGTCGGCCGGATCTCGGTGGAGCCGGCGGTGGTGGAGATCGCGCGTGTCGACGCGGGGGGCGCGAGGTCCTCGGTGCGGCTGAGCGTGGCGACCGAATGAACCGGGAGAATTTCACCATGAAGCGTAGCAAACAGGCGGGACGAATCGGACCGGCGGCGTTGGCGCTGCTGGTGGTGGGGCGGTTGGTGGCGGCGGATACAGCGGAGGACTGGCTGATGCGGGCGCGGAGCCGGCTGCTCGCCGGTGAACGCGAAGCCGCGGCGGCGGCGTACCGCGAGGTGCTGGCCGCCGAGCCGGGCAACGCAGAAGCGACGGCGTTTCTGGCGCGCGCCGACAGGGACGGGACCGGCGAACGGTGGCGGACGCGCGAGGAGCTGCTGCGCGGTGTCGCCGAGGCGTGGAGTCAGGCGCCGGTCCAAGCGGAGGCGCGTGCCGAGGTGGCGCCCGAGGCGGGTGCAGCGGCGGCGATGGCGCGACGGCTGGAGACAATCGTGTTGCCGGAGGTGAGCTTTGCGGGGGCGAGCTTGTCGAGCGCCCTGGCGACGCTCGGTGCGCTGGCGGTGGAACGCGAGGCCGCGGCGGGCGGGTCCGGGGTGAACCTCGTGCTGCTCGATCCCGCCAACGCGAACCCGCCGGTGCACCTGACGGTGCGCGACCTCCCGCTGCGTCGGGTGCTCGACTTCCTCACCGAGGCGGTCGGCTACTGCTACGAGGTGCAGGCCGATGCGGTGGTGGTGCGGCCCGGCGGCGAACGCACCGCGCTGGAGACGGCGGTGCTGCCGCTCTCGCGCGCGATCGTAGCGCGGATGGTGGCGGCGGGCGCGGCGAAGGCCGCGGGCGCGGAGGTCCGGACGGATACGGGTCCGAAATGGGAGGCTCCCGCTTCCGGGACCGAGGGACACGGGATGGAGTCGGCGGCATTGCGGGCGTTTCTCCAGCAGGCCGGGGTGAAGTTCGACGGAGTGGAGGGCAGCAGTCTGGTGTTCGACGGTTCGGCGATGCTCGTCACGCAGACGCCGCGGAACATGGCGCGGATCCGGACGATCCTCACGCGGTATGCGGCGGTGCGGCAGGTGGAGATCGAGGCGAAGTTCCTCGAGGTCGAGGACGGCGCGCTGGAGGAGCTCGGCGTGAACTGGAACGCCTCGCGGCGCGTCGATCCGATGACGGGCAACCCGCGCGAGCTCTACCAGTCGGGCAACCGGAGCGTGGCCGGCGCGTTCGGCGGCAGCGCGAGCGGGAGCGCGATCCAGATCGATGGGACATCGGTGGCGAGCGTGTTGGCGCCGGCGTTGCCCGGCACGGTGCCGCTGGGGGCGGGCACTGCGCCGCTGGCGCAGATCAGCGGATTCATCGGCGAGTTCGATGTGAGTGCGACGGTGCGGGCGCTCTCGCAGAAGCAGGGCAGCGACCTGCTCAGCGCGCCGAAGGTCACGGTGCTCTCCGGGCATCCGGCGAGCATCACCGTGGCGCGACAGCTGCGGTATCCGCGGCAGTACGGGCAGATCCAGAGCCAGGTCGGGCAGGCCGGCGGGGGCGAGAACTCGAGCTCGGCGGGCGTGACGATCACGGCGGGCACGCCGCAGGATTTCACGACGGAGAATGTGGGCGTGGAGCTGGCGGTGACGCCGACGGTGGAGGAGGACGCGCGGAGCATCACGCTGGATCTCCATCCGGTGGTGACGGAGTTCGAGGGGTTCGTCGAGTACGGCGGGCCGAGCCTGGCGGTGTCGGGCGGGAAGACGGTCACGATCCCGTCGGGCTTCTACCAGCCGATCTTCTCGCGGCGCGCGGTGAGCACGCGGGTGACGTTGTGGGACGGCGCGACGCTGGTGATGGGCGGACTGGTGCGGGAGGAGACGAAGAAGGTGAACGACAAGGTGCCGCTGCTCGGCGACCTGCCGGCGGTGGGGCGGCTGTTCCGCTCGAGCGGCGAGGGCGCCACGAAGCGTAATCTCCTGATCTTCGTGACCGCGCGGTTGGTGAGTCCGGGTGGTGGGTTCCGGCAGTACGTGGATGCGCCGGTGGCATCGGGGGACGCGGAGGGAGGGACGCGCGCGGTGATCGTGTTGGAGCCGGCGAGCGCCGAGGCCGGCGCACCGACGACACCGGAGACAGGGAAGACAGCGGGGAAGACGGCGAAGGCGGCGAAGACGAAGCGTTGAGGGTGGGGGGGCGATGATTGCGGGCGAGGGAAACGGATGGGAGGAACCGCTGATGGAGGCGGACCGGAAGCCGATGGCAGAGATGAAGCCGGT
>ENA-UPSM01006529-UPSM01006529.1-activated-sludge-metagenome-genome-assembly--contig:-NODE-6529-length-10792-cov-5.238987_pt1 | contig 10792 bp, 9 predicted proteins | sample MGYA00238181_ERZ773283 | MGnify/ENA primary metagenome ERZ773283 (study PRJEB29023, sample SAMN05720199) | activated sludge metagenome | isolation source: Anaerobic digester | place: Japan... | reverse complement strand
AACGCAAGAAAAAACTTTTGGGTGAATTACACGATTTTCCCGCAGGAACAATGGCCATTGGTCGCCTCGATGAAGATTCCGAAGGCTTACTTTTGTTGACAACTGATGGGAAAGTAAGTGAACAAGTTCGGTCTAAAAAAGTCGATAAAGAATATTACGTTCAAGTGGATGGAGTTATCACACAAGAAGCGATTGATATGATAAAAGAAGGTGTCGAAATAGGTTTTGATGGCGGAAAATACAAAACCAAAAAATGCGAATCCAGACTAATTACTGAAATTCCAGACTTTGGACCGAGAGGAAAAAAAATAAGGGACGAACGTCACGGGCCAACCTCTTGGGCTTCCATCACGGTTAACGAAGGTAAGTTTCGACAAGTTCGAAAAATGACGGCAGCAGTTGGTTTTCCTACTTTAAGATTAGTAAGAGTTCGAATAGGAAACGTATATTTGAATGATTTAAAAGCGGGAGAAGTTAGAGAAATTATGAATTATGAGTTATGAGTTTTTTCAATAATAAATTTTAATTGCAATTACCCAAAACCCAAAACCCAAAACCCAAAACCCAAAACAAGAATGTTAAACATCGTTTTAGTAGAACCTGAAATCCCCAACAATACAGGAAATATTGGTCGTTTGTGCGTAGGTACAGAAAGTCGTTTGCACCTGATTCACCCTTTTGGATTTGTAATCAATGATAAAAATCTGAAACGTTCTGGACTCGATTATTGGGTACATTTGGATGTAACCGAATATCAAAATGTAGAAGAATGGATTAGTCAAATTCCAGATAAATCCCGTGTATTTTTGATGAGTTCCCACGCTTCAACATCCATTTATGAAGCCGAATTTCAAGATGGAGATTGGTTAGTTTTTGGTAAAGAAAGCGTTGGTTTAAGCGAAGAAGTTTTGTCTCAATTCGATAATCATTTGACTATTCCAATGTCGAATTTAATTCGAAGTTATAATATTGCAAATTCGGTAGCTTTTGTGGTTGGCGAAGCGAAAAGACAGATTAGATTGAAGTAGTTTTATGGAAGGAAATGTAACTGTTAATCAGGCTTTGAATAGGGGAAGATGGCAATTGAAATATTTGCCGATGATTGTTACTTTTGGTTGTATTATTGGTTGTTTTTTTCTCGTAGAATATACTTTTTTAGGAGGTTTTATTATACCTATTGGATTTGTTTTAGGTTTTTCAATGGGTTGGCTTGTGTGGAGCTATTATGTTATGGAATGGAAAATTTGGGCTTATGAGAATGTTAGAAATATTCACGAATTACAAAGAAAAGCAGTCGAAGAAAAACTGATTTGGGAAACTGGAAGCTGGTTTGAAAAAACAGAATTTAAAAACTACCAGCAAAAGCAAAAGTTATATCAATTGGAGAAAAAATTTCTTGAAAAAGATGTTTATAAAGATGATATTTCAGTGCCTAAAGAAACTATAATTTATTATTCAAGAAAGACAATTTTATTAATGCTAATTGTATTTTTGGGTCTTGGTTTTTTTGGAGTTTTTCTTTTATTTGAAAAAGAATATTTGGGATTGTTGTTTTTAGGAATTGGCATATACTTTTCATTTGACCAAGCAAAAAAATTAAGAGATAAAAATCCGCAAATTGTTCTGAATGATAAAGGAATTAAATTGAAAAATGAAAATCTAGTTTCTTGGAATAAGATTTTTAATGATCGCGTTTTTAGTGAAAGTAACGGTAAAAGTTCTACTAATTATTTAGCATTTAATGCTGAAAAAATTGTAATTGATGAGTTGACAATTGAATATGAGGAATTAGAAAACTTACTCCACGTTTATAGAGTTCGGTACGAAAAATATAATTATTAAGAAATCACAAACTTCCCTTTTTCGCTATCAAAAACAATATGTTCATCTTTAAACAATGTGTTGAAACTTCCTTTTAATATTAAATTACACGGTTCGTCTTGTAGGGTGGTTTCAGGAGTCATAATAATCATTTCATCACTCAATTGTATCGCCATATCGATATCGTGAGTCGAAAACAGAATACATTTTTCCGTTTCTTGGGTTAGTTTTTTCAATAGTTTTAGGAGCGCTACTTTGTGTAATAAATCCAAGTGTGTGGTGGGTTCGTCCAAAATGATTAAGGGTGTATCTTGCGCCAAAGCTCTTGAAATTAATGCGATTTGCAATTGTCCATCACTAATTTCGTAATGTTTTTTGGATGCTAAATGCTCGATTTGAGTCAGTGCAATCGCTTCGTTAATTTTGGTAATGTCGTTCTCGGTTAGTGTTCCAATCCAATTAGTATAAGGCTGACGACCTAAAGCTACAAGCTCCCAAACTGTGAGATTGCTTGGTGGTAATTTTTCGGTTAGAACTACACTTAAATTTTGTGCCAAAGTCAAGGAATCTAATTCGTGGATGTTCTTTTTATTCAAAAAAACAGTTCCTGAAAGCGGTTTTTGTATTCCTGTAATGGTTCTCAACAAAGTCGATTTTCCTATACCGTTTGCCCCAATTAAAGCAATCAGTTTTCCTTTTTCTAAAGACAAATTAATGTTTGAAGCAATGCTGTTTTTCTCTTTTTTGGAAGTATAGCCAATGCTTAAATTGGAAGTTTGTAAGATGATTTTGTTTTCCATTAATTCATCATTTTACGTTTTCGTAGCAATAGCCAAATCACGATGGGTGCACCAAATAGTGAAGTCACTGCGTTAATAGGCAAAGTAACATCACTTCCAGGAAGTTGCGAAATGCTGTCGCAAATCAGCAGGATAATGGCTCCCAAAAGCAAGGTGCTCCAGAATAAAATAGTATGATTGCTGGTTTGAAAAACCAATTTAGCAATGTGCGGCACCGCCAATCCAATAAAAGCAATTGGCCCTGCAAAAGCCGTAATGCTTCCAGTGAGAATACTGGTGGCAAGAATAATAATCAAGCGAGTTTTTTTGTAGTTCATTCCCATACTTCGGGCGTAGTTTTCGCCAAGCAACAAAGCATTCAGGGATTTAATATTCAAAAGGCTCATAAATAAACCAATTATAATACAAACCAATAAAATTACAATCGACGACCAAGCTAAATTACCCAGATTACCCAACGACCAAAAAGTAAATTTCTGCAATTGTTCGGCGGTACTGAAATAGGTTAATGTTCCCACAATAGCATTGGTCAAGCTCCCAAACATCAATCCGACAATTAGAATTGCCATTGTGTTTTTCAAACTTTGCGAAACCGATAAAACAGCCAATAAAACCAAGAAACTTCCCAAACTTGAAGCTAAGATAATTCCATAAGACGAAAGTAAGAACGAAGCTAAAAAAGGAGGCAAAAAACCTGCTCCCAAAATAACCGTTGCCACACCCAAACTTGCTCCAGAACTCAATCCTAAAACATCGGGTCCAGCCAATGGATTTCGGAATAAGGTTTGCATCAATAATCCGCTAATCGCTAATCCCATTCCGACTAATACAGCCGTGATGGCTTTGGGTAATCGATAGTTAACGATGATGTAATCCCAAGTTTCTTTGCTGGAATTTTCTCCAATCAAACTATGAAAAACATCTTTTATTGGAATAGAAACCGAACCCAAGCTGATGTTCAATACCAATAGCAATAGCAATGACAATGTCAAAAGGGAGAATAAAAGGGTATTTCGGTTTTTGTTTTGCAAGTTTGATTTGTTTATTGTGCCGTCTGTTCGAGTGTTATATTAAAAAATGCGATAGCTTTTTTTAATAAAATGTATCGAGAACTTAACTATTATAGGCTTCTCGATACAATTTTTAACATTAAAGCTGTTGCATTAATGTTAAAAATCACTCGAAGTGACGAGCGGAATTTGTTATTTTTCTATTATATTAATTATTATTATTCCAATTTCTGAAAGAAAAACAATTTATGATTTGGCAATAATTCAGGATGAAAAATTTTAATCAAATCTTTCAAAACCCAGTCGGGGCGAGTAGGGGACCATTCGAAATAAATGATACCTCCTTTTGCACCTTTGTTTATCGCATACGAATATACTTTTTTATTTTTGAACGAAGCAAATTGATTGTAATGTGGATTGCTTTTGCTCATTTCTTTCAAGCTTGAAAAATCTCCGGGTGCAATCCAGAAATCAGCGTTTTGAGCTTTTTCTAAAACGGCTTCAAACGGTACAGATAAACTTCCGTTTCCTTTGGTGTCTGCCCATAAATACTGTGATTGAGCATCTTTCAAAAACAAGGCTGCCCAACTTTCGCCTTGCGGAACATACCATTGATCTTGATACATTGCGCCACACAAAACTGTTGGTTTTTGAGTCACTTTTTGAGCTAAAGCCAATGTCGAATTGTATTCTTTTACAATGTCAGAAAAAATGGTATTTGCTTTAGAATCTAAGCCATATAAGACTCCGAAGAACTTAATCCATTCGGCTTTTCCTAACGGAGATTGTTCAGTCCAATCGCCGTTGAGTATCACTTTTAGTCCGCTTTTTTGTAGATTGTCCAAAGAGGGATTGCTATTGTTCAAACCAAAACTCACAATCAAATTGGGATTCATATCTATTAAAACTTCGGTATTTAGGCTTTCGTTTTTACCCACATCTCGAACTTTTCCGGTGTCAATTCGTTTTCGTGTTTTTTCGGATGAAATGTAATTCGTATCAGGAAAACCTACTAAAGTATTTTCTACGCCTAATAATTCCAATGCTGGAATGTGGGTTGTTGAGGTCACCACAATCGATTTTAGCGGAATTTGAATTAGCGGAAATTGCTTCAAACTATCGGGAATAATTCCGTTTTTTTCTTGCAGAATATAGGTAAAACTTTCTTTGGCTTCTGGCCAAGGATTGGTGATTTTTAGTATTGTAAATCCTAGGTGTTTATAGATTTCCAGTCCTTCGGCATACTGAATTTCATTTTCTGAAGTAGCAATTGTCTTTTCCTTTTTTGGATTTTCTTTGCATTGAATGAACAACAAAAAGACTAAAAAGTAAAACGCAGTATTTTGAACGGATTTCATTTAATGAATTTTTTACAAAAGTATTGTTTTGTTGGCACAAAAATAAACTTGTGTAACTTTTGATACATTTTTGGCAATGCAAAGAAAGTAATTTTGCTAGAAACTATCTATGAGAGACAATTCAAACACTTTTATGTATGTCGTGGCAGGAATAATAGTCTTGCATTTTTTAGTTGGATTTATTTGGTTGATTGTCAAGCTTTCAAAAAAGAAAGAGAACGAAGAGGATTGATTTTATTTTTTTATTCAAAACTTAGAACTACATTTGCCGCCGTATTGAGGTTGCTGTTTTATTTTTTTGAAACCGCATTAAAAGGGAATCAGGTTTAAAACCTGGGCTGTACCCGCAACTGTAAGCTAAAAAGCTTGTTGTTATCTACAAAACCACTGTTTGGAAGTGGGAGGTTAGAAGGTAGAGGTTAGAAGTTAAATACTTCTTACTTCGTATTTCTAATTTCTAACTTAGAATGGGAAGGTAAACAACAAGACGCAAGCCAGGAGACCTGCCTAATACATCGAGTATCAAACTTTCGGGAAAAAAGGTTTGGGTATGGGTCATTCTATGCTTTTCTCCCATTTTTATTATTAAAAATGTTTTATTAAAATGAACAACAAAATCGTTCGTATTAGTGCGTTATTCGTACTAATGACTAACTGTGTTTTTGCGCAACAAAAAGACAGTATTGCATCCAAAACTGAATTGGATGAAGTAGTAATTTCGGATTCAAAATTTGCTTTGGCAAAGGAAAAATCAGGAAAAATAATTACTAAAATCACTTCCGAAGATTTAAAAATGAAGGAAGGACAAAGTGTAGCTGCCATTCTAAATTCGGTTGCTGGTGTCGAAATCAACGGAAGCCAAAGTGCTGCCGGGAAAAATTTGGGTTACTACATTCGTGGTGGAAAAAGTAATCAAGTCCTGATTCTTATTGACGGAATTCCGGTTACTGATGCTTCGGGAATTAGTTTTGAATATGACTTGAGATTACTTCCTGCGGAGCAAGTGGAAAGTATCGAAATTATGAAAGGCGCTTCGAGTACTTTGTATGGAACGGGTGCTGCGACAGGTTTAATCAATATCCGTTTGAAAAAAGCAGGCAAAAAAGCCATTCAAGGAAGTGGCTATTGGAATTTGGGAACCTATAACACGGCTTCTACTTCAAAAACTAATCCACAGGATTACAATCAAGGGTTTTCGGTAAACGGAAACATCAATAAAGTGAATTATTTTGCTTCATTGAATAGTACAGAGACTACTGGAATGTCGCAAATTGCTGAGCCAAATGAAAACATCAAATATGAAGCCGATCGCTTTTCGAGAATCAATTATTTGGGGAAAATTGGCTATAAACCAACCAATAAATTGAACTTGGATTTCTTTGGAAACTACGACAAAATCAACAATGATTATGACGGAGGCTTTGACAATACAGGAGCAAACGATGTAATTCAAAATCATTCAAAATCAGAACAATTTCGTTTTGGATTCTTGCCAAAATACAAATACAACAGAGGTGAATTTGTTTTGAATTCGAGTTTTAACAAAATGGTACGTTCTTACGATGAATTGGATTCTTATTCAGGAACAGTTGGCTTGTCTCAATACGAATCCAGGAGCGTGAATGTGGATGCCTACAATAAATACGAGATTGCAAAATCATTGTTTTTGGTTGCTGGAGCACAATACCAATTTCACGATATGAATAGTGCAACGCCTTATGGTGGAGTCGCCAAAGAAAATGCCAAATTCAATATGATTGACCCTTATGTTACGGGAGTTTATACTTCGGGTTTTGGATTGAATGTCAATGCTGGAGCACGATGGAACATTCATAGCGAATATGGAAATCAAGTGGTTTATAATCTGAATCCTTCTTATGATTTTAAAGCATTTCCGTTAAAAGTTTTGGCTTCTTATAGCACGGCATTCGTGACGCCAAGTTTGTACCAATTGTATTCTCCTTATGGAAATACGGCTTTGACTCCAGAAAAAAACACTACTGCCGAAGCTGGTTTCGAAACGAATCTTCTAGATAAAAAAATCAAATTTTCTACCGTAGGGTTTTATCGAGAACAAACTGATTTTATTGGATTTTCATCGGCTTATAAATATATCAATATTGAAGGAACGAATAAAGCAAAAGGTGTTGAAACAGAAATTACTTTGGCTTTAAGCCAAAAATTAAAATGGATTTCCAATTATACTTTTACCCAAGTGGATAAAGCTTTGGACAGATTGATTCCGAAGCATAAAGTGAATTCGTCTTTGGATTATCAAATTTTTACAAGAACTACTTTTAATGTCAATTATCAGTATGTTGATGGTAGAAATGATGCTTTCTTCGATGGAAATACTTTCGGTACTCAAAACGTAGTTTTGGGTTCTTACCAATTGGTAAATGCCTCTTTGAATTATGAATTAATTAAAAACAGATTGAGTCTTTTTGGTGCGGCTACTAATCTTTTAAATGAAGAATTTTTTGAAAATGTAGGGTACAATACTTTGGGTAGAAACTTTAAATTAGGGTTAAATATTAAGTTGTAATTTTAAGATTTAACAACCATAAAAAAGGCTTTCAGTGATGAAAGCCTTTTTTGCATTTATGTTTTTATTTTATTCCAAAGCTTTCAATAGACCTTCGGGAGCTTTGTCTAAATACATTTGATTTTGAATTCCGTTTGTAGATTTTGAATCTTTGAAATAATCAAATTGGACACCAGGAACGGTTTGTTTTGTTTTTGCAGTTCCAGTGATTTTGCCAACAGCAAGATTTAACAAAGGTTCTGAAGTACTGCCAAGAACATCAAGAGTGCTTAGTGTTTCTTTTAATTGAAAGGTTGGAACTAAACCACTTTGATAGTCTCCATAACCTACTGAATTGACAATTTTCAGCACCAAAGGTTGCATCGCATAACGGTGATTTGGATTTCTATTTTCTTTTCCAAAAGTTGGCGAATCATATAAAGTAACTGAGCCTACATTTTTACCCACAGTAACATCGCCTATTTGAACCACATTAATATAAGGTTTCAAACCGTTAATTACCAACTCACTTGCCGAAGCAGTTGCTGCCGAAGTCAGAATATAAATTTTGGTCATATTTAGACTATTAATAGGTGTAGTTCCCATTTTGTCAACAAAAAGATTTTTTAGGGATTCAGGGTCATTGGCATTAAAATAGGATTCTATTTTAGCATTCCACTGTTCTTTGGCAAAAACTTTACCTGTAAATCCGCCTGTAATCATACTGGCCAATCTCGTTGCAGTTTGAATAGAACCGCCGCCGTTGTATCTTAAATCAAGAACTAAATCGGTAATTCCTTGTGATTTTAATGTTCCAAAAGCATCATTTAGTTGACTGTCATAATTTGAATAAAAACCATTGTACATCAAATAACCAATTTTATGTGAACCAGAAACAATAACTTTATTAATTAGTATTGGATTTTCGTCCAAAACAGTTTTTGTCAACGCCACTGATTTTCCGTTTGGAGTAAAAGCTCCACCATTGATGTCGGCCATATTTAAAGTATAGTCGTTGTTGGAACCAAAGAGTAATGCTTGGTAATTGTTTATAGTAAGTTGAGTTCCATTTACACCATAAAAAATATCACCACGTTTGATGCTTTTTGTAGAGGCATCCGAACCAGGTATAATATAGCGTACCCAACCAAATATTTCTGATGAACCTGTAGATTTTCGGCTTAGGCCAAATTCTACTCCGTTATTATTAGTAGTTCCTTGAAGTTGTCCTTCTAATTCTAAATAATCATCTACAATCCAGCTAAAACGATCAACCGCTTCTGTAGCAGGATAAAGGCTTTCGGGTTTGTAGAGTAAACTTTCGAATAAATTTTCGGGTTTAGAATATCCATTCAAAAAAGTGTTTAATTCTGTTTGATTGGCAAATTTGTTGTCGGATAAATTAGGCACATCGGCTTGCCATAAATAGTACAAATTCAGTCCTTTCCATATAAAATCGTTAACTTCTAAGCTAACAGGTGCAGCTACATCGTCTTGGTCTTGACAACTTTGAAAAACAAATGAAGCTAAAAGAAATACAATTATAAGTTTAAAAGTTGTTTTCATATTTTGAATTTGATAGGTCTAACGTAAAAGTACGAATTTAAAATTTTAACATTATCTTTATTAACAAAAGTCATTCCAACTTAATAATAAAATCATAAAATTTAGAATTTTATTGCATTGGCACGGCCTTTGTTATTATTTTGCTATATTTATAAAATAGTATAACACAAAAAAATGAAAAAAATTATAGTAACAGCAGTATTAGTTTTGGTTTCGAATGTGTTTTTCGCACAATCGGTTTTTGATAAATATGAAGGTCAGGATGATGTGGCATCGATTATCGTCAACAAAAAAATGTTTCAAATGATGGGAAGCGTAAAAGTGGATGCCAATGACAAAGAAACTCAGCAATATCTTGACTTGATGAAGAAATTAGACAATCTTAAAGTTTTTTCTACATCGAATACTAAAGTTTCGTCCCAAATGAAAGTAACTGCAGATCAATATTATAAAACTGCTGGTTTAGAAGAATTGATGCGAGTTGATAATGGTGATAAAAATCTTAAAATTTGGGTAAAATCTGGCGTAACCGAAAATCAAATCAAAGAACTTTTAGTTTATAATGCTGGTGCTAACAAGGAAAATCAAACGGTTTTAATGTTGTTGACGGGTAATTTTACTTTGAATGAAATTGCGGTTTTAATTGATAAAATGAAAATTCCCGGTGGAGTCGATTTAAAAAATGCAACTAAGGGAAAATAATCTTAATATATCATTGAGTAAAAAAAAGAGCAACCCCAATTGAAAGTTGCTCTTTTTTTGTTCAAATTATTCAAAGTCTAGAGTGTTTTGTATAAATCAATGCTTTTTTGTGATATTTGAGATAATTTATATTTTTTGAATAACATATCGAAGTACAACTTCGATTTTTGAAAATCTTTGTCATTATAATAATAAAAACCTAAATATTCAAACATTTCAATAGAAGCGTATCCTTTATCAATAATCCTTTCGTAAGTTTTACGTACATCAATTAATGCTACTTTTTGTTTGCTAATAGAATCGTATATAACGGTTTGAGATTTGACTTCGAAAGTTGTCAATGCAATCAATGAAAATGCCAAAAACAATGTTTTATTTATTTTTGATTTCAATGTAATTTTGGTTTGCATTAATACAATTTTATTTAAAGAGGACAGCTAAATTACATTTATATAATCAATATGCAAATTTCAGAGGATTATTTTTATTAAAACCGTGCTAATTTTGATTTTTTAAATAAATGTATGATTTTTTGGTTTAGTAGATATAAAAAAATCCTAACAACATAATTTTAAAGTTATTAGGATTTTATTTTTAATCTAAAAGTGACCACGGTGGAATTGACTTCGTCTTTCCCACAAAGCTCCGCTTTGAAAACAAAGAAGGCATAAAAAATAGTCTAAGCAAGCTTTCTATTTTTTATGCCTTCTTTGTTTATTCGTGACCACGGTGGGATTTGAACCCACACGCCCTTACGAGCACCACCCCCTCAAGATGGCAAGTCTACCGTTTCTCCACGTGGCCGAAAATAAGTAGAGACGTTGCAAGCAACGTCTCTATTTTAATTGTGACCCGACTGGGGCTCGAACCCAGGACCCCATCATTAAAAGTGATGTGCTCTACCAACTGAGCTATCGAGTCATTGATTCAAGAAAAGTATTTGATAATCACAAATTTTGTGACCCGACTGGGGCTCGAACCCAGGACCCCATCATTAAAAGTGATGTGCTC
>ENA-UPSM01006511-UPSM01006511.1-activated-sludge-metagenome-genome-assembly--contig:-NODE-6511-length-10810-cov-10.786332_pt1 | contig 10810 bp, 8 predicted proteins | sample MGYA00238181_ERZ773283 | MGnify/ENA primary metagenome ERZ773283 (study PRJEB29023, sample SAMN05720199) | activated sludge metagenome | isolation source: Anaerobic digester | place: Japan... | reverse complement strand
CTTCTTCTCCGTACCTTAACAAAACCTCGGTATAACCTGATCCATTTTACAGAAAGTTGCTTGCATAATCGAAATTATTGGACGATTGAATAATTATCCAGCTTATCTGCAGCAAATCTTCATACCTCTGTTTTCTATTCTAAACTTAAGCACTCCAGCGCTGATGAAAATGGCGGCCACAAGTGCTGCACTAAACGCGGTTAGAAACCCATACAGGTAGGGTTGATGGCCGCTAGACTGGCAAAATCCATTCTGTCCAGAACGGATCTGACGACAAGCGTTGAATTGCATATATCATCATAATCCGGCTCATCGGATGGGTAGGGTTCGCATTATAGACGCGGTTAGCCGGAGTGACGATATCCAAACCATTGCGATTGCACACAATCTCGGCTGCTAGGAGGAACCATAACTCTGGTAGCACAACCAAAAATAGATCATCATCTAATTGGTGTAGCACGCCTCCACGTGTGCACTCTCGTATCCACATCATGACTTTTGAAAAATCGTTTCGTGCCATAGATCGAAGCTCCTGCATGATCTGCGATTTTGTGATGTAAATCTCGTGTAAATCATCAGCGGCCATCTGTACTAATGTGTCAACTGGGCGGGGTCCCAATGCCAGGTACGCCAAATTTTTTGCGCTATGTAAAACGGATTTGTTGGTTATAGTGCCTCTGATGACGTCCAATAGCGGGAGGTCGATCGGTTGTTCCATAATTAATCTTAATACACCGGGATGGCTGGCCATTCCGGGTAATTTTTTCGTTAGGGCACTCCAACGGTCGGCCTCTATCAATTGTTCATCAATGTTCTCCCGAAACAGCTCAATAAATTCATCGATTTTTTCCTGTGTAAAAGCCAAAATTTTAATTTCCCCATGGACATAAGCCGAGTCCGGGTTATCAATATCTGATTCCCGTAGATGCGATCGGATAGATTCGGGATCCACAGTGGCGATGAACCACGTTTGCAACGGGGTAATTGATAACGCGCTGGCAGCCCTTGCAGCCGGCTCAATTGCGTCCCACCTATCCAGATGCCACACAATCATACATGATTGGTCCATAATCTCAAGTTTGTCCCGGATGTCATGCAGAAGCCAGGATGGGTACGCCCAAATTGCTCTCATATTCCTGGCCGTGTACGTAAATATGTCGGATATACCAGACCGAGAAAAATCCTCCATGTCTATAAATATGGATAATTTTTGTCGGTTTCGGATCGCCATCTCGCGTTGTAGCAGTGTTTTCCCTCCCCATGGTGGGGAGGTTATGATATATCGCCCTGAGAGGTTGATGATTTGTTCGAGCGTGATATCGCGTTTCTGCCCTGCCATATAATTGGTCAGGATAAAATCCGGCTCCACGTACGGTGCCGTGACATCATTGAGTCGATATACTCGCTCCCCAGAGGGTTGGGAAAAATCGCTCTGAGCGATGTATCCTAACCCTGTCGCGAGTTGTAGACCGATCATCAGCTCCTCTACTGGCTCGTTTGTTGATGTGGCTGAAAAAATACCCTCCTCCTCATATCCTGGATCCTGTTCAAACAATGAACCGACAAATCGCAAAATTGTTGTCGCTAGTTTTTTCATCGCGTAGTGCAGATCGTTTTCCAGTGTTTTTATAGACACATAGAATGCCATATTTAAAAATTGTTCCGCGCCATCCACGGGATTGCCGTGTCCATATGATAGATATGCCATGAGCGCATTTTGAGCATCATGAGAAATCACATTCGTTGCAAAATAATTGAGCAAATCTGATGATGATGTGGATTGTTGGAATCTCAACTGAACATCCAGGGTTGACCAATAATATTTTCCCCTGATAGACTCATCCGCCATATCCGCCATACCAAAAAGCCGCGCATGGAGGATGAACATCCCGATGAGCCCACGCGCTAGCACGCGCTTGTGCAGCATCCGCTGGCTCATACATCGTTGTGCTTCCTGATCGATGAGTTTCTCGATCATTAACTGTAAAATGATAGCCGCATCGATTTTTTTGCTGGCCCGATTGAGGTCGAGATCATTAATCAAATCCCCGGAAATTTTAAGGCCGCTGGCGATTGTGTTAATCTCGGCGGTTAAAAACACATCGAGCCCATCTGTATCAGCGAGAGTTCCATTACGAGCGACGGATCTGATAACGCGGCTGATAAATTGCTCGGGTTTTTGTCTCATCATATCAACGAATGGCCATGGTTGTTTCATCGTGTACTGTACCTCCTAGAAAATATTACATTTATGTTACCAAATTTCGATAGGGGGTATCCCCCAAGTGTCGCGTTTTTGTATAAATATGTTCCCGGAAGTGCACCGAAGTCCATAATATACCTCCAAAAAATTTGTTATATTTATGTTACCAAAATTTGATAGGGGGTATCCGCCAAGTGTCGCGTTTTTTTATGAACACGTTTCTGGAAGTGCACCGAAGTCCATAAAAACCCCCCGTCCGTTTTGTTCAGAAATAATGTTTACAACCCCACCCATACTACTCTTGTACTTCGCGTATGCGCCATATGAGCAGATCGATAGCACCTTGCATACAAATAGTATCTGTTCTGCTAGTCACCAAATTAGATAGGATTGCCCGGTTGTTTGCTCTACATACCAGACGAAAAACCGCTTCTCGCGTTTGGTTGATTGATATAGCCAATTGACCTAATGAAATCTGTCCTGGTATTGAGACATTCTGTTGCTGTTGCACCCATGCCCTCATTTGACGCGCTTGAATCAGTGGGTACACACGGATATATGATAATGGCGCCGTTGTTGTGGTGGAGTGCCCAAGCAGGTTGATAATTTCTAATAACGCTACACCCTGGTAGCGGGCCAAATTTGCAAAATGCCGGCGAAAAGAGTGCGGACCATCATCATATCCGATTCTTGATAGAAATCTACGGAGGCGTTGGTATGTATTTCTGGCGTTCTGATCAATTTCCCCATCATTGGTATTAAATAAATACCCGGTAAATAGCGGCTCTTGCGCATAGCCATTGACCTCTGAGAATCTTTGTGTCCAAAATGCCCTCAAGGTTTTAAGGGCGTTAGTTGGCAAAATACCTAGATCTGGGGAAATCTCGGTCGTGATTTGTTTATTGCCTTTACGTTTTGCCATGACCGTTATTCTGTCTGTAACCCAGAAATCCCCCATGCTCAGTGAAACCACCTCGGAAATCCGCAATCCTGTAAATCCACAAATTAAAACCAGCGCTTCTAAATATTGCCCAGGAGAAATTGCCGTATTCGAAAATTGTGAGATATGTGCAGTTTCTTGCCTGATCCGATTAATGATTTCTCCTAAATTTATATTTGGTCGATTTTTTACAGAAACTGGGCGCCTTAACAGTCTATGTTTGAGTGATGGAGGCAAATCAGACCAGCAATCAGCTCCAGTTGCGAATCTATAAAGCGATCGCATCGATGATAAATACCGTCGGCGCGCTTCTGTTTTCATGTTGTGAGGACATATTTGGTTTACTGATGAATTTTTGATCGTATCGATGATGGATTTGCCTATGTTATGCTTAACGAAAACACAAATATCGTCCAACTTATGATGGAGGGAGTTTACAGCGCACCCTGCAGCCAATTCGTGAATCAACCACCTAATAATCAGTTGTAAATCTTGCGATTTAGATGCGATATGACCGTCCAGGGATTTTTGTAGCAAAATTTGTAATTGTTTTCGGGACATGATTTCAGGATTGTCGTCATTTGAAATGGCCTTGCGTTCAGCCCGGATCCTATCAGTTTTTAATCGCAAATTTGTCAAAACGTCAATCAACGCATCAAAATTCTCGCTCATTGTTCAATCTCCATCGGTAGGTACAACTCCGTATGTTTGGATTTTTCCCAGCATCGCGTATAGCACATCCAGGTCGTATTGATCAACCATCAGGCGGCGGCTGGCTGCACAAAAATCCTCTATGGTTATTGGCGCCAGCGGACTAAACCTTGCTGATAACGATGATAAATAATCCTCGATCAGCCCTATTCGAAAACGCCGCTGAATGGGGGATGCACTTGACCGACATTGTGGTGAGTTGGGAGCTAAATAATCAGATGATAGCAGTTTTCTAGGAGCGTTATTGCGACAGGGCAAAACTCTCATTCGTTGGTAAATCAATCTGACTAGCGCAAATATCACTATGGGGTGTACCGTGATTGGATATGGTACACCAAACCGGTGCGTGTACAGGCAGGTATCCCCATCGCGATTAACAATATGTTCAACATTCCCATATGTCAGGTTTGCCAGTTCTGTTTCTGCACCTGTCCAGCTAAATCCTCCGAATGGGCTCATGACCAGCACAGCAAATATTTGGAATGACCGTTGATGATCCAGATTATTTTGAGCGTTAAACATTTCATGAACCACATACTGGATGACGTTCCAGAATTGGGCCTCGCTAATTTTGATCAGCGCATGGTCGTCAACCAATACTCCACTGCTTTTAACTTTTGCCATAATATGCCCTATCTGTCCATCTGCAAACATTTTTCAGCTTCGTGCGCAGCGTTGTTGTAGATTTCCTCGAATTCGATGTATCGGTTCCCCCTGATAGGGTTGTATTTTTCATATCCATCTCCCTCGTGATTCATAATATAGTTTAGAAAAACATCAGGCATTCCAAAATCTCTGAGCAATGTCCGTCCTAAATGTCGCAGACCTTTGGCTCGAACATATTGGTGACTGATGTGATCTAATTCGATTTGCATATTAAATCGTTGCCTCTGCCCATCATGACCAAATAGGCACCAAATCGGCCCTGTTGTGTAATTTGACGCGCATGTGTCTATACAGTTCCACCAACGCTCATATATTATCTGCGGTATATATTTTGTTCCATGTGTAAGATTTCCCTCCCAGTATTTTGTTTTGGCCCGATAAACGATTTGATGTCCCCGATACTGATGTCCCACCGGTATTTCCATGTCATTAATTTCGAAATCTCGATAACACATGATGATCATTGATTCGATAGCGACGAGTCGGATTTGCCAATTCGTCCGCTCGTAGGCTGGAATATCCCAGCGTTCAGACTGTTCTCTACATATCTCGATGATTTCTCTGACAATTGAAACTCTAGGAACTGACCATGACCCCGTATAACTGTGCAGGTTTTGATCAACTGATGGGGGAATATATCGAAAATCAATCCCAGTTGATAAGGAAGATTTTGGCATTTTACCCAATAAATTAAATTGGATTTGTATTTCGTCCCATATTTGGTTAATAAACTGCCAGTGGATTTTGCAGGTTTTAGAAATTGATATTCTGGTGTAGTTTATACTCATTTCAGAGATTTTGGTTGGGCGTCCGCAGATAGCGTACCGTGCCGGCCCATCCAATCCGGCACTCGTTGCATATCCCTGAAACGTGGCCGATAGTCGCCCGGCTGTTATGTGTTTGGAATTAGGACAACATTTTTGTATTGCCGTCGATAGGTCATTGAGTGCCCTGTTGTACTGTTCTATAGACAGCAAGCCCTCAGATGGGTGGCAAGCTCTTACCAGCATGGCGATTTCTCGGGACACTATTGGATGGATTGCCAGCCTGTATGTATGATCGACGTGCTCATAATCGCGGTCATGTTGGGCAATAATGGCAGGAAACTGGGCCCGATTTTCGGCAGTGGGAATAAATGATTTTGGGTATCCAACCGGTATTTCTGGTTTTATAGATACGAGCTCTGGTCGGTTTGATAGAAATACAATACCTGGATGAGCGTACGGTTCAGGGCACGTGTTTTCAACACGTGCCGTAGTCAATTGCCGCGTCCACCCATAAAAAATCCCTGCAAGCAATACAACGCGAGCTATATTACACCGTTCGTTTTCGTCTGCATTTGCCGGTGTGCTCATTTGCTGTAGCAATAGCGCTATTTCTATAACAGACAGTACCCCTGGAGTGTGCCGTGTGGGATTTCGATAGATTGTTTGTACCCATGGATCAAAAAATGATTTCTTCGTTTGGTCATTAAGTTTTGGAATTTCTGGTTGCGCCCCTAGAATTTCATCTACATCCATTCCCTGAGCTATTTCACTTTCATATAATTCTGCTGATCTCAAAAAAGCGTCACGGACTTCGTTGCTTTCATCAATCAGGTCGTATTCTCTCCCATTTGATTTTGATTGTGGTGATTCAGCCGCTCTGATCCTGTGTTGTTCTACCCATTGTGTGCTCGCATCATTGTTAATCAACCGTCTTATATCTCTAATATAGGTTTGAGTTGTATTACCGGTCCTGTTGCGTTCCATGGGCGGATCCATGGCAACTTTGGAGATGAGGAGCTGGGATAAATCATTGTGTAGCTCTGTACCTGTGACCATTCGGGCATAGCGACGTATTGGATATGTAATATCCCGCACATTTTTGACCAGATTAAAATTTTCTCCCTCTGCCTCGATTCCAGAGATGACTATATCGATTAGGTTACGATGTGCTATGCAGATGCATGACTCAAATATTTGCGTTCCCAACATTTCGATTATCCATCGAATAACCGGAGCATCTTGCCATCCAGGCTTGTCAATAAAAGGGGGGGTTTGAAATTGCTCAATTGTTTTTTTGACGCCGGCGATTAGTTCTGAGTACGCGTGTGCTTTGATGAGCCCCACAGACAGAGCCTCATGTCCAAACGCCTCAATGATCGACATCATAACAGGTGATCTAGAGGGACTAGATGTATAGAAAATGCCTTTCACCTGGGAGTGGACAATAACAGTCGATAAAATTGCCTGAGCAACTGTATCCTGATTGGGAGAGAATGAGGGCAATGCACTGGACAGAGTCTTAACGAGGCAATCTATTTCATCGTGATTTGGACCGAATAAAAACTTGGCAGAACCTGGGAGATGCTGTATGAGATTCATGTTATTCCTCGATCAATAGTAGTTGCGAACCATTAGCCGAACTCTTTTTTGACCGAGTCTTTTTATGTCGCATGCTACTGATCCCGGCCATTCGTATCCGCCGCTTAAACGCGGCATCACGCGAAATCGGTTGTAATAGTTCTAAAACGGTGGCTCGCGCGTAACGTGGGCTACCGTTACATTCAACTGTGGTTGGGTGTGAGATCAACCTCTTATAAAAATGTCGGTAAAATGATGCTTTGGAGATTCCGAGCAGTGTTTGAACCTGTGCGTTTGATAGATATTCTGTGTCAATCATGACTGCCTCCGTGATATTGTTATTACATATTACTCATCGCACTGGAAATTTTTCGCAGTTTGCGAAAAAAACTGCGAAAAATTTTGCGAACAAATTTTTCACCAGCGTTAAAATTCTCCCCGCCAGTTAATTCATGAAGTTTTAGCTTGAAAGCTTCAGTTTTCGGATTTAAGTAATATTGGTTTGATTTGTGGGCGGAGGAAGCCCCGTTTATTGAGAATTATTCATCATAAAATCCCTCAGTTTGCACTACATTCAAATCTTTTCGCATTTCTATGCGTAATTTTTTACGCAAATCCGTTGCATCGCGGGTCACAAACCCGTAGACTGGTCACATCACAACGGAGGTGTTCCATGACTCAAAATCTATACATAAAATTCCCTCACTCGGTCATCGTGAAGATCCTTGGACTACTGCCTATGCTCTATACAGTTTCAGAGCTGGCTGCAACGCTACATATCCCGCCATCAACACTGCGTACCTGGCTGGATGCCGGCGCACCATCTGAACGTGACGCTCATGGGCGGATTTGGATCAATGGTCATCATTTTGCCGCTTGGGTGAGCGAGCGGCGTAAGCAGCCCCATCCCCAATATGTACATCAGCGGTTGTTGGAAAATCAGGCGTTTTGTTTGCGGTGTCATCGAGGTGTGGATCTCATCGATCCAACCGTGTCCTATGATGTGGGGCACGTAAAAATCCTCAGCGCACCGTGTCCCATCTGCGGTGCTGTCGTTAATCGAGGATACCGCAATGACCGTTAATCGCACCAACTATAAACACGTTGCAGAGTATCTGGACTATGTCCAGGCGTGCGGAACCTGCAGTCCCGAGTCCATTTCTCGGTATCGGTTCTATCTCAAACACTTGCTGTTATGGGCTGATGAGGTACCGCTATCTGATGCCTGCTCTATCAGGCAACCGTTTCCCGAATACGCCGCACAGATCCCATCGCCAAAACAAGCCGGAGCCTATTTGGCGGCCGAGAGTCAAAAAAAATTGGTTGGGTTAGCCAGGCGGTTTTTTGAGTGGGCAAAATCCGCCTATGGGCCACATTACCGCAGCATTACCCCACTATGGATAAAAACAATGCGCCCGGTGCGCCCCTCCACACCGCCAGCGGTAAAGGACCACGATTATGTTACTTTGGATGAGGTTTTACGACTGGCTACCTGGCCGATAGACAGATCCAATCTGGCCCTCTGGGCAACTCAGGCATCTGCTGCCATGTTGTTTCTGTCAGGACAGCGATCCGGCGCTTATGTAACCACGCCCATCAGCGCTATTTCCATAGAGCAGCGATTGATTGAGCAGCGTCCTGAACTGGGCGTCCATACCAAAAACGGCAAATCAGCCACAACATATCTCCTCCCTATCCCCGAATTGCTCGAGGTTGTCGGAGCATGGGATGCCTATGTTCGCAAGTATCTGGCCCCACAGTCAGTTTGGTATGCGCCCGTAATCAGCCGTTGGGGGAGCATGAGTTTTTCTGATGCTGCTCCGGGGCGGCATCGCAATCAGGCGCTCGTCAAACGTTTCAATCAGCTGTATGCACTTGTCGGCTTGCCCTATAAGCATCCTCACCTGTTTCGGCATGGTCATGCGGTATATGGTTTGAAACACTGCCGTACGCTCATGGAGTATCAGGCTGTCTCGCGCAATTTAATGCACAGCAATGTCCAAATTACAGATGCCGTTTATGCTGGCCTCGAATCCAAAGAGCGGGCCCGGCTCATCGCTGGCCTGTCCAATAATGCTGAGTGCCAGCCTGGCGGCGACCTGACCACGCTATTAAATCAGATCAGTCCCGGCGATTATACGCGGGCCATTTACATGTTGTCTCAGAGGATGCTGTGAAATTACAGCCTCCAATTATCTGCCGGGCTCGCCTTATGATGTGCCTGTGCAATATCTACTTCGGCTATCTGAGAATAGTGGCGCACCATTTCCAACGAACCATGTCCCAGCAGCGCCTGCAGCGTAAAGATATCGCCGCCAGCTCGCAAGTAAGTAATCGCAAATGTATGGCGGAACTTATGCGGATAGGCATTCTGTACACCGGCGCGACTGGCGATGCTCTTGATCAAATGACGCAGCGAATTGGGGTTGAAGGAATGTCCATTCTGTGCCAGGAATACTGGGGCATTTGGATCTTTTCCATCCTCGCGTTCAGCCAGGTAGCGCCAGACAGCGCCGCGAGCCACCTTGCCCAGATAGACCGTTCGTCCTTTTCCACCTTTTGCGCCGCCAATCACGCCATGTTTAATCTCAACCCGCCCGGTTCGCAAATCAACATTGCCAATCAGCAGCCGGCACAATTCCATTGCCCTCAGACCGGTATCCATCAAGGTCACAATGATAGCCACATCCCGGTTGGCATAAGGGCGGCGGGTCACAAAACTCCGCCGGTTCCAGGGTTTCGATTCTCGGGCATAGGTGCAGGCTTTGAGCATACGCTGCACCTCTTCCTGCGTGAAGGGCTCAATGGGGGTGCGTATGATATGCGGCGATGGCACAGACTTCATGACATTGGGGATATGTAAATCCCGGTCAGCCCAGGAATAGAACGATGACAATGCCACCCACACATTGCGCAGAGTTTTGGGGGATAGGGGATGGGTTGAGCCACTGTAGCGGCGGGGCACATATTCTGTTCTCAGCCAGTTGATATAGCGGACCACATCATTACTGGTGATGCGTCCAATCGGCTGGTCGCCGATATGCTCCAGCCATTTTCTAAGCAGCCGCTCGTGTGATTCCAGGGTACGCTCTGTCAACCCTTCGGCGCTTTTGTAGTTGATAAAGCCCTGGATGGCTTCGCTGATCATTAATGAGCCCGACGATCTGCGGTTCATGAGATTGACCTCCGTTTTTAAGGTTAATGTCAATCTCCTATCGCCGGGCCAATCAAAAAACCATAGCCCGGAGGACTATGGTTCTTCTGAGGTAGCGGGGGTTGGATTCGAACCAACGACCTCCGGGTTATGAGGTGGCATTTTAAGCCGCCGAACTGTCAACCGCCAGGCTGTCGTTTTGGGGTATCCCGTAGGTCTCCGGTTTTACCTTACCCGGCGGTTTGAAATTTTATAATCTACGACCAAATTTTAGCACGAAAGATTATAAATTTCAATAAAAAAGTTAACCACTCATTTATCAACAGCACCTGTTATACGACAGCCAAAAGGTTCGAAGATCAAATATTGAGATTGGACAAAAACACCCAAATACGAAACAGCCAACTGTTTATGGTGAGGGAAAGTCAGGATAAGCAGCGGTTGCTGAATATTCTGAATCGGCCGGATGGCAATCTGCAAGCTGGTCCAGTGAATAGAGGTGAAACATAATATCCAAAAAACATTCTCGCTCTTAACGAAATTGTATAGATATGTTTCGCTCACCACAGGCCAAAAAGTTGTATAATTGTTCTAGATTCATGCTTTGCCAAGCGTGAAGCGATCCTGAGCTGGTACTTCGTAAAATAAAGCAGCCCAATTTCTAATCCTGACACAAGGAGCCATCGCGCTGCGATGGGAGGATGATCTCCAGCAAGCTTGGAGTGGCCTCAAAACTACAAGGAGATTTAGCCCAACTGGGCGCAACTCGACCAGGTACGCCTGGCTGAGCG
>ENA-UPSM01006508-UPSM01006508.1-activated-sludge-metagenome-genome-assembly--contig:-NODE-6508-length-10813-cov-17.455289_pt1 | contig 10813 bp, 6 predicted proteins | sample MGYA00238181_ERZ773283 | MGnify/ENA primary metagenome ERZ773283 (study PRJEB29023, sample SAMN05720199) | activated sludge metagenome | isolation source: Anaerobic digester | place: Japan... | reverse complement strand
AGTCTTGAAACAGGCCGTACTCATCAGATAAGAGCCCATTTTGCATCTATTGGGCATCCTCTTTTTGGAGATACTCCCTATGGAGGCCGCCAAATCCTCAAAGGTTCATTGTATTCAAAATATAAACAATTCGTCGAAAATAGTTTCGGTTTGTTAAAGGGGCAAGCGCTTCACGCCCGAACCATAGAATTTGTCCATCCCTCAAGCCATCAAAAGGTTTATTTCGAATCGGAATTGCCTGCCGATTTTCAGGAAGTAATCGAAAGATGGGATAAATATGTACTGGGAAGAAATCTTCAGTCATAATATAATTATTTGAATAATAATGCGATAACTAAAATTTAGGGATTTTCGAAAATCTATTTGAAATTTGTTGTAACTTGCCGCCCCGTAACGTAACTAAAAAAGTTAACTATGCATACAACACGATATATATTCGTTACGGGAGGTGTTACCTCTTCTCTGGGAAAAGGAATAGTATCGGCTTCATTGGCTAAATTACTGCAGGCAAGAGGTTATAAAGTAACTATTCAGAAACTCGACCCCTATATCAATGTCGATCCGGGAACACTCAATCCGTATGAACATGGCGAATGTTATGTAACCGAGGACGGGGCTGAAACCGATCTCGACCTTGGCCATTACGAGCGTTTTTCGAACGAACCCACCTCTCAGGCAAATAATGTGACCACCGGAAGAATCTATCAAGCAGTAATCGAAAAGGAAAGACGAGGAGACTATTTGGGTTCTACCGTGCAGGTTATCCCGCATATAACCGACGAAATTAAATACCGTATCAAACTGCTTTCCAAATATAAGGATTACGACTTCATTATCACTGAGATAGGAGGTACGGTAGGCGACATAGAGTCGCTGCCTTATATCGAAACTGTACGTCAGATGCGCTGGGAAATGGGTAATCTCTGTGTAGTGATTCATCTTACACTGGTTCCTTATCTCTCTTCGACGGGGGAACTGAAGACAAAACCTACCCAACATTCCGTAAAGACTTTACTCGAACAAGGAGTCCAACCCGACATCATTGTCTGCCGTACCGAAAAACCTCTCAATGAGGCTTTGCGCAATAAGATTGCACTGTTTTGCAATGTTTCTTCTCAAGCCGTAATCGAATCCATAGATATGGAATCCATTTATGAAGTCCCATTGAAATTAAGAGACGAAGGCCTCGACAGAGAAGTACTGCGTAAATGTGGACTTCCGTTCGAGGGGCAACCCGACCTCAAGAGCTGGGAAGAGTTTCTTTATAAGATGAAGAACCCCAAATATTCTGTGGAAATTGGGCTGGTTGGGAAATACGTAGAATTGAAAGACAGCTATAAATCTATCATGGAATCGTTCGTGCATGCCGGAACTTATAATCAGGTTAAGGTTGAACTGCGAATGATACATTCGGAATTTTTGACCCAAGAAAATCTTTCGGAAAAACTATCGGGGCTTCATGGTATATTAGTTGCACCTGGATTTGGAATTCGGGGTATCGAGGGTAAGATTCTGGCCATCCATTATGCTCGAACAAGAGGAATTCCGTTTTTGGGAATATGTCTGGGTATGCAATGTGCTGTAATAGAGTTTGCCCAAAATGTAATGGGACTCAAGAAGGCCAATTCTACCGAGTTCGATCCACGTACACCTGACCCTGTGATCGACATCATGGAACAGCAGAAAAAGATTTCGGGTATGGGTGGAACCATGCGGTTAGGGGCTTATCCCTGCCAGTTGATGGAAGGATCGAAATCAAGAAATATTTATAAGGTTCCACTTATCCTCGAGCGACATAGGCATCGTTACGAGTTTAATAATAAATATCTCGAACAGTTCGAACAAGCCGGAATGATAGCCGCCGGCATCAATCCCAAAGAGAATTTGGTTGAAATCGTCGAAATCCCAAAGCATCCATGGTTTATAGGCGTTCAATTTCATCCAGAATTTAAAAGTACAGTGGCTTCGCCTCATCCATTATTTATAAGCTTTGTAGAAGCTGCCTGTCTGCACCTCGAACAAAACACTTGATAAGTGTTGTCAGGATATTGGGAGATTCGGTGCCTGAGGTACGAGGGGACGAGAAGATAAGGGAACTTTTAAGACAGGTAATTGGAAAGTCAGCTCGAATAAGATTATATGAAATATTTTTTAATGCTCATATATTCAATCTCATCCTTTCAACTTTTAACTTTTATCTCACCAATCCCTTCTCGCCATCCATCAGAAACCTTGAACTCCTGACCACATGTGTTAGTGTGTTTCGATAATCTGAAAGAGTTCGTCGAGTTTTGGAGTAAGAATGATTTCGGTTCGGCGGTTTTTTGCTCTGCCTTCGCTTGTGCTGTTAGTAGCAAGAGGCGCATATTCGCTTCTTCCAGCAGCAGTCAAACGGCTGGGATGAACTCCGGGATTACGAGTAATGACTTTTACGATAGCTGTTGCCCTCATTACGCTGAGATCCCAGTTGTCCTTTACCTGTCCACTTCCTCTATAGGGAACATTATCCGTATGGCCTTCAATAAGAACATTGATATCGGGATTAGAGGCAAGAACCTCAGCCAGTTTTTGAAGAGCAGAAATCCCTCTGTCGTTTACCTCCCATGAACCACTCCTGAAAAGCAGGCTTTCTTCCAGCGAAACATAAACCTTACCATTACGAATTTCGATGCTCAAGCCTTTGCCCTCGAAACCTAACAAAGCTTGCGAGACTTTTTGCCTCAATGCATTGACAATGGAATCTTTTTGATTTAGAATCTTCTGCAACTCATTCAAATGCTTTTGCTTAACAGCCAATTCTGCTTCAAGTGCTTGTAATGAATCTTGTTTATGAATCAATTTTTCCTGAGATGACTGCAATTCAGCCATAATTCTCTGAATCTCGGCTTTATTGCCGGCTTCCGTCTTCCCCGCAATATCGAGCAATTCGTTGTACGAAAATTTCAATCTTTCATAATCAGCTTGAAAATCGCGAAGATTCTGCCCTATGCGGATAGTGTCGTTGATTAAACGCTGAAAGTTCTTATTTAGTCTTTCGAGGCGTACTTTGAGTTCGGTATTATCGGCAATCAAATCATTGTTTTGACTTTTTTGGGCAATAAGCTCCTCTTCGCATTGGCGCCGCTTTTGTTCGGTTTCGGTATATTTTTTCTGGGAAACACATGAACTAACCATGATGGCCATTATTGCACAAACGAAGATTTTCAGTAAACTTTTCATCTGGTGTCGATTTTATTTGATTCAAAAAAATAACGTTAAACTATTACAAATCGTCTTTATAAGAGATTTTTTGACTGCGCGATTTAAATAACCCCCATTCCATCTTGTAGTATATATAAGACAGTTATCATATAGAACGGGATCTTCGTTTCATACTTGCAAAAATAAATAGCTTTCGTTCAATTATCATTCTGATGATATTATTGGAAAATAGAATGATTGATTATGTTTGCATAAAGATAAATAGCAAAGGGATTGATTAGTAAGCTTAGAATTATCAATGACCCGGTTTATGGGTTTATCCCTATACCTAACGAGCTAATTTTTAGCCTGATCGAGCATTCGTTTTTTCAGCGTATGAGAAGGATAAAACAGTTGGGGCTTACGCATTTGGTTTATCCAGGAGCGCTGCATACGCGTTTTCATCATTCACTGGGTTCGATGTATCTGATGAGGGAAGCCATTCAGGTTTTACGTGAGCGTGGGATAGAAATCAGCGAGCAGGAAAGCGAAGGAGCATTGATAGCAATTCTGTTGCACGATTTGGGTCATGGCCCATTTTCGCATTCATTGGAGAGTGCAATTGTTAGGAATATAGGTCATGAACATTTGACAGGCCTTTTCCTGAACGAGCTGAATAAAGAATATGATGATGCATTGGGAATAGGTTTATCCATGTTTCAAGGCGATTATGAGAGGAAATTTTTCCATCAGCTCTTATCGGGGCAACTCGATATGGATCGTCTGGATTATCTTCGAAGGGATAGTTTTTTTACGGGAGTATCGGAAGGTCAAATTGGCTCGGAACGTATTATTAAAATGCTAAATGTAGTGGATGATAACCTGGTAATCGAAGAAAAAGGCCGGTTGTCGCTCGAGCATTTTCTTTCGGCAAGGCGTATTATGTATTGGCAGGTATATTTTCACAAAACCGTGCTTGCTGCCGAAACCCTACTCATTAAAATTTTAAATAGAGCCAAGTATTTAGCAGCTCAGGGCGAGAAACTGTTTGCTACAACGCATTTCTTACGATTTCTTCGAGAAGATTTCTTCCTATGTGATTTCCAGGAAGATCCTACACTGCTAAGGTCTTTTGCACGCATCGATGATTTCGATGTGTTTTCCTCGATAAAAGCCTGGACTGAGCACCCCGACCCTATCTTATCCTGTTTGAGCAATTATCTGGTCGACCGCCGCCTTTTTAGAATTTATTTTTCGGATAAACCCTTCGATCATAATCATTTAGAGATTGCTAAAAATAGAGTGGAAAAAATATTGAATCTCAAAAAAGGAGAAGGAGATTGGTTTATAGGAACAGGTGAGGTATGTGTCATGGCTTATGATCAGGAAACTGGGCCTATTTTGGTAAAAACAGCACAGGGAAATATCGAGGAATTAATTTCTGCGATTTCATCACCCAATAATTTAATACCTCTTCAACCCGAAGTAAAGTATTTTTTATGCTTGCCTAAAACAGTGAAATTGAACCCTGATTCTGAAGAAGAAGAATGAAGATTTTTTGAATGGAAGAGATTCAAGGCGAGGAAGAAATATATAGGCAGGGAGATAAATTTGAAACTTTCGACTCTTTATTTTTATTTTCAATATTTTTAAAAATATGATGATGATTCGAATGGGCATTTCCCCGATGAAAAATTTTCGGACGTACGACTTCGATTGCCTTTTCTTAAACAGCCCCCTGGGCATTCACGTAAGGAATGTTCAGAGTTGTGTCAAATCACTGAAAGAGAAAGGTGCAGACTGGGTTTGTTAATCGCGCAAAGCATCGTGGGCAGTGTTACAAGTTTACAGAATCGATGAAGCGGGAAGCACAGGCGAGGATGAATAAGGAGTGTTCGTAATACAGCACAGCGAAAGAACCTGGCATTGGTGAGGCTGCCATTTATTATCTTATCAAAAAGGGAAATTTTAAAACAGCATCAAGAGATTCTGACAAAAGGAGTTCACCTCAACAACTCAATGCACTTAAGTATTCAGTTTTGTGAAGGCTATGCGCTTGTTTGCATAAACACGATAAACCGATCTATTTTTGAATCAGGAATTCTAAAATAAATCTGAAATAAAAATAAGATTCTTATACAATCATGATCATAAAGACGAAAGAGGTCGCTCCCAAGATGAGAGCAGCCTCTTTAGCCATGAAAAGAGATTTATGTAAGGTTTACTCCTTTGAATTTTTGCGAGCGTCATAAACTTTTTTAGCTCCATAGGCACCCCCTAAGGCAAGCATTATACCAATACCCGTCCCTAAAGGAGCACCACCACCTCTTGACTGATTAGTAGATTGTCCATGACCACCTGCAGGAGGAGGAGGAGGATTTTGTGGTTGAGAATAAACCGAAAGGGAAGCAACTAAAATAGCTGCGAATAACATCAATCGAAAAATGTATCTTTTCATAAGTTTATAGATTTATATATTATTGAACAATCATTTTTTGTACATAAGCCTGATTGGCATTAATTACTCTTACCAGATAGATTCCTTTGGCAAGCTGAAGATTGACAAAATTTTCGGTAGAATTGAGTTTTCTTATCAATTGCCCATTGAGTTGATAAACCTCGATTTGTTTATGTCCGTCCATTTGCAGCATATACATTATACCATTGGAATAGTAGAGCCGGTAATTATTATTAATCGGTTCATCTATACCTACGCTTCCAAAGCTTAATTTGAAACGCAGCGCAGGATCGCCTTCTGAAGCTGTAAATTCATAAACCGGGTTTTGACTCATATCTTGTATGCTTCCAGTTTTTAAATCTTTCAGGTAAAGTGTGGCAGAATAAGGATTTTCGATGAGTTGGATACGATATTGATTTACATTTTCCAATTTCTCAAAACCATAATTTAGCTCGAGACCATTATAGATTGTGGGTAAGGATTGCGTAGAAAGCTTTTCGCCTCCAACCATGCAATAAAACTTCGGTGCATAACCCGCCAAGAAACGGCTGTCGGATGAAAATTCGAAACCTTCAGTAGTTCCTTCTTCTGTTCTTATATAGGTTTTTTGGGTTGAAGAATTATCGGCTGGCGAAGCGGCTAAAACAATACTCAAAGCATCCGATGATTTGTACCAGTTGGTTGAACTGTGAACTCGTGAAGCTGCTGGTATAGTGAGAGAAGTTGAAGCACTTACCTGTACAAAAAATCCTTGGGTGGCAGGTATTATGCCATTTGAATTGACATCTTCATAAGATTTATTGCTAGAATTCCAAATTTTTGCTACTCCACCAATATCTGTAAGTGTCCAATTCCCATCGTTCCATTTTAAAGCGCTTGGATAAGGATTTCCTAATAGATGCCATCCATTCCCTTTATCAGAAGTATAACTTAGGTTAGAAATAGTAATATTACTATTGTTGGGCGTACCCGTGAATTTCTTATCGGTTTGTGTTTCATCATAAGCAATTAGATATCCACGACCTTCGACAAAGAGACTGCTGTTATCGTTCCAAGGAATAAAACTGCCATCCTTGTAATTTATCCACAAATTCTGTGTTTCATCCCATCCATAAAAATCATAAATGCCAGTAGTGAAAGTAGAAATTTCTTGGTCTTGAACGGGAGAGCTGATATCGTGCCAACCATCATCCCAAGTATTCCAATCGGCACCGGCCACATAGCGTTCCATTTCGAAAGTACCACTTCCTGAGTAGCTGCCATTTAAAATAAAAGAAGCTGTTCCTGTTGATTCACTTTGTAGAGAAAAATTGCCACTGTTTGTGAGGTTGCCGCTGAGCGTTAAGGCAGCGGAAGAAGATAATTCAAAAATGGCACCCGAAGAAACTGTCATATTGTAAAGCGTGGCAGTTTTATTTAGTTTTACTCCATTTGTATTGTCTACTTGGATAGTAGAATTACTGGTAGCTGAAAGGGTACCTTCTCCCGAAATGGTTTGCAAGGAAGTTCCATTAAGAAGAACCGTGCCAGGTGAAGAAGGATTGAAATTCAAAGTAGCTCCTGTATATATATTAATATTCCCCTTAATAGAATGACCCGGTGTGCCTGTCATATTAAAATTCATGGTGCCTTGCTTAATGGTTAGGTTATCAATAGATACAGCATTTGAACCCTCTGGAGAAATACTTCCATTATAATCCAACTCAAAATCGGCATAGGTTCTGCCTGAAAATGATGGTGTCCCGCTTCCCCTATGAGAGTATAAACTCCCTGTCTGAAATACAACTACATTATTAGACTGACTCGCCCCAAAAGGATTGCTTCCTGCCATATAAATATAAGTCGAACCACTTTGGAAAACCACAGAATTGTAAACTGTTGTTCCAAATGGATTCCCACTAAAACCACTACCCGCTGTAAAAGTTCCCGAAAAAATGATTGCACTGGCAGCAGAAGCTGTCAATTTATGAGCAGCTCCAGAAAATGTCATTGAGCCGGCTATATTTCCGGTAGCACTTGTTTGCAGAGAAATGGTCAGGGCATTCGAACCGGAAATATTAAGTTCACAACCAGAAGCCACAGAAAGGTCATCACCTTCGTCACCATTAATAGTAAGGGTAATACTTGCTGAAGCCTGTAAGGTAATTTTTGCGCCATCTGTAACTTTTAGTTGGCCGATGGTTTGCGTAGGGACTGCCGTAACTGTTTTGGTTCCACTATTAAATATCAAGATATCGTTATCTTGGGGAGAAGTCCGCGTTGGGCTCCAATTAGTGGCTTCCTGCCACGAAGCATTATCATCACCTATCCAAGTATAGGTAGTGGCAGCTTGAGTGGTAGCACTTGCTTCGGGAGGATCGGGTGAAGTTTTGTAATTTATCGTACTTTCTGTACCATTGTATGGGTAAATTTTAAAATAATAGGTCTGATTGGAACTTAATCCTGTAAAGCTATGAGACTGAACTCCTGAAGCCACATTTTTTACCAATTCACCGTCGGCTTCTGCGGACCCATCCACAGGAGCTACGATAGCAGCAAAACTTGTAGAACTACCTTTAATTAAATAATATGAAGCATCGGCATCTGTCCATGTGAGTTGAATTTCGGACGAAGAAGTTGCATTTGCCGTAAAATTGGAAACATGATTGGAAGGCTCAGTGGCGAAAACGACACCCGAACAGCTTATTTCCTGTGAAGTAGCTCCCGTTGAAGAAGCGGTAATGCTTTCATCATAAGTTCCAACGGAAAGCCCACTTTTCAGGCGAACATAAATTGAAGTAGAACTAACGCTTCCACCGGTCTGTGGCAAATTAATGGTATTGGTAAAGCCACTTCCCGAAGTTTGAGAAATCTCATAATCTGTTGGTGCCGTTAAGGTGATATCGTTAGTCAAATTCTGTCCACTCACCGTAAACGATTGTTCTGATGAAGGACCAGCACCCAACACATAACTAAAACCACTCAGAGAAGAAGGATTTACCGAAATACTGGGTGAAGTTCCACCATTGGCTGTGATGGAAACATCATCTATACCCAAAGCCTGTGCAAAAGATGTTGTAGTTCCAGAAGTAACAGAATAGTTCCATGCCAAGTACAAGCTACTTCCAGCGGCAATAGATTGATTCAAAGTTTTGCTGGTAACATTTACTGTTGCTCCTGGTGCAGAAGCAAAACCATTATTAGCAGTATCAGCTGAGAAACTTATCGTAAAATCATCTCCTGCGTTTGTCCATGTACTTCCATCAGTGGAATAATACATTTGAATGGTAAATCCATCGGGATTCTTACCATTCCGATATTTTTCCACATTGTAACTGATAGTGAGGCTGCTGATGGCAGTGCTGCCATTGTTGGTTAGCCGCACATATACATTCACACTTTTAGAGGCACTGCCGGAAGAAATTCCTCCCACTGCCCTGTCGGTGGCCGTATCTGCACCCCCTGCTCCATAATTGTAAATGCCGTTCGTTGCAGAAGAAGACATATTATTCCCTGCTCTCCGTTCTGTTGTATCTACAGCAGCAGAATAGGTTCCAACAGTACATACTGTAGTATTTTTATCTACCTTCCATCCTGTAGGAAGAGTTGCAGTGGCAGATGTACCCATACCATCGAAGTTCTCGGTAATGGTGTTACCCGCCGAAATGTTTACCTGGCTCCATACCTGAAGATGGAAGCCCAAAAGTAAAACGAGAAAAATTGTGTAGAATTGTTTTAATTGTTTCATAAAAATGTAATTTAAAGGGTTACAAGTTGTTGCATGTCTTTGATTAAAATAATACTAAACTTTTCTTTACAAAAGTCAAAATACTAAACCTTTATAGAGTGCGAACAAAAATAAATAAATTTTTTAAAATAAAATAAGATTCTTGAAAATTTAATGTTAAATTTATCCAAATTTAATTGTCTAATTTCAATATTTAGGGAAAATATTCATAATTTCCCATTTAATCAAACTCTCTCCGTCCCCTCGTCTTCTAGTTTCCATTTCTCCACTTTATAAACTTTTAACCCATCAATCCCTAACCTTCTATGGAGAACTATTTTTATCCAATCTCTCTGAATCTCAATAAACTTCCATAAGGCAAACGGCGGCCATAATGATCCTGAATAAACAGTTCGCCGCATTCTTTTCCCTTCACTTCTCCAAATATGTCGTCGAAGAGGTTTTCGGTAATCAATGGTGAAATTCCTTTTGCATAAAGGTTAAGAACAAAAAAACGGTTCTGTGAAAACATCAGTTGTCTCGCGTCTTTCAATAAGTCATTGATTCCTTCTTCCAGAATCCATTTTTCTCCTTCGGTTCCACGCCCATAAGCCGGTGGGTCCATGATGATGCCATGATACTTATGTCCACGGCGAATCTCACGTTTCACGAATTTTACCACATCTTCCAGCATCCATCTTATTCCACTGAGCTGATTGAGAGTCATATTTTCGTTAGTCCAAGTAATCAGTTGCTTGAGAGCTTCTACGTGAACTACCTCGGCACCTGCTGCCAGTGCTACAATCGAAGCCGCCCCTGTATAGGCAAACAGATTCAGGACTTTTGGCTTGTCGATCTTCATCATCGAAATGGTTTCATAGATATATTCCCAATTGGTAGCCTGTTCGGGGAATATGCCTACATGCCTAAAGGGAGTCAAACCCAAGCGCATCTTCAGATAGAAATGATCCATCGGAAATTCGATCACCCACTGGTCGGGCATGTCTTTCTTCTTGTACCATTCTCCGGATTCTTCCTTGTCGTTGCGGCTCGAATTATAAGTGCGTCTAAAAACTGCCTGCGATTTCCCTTCCCATTCTTCATCGCTTAAATGTTTGTCCCATATTGCTTTAGGCTCAGGCCTAACAAGCACATAAGGCCCGAATCGTTCCAGTTTTTGCGATTTGCCCGTATCCAGAAGTTCATAATCTCTCCAGCACTTCGTCTCGATGAGTTCCATTAATTCAGGAATAATTCATGCGGTGCAAATGTATTAAAAATGCCAAATGTTTATCGGGGATGCTAAAGGGTATGAGTCATTTTCAGAACTATGGTTTTCGAGCCAATGTTCGAAATAAACCAATCATCTTGGGATCAAGCAATAAAATTCAAAGAAGGCAATTCTGGTTATTCGAAAAATGGATGACAGGGTTTTGTGTTTGAATGCATCACCCTCAGGATGTATTCTT
>ENA-UPSM01006502-UPSM01006502.1-activated-sludge-metagenome-genome-assembly--contig:-NODE-6502-length-10820-cov-8.537018_pt1 | contig 10820 bp, 9 predicted proteins | sample MGYA00238181_ERZ773283 | MGnify/ENA primary metagenome ERZ773283 (study PRJEB29023, sample SAMN05720199) | activated sludge metagenome | isolation source: Anaerobic digester | place: Japan... | reverse complement strand
TGAAATACTGTATGGAGGATTCTATGAGGACAGATTTCTTCCCTACAGTATTCCCGCATGCACCTCCTACATGGTCTGCAAGGGCAAATATTATACCGCCGTGGGCACTGCCGAATACATTTATATGCTCATTTTTTAAGAGAAGACTGCCCCTTGCATACCCTTCCTTCACCTCTAATATCTCTATGCCAATGAGCCTCCCCACACTACATTCGTTAAAGAGATTCTTCACATACTCTTCATCCATCCATGCCCCCCATCAATTTATATTAGATGGACCATTGAAAAAGGCCTCATCCTATACATCCTTAAGATTTTTTTTGTAACCATAAGTAATATAAGGCATCCTGTAGTCCAACAATATTTTATTGAAATCAGGGTTGTGTATAGGGTTATCATCCATAAAAAACAGATGGGAATTACATCTACAGTCAGAGGCACCAAAATTAGGGATATAATCACAAGCAATATCTTTTAATGAATCAGATATCAGACATTCAAGTCTTTTTTGTGAGCGAATAGGGATTGTATGGATTAAATCTACCTCTTCCCTGAGATAATCTATATGCCAGAATGGTTTTTTATGGATTCTCTTATGTCTTTCCAGCCTTGCATGGAGATTTTTCATGGCTGAACCAACATATATATAAAAACCTTTTTTGAAAGATATATCCCCTAACCCCCCGATGGGGATAATTTTTTCGCGATTTAGAGTCATAATAAGCATATAGCTTCCACAATCCTTACCCTCTTTCTCGAATATATTCCATGGTATATCAAGGGGCTTAACTTTTTTATGTACTGTAAGATCATCCTCCCATGTTAAGGCGACAGCACCTATGAAGATCTCATCTTTCATGGAATAAAGGGCTTTGGAAAAATCAAGATCCACATGATATTCTGGGAGAAAATACTGTGGTGTTGAAGAATGGACAATAAATAACACCCCACCGGGATAATGAGGATTAGAAAGGCCTAAGATGTGTCTTTTTCCCCTTGTTGTTACAGCATCAGGAAACATGGCAATATTATTATGAAAAAGCGTGCAGGATTTGACCTCAAGGAGCATCCTTTTATCCCCGTTTTTGAGCATAAAATCAAACCTGCTATTATCAATAGTAAATTCAGGTTTTTCCACAATAAATCCCTCAAGCCCAGGGATAAGACCTTCATTGATAAGGATCCCTGCAATGGTATTGGTATGATGGGTATGGAGAAACACAGGCCTCGAATCTTTTCTAACAGCAATTAGAGTATATGCAGTAGCTCTATTATCATTATGGTTTTCTTTAAGATATACAGTCGCTCCTTCCTGTAATAGCTCCCAGAGCCTTCCTGGGTTTGGTAGATGAGCAGTAACTACCCTACCCTTGCATTCGCACTGGACTAAGAATCTATTGAGTCTCCTCTTAAAGAATCCGGTATCAAAACCAGTGAAAATAGATATTTTATCACTATAGGCCATATGTGATTATACCATAGCTTAAAAAAGAGGCAAAATCTACATACATCAGTTATAAAAATCCATCTTTTTCCTCGCAAATAATCCAACATTTATAGTTGGATACAAAAAATACAAATTTCTGTTGACAATATTTTTTTCAAATTGTAGTTAAAAAATTGAATACAAAAAAAAGAAGGAGGGTACTATGAAAAGAGGAATTTTTCTCGCATGTTTTGTTTCTTTACTAATTCTAATGTTTTTTGCCTCGCCTTGTAATGCACAGCAGAAAAAGGACTGGCCGGTAAAAGGTGTCACCATTGGTGCAGCACCCATAGGTGGGGTCTATTATGTATGGGCAGGAGGACCCGCCAAGGTGCTTGGGGAGAAGATGGGTATCCCGGCATCGGTAGAATCAACCGGTGGCCCTGTGCATAATGTCCAGCTTGTAAATAACAAAGAGCTCCATTTTGGTATGGTTACAGCAGCACCGGCCTATGAAGGCTGGACAGGGACGGGCTGGGCAAAAGGCAAGAAATATCAGAATATCCGCGCCATATTCCCCATGTATACCACGTATTTTCAGATGTATGCACTAAAGAAAAGCGGTATCAAAAGCATTAAGGATTTCAATGGGAAAAGCATAGGCACAGGTCCTGTAGGAGGCACACCGGCCACATACTGGCCCATGATTATTGCTGAGGCAGGGGTTAAACCAAAAAGGATTGTAAATGCATCATCATCTGACCTGGACAATCAACTCAAGGATGGCCTTCTTGATGCAAATGGTCAATCAGTTGGTCTTCCCTGGGGACTTGTCTCAGCAACAGAAACCACCCATCAGATAGTTGTCATAGGTGTTGAAGACGATATTGCTACGAGGTTTATAAAAAAACACCCTGATTTTGCAAAAGGTATTATTCCTAAAGGAACTTACAAAAGCGCTCCCTATGATATACCTACTTTAACTGTTTGGAACTTTATGGTTACGCACAAAGACATGCCTGCAGACTTTGTGTATGAATTTACAAAACAGATATTCAAGAATAAACCATTACTCGTGAGTGTCCATAAGTCTGCTCAAGAGGTAGAGCCTAAAAATATACTCTATTCACCTATCCCACTCCACCCTGGTGCAATAAAATACTACGAAGAGATCGGTATTAAGATACCAAAAGAACTGAAACAGTAAATTATTTATAAAAGAAGGGGGGAAAGATGGAAGAGAATGCAGTTGATCTCGGTAAAATTAAGGATGCCGAACTTATAAGGACAAGGGAGTTTGGCAAATTCGGCTCATGGGTTCTGTATATTGTAGGTGCTGTCTGCTCTCTCTTCCATCTCTATTGTCTACTTATAAGCCCCATTGACCCCTGGTATTTCAGGGGTATGCACATTGTATTTCTTGCCTTTATGTGTTTTCTTCTCTATCCAGGCTGGGAAGGGGCACGAAAAAAAGTTCACCCTGTGGACTATATCTTAATCCTTATGGTCATCATACCCTTTATATATATGGTTATAAACTTTGACGAATGGATTTACAGGGTTGGTGTTGTGCCCACAACCTGGGACACCATCATATCTCTTATGTTCATCATTGCCATGCTTGAGATGACAAGGAGGACAACAGGGACTGCCCTGATGATAATAGCCATAATCTTCATCCTTTATGGATATTTTGGTCGTTACCTCCCTGGTCTTTTTTACCATAAGGGTTATAGCTGGCCCAGGATATTTACATATCTTTTTAGCCTTGATGGGATACTGGGGCTGCCAATTTTTGTATCTGCCGCATATGTATATATCTTTGTGATATTCGGGGCATTTTTAAGAAGTTCAGGGGTTGGTGCATATTTTATCCAGTTTGCCAACTCCATTGTTGGCTGGGCTCGAGGTGGTCCTGCAAAGGTTGCCATCATCTCAAGCTCACTTTTCGGCACTGTTTCAGGGAGTTCTGCTGCCAATGTGGTGGGCACAGGAAGCTTTACCATCCCCATGATGAAAAGTATGGGCTATAAGGCCCATTTTGCCGGGGCTGTGGAGGCTGTTGCATCAACAGGTGGACAGATCATGCCCCCTGTTATGGGTGCCGGTGCATTTCTCATGGCAGAGATACTCGGTATCCCCTATGTTAAAGTCCTTGTGGCTGCCATACTACCTGCTGCCATGTATTATCTTGCCGTTTATTTTATGGTTGATTTTGAGGCAGCAAAGACAGGACTTGTGGGGCTGCCCAAAGACCAGTTACCCAGCAAAAAAGAGACTCTAAAACGCATCTATATGTTCGCTCCACTGGGTGTCCTTGTATACTATATTGCCATTGCCATGGCCTCAATAATAAAGGCAGGGACCCTTGCTGTAGCAGCATGCGTTATAGTAAGCTGGACGAGTAAAGAAACGAGGATGGGCTTAAAAAAGATTATAGATTCCCTTGCAAACGGCGCAAAAGGCGCAATTGAGATGGCAGGGACATGTGCTGCAGCAGGTATCGTGATAGGAATTATATCCCAGACAGGTATTGGATTAAAGTTTGCTACAATTTTACTTGATTTCTCAAAAGGTATATTGCCTCTGGCACTCTTTCTCTCCATGGTTGTTGCCATTGTCCTCGGGATGGGTATGCCAACAACAGCCGCATATGCCATATGCGCTGCTGTTATAACAACAGGTCTTATCAAGCTTGGTGCCATACCCATTGCAGCACACCTCTTTGTTTTTTACTTCGCCTGCATCTCTGCCATAACACCGCCTGTTGCCCTTGCTGCATATGCAGGGGCTGCTATTGCAAAGGCTCATCCCAATAAGGTGGGTTTTACTGCCATGAAACTGGGCATTGCCGCATTTATTGCACCCTACATGTTTATCTTTAACCCTGCCATGCTTTTAATCGGTTCTCCCCTTGAGATTATAGAAGTTGCTGTTACATCACTTCTCGGTACCTTTGCCCTTGCCTGTAGCATGCAGGGCTGGCTCATGGGTAGGGCAATACCCTTTGCACTCAGGATTCCCCTTATTGCAGGGGCAATACTGCTAATTAAGCCAGGTATATACACAGATTTGGCGGGTATAGGTCTACTTATATTGACTTATATACTCTCCCGTATCTGGAAAAAGGCGTAAAAATTGCCTTTATAGATCTGGTGTGTTTTATTTTCCCAGGTCCTTTACCCTTTTACCAGCATCAGGAAAGAAAAGGGGCGAGCCGAATTTATCGATACCGAAGGTTTTGATAAGGGCCTGTGCCTCTTTCGATACCATAAAATTGACGAATGCCCTTGCACCGGCTGCATTGACCTTCTGGAATCTTGCCTGATTCACTTCTATGACATGATAAATATTCAAAAGAATTGCATCATCTTCAGCGAGTACATCAAGGTCGATCCTCTTTTTTAATGCAAGATATGTCCCTCTGTCTGTCAACGTGTATGCCTTTTTTTCAGAGGCGACATTTAAGGTCTGACCCATACCAAGACCGGTCTCATGATACCACTTTTCTCCCCCAGGCTTAATATTAGCTGCCTTCCAGATTGCCTTCTCTTTTGCATGTGTGCCTGAATTATCACTCCGTGAGATAAAAAGGCTCTTCGATTGCGCTATTTTTTTAAATGCCTCCACAACAGATTTAATCCCTTTGATTTTGGCAGGGTCAGATGGAGGGCCTACTATTATAAAATCATTATGCATAACAAGTCTTCTATCTATTCCATAACCTTCAGCCATGAATGTTTTCTCATCTTCAGGTGAATGCACGAGTAATACATCTGCCTCACCTTTTCTCCCCATTGCCATTGCCTGACCTGAACCAACGGCAATAGTCTTTACAAAATATCCTGTCTTTTTTTCAAATAGTGGAAGCAGTGCATCAAGAAGACCTGAATCCTGGGTGCTTGTTGTGGTTGCAAGGATGATGTTCTTTTGAACAGTCTGTGCATCTGCATCAAAGACAAACAGCCCTGCGATAAAAATCATAAAAACTATCAGTACTGATAATCGTTTGTAAAATTTACTGGTCTTCATTTCAAACCTCTTGATTTCGAAGAGTTTTTTTGAGTGCTACTTTTCATCCTTTAAGGCTTTAATATCTGTTATCCCAGAATCAACAGGTCCTATTGCGCTTGCCTTTAGAAATAAAATTATATTATGCCTGCAAAACGTAAGCCTAATAATATATTAAAAATCATAGATATAATAAGAAGTCTTCCTAAAAATCGATGAATAGGTCTAAATTTTATCTTTGATTTCAAGGCCTTTAGCTGGACAAAACCTATCAATGGTGTAATAACAGATAAGAATCCAACAAAAAAACCAAGGTATGAATGGATATGATTAAAATGTTTACTTCCTGTATAAGAAATATATGATGTCATCAAAGCAATCCCTATTATTGTGCTCAAGGCACCAATAATATTCATTGTTTTATGCAGTCTTAGCCACCATCTCATTTTCTTTAAAAATCTTGCTGAAAAAACTCCAATAATCATAAAAATAAATCCAATAAACATCAGAGCACTGTGAATATAATAAAATGACATTGTTTATCTTCTTTTTATTTTAAATTATCAAATCAGTATTAAAAGATTCATATTTTATGGAAATTATAATTTTCTGTGACATTGGGCGCAGTCATTGAAGGTCTTTTTGCCATCATGACAATAGAAGCATTTCTTATCTGTAAAATGCTCATCCATAGTAAAAAGGGCCTTTTTGTGGGTATCAAAAAGGCTTAAAATGACAATCTTTACAGGTAATCCCATAAGAAACATGCGTCTGATGATCGAATATTACCTTACCCTGTCCACCCCCACCGTATATCAATACATTATTATCAATCAATGAAATTGCCCCTGCTGCGCCTACAGATACGTTTTTAATAAAATCACATCGGCTAAAACCTTTATCTTCTTTGCCATCTGTAAAACTGTTTTCAGACATATTAACCCTCCGCTTTTATTTTGTTTTTTTATTTTTCTAACCTAATAAAAATTTAATAGTTTGTCAACTTTTAGTTGAAATTTTATGTGGCCCTATTTTCATCTTTACTCCCTTCAAGCTGCTGTCTAAAATGCCTCCTGTTTACATGTATCTTCTCAGTATTTGTATATAAGAGGTTTTTCTGATTTTTCTTTTTTGACACATGATTTATGAGTTATGACTCACACCGCAAGGCGTGCTAATGCAATCCCTTTTAAAGAATGGCAAAATTTTTTTTGACAAGGGAGATCGATTTACTTTTTACCTGTAGGCTTTTTTACAATATGCCTGATGATATTGAAAATACCTGTAGCGAATAAGCCTATTGTAATAACCATAAATATATTCCTGTGTATCAAGGCATTAATGAGAACTACCACTGAAATTAGGAAAAAGATAATAAGGATCAAAAGAATAATAGCTGTATCCGCTTTTGAGGTAATAACCTTGACATTGCCCATTGTGCGAAGAGGAGTGAAACTAAGAAAAAAATGCACCAGCAAATAGCAACCACGCCAATAGTTATCCAATACCCAAATGAACCAGGTTCAGCAGTCCAAAGCAATAAAAATGTAATCATGCTCAATATAGTTGCATAACCTATCATCAGCAAGATTTGAGTATGCTTGTGTTTTTTGCGCATCAATCTTTCCTTATTTTATGTATTCTGACTCTCATTTTGCTCATTATTTGGAGGTTGTTGTAAGGTTTTTTAAACAAATCAAAAAACAGTGGATTTTATTTATAAAAATTCTATATTCACCTATATTTCAGGGAGCGTAAAGTAAAAACAGGTACCTTTACCTGGCTCGCTCTGCGCCCATATCCTCCCTCCATGACGGGTTATAATTCTGTAGACTGTTGCCAATCCAATGCCTGTCCCCTCAAACTCCTCTTTCGAGTGAAAACGGACAAAGGGCTCAAATATCTTTTGATTAGCACTGACATCAAAACCAATACCATTATCTTTGAAATAGAATACCCTTTCATTACCCAGCAAAGTTTCACCAAACTCTATTTTGGTATGAGTATTCATCTTTGTAAACTTCCATGCATTGCTCATTAGATTAACTATGGCTATCTTTAAAAGGCCTTCATCACCTATGGCACAGATATCTTCAACTATATTAAACTCTACAGACCTATTAGAAAACCTGTCATGGAAAACCTTCGAGATATCTTTAACCAACTGGCTGAGATTGATATTATCTTTAGATATGTCCTTTCTCGTGGCATAGGAGAGGTTCATAAGGTCATCTATAATCTCGTGCATATATTTAATAATTTTAGGAATCCTCTCTATATATCCCTTTGCTTCTTTTTCAATACCGCTACCATACCTTTTTAAGAATCTTTTTATTATGGCCTCTATATTGATTAAAGGTGACTTGAGGTCATGGGATACAGAGTAGTTAAATGATTCAAGTTCCTTATTCAGGGCTTCAAGTTGACGGGTTCTTGCCTCAAGCTGTCGATTTAAGGACTCTATCTTTTCCTCTGCCCTTCTCCGCTCTGTTATGTCCCTTACATACTCTATAACCCCCTCCAAACCACCTGATTCCATATCAAAAAGAGGAAAACTGAATAGGTCAAGCCATCCTAAGACTTCTCGGTTTGGTCCTGTAAGAGGGACTATCTCAAATGCTGACTCGCCGGTCTTTAAGGTCTTTAAACTTGGACATATGGTACAGGGTTCATTCCTTCCATGATATGCCTCATAGCACTTTTTACCTATTAAGGGTTGATTAAAGTGATACCATCTCTCCATCGTAGGGTTTACATGAATTATGGTTAAATCCTTGTTGAGTATGCTGATACCGTCTTGAATACTTGAGAAAACATTGGAAAGAAACCTTTTTGATTTAATGGATTCTTCCAATGCCTCCTTATATGAGGTGATATCCATAATCATCGACATTTTGGATACCCTGCCGTCTTTTCGATGGATAGGAGTGTTGACTATAGAATACCACCTGTTATCCTTTGGACTCTTTATCTCCCAACGGACTATCTCTCCTTTAAATACCCTTTCATTTACACACCAGGGGCAGATATTATCTAAATTATGTAGGGCTTTATAACACTTATCACCGATAGGGTTATATCCTGTCCGCTTGATAAATCTTTCATTCATAAATTCAATCTCATAATCAGCTGAACAGATATATATGAAGCCATCAAAGGCCTTGATGATTGCCTCATATTGGGCTAATAACTCGTTTGGGTCAATGGCGGTCATTTTCTATCCAAATATTAATTCTCTATTTTAATAATTTTAGCATATGATTTAATATTTGTCATAAACTACATATAACAACAAGGCTACTAAACACTCATCTTCTTTGAGATGAGGATTAATGGATACGAGATCAAACCGGTTATCCATCAAAAACTGCCCCTTTGAATTAGGTGATAGAAGTTCTCTATCAATTACAAAAAAATGAAAAGGTGATAAGAAACCTTTATTGTGAATTTATAACTTACCGAAAATAATTGCATTTTGCATGTAAATATTTTAATTGTATTATTGATAGATATGATTGAAGAAGAATCATTCAAAAATCTCTTCCTCCATTCACCCATTGGGCTTTTCATTCTACAAAAAGGTCTGTTTGTCCTTGTAAATAATAAATTCGAAGAGCTTACAGGTTATAGCAAGAATGAAGTCTATAACATCCACTATGAAACCCTTGTCTACCCAGAAGACAGAACAACCTGTAGGCTTAAGGGCATAGAGACAATAAAAAAAGCTCAAAACATACCATACAGGTTTAGAGCTCTTAGAAAAGATAATGAAATAAGATGGGTTATGGCAACTATTACCTCCGTACAATATAAAGGGATACGCTCTGCATTGGGTGCATTATTGGATATCACTGAAGAGAAGATACTCGAAGAAAGACTCTATGAAACAATGGAACAGCTCAAAATTGTTATTGAAACGGTCCAGGATGGGATAACATTCAGTGATGAAGAAGGCAGGTTCTATGTCTTTAATACAGAAATGGAGCGACTTACAGGCTACACAATGGATGAGGCAAACTTATCACAAAATTTTTTGGCACTTATATATCCAGATGAGAATGAATACGCAAAGGCATATGAGAGGCTGAGCCTTGTAAGAGAAAAAACTTCCTTAAGGAATATCGAGACTGTATTTACTACAAAACATGGTGAAAAAAGGCATGTCCTCGTCTCCACATGTCTTATACCCTATAAGGAAAAAACTATGTATTTAAGTATATGCCATGATATAACAGAGCAAAAGCAGGCAGAATTAGCATTAAAAATCTCAGAAGAGAAATACCGTTCAATATTTGATAATGCCGTAGAGGGTATATTTCAGTCAACCCCTGAGGGCAGATTCTTAACTGTCAATCCAGCTCTTGCAAAGATGTATGGTTATTCTTCTCCAAAAGAGCTTCAAGAAACAATAATAGATATATGGTCGCAACTGTATGTAGAATCCAAAGACCGTCTGCATTTAAAAGAATTACTTGAAAAAGATGGTGTTATCTATAACTTTGAGACACAGCTATATAAAAAGGATAAAAGCATTATCTGGGTCTCAATTAATGCAAGGATCGTAAGGGATGAATCAGGAAATATCCTATTTTACGAAGGGACAGTGGTAGACATTACAGACAGAAAAAAAGCAGAGGAAAGGCTCAATAAAACACTGGAAAGATTAAGGAGGGCCATTGGAATAACAGTTCAAACTATATCTAATATAGTAGAATCAAGAGACCCCTATACAGCAGGCCATCAGACAAAGGTCTCAAGGCTTGCAAGGGTCATAGCGAAAAAGATGAAACTGCCTGATAATGTAATAGATGGTATACGTATGGCAGGGCTTATCCATGACATAGGAAAGGTATCTATCCCCTCTGATATTCTGAGCAAGCCTGGGAGGTTATCGGAGATAGAAACCCAATTAATAAGGGTTCATCCTAAAAAAGGATACGAAATCATCAAAGATGTGGAGTCAGACTGGCCTATAGCTGAGATTATCTTACAGCACCATGAAAGGCTTGATGGTTCAGGCTATCCACAGGGACTAAAAGGTGACGAGATAATTCTTGAGGCAAAAATCCTTGCTGTTGCCGATGTAGTTGAGGCCATATCATCGCATCGTCCATATAGACCAGCCCTTGGAATTGAAGCTGCCCTCGATGAGATAGAGAAGAACAAAGGTAAACTCTACGATGAAAAGGTAGTTGATGCTTGTGTAAGGCTATTTCGGGAGGATGGATTTGTTTTTGAAAAAGAAAAATAATTACAGTTAAAGTTTGAAAGCAGGATGCGACTTTTCAAAGATATACTCTTGACAACACATTTGATTTAAATGTAGAGATAACAATACCATAAACCCCGAATAGGAGGTATAACCACATGATGGATCGATGGA
>ENA-UPSM01006500-UPSM01006500.1-activated-sludge-metagenome-genome-assembly--contig:-NODE-6500-length-10821-cov-6.527866_pt1 | contig 10821 bp, 4 predicted proteins | sample MGYA00238181_ERZ773283 | MGnify/ENA primary metagenome ERZ773283 (study PRJEB29023, sample SAMN05720199) | activated sludge metagenome | isolation source: Anaerobic digester | place: Japan... | reverse complement strand
ATTTTCATCCTTGCCTGCGACGCCTTCATAGCAGGTCCAGTCTTCGACTGGACCCTCTGGACTCACGCGGCTCCTGCTGCGTCCATGCTCTGGCACGATCTCTCGCGTGCGCTGCGGCCCAGTCGCGAGCCGTCCTCTGCGGCTCACGCCCACTGCGACCGGTCGCAGACCGGTCCTACTTGGCCAGCCGTTCGACTCGCACGCGCAGGAAACGCCGCGGCACGCTGCCGATCGCGACGGTATCCTGCTCGAGGACATCGAGCGGCACCCCGGGCGCGATCGTCTTGAGCGTCGCCCACGTCACCAGATCGGCGCTGTGCTCGATCACGTAACGGATGTCCGTGGCGGCGGACTTCCGCTTGAAGGCGACTTGCAGATACTGCCCGCCCCCGCCGCTCACAGGCGTGACCGTCACCGGCTGCGTCACCGGGCCGCTGGGCGCGAGGCCGAAGGCGTAGCGGGCGAAATTCGTGATTCCCGAGCCGCTCGGATCGTCGCCAACGCCACCGGCCACCGAATTGCCGACGCGCCACGACTCGAAATCGATATAGGCCTCGCCCGTGGCTGTGAGCGTGGCCGGCCCCGAAGTCGCCGCGGGTGCAACATAGTTGTCGACCACGCAGCGGAACTGGTCGCCATTCATTCCACCGTCGATCCCGGTGAGCGTGAGCGTCGCCGTGCCGGTGCCCCGGTAGGTGGCGCCATCGGCCAGGTCACCCCACGTCGACGAGCCGCTCGGCTTGCGCTGCCAACGATACGCGAAGGCCGCGGGCGTGCCCTTTGCCGTGACGGTGAACGTCACGCTTTGCCCCGCCGCCGCGGACCGCGCCGCCGGGTGCACCGTGATCGCCGGTGCAATGCCGACGGCGACCACGGCCGTGCTTCCGTCGAGGTGCGAGTTGTCGTAGGCGCGGCTCACGTGGCAGCGGAACTTGTAGCCGTCGTGCAACGCCGCGAGCACGACCGAGAGGTTGCCGCCATCGCCGTAGCCGCTCGTCGTGTACGGTCCGCCGGTGGCGATGTCCGTCCACGCCGTGCTACCGGGCGACTGCGCCTGCCACTGGAAGCCGCCGGGATTGCCATTGGTGTTGATCCCGAAATCGATCGTTTCGCCGATGGAGGGCACATGGACCACGAGCCGGCGCACCTTGCTGTTGCCCGCGTCGGTCACGAGGAGGTTGCCGCGGTTGTCGCAGGCCACGCCCCACGGGTTCCAGAAACGCGCGGAAGCGCCCGCGCCATCCGTGTCGCCGTACCCGCGATCCTGCCCGCTGGGCTTCCGGCCGGCGATCGTGCGCACGCGTCCGTCGGGATCGATCTGCCGCACGGCGTGGTTGCCGGTGTCGGCCACGTACAGCACGCCGCGCGAATCGACCGCGAGGCCAGCGGGGCCGTTGAAGCGCGCCGCCGCACCGACGCCGTCGTCCGTGCCGGACTCGCAGTTCATGCCCGCGATGGTCGTCACGGTGCCGTCGGCGGCGATCCGCCGGATCGTGTGGTTCGCGCGGTCGGCGACGTAAAGAGTCCCGGCGGCATCAACCGCGAGCGCGGTCGGGCTCCCGAAGGTGGCCACGCCGAGCGCGCCGTCCTGCGCCCCGCTCAGCAACGAGCGCCCGGCGACGAGCCGGACCACGCCGTCGGTGTCGATCTTGCGCACCGTCTGGTCATCCGTATCGGAAACGTAGATTGTGCCGAGGGTGTCCACGGCCACGCCCTGCGGGCGGTGGAACCGGTACGGCTGCCCCGCACCGTCGGCGATCGTGGTCACCACGCCGGCGGGCGTCACCCGGCGCAGCGTGCCGTTGTCGGTATCGGCGACGACGATGTTGCCGTCCGGTGCGAACGCGAGGGCCTGCGGCCCGGCGAGGCGCGCGGCCGCTCCGGTGCCGTCGACGTTGCCCCAGCCTTCGCCCTCCCCTGTGCCGGCCTTGCCGGCGAGCGTCGTGACGGTGCCGTCGGGCAGGACCTTGCGGATCGTGCCGCCGGCGGCGTCGGCCACGTAGGCGACGCCGGCCGCATCGATCACAATTCCGCGCGGGCCGGAGAACTTCGCCGCGGCGCCCACGCCGTCGACGATGCCCCAGCTGCTGCCCCAGTTGGTGTTGGGTTTGTCCGCACCAGCCAGACGGGTGACGTCCACGATCAACTCGACGTCGGAGACATCGCCGGTGATGCGGACCTCGTTGTCGCCGGCGATCCAAAGCGTCGAAGCGTCGGTGGCGACCGTGGTGGAGAAGCCGTTGTCGACGAGGCAGCGGACCTCCGTCTCGACTAACGCCATGCTCATGCCGGGGATCACCAGCGTGTCAGTGTCGGCGCCGGTGAAGCGCGCGTCCGTCGCGCAGTCCGTCCAGGAACCCCACTTCGGCAGGAACTGCCAACGATAGTGGAGCACGTCGTTGGCGGAGGTCGCCCGGATCGTGACCGTGTACGGGGTCACGCCGGCGGACTTCTTCGGCTGCTGCGTGATCGCGGGGGGCGTCGCCCACTCGACCGTGCCGCGCCGGATCACGTGGTTACCGGTATCCGCGATGTAGATCGTGCCGTCCGGCGCGACGGCCACCCCGTGGGGCGCCGAGAGCCGGGCGACCGGACCGGCCCCGTCGGCCGCACCCGCGACATCGCCGAACCCGGCGATGGTGTGCGACGTGCCGTCGGTCGCGATGAGGCGCACGGTCTCCGCATCGGGATCGGCGACGAGCAGGTTGCCGGCGTCATCGAAGGCGAGCGCCATCGGCCGGCGGAACCGCATATCGCCGCTATCGCCATCGCTAGTGCCGAAGGATTCGGCCACGCCATACGCCGTGGAAACGGTGCCGCCGACGATCTTGCGGATGGCGGCGTTGTTGGAGTCGGCCACGAAGATCTCGCCGGCGGCATTCACCGCCACCGCCGTCGGGTAACAGAACTGTACTTGGGTGCCGGTGCCGTCGCGCGTGCCGAAGCCGTAGGCCGAGGAGTTGCCGGCGACCGTCGTCACGGCGCCCGCCGGGGTGACGCGGCGGATCAGGTTGTTGAACGTGTCGGCCACGATGAGGTTGCCGTCGTTGTCGAACGCGAGGCCCTGCGGGTGCCGGAAGCGCGCGTCGGCCCCGGTGCCATCGGCCACGCCCGACTCGCCCGCGGTGCCAGCCAGCGTGGTGACGACGCCCGCTGTCGTGATCTTCCGGATCGTGTGGTTGAGTGTGTCGGCCACATAGACCGTGCCGTCGGCGGCCGCGAGAATGCCCTCGGGCTGGTGGAAACGCGCCGCCGCGCCCGTGCCGTCGGCCGAGCCGGTGGCGCCGGCGGTACCCGCGAGGGTCGTGGCGACGTCGGCGGGCGTGAGCTTGCGAACCGTGGAGTTGAGGGTGTCGGCCACGTAGAGGTTGCCCGCGCCGTCGCAGGCGAGCGCGCGCGGTTGGCGGAAACGCGCCGCGGTGCCGGTGCCGTTGGTCGAGGCCGGGGCAACGCCGGCAAAGGTGGTGACGACGCCCGCCGTCGTGATGCGGCGGATCGCGTGGTTGCGCGAGTCGGCCACGTAGACCGTGCCATCGGCCAGCGCGGCGAGGCCGGCCGGAAGATCGAACTGCGCGGCCGCGCCCGTGCCGGTGGCGCTGCCCGCGCGCTCGGCGGTACCGGCCAGCGTGGTGACGGCCGCCCCGCTCGCCGCGATCCGGCGCACGGTGTGGTTGCCGGCGTCCGCCACGAACACGTTGCCCGCCGCATCCACGGCGACGGCACGCGGCAGATAGAACTTCGCCGCCAGCCCCGCGGCATCGGTGGTGCCGGGGACGCCGGCGGTGCCGGCCAGGGTGGTGACCGCTCCGGCTGAGGTGATCTTGCGGATGGTGTGGTTGCGCGAGTCGGCAACGTAGAGATTGCCCGCGGCATCGATGGCCAGACCGGCCGGCTCGTAGAAACGCGCGGCGCTCCCCTGCCCGTCCGCCGTACCGGAGCGGAGCGGATCGCCGGCGAAGACCGTGACCGGGCCGGAGCCGACGATGCGGCGCACGACGTTGTTCCCCCGATCGGAGAAGTAGACGGTCTGGCCGTCGGACGTGACGGCGATGCCGCTCGGGGCATTCACGACCGGGTCGGCCGCGGAGAGATCGAAGGTCGTGACGACGCCCGCCGCAGTGATCTTGCGGATCGCACTGTTGGCGGAGTCGGCCACGTAGACGTTGCCCTCCGCGTCGACCGCGAGGTGCAGCGGCGCGGCGAAGCGCGCGGCGGCCCCGGTGGCATCGGTCGCGCCCCACGCGCCCGGCGCACCGGCGAGCGTGGTGACGACGCCCGCCGTCGTGATCTTGCGGATGGTGCCGTTGCCGGTGTCGGCGACGTAGAGGTTGCCGTTCTGGTCGCGCGCCACACCGGCGGGATTGAAGAAGCGCGCGGCGGAGCCGGTACCGTCGACGGCGCCGGCGCTGACTGTGCCGGCAAAGACCGAGAGGTCGGCGCGCGCCTGCGTCGTCTGGGCAGAAGCGGGGACGCCGGATCCGGCAAGCAACGCCAGACCCACGCCGAGGCCCGCGACCTGCGAGCGAAGCAAGTGGGCGGCGTAGCGAAAGCCTCTCGCCTCCGGACGGAACGGAAGCCGTTCCGCCACCTGGCCGGCATGCCGGCCCGTAGGACCGGTCTCCGACCGGTCGCAATAGCCCCGAGCCCGCACGCCGGCTCGCGCACAAGGGGTCCAGTCGGAGACTGGACCTACGGGGCGCATCCTGAGAACGAGGGAGAGAAGGTGTTTCATGGCGTCGTTCTCCGGTTCAGTTGTTCGCCACAGCGGAGGCGGGGAAGACCAGGACACGCGTGTCGTAGTCCGCCAGTTTGAGGGTGAAGCGGGCTCGCCCATCGGAGGCGGTCGTATTCAGCGCCACGGCACCCGTGAGCGCATCGGTCGGGGCGTAGGCGCCGTCGACCAGGCCGGCGAGGTCGACCTGCACGGCGCTGTCGCCGCGGGCGAGGTTGGCGACGACCACCACGAGCCGCCCCTCCTGGTCGATGAAGCCCCAGGCGTTGGCCCCGGCCGAGGTGCGCACGGGGGTGAGCGCCGCGGCCTGCTCGGGGGTGACGACGGGGGCGACGGCCTCAAGCTTCGCGCGCTCGGCGGCGGGCAGGCGGTCCTGCCGCAGCACGATCCAGCACGTGGGCGCGGTGGAGGGCCCGAGATTCGCGAGCGCGGCATCGGTGGCGAAGTAGCCGCAGCCGACGGCATCGAACGCGCGGGTCGCCTCGTCGTTGACCCTCCAGCACACCCCCTCCCGCTCGAAGGAGCGCACCATCGCCTCCGAGTAGTAGAACCCGGGGCCGAAGGGTTTGCGCGGGATGTGGTTGTACATCGCGGCGCGGATGCGCGGATCGACGTTGTCGTGCGCGCTCATGCCGTAACCGTACTCGAGCGCCGTGACACCGCGCCGCACCGTGCCCTCGCGCGTGGCGACGTGGGTGAACACGATCTGGAACCAGTGGGTGTGCTGCACGGCGTCGCCCGCGGCACGCGGCAGGCCGGAGAACTCGAGGCTGCTGGTGAGCACGTCGTCGAAGACATCCATCTTCGAGCCGAGCCACATCGAGGGCTCCCACGCGCAGGCGGTGCCGACCGTGGCGGTGTAGAAGCCGGCCGTGTTCACCGAGCGGATCCAATCGCCCTGCATCTCGAGGTCGAAATACCAGCGCTCCGGCGGCAGCAGCTTGAGGTAGCGGCGCATGTCGCCGCCGAGCCAGCGCGTGAGGGTGACATCGCCGTAGATCTGCCCACCCACCAGCGCGGGCCGGCCACGGAGCGCCTCGATGCGTTTGGCGATCTCGGCGAAGTAGTGGCCGTAGGCGTCGCACCAGTAGTCGGCCCACTCGGGCATGAGGTGCGCGCGGATGTGCCGGGCCTTCTCGGGCGCGGTCGTGCCCGGCAGCGGATAACCGAGCCGGCGCTCGAACGCATCCAGATTTCGGGGATGGAAATCCGCGCCGCTGATGTAGAGGTTGGGCATGTTGACCAGCAGGTCGGCCGCGTAGTAGCCGCTGTAGTGGTCCAGCGCGCTGAGCGTCGCCATGCGTTCGGCGATAAGGTCGCCGTAGGTGCCGTGCGGGGTGTTCGCACCGGCGGGGCCGCAGTCGGCCGGATCGAGCGGCGTGGCGGGCGAGATCCAGCCAAGCAGGTAGAAATTGAAGCCGCCGTTGACGTCGCGGCCCATGAGATCGTCGCGCAGCCGGTGCCAGTCGGAGTAGGCGCGCGAGGCCGCACGCACGCGGGCATAACCGCCCTCGCCGTCGGGGCTGGCCGGCAACCCGGCGATGTAGGTGTCGAGCCAGGCCCCCGCTCCGATCGAGGCGTAGCGGCCGGACGCTTCGGTCTTGTCGGCCTCGATCTGGGACTCCCAGTGCTTGAGGTCGTCGGAGTCCTGCCAGAAGAGCTTGTCCGCCCACCAGGTGCCGGCGTTGCCCCAGGGCTGGATCCAGACCTCGTCCTCGCGCCCCCACTGGTAGGCGCCGCCGGTGGAGGGGTGGTCGGGGCTGCGGGAGTCGGCGGCGGAGAGCGCCGCGCACAGCGAAGCAACGGCACCGAGCGCAAAGAGACGGAGTTGGGGCATGACAGCCCGGATATACGGGCGGCGGGGGGCGAAGGGGCAAGGACGGCGCGTCCCGCGGGCGATTTTCACAGACTCCTCGCAGCGGCCCATTTCGTTGGCCGCCCGGAGCCTCCGCGCCCGCATCCCCGGCGCGAGCAGCCGCAACGCGCCGCCGCCCGCGCCCGCGGGATTCCCGTTGGACACGCGCGCGCCGGCCGTCGTTAACTCGCGGCGTCGCCATGGTCGTGCATCCGCGCCTCACCTCCCCCGCCAGCCGCTGGTTCCATTTCGCGGGACTCTTCCACGACGAGTTCGACCTCGGGTCGTTCTGGCTGCGCGGGGTCGCCAGCATCGTGCTACCTGCATTCGCGGACGTGCGCCGGGTGGTGTTGCACGGCGAGTTCAAGCCCTGGCCCGCAGCCGAAAACGCCGGCCGGCCGCCGTCGCTGGAGGTGTCGCTCAACGGCGCCCGTGTCGCCCTCGTCGCACCCGGCGCGCCCGGTCCCTTCGCGGTGCCGATCGACCTGCCCGAGCCGCGCGAAGGCACGACGCACACGATCGGGCTGCGCCTGCACGGCACCGCCTGGACCGACAACCTCGCCTGGCTCGGCCGCGTGACCCAGTCGCTCTCCTTCCTCGGCCCCCTCCATCGGCGCCTCCAGTGGTACCGTCGGCAGAACAAGAACCGCCAGCTGCGCATCCGCTCGCTGGTCGCCGACGCCGGCGAACCGATCTTCGATTTCGCCAACCGGCACGCGCCCTTCAACCACACCTTCTCCCGCCAGCATCTGCGGCTCGGGATGAATGTCGTCGGCTTCCACCAGGCCGAGCTCGGCGTGGGCGAGTCGGCCCGCTGCATGGTCCGCGCCGCCGACGCCGCCGGGCTGGCCGTCGCCGTCGTCCCGCTCAAGCTCAACTGCCTCAACCCGCAGGGCGACGACTCGCTCGCCGCCCGTCTCCAGGATTCCAATCCGCACGGGGTGAACGTCATCCATGTCGACGCCCCGCAGTCGCGCGACATCGACCACCACCACGGCCCCGCCTTCCGCGCCAACCGGTACAACATCGCCTACTGGGCCTGGGAGCTGCCCGAGTTTCCCGACGCCTGGCTGGAGCACGCGCAGTACTACGACGAGATCTGGTGCCCGAGCGACTTCGTGCGCGAGGCCATCGCCGCCAAGCTCCCGCACGCCGTGCACACGATGCCGCACGCCATCGGCTTCGCGCGCCCCACCGAGACCGGCGCCGCGCTCCGTCAGCGGTTCGGCCTGCCCGCCGACCGGTTCCTCTTCCTGTTCCTCTACGACCTGAACTCCTACAGCGAACGCAAGAACCCGCGCGCCGTGCTCGAGGCGTACCGACAGGCCTTCCCCGCCGCGCAGGACGTGGGCGTGGTCATCAAGGTCCACAACCGCGCCAACAACCCCGAAGCGTGGACCCGCCTCCAAGCCGAGGTCGCCGGCCTGCCCGGCGCCGTCCTCATCGCGGAAACGCTGCCGCGGGCCGACATCTACGCGTTGCAGGCGGCCTGCGACTGCTTCGTCTCGCTGCACCGCTCCGAGGGCTTCGGCCTCGCGGTCGCCGAGAGCATGTACCTCGGCAAGCCGGTGATCTCGACCGACTGGTCCGCCTCGGCGGAGTTCGTCGACGAGAGCAACGGCTGCCCGGTGCGCGCAAAGCTCATCACGCTCGAGCGCAACATCGGGCCCTACGCCAAGGGCCAGACCTGGGCGGATCCGGACATCGAACACGCCAGCTGGTGGATGCGGCGGATCGTCGACGACCCCGTGCTGCGCGCGCAACTCGGCGCCCGCGCCCGCGCGACGATCAAGGAACGTTTCGCCCCGGCCGTGATCGGCGCCCGTTACCGCCGCCGCCTCGAAGCGATCGCCGGCTGGTGAGACGGGATACGGCAGTTCGGACAGGCCACAGAGGCTGAGGAGAGACGGAAGGAGATCACAGAGACGGACTTGGGTGTGGCGAAGTTTGGTCCGCCCGGCTCACCCCAATGGCCCAAAGGGTTGGTACCTCTGGCCTCCAGTCTGTCTCCGTGCTCTCTGTGTACTCTTGCCTTATCTCTGTGCTCTCTGTGTCCAACGGCTTCGTCCGCGCTCAGCCCACCCGCGGATCGACCACACGCCCCATGAACAGGAGGCTGCCGGTGCGCGGATCGCAGACCCAGAACAGGAACGGGCGGTTCACGTGGAACTTCAGCGGGCCGTCGACCGCCACATCGTAGTCGGCCACTGCCGACGGCGCGCCGACCGCCGTGGCGGCCTGCGTGCCCTGCTCGGCCACGGCGAACCGCACGAGATGGTTCACGGCCGAGAGGTGGATCGATCCGTCGTCGCGGGCGATCCCCAGCGTGGAGAAATCGGCGTGGCCGTTGCGGTCGAAAACGGTCTTCGCCCCCAGTTCCTGCAACGCGGTGGAGAGTTCGGGGACCGGTCGGGCGGCCTGGAAGCGCGGCAGGCGGAGATCGACCTGGGTCGGCTCCGCGCGGCCGACGAGCTGCAGGCATTCGGCGATGCGAGCGGCGGAGAGGTCCGCCTCGACTTGCGCGAGGGTGGCGTCGGCCTCCGGCAGCAGCACGACCATCGCGAAACGCTCGCCCCGATAGGGCAGCTGGACGAGGCGGTATCCGGGCTGACGCACCGCGCGCAACCACGCCAGCCGCCGCATGGTCGGCACCTCGGCCACCTCCGGCGCCACGGGAGCCGGAGGTTCGGCCGCAGCGGTGGCGGCCGCCGGCGGGAGCGGCTCGCCCCCCGCAGTCGCGTTCGCATCCGGCGCGGCCGCCGCGGCCGCCGCGGCCGGCGCGACCGGATCGGTCGCCGCAGTCGCATCCGCCGCCGGCACCGGGTCCGCCTGCATCGCCGGCGCGGCCGGCTTGTCGCCGGCCACCGGAGTCGGCTCGGGCAGGTGAAACGGCGCCATGACCGTCAGGGTCGGGTCGAAGGCATCCTGCCACTCCCCATCAAAATAAACTGCGGCGCCGACCACCAGGTTCGCGTCCGGCTCCAGGGTTGTCGCATCGGCGATGGCCAGGATGCGATCGTCGGTGCGGGCGGAGATCCAGCGGTTCATCCAGTGGATGGCATGGTCGCCCTGGCCGAAGTCGATCACCCGCAACTCGCAGGCGCAGCGCTGGCGGAGCAGCTCCACAAAGTCGGTGTTGATCGCGTTCTGCGGGCGCACCCAGAGCGCCCGCGCGAACGCGAGCCCGTCCTCGCCGCCCGCCGCACGTTCCAGCCGTTGGGTGAGGATCGTGCAGCCATCGGCCGCCTCGGCCGGGGACACGGAGAGATGCAGCACCGCCGAGAGTTCCTCCCCGGCGGGCCCCCTGCTGCCCGCCGCGATCGGCAGCAAGGCCTGCGCAAGCCCCAGCGGGGCGATGGTGAAGTTGCCCGGGCGGGTCCGCAGGCGGGAATACAAGTCCGCCGCGAACCCGGTGCTCGACTGCGCCACGGCGAGGATCCGCGGATCGTCCGGCGCCTGGGGCACCGGCGGCACCTCAGCCGCAGCCAACCGCAGACCGAGCCCGACTACACCGACCGCCAAACCAAGCAGCTTTCGAGATGACATCGTGGGATGAGGAACAGCATTGGGGGAAGGGGGGAAGCGCTCAGCGTGCAAATCCGCACAGCGACGACGAGGAGAAATTCGATTCCGCGGGGGTTCACAGAAACCTCACGTTTGCCCACCCCGGAAACAGCACAGCCGCGCGCCCATGACGGGAACGCGGCTGCACCCGAATCCGGCGCGGAGGAACCGATCCGCCGCTCCGGCTCAGTAACGGTAATGTTCGGCCTTGTAGGGGCCGTCGACCGAGATGCCGAGATACTTGGCCTGTTTCTCGGTGAGGCGGGTGAGTTTCACGCCGATCTGCTCGAGGTGCAGGCGGGCGACCTCCTCGTCGAGCGCCTTGGAGAGGCGGTACACGCCCACCTTGTAGGTGTCCTTGTTCTTCCAGAGGTCGATCTGGGCGAGCGTCTGGTTGGTGAAGCTGTTCGACATCACGAAGGACGGGTGACCCTTGGCGCAGCCGAGGTTCACCAGGCGGCCCTCGGCGAGCACGAGGATCGAGCGGCCGTGCGGGAAGGTGTAGCGGTCGAGCTGCGGCTTGATCGTGTCGCGCGTCACGCCCGGGGCCGTATTCAGGCGGGCGATCTGGATCTCGTTGTCGAAGTGGCCGATGTTGCAGACGATCGCGTTGTCCTTCATCGCCTGCAGGTGCTCGAGGGTGAGCACATCGCAGTTGCCGGTGGTGGTG
>ENA-UPSM01006497-UPSM01006497.1-activated-sludge-metagenome-genome-assembly--contig:-NODE-6497-length-10828-cov-4.935673_pt1 | contig 10828 bp, 9 predicted proteins | sample MGYA00238181_ERZ773283 | MGnify/ENA primary metagenome ERZ773283 (study PRJEB29023, sample SAMN05720199) | activated sludge metagenome | isolation source: Anaerobic digester | place: Japan... | reverse complement strand
AGAGACAGTATTTGCTGCTTCGGCAATATCGGTTTGAGAACGAACGATAAAATCGTCTCGAGTAGTTCCATTATGACGAGTAAGCAGCAGATTCATTATATCTTCCTGAACCATAGGGATTTTTTCTTTAGAGACAGCTGAGACCATTATAGTCATAAATCTCCAGCGCTGTCCAATCAATCTACTAACGGTGGTAGTATAGGGAGCAATCACTATATCATCCTGGTCCATTCCCATAGAACTTGCACCTTTAGATTTAAGAACACCTTTAACAGTGAAAGGAATGTGACGGATACGCATCGTTTTACCAACCGGGTCTTCACCAAGAAAGAGATTATCAGCCACCGTTTTGCCTATAACACATACCTTAGCTCCACTTTCCACTTCTGAAGGATAGAAGTATTGACCTTCTTCCAGAGAAAGATCACGGATAAGGAAATAATCAACATCTACTCCTGCAATACTTCCTCTCCAGTTATTACTACCATACTTTAATTGACCGTAGGTACTATAAACTGGAGATACATAAAGCACTCCATCAATAGTTTCCTGTATAGCTTTCACATCTCCTTCATCCAGTAGATTTCCTGAACCTGCAGCTTGTCTTGCTCTGCTTTGAGTATTGCTCGTATTGGATATAACCATGATGACATTAGTGCCCATACTACTAATTTGGTCATTGACGACCTTAGTAGCTCCTTGACCTATAGCAATCATAGTTATAACTGCTCCAACTCCAATAATTATGCCAAGCATAGTCAGAAAGGTCCTGGTTTTATTACGAGCAAGAGATTTGAAGGCAATCTTCATGATGCTTATAATATCCATTTAAGAGACCTCCTCTTCTATATCCAGACGGGGAAGTTTTTTCAAATCTGCTGAAGCAATATGAACATCGTTATTAGGCACATCGGAGATTACTTTTCCATCACGGAAGGTTATAATCCTGAGTGCATATCGTGATATATCAAATTCATGAGTTACCAGGACAATAGTTTTACCTTCTGAATGGAGTTTCTGAAAAAGCTCCATAACCTCTACACTGGTTCGGGTATCCAGATTTCCAGTTGGTTCATCAGCCAGAATAAAGACTGGGTCATTAACTATGGCTCTCGCTATTGCCACTCTTTGCTGTTGACCACCAGAAAGCTGATTGGGATAGTGTTTAGCACGGTCTGCTAATCCAACAACTTCCAGTGCATACATAGCTTTTTCTTTGCGTTCTTTAGTAGACATTTTACGACAATAGAGCAAAGGAAGCTCAACATTTTCCAGTGCAGTGGTTCTTGGTAGAAGATAAAATGCCTGAAACACATATCCAATCTTCTGGTTTCTCACTTGCGTTATAGCCTTATCATCCATATCTGCAACATTTATACCATCCAGAAGATAAGTGCCTGTAGTAGGTCTATCAAGACAGCCTAATAGGTTCATAAATGTAGTCTTTCCTGAACCGCTGGCTCCCATTATGGCAACGAATTCGCCATTATCTATATCCAGATCTATACCTCTAAGTGCATGGACATAAACTTCACCCATTTGGTAGGTCTTGGTTAAACCTTTAACACTGATTAGAATTTTGTTGTCCATACTTAGAATCTGCCTCCCCTGGGACCACCCATAACGCTATTGCCAGTTATTTGAGAGGCATTTTTATAATTGACTCCAGTAATTATTTTAGCCTTCTGGTCAAGGTCACTTAATACTTCTATATAGGCTCCATCTGAAATTCCAGTTTGAACTACCATAAGTTCTGGAACATTATCCTTGAGGACCCAGATGGTTGAAAATTTAGGTCTTCCATTAGAGAAATTCTTATTTCCTGCATTCATCGTGCTTGTTTTAGCAGAATTCTGTGAAGAAGCTGCTTGCATTGCTGCTCTACGAGCCTTTGTAATGAGATTATCCTCCCACTTTAAACCAAATAGTTCCCACACTTCTTTACTGGGAAGAAATCGGGTGGCTGTAACGGGTATCCGCATAACATCTTCTTTAGATTGAATAATTATAGTAACATTGGTGGTCATACCAGGAAGCAACTTGTGCTCCGGATTATCCGTATCAATTATAACATTATAACTAACCACATTTTGTTCCACGATAGATTTTAATCGGATTTGATTAACAGTACCATAAAATTGCTCTTCAGGATAAGCATCCACCGTAAATTCTACTGGCATACCAACCCTTACCTTTCCTATGTCTGCCTCATCAACAACAGCCGTAATTTCCATTATATCAAGATTATTTGCTATTTTGAAAAGAGTGGGAGAACTCATTGTTGCTGCTACCGTCTGACCTTCTGAAACTTCTCTGGATACTACCACCCCATTTATCGGAGAAGTGATAGAAGCGTTCTGGAGATTTTTTTGGGCAGTTTTAAGTTTCAGAATAGCAGTTGCCAGATTCTGTTCGGCTTGTTGATAGGTATAAAGTTTCTTTTCCATTTCATATTGTGAGCCCATACCCTTTTCCTAAAGAGTCTTACTGTTTTCATATTCCATTTTGGCATCATCACGAACGATAGTGGCTTTATTGACATCTGCTTTGGCTGATTCAAGATTGGCAGTTAAAATTTCCGTATCCAGTTTTGCCAGTAATTCACCCTTTTTCACCGTGTCATTGAAATCCTTATACAATTTCTCTATTTTTCCAGACACTTCTGTTCCTACTTCTACCAGCATAGTAGGATTTAATGAACCAGTTGCAGTTACAACTTCACGGATAGTGCCAATAGAAGGAGTTTCTGTTCTCCATTCTGGCATATTTTTCTTCTTATTAACCTGTGATATAACCACGATTACTGCGATGACTACAACGGCAATAATGATGTAAGTGAGGTATTTCTTTTTCATATGTCCTTCTTTACCATTTACCCATAATTTTTAATGAAAGTAGATTATTTATAGCTTCTTGCTTAGCTAAAATTTGATAACGATTAGAGTAATAGGAAATTTCTGAATTGATGAAATCCACCCGAGTCTTATCCAGTTCCAGTAAATCAATTAAGCCCAGACGATAGCGTTCCTCTGCAATCTGTATTTGACTATTGGCTTGTTCCAGTTTTTCTTGATATAGCTCATCCAGACGGTTCAGGTATTCCAGTTCACGAGTCAATATTTCATAGAGGCGTTCCATCTCATCAAGCTGGTCTTGTATATTTAATTCTGCCATTCTAACACTCAGATTGGAACGTTTTACCGTCTGATTTTGTTTAAATTGATTCCAGATAGAATAGCTTATTCCTAAGGAAAGCGTATGTTCAGTGTTGTAGGATTCAAAAGAAAAATCTTCGCCTCTGACATTTCGAGCAAAACTATAAGTGAGCTTCAATTGAGGCAGGAAATCAGTTTTATTTTGTTTTAAGCTTAACTGAGTGCGACTTAACTCATTCTGAAGAGTTTTGATAGCATAACTTGTCTCCGGAGAAAAATCTGGAATAGTTAATTCTTTATCCGGTTCTAAATCAGCTAAATCATATCCTTCATCTTTCATATTAACCAAGCCAAATAGTTCTCTTCTCTTTGTAGCGATGGTGTTTTCCAGTTGCATTATAGAGATACGAGAATTCATTACTGCTATCTCACTTTCTTTGACATCAAAACTGGTATTTTTCCCCAGCTGATTTAGTATTTTAGTCTGTTCCCAGACTCTGGTCTGAATCTCTAAGTTTTTGTTCAATGAGAGCAGTTGTTTCTGGGAGCTTAACACATCCAGGTAAGCAGTAAAAACATTGTAAGCGTAGGAACTGATTTTACTTTGTAAGTCCAGAGCACCCCTTTTTTCATCCAGCTGAGCATATTTATAGTTATACCAGTAGGGGTCATTCAAGCTAAGACTTTTACTTATGCTGAATCCAGCGCTGCTACTTAAATCGGATGCTTTTCGAGTTTCAGGATGGTAAAAGTCATTACGGACGCCTAAATCAAGAGAGATTTCAGGCAAAAGATTGAGTTTTGCAGAGGTTAAGTTTGAACGAATGGATTCATAAGTTAAACCTGAGCTTTGTATTGTCAGACTATTCTTTAAGCCGTAATCTATTAGCTCGTCCAGAGTATATTGCTCAGCCATTAAGGCAAAGGGCACCAGAAAGAGCAACCAGATGAAGCGTTTCATAATTCTATATTCCTTAATTCTAAAATATTTTTCCGATAGAAAGAGAAAAATGCTCTATTTATTTCTTACCCATAATGTATCAATTTCCTTCATTTTTCTCTTCAAATTATTCAATAAAGCCCTTATTTCTGTAGGTTAAGAAATAGACAAGGAAAACTTCTTGCCTTTAAAAGTCAGTTTTTTAAAGCTGCTCTTATAAGGTAAATGATAAAAAGGAGATTATTATGCCGGTAAATTTAAAGAATCGTCATTTTCTTACCCTGATGGATTTTACTCCACAGGAAATTGAGTTCTTATTAGACCTTTCACTTCAGCTAAAAAAAGCTAAGTATGCTGGCACGGAACAACCTCGTCTTAAGGGGAAAAATATTGCTCTTATTTTTGAGAAAGACAGCACGCGCACTCGTTGTGCCTTTGAAGTAGCTGCTTATGATCAAGGTGCTAAGGTAACCTATTTGGGTCCAACTGGAAGTCAGATGGGGAAAAAGGAATCCATTGCTGATACTGCCCGAGTTCTTGGCAGGATGTATGATGGTATAGAATATAGAGGTTTTGGTCAGGAGATTGTGGAAGAACTGGCAAAATATGCTGGCGTTCCAGTCTGGAATGGTTTAACTGATCAAGATCATCCCACTCAAGTTCTGGCAGATTTACTAACCGCTCAGGAGCATCTTCATAAACCTTTCACTGATATGGTTTTCGTCTATGTGGGTGATGGAAGGAATAATATGGCAAATGCCTTGATGATTGGCTGTTCTAAGATGGGTATGGATTTTCGTATTGTTAGCCCTCAATCTCTTTTTCCTGATCTCTCTTTAGTAGATAAATGCAAGGAAATGGCTAATACTACGGGAGTAAAAATTACTTTAACTGATGATATTGATGAAGGTGTAAAAGATGCTGATGTAATCTATACCGATGTTTGGGTCTCTATGGGAGAGCCAGAAACCGTATGGGAATCACGCATTCAGCTTTTAAGACCTTATCAAGTGAATTCCGAATTGATGAAAAAAACAGGGAAAGACAGCACTATCTTTATGCATTGTCTTCCTTCTTTTCATGATTTAAAGACTCAAATAGGAAAACAAATTGGAGAAAGATTCAATCTCTCTGCTATGGAAGTCACTGATGAGGTTTTTGAATCACCTCAATCGGTGGTATTTGATGAAGCCGAAAATAGAATGCACACCATAAAAGCTGTGATGGTAGCGACCATAGGAAATTAAAGACAATATAAAAACTCTCTCTCGCTTGCAATTATCACGAGAGAGAGTTTTTCTTCTTGATTTATTAAACTTCAATTAACTGAGCTTTTACATAGTCTATAGAATTTAATTCCTGAAGCATATCATTAAGGACTTGAGGTTCCCCTTCTACTTCCAAAACAATTAATCCATCATTAGAGCAAAAGTCATTAGAGACCTCATGCAATCCTAAACGAACCTTGATATTGCATCCATATTTAGTCAGGACACTCTGAACTTTCACTGCTTCAGTGCTACGATGGTCAATCTTGATAAGCATTAGTTTGTAAGTCATAATAACCTCCTGAATTCCTTTTTAGAAAAGATTATTTAATTGTCCATAAAAATTATAATATTCAGACATATCCCATCTTCTTAAGTTGTTTAGTCCAGCTATCCTTAAGAGTGACAATGAGATTAAAAACCAGATTATCAGCAGTGGAATCATAATCTACAGAAAAATATCCCTGACGCAGGAACTGGAACTTTTCTCCAATTGTAACTTCTTTTAACGAAGGCTCAAGTTTGCAATTCTTTAAGACTTTTATGGAATTGGGATTCAGATAATCTCTATAATCTTTACCTTCTTCTATGTCATTGATATTTGGAATAGTAAAGAGATTTTCATAAAGTCTGATTTCAGCATCAAAAGAATGTCTTGCACTAACCCAATGAATAGTGCCTTTCACTTTTCGTGCATCAGGAGTCCAGCCTCCTCTGGAACTGGGATCGTAAGTGCAAATCAGTTCTGTAACATTTCCTGATTCATCTTTTATCACTTCTTTGCAAGTTATATAGTAGGCATGTTTTAAACGAACTTCTGCACCTGGTGAAAGTCTATGCCAGCCCTTTGGAGGATTCTCACTAAAATCATCTTGTTCAATATAAAGATATTTACAGAAGGGAACCATTCTTGTGCCCGCAGATTCATCTTCTGGATTATTGATAGCTTCAAATTCTTCTACCTGGTCTTCAGGATAGTTTTCTATTGTAACTTTTAAAGGATGCAGAACAGCCATCACCCTATTTGCTTTTTTATTAAGGTCTTCTCTCACGCAAAACTGGAGAAGTTCAAAATCCACCAGAGAATCAGCTTTTGCTACTCCTATCCTATCTACAAAATCCCTAATTGCTTCAGGAGTAAAACCTCTTCGGCGCATTCCTGCTAAAGTAGGCATTCTGGGGTCATCCCATCCTCTAACTGTCCCAGATTGAACCAGTTCCAGTAGTTTTCTTTTACTCATTACCGTATAGGAAAGATTTAAGCGAGCAAATTCAATTTGTTGTGGATGACAGGGAACTGGTAACTGGTCCAAAAACCAGTCATAAAGAGGTCTATGATCTTCAAATTCCAGAGTGCAAAGAGAATGCGTGATTCCTTCTATGGCATCTGAGATACAATGAGTGTAATCATACATTGGATATATCACCCATTTATTTCCAGTCCTATGATGCTCTGCTTTTCTAATGCGATAGATAACAGGATCTCGCATATTAACATTGGGAGATGCCATATCTATCTTAGCTCTCAAACAGCGTGAACCTTCTTCAAATTCTCCTGCTTTCATTCTGCGAAAAAGGTCTAAATTTTCCTCTACACTCCGATTGCGATAGGGACTTTCAGTTCCCGGAACCGTTAGAGTGCCACGAGTGGCTCTAATCTCTTCTTGCGATAAATCACAAACATAAGCCTTGCCATCTTTTATAAGCATCTCAGCATATTCATAAAGCTGGTCAAAATAATCGGAAGCGTAAAATAGTTTGTCCTGCCAATCAAAACCTAACCAGTGCACATCTTCCATTATAGATTCCACATATTCCACATCTTCTTTAGTGGGATTAGTGTCATCAAAACGAAGATGACAAACTCCTCCATAATCTCGTGCCAAACCAAAATTAAGACAAATAGACTTGGCATGACCTATATGAAGATAGCCATTGGGCTCAGGGGGAAAACGTGTAACCACTTTTTTGCATTTTCCTGAAGCAAGATCGTTTTCTATTATAGTACGGATAAAATTGGAAGGATAGTTTTTCTCATTTTTTTTATCGGGCATATTCCATACCTTTTTATCATTTATTTCATAACATAATTTTGAAAATCTATAGTAAAGTCAAGCTGAATCATTAAGTAGATAGATAGCAATTGGTTATTAAAATGATGATAATACTGGAATTTCTGATAGTTGGTGGGAAAGCTGTAAGGTCAATCCTATCTTATTGTTAAAGAAAGAGAAGAGGATGGTATTACTTAGATTTTAATTCTTATTGAATATGGTTCAAGTATAACTCAATAATAAAACAATTATACCTTTTTGTGGCGGGATTACCTAATAAGTATGCTTTTTTCTTTGGCTTAGGATTGTCTTATCGCAAAGTGCTTGACATATGAAACTTATATGATTAAAAGGTTAAAAGGAGTTTTATATGAAAGCTAACATTCGTAAAACCTATACTTTTGATGATGTGTTGTTAGTACCTCAATCATCTAATATTTTGCCTTCTTCCGTATCATTGGAAACTAAGATAACCAAAACTATACAACTAAAAATCCCTATCCTTAGTGCAGCTATGGATACGGTCACAGAATATGAGATGGCAATTGCTATGGCTCGGGAAGGAGGGATCGGTATTATTCATAAGAATCTCAGTATAGAAGAGCAAGCAAAGCAGGTGCAATTGGTTAAAAGAGCGGAAAGTGGTGTAATTGCCAATCCTTATACCCTTTCACCGAATGATAGACTGACAAAAGTTTGGGAACTGAGAGCTCAATATAAAGTAGGTGGATTTCCAGTAGTGGAAAATGGGAAATTAGTAGGAATTCTGACCAGTAGAGATATTCGCTTTGAAACTGATGGTAAAAAGTTGGTAAAGGATTTAATGACTCCCAGAGAAAAACTTATTACTGCTACGGTAGGAACTTCCAGCGAAGAGTGCATTGCTTTACTACAAAAGCATCGGATAGAAAAGCTTATCCTGGTCAATCCTGATTTTTCTTTAGCAGGAATGTTGACCGTTAGGGATTTATTGAAAAAGATTAATTATCCTAATGCCGTTCAGGATGAGAATAATAGACTTTTAGTCGGAGCAGCTATAGGAGTTACAGGAGACTATCTGGAAAGAGCTCAGGAGCTGGTTCATCAGGGTGCTAATCTATTGGTTTTGGATACTGCTCATGCTCATCATTCCAATATTCGTTCTGCTTTGAACAAACTGAAAGCAAATCTAAATATAGAGATAATGGCTGGTAATATTGCTACGGCTAAGGCAGCGGAATATCTGATAGATAGTGGTGCAGATGCTATTAAGATAGGGATCGGTCCTGGTTCTATCTGTACTACAAGGGTTATTGCTGGTATAGGTGTACCTCAATTAAGTGCTATTATGGACTGTGCTGAGGTGGCAGAAAAAGCAGGGATTCCTCTTATTGCTGATGGTGGCATAAAATATTCCGGTGATATAGTTAAAGCTCTGGCAGGAGGAGCAAATGCCGTTATGATTGGTTCTTTACTGGCTGGAACTGATGAAAGTCCTGGTGAAGCAATTATCTATAATGGACGACGCTTTAAAAGCTACCGGGGAATGGGCTCTATTGGAGCAATGAAAAAAGGTAGCAAAGACCGTTATTTCCAGGAAGAACTGGAAGAAAATAAGTTGGTGGCAGAAGGAATTGAAGGAATGGTTCCCTATAAAGGTCCAGTCAGGGAATTTCTCTATCAATTGACTGGAGGTATTAAAGCAGGAATGGGTTATTGTGGTGCAGAAAATTTAGAAGCCCTGAGAAAGAAAGCGGAATTTATTGAAATTACTTCTGCTGGCTTAAGAGAATCTCATCCTCATGATGTCAACATCACCAAAGAATCGCCAAACTATCAGATTAGCGAATGATGATAAGCTCAATGCTGAACTGATAAGTCATCTAAATAGCTTTGTTTATTACCTTACAGTAGAAAAAGGGATGGCTGAAAACAGCGTGGAAAGCTATCGCCGTGATGTAAGAGATTTTTTAGAATATAATCCTCAGCATCTTTATGAATACACTGCTCAAGATATTACAGGTTATCTAACTGATTTATTGGAAGCTGGTTTGGTTAATACTTCCGTAGCAAGAAAAAGAGTGGCTTTGAAGCAATTCTTCACTTTTCTGGAAGATAATGGAGAGAATATTCAGGTAGACTTTGCTCAAGTGCCGAAAATTAAGATAGGTCAACATCTTCCTGATTATCTTGATGTGGAAACAATGCTTAAACTTCTGGATGGTTTGCCAACTTCTACCCCTCTGGAAAAAAGAAATAAAGTGATGCTGGAATTGCTGTATGCGACTGGAATGCGTATATCTGAATTGCTAAATTTAACCATTCATGATATCAATTTTTCTGAACAGGTTATTCTGGTTAGAGGAAAAGGTTCAAAACAACGCTTTGTTCCTTTTGTAGATAGTGTAGCGGTGTTACTCCAAGAATACATCAAAGAGGTGCGTCCAGTATTACTTAAATTTGAACATACAGATACCCTTTTTCTCAATAATCGCAGCCAAAAACTCTCTCGTATGGGTTTCTGGAAAATCTTGCATAAAATCACTCAAGAAGCTGGATTAAAACAGGAAATTACACCTCATACTTTCCGTCATTCATTTGCCACTCATTTATTAGAAGCGGGAGTTAATCTAAGAATTGTCCAAGCTCTACTTGGACATTCCAGTCTAAATACCACTCAAATTTACACTCATATAGATACCCGTTATTTAGTGGAGACTCACAGAATGTATCATCCGAGAGCCTGAAATATTATAATTTTGGCAATCAATTATAAGCAAATAGCGATTTCTTATCTGTCTTTAAACCTTCGTTTAAAACTTTTCTTATGATAAAATTAGATTTTTATCGTTTCAATCTGTATAGGAGTTTTCATAAATAATGGTGGAACGAGGTCTTCCTCGTTTCAAACTCCGCAGGAGTTTTCTTATAGGAGGAATAAGTAACTTTTTTATGAAGAAACGAAATATTTTCATCTCATAAGATGTGTTCTTACTTTTTTCTCGTAGAAATAGAACAATTTATCCACTGGAGTAAAACAGCCCTACGACTTTACCAGACCGGAATAATTCCCACTTCCTTTAAATGTTCATTAATTTTATTAATTATATAATCTTTGCTCTTTCTTGCCTCTAACTTTGCAAAAGAGATAGGAAAGAGCTAAGGGAGAGCTAAGAGAGAGCTAAGGGAGAGCTAAGAAAGGCTTATAATTTGTATTTCAAATTGGGGAAAAGAAAAGTTATATAAAGACTGAATAATTAGCCTTATTTTATTTTATCATTGAAGTTATAATATAACATTTACCTAAAACGATTATCAATTATGTGTATTCAGGAAAAGGGACGATACTTTAGTAAAAGAAATACAGCTCTGCCTGAAGAGGGAAGATTTCCTGGTAATTGATAGGGCGTATTAAGTAGGTTTTGGAATTGA
>ENA-UPSM01006494-UPSM01006494.1-activated-sludge-metagenome-genome-assembly--contig:-NODE-6494-length-10830-cov-6.313689_pt1 | contig 10830 bp, 10 predicted proteins | sample MGYA00238181_ERZ773283 | MGnify/ENA primary metagenome ERZ773283 (study PRJEB29023, sample SAMN05720199) | activated sludge metagenome | isolation source: Anaerobic digester | place: Japan... | reverse complement strand
CCTTCTTCGCTGGCACAGCCGCCTTCGCGGCCTTGACCGGCGCAGCCTTCTTCACAGCCGGAGCCCCCTTCTTCGCCGGAGCAGCCTTCGCCCCTGCCTTCACCGGCGCGCCCTTCTTCACAGCCGGAGCCGCCTTCTTCGCCGGAGCAGCCTTCGCGGCTGTCTTCACCGGCGCAGCCTTCTTGGCGGGCGCCGCGGACTCCAAGCCACCCCGACCGACGGCTTTGGTCGCCGCCGACACCGCAGACCTGGCGGCGGACAGGACTCGCTTGGCAACCATGCCGTTCCTCACTTCGTCGATGGGGAAAGCCACTTCGTGCGGTGGTGCGCCGAGGATACGGCAGGACGACCCGGCCCACGGTGCGAACACACCATAGTGCGGCCGCGATCAGTTGCGGACAGCGGGACGGGTCGACATCCGTTTGGATGCCGACCCGTCCGGTCAGTGCGTTGATCCGCGGGATCAGCCTTGGTGGGCTTCCTCACCCTGCGGCTCGTGGGACTCCTGCTCCGGGTCCACCGCCGTGTGCTCGAGCTTGTCGAGCTGCTCGGTGATGAAGCCCTTGAGGCGGCCGCGGTAGTCCTTCTCGAAGTTGCGGAGTTCGCCGATCTTCGCCTCGAGGACGCTCTTCTGCTTGCTCAACTCCTCGAGGATGGACGCCTTGCGCTGCTGGGCCTCGTGCACCATGCCCGTCGAACGCTCACGAGCCTCCGTGATGAGCTCGTCATGGCGGCTCTGGCCGGCCGCGAGCAACTCGTCGTGCTTGGTCTGGCCGGTCGAGACGAACTCGTCGAACTGCGACTGACCGGTGGTGACCAGCTCCTCGTGACGGCTCTGGGCCTGCGAGATGAGGTCGTCATGCTGGGACTGCGCGGTGGTGATGAGCTCGTCGCGGCGGCTCTCACCGGCGGCCACGTGCTCGTCGTGCAGGCGCTGCGCCAAGGCCAGGACACCAGCGGCGCTGCCCGCACCGACTGCCGCGGCACCAGCGAGGGCGCCATTGCTGCCGCCCTCCTCCTGGCCGGTCGCGGCGAAGTTTGCAGCGGCGTGCTCGGACTGGGCCCGAGCTGCCTCGATCCGACCCTGCGCTTCGCGCTCAGCCTCCTCAGCTCGCTGCTGTGCCTCTTGGGCCCGCTGCTCCGCCTCTGCAATACGCTCCTGGGCGCTCTGCTCGGCTTCGGCGATGCGCTGCTGCGCGGCCTGCTCAGCTTCGCTGGCACGCTCCTGGAGCACAGCGACCTGCTCGTCGTGGTTGGCCTGAGCACCCTCGACCTGCGCCTGGCCCTCGGCGTGCGCACGAGCCGCCTCGTCCCGACCGGCCCGCTCCTGCTCCCAGGAGCTGCGCTCGCTCTCGAAGCCGGCACGCTGCTCGTCCCAAGTGGTGCGCTCGGTGTCGCGCTCCTCAGTGAGCGAGGCGAGTCGACCGTCGGAGGCACTGAGCTGCTCCTCGAGCTCGCGGATGCGCCCCTCGAGGTCGGCATTGCGACCTTGGAGCTCCTCGACCTCGGCTCCAGCGTGCGGGTCAGCGCCGACAAAGCCAGCAGCAGGGAGGGGCTCAAGTCCCCGGCCCTCGCGGCAGTCGTTGACCTGACCGCGGAGATCCTCCCCCTCCTTGGCCTGGCGGCGCATCTCGACGACGATGTCATCGAGGAAGTCATCGACCTCGCGCTCGTCGTAACCCCGACGGAATTGGGTGGTCGTGAACGTCTTGTTCAGGACGTCCTCGGGCGTGAGGGCCATGTGAAACTCCTGTGGCAATGTGAACAGTGAGCGCCCCGGGAAGCATGCGATGTGTGGGGCTGACGCCTCAGCCTAGAGGATCGCGAGCAATACGTAGAGACCGAGCACCAAGACGATGAACCCGAGGTCCAAGGAGACCGCCCCCAGCCGAAGCGGCGGGATGACTTTTCGCAAGGCGTTCAGGGGCGGGTCGGTCAGCGTGTAGACCGCCTCGGCGATCACGAGGACGACGCCGCGCGGGCGCCAGTCACGGGCGAAGATCCTGATCCAGTCCAGCACGAGTCGTCCGAAGACGACCATGAGATAGAGCCACACGATCAAGTGCAGCGCGGAGCGCACGGCATACATGGTCGTGAAGTCTCCGGGACGAACCTGTGAGCCAGCCGGGAGGCCGGTGTCAGCTCTGGTTGAACAGCCCGCGTGCCGGCGCGGCCGCCGCCTGCTCCTCCGCGTTGACCTCCACGGTCTCGGGTGAGAGGAGGAAGACCTTGCTCGTCACGCGTTCGATTGAACCGTGGAGGCCGAAGACCAGACCGGCAGCGAAGTCGACGAGTCGCTTGGCGTCCGCGTCGTCCATGTCGGTGAGGTTCATGATCACCGGGATGCCTTCGCGGAAGTTCTCGCCGATGACCTTGGCCTCGTTGTAGGTGCGCGGGTGGATCGTCGTGATTCGCGAAATGCCCACCGCGTCGTGGTCACGGACCACGTGGGCGACGGAGCGTCGTTGCTCGAGGGAGGTGACCGGCGCGGTCTCGTGCCCAGCCGATTCATGGGCGTAGTCGTCCTCGTAGTCGTAACCATCCCGATAGGCCTGCTGGTCCTCGGCCAGGCCGAGGTAGACCATCGTCTTGCGGAGCGCGCCGCTCATGAGAACTCCTTCAGAGGTGCGTGGGCCCGAGGTCGCTGCGGCCGCTGCTGTCGCGTTCGAAGTTACCCAAGTGACAGACGAGATCCGAGGATTGCGCTTCCGACACGCAGGTGTGTCGCCCCGTGCCGGATCGCGGCCTCGAGATCACCGCTCATTCCCGCCGAGATCCATGTCGCCGCCGGATGAGCATGTCGTATGCCGTCCGCCACCTCCCGCAGCCGGGCGAATGCCTCGTCGGGGTCGAGTTCGCGGGGGGCCACGGCCATGACGCCGCGCAGCGACAGGTGCGGCAATTCGCCGACCGCGTCAGCCAGCGCATGGACCTGGGAGGGCGGGACCCCGCCACGCGCAGGGTCACCGTCGAGGGAGACCTGGAGAAGGACTTCGAGCGGGCGTGGGTCACCGGTCGACTCGGAGCGCCGTCGATCAAGGGCCGCAGCGACCTTGAGCCGGTCGACGGAGTGCACGACATCGGCCACCTCGGCGACAACCCCGGCCTTGTTGGACTGCAACTGCCCGATGAAGTGGACCGACAGTCCCCCAACGGAGGGCACCGCGGGTCCGCCCTGCGCCTCCTCGTCGCGACCCACATCGCCCTTGCCCGCGCCCCGCGTCGTCCCCCATCGATGGGCGTACTTGTCCGCCAACTCCTGGGCCTTGTTCTCCCCCACGTCGCGGACACCTAGCCCCTTGAGGTGGTCGACGTCGGATCGGGGGAAACGCTTGGTGACGACGATGAGGGTCGGTTGATCAGCGCGGCCAGCGGCGACGGTGGCGGCGTCGATCCGGTCGAGCACACTGGCCAGTCCCCGGGCGATCTCATCTCGCCGCGCCGCCTCCTGCGCCGCCAACTCAGTCGAGTGAGAATCTGACCCACCGGCGCTCATGCGCTGCCTCCGACGATCACGCCGGCAAAACGACCGGTGACACCGTCCCTACGGTGGGAGAAGAGGGCCGGGTCCTCGCGCGAGCACCCCGGCACCCACTCGACGGCGATGTCCAGACCACGTAGCTGCGCAACGACGCCAGCAGCCACGTCGATCGCCGGAGTACCCGTCCAGGACACGGTCCTCGACTCAGGACTGATGTCCGCCGCTTCATCGCGAAGCTCGGCTGGCACTTCGTAGCATCGACCGCACACGGATGGCCCGACCATCGCCCGGATATCGCCGGCACCCAGCGAGCGCATGCGCGAAACAACCTGCGGGACAACGCCTTTCATCATCCCCTGACGTCCCGCATGGGCCGCAGCGAGGACCGAACCATCTGCCGAGTGGAGGAGGATCGGGACGCAGTCAGCCACCAGGACGACCAGCGCAACGTCCGGTCGAGTGGTGATGATCCCGTCCACGGCGGGCGCGAGTTCAGTTGCAGCAGTTGGTGTCTCGACGATCGCGACATCGGCGCCATGACATTGGTTCATGAAGGCCAGCCGATCCGGCGCCACCCCCAACGCGACGGCCAGCCGGCGCCGGTTCTCGTCCACCGCGAGCGGATCGTCGGCGACGTGGGCACCCAGGTTGAGCCCGGCATACACCCCCTTGCTCACCCCGCCCGAGCGCGAGGTGAAGGCACGGCGCACACCACTCTCGTCTGATCGCCAGTGGAACACGGCTCCACGGTAGACGCGAGAGCGGGTGGGTGATCACTCACCCACCCGCTCTCGCGCGTGATTCGTCGGCCGCTGGGCCCGAGGACTACTTCAAGAAGTCGGGGACATCAAGATCATCGCCCTCTTCGAAGGTGACCGTGCGTGGCGGAACCGGCCGCGAGACCGGCGTGACCGGACGCTCCGTCGCTGCATCTGTCTGGACAGCTGGACGCGAGTCCTCGGCGGCGGCTGGGTCACCCTGACCGCCCGCGCCCGTGGCACTGGTCGATGCCGCTGCCGGCGCCCCACCCGAGGCGGACGAGCTCTCGGTCTGGGCACCCGCGCTGGCCACCGGACGGGACTGGATCGACCCGAGTGCGCGCGCGTCCTCGCGACGCACCGGCGAGCCACCGTCGAAGCCCGCCGCAATGACGGTGACGCGGACCTCATCGCCGAGGGCGTCGTCGATGACGGCACCGAAGATGATGTTGGCCTCGGGGTGCGCCGCCTCTTGGACCAGACGGGCGGCCTCGTTGATCTCGAAGAGGCCGAGGTCGCTGCCGCCCTGAATGGAGAGCAGCACGCCGTGGGCGCCGTCGATGCTCGCCTCGAGCAGGGGCGAGGAGATCGCGAGCTCGGCGGCCTGAATGGCCCGCTCCTCGCCGCGTGCAGACCCGATACCCATGAGGGCCGAACCAGCGCCCTGCATGACGGACTTGACGTCGGCAAAGTCGAGGTTGATCAGACCCGGGGTGGTGATGAGGTCGGTGATGCCCTGGACACCCGAGAGCAGCACCTGGTCAGCGCTGCGGAAAGCATCGAGCATCGAGACCCCGCGGTCGCTGATCGACAGGAGGCGGTCGTTGGGGATGACGATGAGAGTGTCGACCTCTTCACGCAGGGCGCCGATCCCGGACTCGGCCTGGTTGGCGCGACGGCGACCCTCGAAGGTGAACGGGCGGGTGACCACACCAATGGTGAGGGCGCCCAGGCCGCGGGCGATGCGGGCGACGACCGGCGCACCGCCGGTGCCCGTGCCGCCACCCTCGCCTGCGGTGACGAAGACCATGTCGGCCCCCTTGAGCACCTCCTCGATCTCCTCGGCGTGGTCCTCGGCGGCCTTCTTGCCGACCTCCGGATCGGCGCCGGCTCCCAGGCCGCGGGTCAACTCTCGGCCCACATCCAGCTTGACGTCTGCGTCGCTCATGAGGAGCGCCTGCGCGTCGGTGTTGATGGCGATGAACTCGACACCCTTGAGGCCGACCTCGATCATCCGGTTGATGGCGTTGACACCACCGCCGCCGATGCCGACGACCTTGATGACGGCCAGGTAGTTCTGAGGTGTTGCCACGGTGGGGGCCTTTCGTTGGGTGCTGTACGAGTCCATGTGCTGGGCTGCGGCCTGAAACCCTCGACGTTGAGTTCAGGGTAACGGTTTGGTCACGAACCGTTGCGACGACGCTAGGCGGGCGATCCACCTCGATCAAACACACGGTGGGCGTGTCGGACACCGAAATCGATGGATTCGGCGGTATGGCAGAGGATCAAGTCACACCAGCCCCATCCAGCACTCTTGCCCCACCCGTCCACGCGAGATTCAGCGGGTCGTCGGGGTGTCGGGCGCGCTCACGTCGACCTCGGTGGGACCGGTCTTGAGCAGGGCCCTCAGGATCTCGACCTTGCGCTGGGGTTCGTCGGCCCCGCCCCACGTGACCGCCACCTCGCCGATCGTGAAGGTCACCAGATTGGCACTGCTCACCGTGATCGTCCCCACCTGGTCGCTCAGGTCTCTGGGCAGGGCGCGGACGAGGGAGAGCGCCGCCTTGAGGGCGTCCCTCTCGGCACCTTCCGCTGACTCGGCCGTGACCACCGGTATGCCGGATGGTGCCGTCTCGACGGCGCCGAACTTCACCCCCGTGGCATCCACAACCTCTAGTTGACCTTCAGGGTTCTTGAGCACGAGTGCAGCAACACGTGGCCGGACATCGATGGTGATCGTGTGCGGCCACGAGCGCGTGGTCCTCGCCTCGGCCACGGTGATCCGGTCCCGCACCCGGTCCGTGATTGCGTCCGTGTCAACCCTGACGAGAGGTTGACCCATGGGCACCTTGGCGACCTCGACGATGGCCTTCTGCTCGGCCTCCGGCACCCCGGTCACGCTCACTGTCCTCGTGGTGAGAACGGTCGAGAACCAGACCAGCCACACTAAGCCCCCGAGGACACCGAGGACTGCCACGACCAGACCGATCCGACGCCACTGCCGACGGCGATGAACACGCTTTCGCTCGGCGAAGCGCTCCGTCGCAGTCACAACTCCCGAGCGGTCCGCATTGTCACCCCCATGCCACCGTGGACTCAACGCTGCCGCAACCCCTCGGTGAGAGCATCGGCCAACTCGGTGACGTCACCCGCTCCGATGGTCATGAGGAGATCACCCGGGCGCGCCGCAGTCACCAGCGCGGCGACGGCCTCGCCGCGGTCGAGGACAGGCACCGACGAGGTCACCCCGTGTGCGCCCAGCGGGAGCTTCCCTCCGGTCCCGCCGATCTCGATGAGGAGTGCGTCGGCGACGAGGTGTGATCCGACACCGGGCACGGGCTCCTCGCGAGCCCCATAGATCTCCAACAGGACCACGTCATCGGCTGCCGCCAGCGCCAGGGCGAAGTCGGTCGCAAAGTCGTTGGTGCGTGAATACAGGTGAGGCTGGAAGATCACCCGGAGGTGGCCGCCTCGGGCGTGGGCGATCTCGGCAGCCGTGGCGACCACCGCAGCCACCTTGCCGGGGTTGTGGGCGTAGTCATCGACTACCGTCACCCCGCCCACCTCGCCCCGGACCTCGAACCGGCGACGGGCACCCCCGAAGTGAGCCAGCCCCTTGAGAACCGCTGCGGACTCGGCACCCAGGCCGGCAACGGCTGCGAGGTAGGCACCCATCGCGTTGAGTACGTTGTGCCGACCCGGCACGGCCAGGTGGAGGGTCCGCTCGACGCCGTCCTGATCGACGAAGCGTGCTGTCGAGCCCAACCCCGTCGACTTCACCGAGTGGACCCGCAGGTCGGCATCCTCGGCGAAGCCATAGGTCAGCACTCGCACGCCCGACGCCGCCGCGTCCTGCGCAAGGACAGACGAGCCGTCGTCGTCGCGGCAGGCCACGAGCAGACCGCCCCGGGGCATGCTCGCCACGAACTCCGCATAGGCCGTCTGCACCCCCTCGAAGGTGCCGTAGAAATCGAGGTGGTCAGGTTGGACGTTGGTCACCACCGCGACCGCCGGGCGATAGACGAGGAAACTGCCGTCACTCTCGTCGGCCTCGACGACGAAGGGTGCACCAGCGCACCAGCGGGCATTGGTCCCCTGGTCCGCGAGTTCACCGCCCGAGGCGAAGGACGGGTCCAGACCGGCTGCTTGCAGGGCCACGGTGAGCATGGACGTCGTCGTCGTCTTGCCATTCGCGCCCGCGACGGCGGCCGCCACCGCACCGGTCATCGTCGACGCCAGAGCCTGCGCCCGATGCAGCACCGGCAGGCCCAACTCGCGAGCCCGGATCAGCTCGACGTTCGATTCTCGGATGGCGCTGGAGATGACGACCGTGTCGGCCCCATCGACGTGGGAGGGGTTGTGCCCGACCCAGGTGGTCGCACCCTCACGCTCGAGGGCTCGCAACATCGGTGAGTCCTTGGCGTCCGATCCCGTCACGGTGACGCCACGGGCCAACATGATCCGTGCCACGGCTGACATCCCGGCCCCGCCGATGGCGATGAAGTGCACTCGCCCAAGATCGGTCAGGTCAGGCACTTCGGCACGAAAGTCGAAGCGCTCGTTGACGCCGTGCACCCTCAACGCCTCCGGCCGTCAGCGGCAGCGCCGTGCACGAGCGCAGCGAGGCGTCGATCGCCGTCCCGCTCCCCCACCGAGGCAGCGGCGTCGGCCATCGCCGACACGCGATCCGCATCAGCCATCTGGTCGAGCAGGACACTCCTCACCCACCCCGCGCCCATCGCGGAGTCCTCGACGAGAAGCCCGCCACCAACGGAGAGGACGTTGGCCACGTTGAAGCGCTGCTCGCCGTTGCCGATCGGCAAGGGCACGTAGGCCGCTGGCAGACCGACGGCGGTCAACTCGCAGACCGTGTTGGCACCTGCGCGAGCGACGACGAAATCCGCTGCGGCATAAGCAAGATCCATCCGGTCGACGTAGGGCACCACGACATACGGAGCCTGCCCGCCCACCGGCTCCGCGACAGCGAACTCCTTGCCCGCCCCGGTCACGTGGAGGACTTGGATCCCAGCAGCACGCAACGCTCCGACCGCACCCTCGAAGGCGCTGTTGATCCGTTGCGCCCCAAGGGATCCCCCGGTGACCAGGACTGTCGGGAAGCCATCGGCCAGCCCGAAGTGCGTCAGGGCCTCGGCCCGCATGGCGGGCCGGTCGAGCAGCGCGATCTCGCGCCGCAACGGCATACCGGTCACGGTCGCCCGCGGCAGCGGCGTGCCGGGGAAGGTGATCCCCACGGCCTTGGCCATCCGAGCACCGACCCGGTTGGCGATGCCCGGCCGGGCGTTCTGCTCATGAACGACGATGGGTATGCCGTGGCGCCGGGCAGCGAAGTAGGCGGGAGTGCTCACATAGCCGCCGAAGCCGACGACCACCTCAGCGTTGATCCCGAGCATGGCCTCCTCCGCAGCGGCGACGGCTCGCTTGAGGTTGCCCGGGAGTCGAAGAAGCGCCGCGCTCGGCTTGCGCGGCAAGGGGACCTTGGGCACCACTGCCAGGTCATAGCCACGCGCCGGGACGAGTCGGGCTTCCAGTCCCTCGGCCGTGCCGAGCGCCGTGATGGCGATATTGGGGTCCTCGCGGCGGAGATGGTCAGCCAAGGCGAGCAGCGGTGACACGTGACCGGCCGTGCCGCCGCCCGCGAGCAGCACGGAGCGGGCCGACCCACCGGCGCTCACCGCCGGCCTCGCAACGAACGACGGGGCGTGGCCACCACTGCCGCCGTGCGCCGCAGGATCGAAGGACGACCGGCGAGGCGCTCCGCGCAGCCCGGCTCGGACCGGGCGAAGGACATGAGGATCCCCAGCGCTCCCATGGTCGTGATCAGTGATGAGCCACCCGAGCTCACGAGCGGCAGGGGCACACCCACGACCGGGAGCATCCCGATGACAGAGCCGATGTTGACCAAGGCCTGCACGATGAGCCACGCCATGATCGCTGAGGTGGCGATCCGGACGAAGAAGTCCTTGGAGCGGACGACGATCCGGTAGCAGGCGTAGGCGAGAGCCCCGAAGAGGACGAGCACCATGATCGTGCCCGGCAAGCCCAATTCCTCGCCGATGATCGCGAAGATGAAGTCGTTGTGCGGTTCGGCGAGCCACTGCCACTTCTCTCGCGAGGCGCCCAGCCCGAGACCGAACCAACCGCCATCAGCGAGCGCGAAGCGGCCCTGCATGGGCTGCCTGGCCGCACCGAAGGGATCGGTGTCACGGCCGAGCCACACGTCGAAGCGCGAGAGTCGGTGCGGGCTGGTGACGATGAGCATCGTCGCCACGCCCAAGAACGCGGCCCCCGCGGCACCGAACCAGCGGAGCGGGAGCCCAGCGGTGAACAGGGTGGCCGCGATGATCGCAGCGAGCACGATGCTCGTCCCGAGGTCCCCGCCGACGAGGACGAGACCGAGCGCGAGCGCGGCGCCGGGAATGAGATACGGGATCACCACGTGACCGAGCTCGCTGAGACGATCCTTCTTGCGGGTCAGGATGAAGGCGCCGAAGAGCACCAGCCCGACCTTCACCAGTTCCGAGGGCTGGATCGAGATGGGCCCCAGCCGAAGCCAGTTCTGATTGCCCTTGACGCTGGTCCCGACGAAGGCGACGAGAAGTTGGAGCGCGAGGGCCACACCGAGCACCGGTAGGGCGAGCCGCTTCCACACCGAGACCGAGAGGCGGCTCGCGACCACGAGTCCGATGGTGCCCAGGGTCGCGAAGGTCAACTGGCCACGGAAGATCGTGAAGGCGGACTGTGACTTGCTCATCGTGATCGACTCGACCGCTGACGCCGACAACACCATGACCAGACCGAAGATGACCAAGGTCGAAGTGACGACCACGAGCAGGTAATAGCTCGTCGTCGGGGACTCGAGCCACGAGTTGAGGGCGTGCAGTCGACCGGTGAACGGTCGTGCGGCACGGGCCCGTGCGGCCGTGCTGCTCATCATCACTCCCCGGCGACCTCGGGCAGACCCCGAACGGCCGCCACGAAGGCGTCACCGCGGGCGCCGTAGTTGTCGAACATGTCCATCGAGGCCGCGGCTGGCGCCAAGAGCACGACGTCCCCGGCCTGCGCCAGGGACGCAGCGGCAGCCACGACCTCACCCATGGCTCCAGTGTCGGTCGCGGCCACGTCGATCACCGGGACCTGCGGCGCGTGTCGGGCGAGGGCTTCGGCCAAGCTCGCGCGATCCCGACCCATGAGGACCACGCCGCGCAACTGGTCGACGTGGGCTGCCACGAGATCGTCGACGTCGGCGCCCTTGAGCAGGCCGCCGGCGATCCAGACGATCGAGGGAAAGGCCGAGAGCGAGGCATCGGCCGCATGGGGATTGGTCGCCTTGGAGTCGTCGATGTAGCGGAC
>ENA-UPSM01006491-UPSM01006491.1-activated-sludge-metagenome-genome-assembly--contig:-NODE-6491-length-10834-cov-3.946006_pt1 | contig 10834 bp, 8 predicted proteins | sample MGYA00238181_ERZ773283 | MGnify/ENA primary metagenome ERZ773283 (study PRJEB29023, sample SAMN05720199) | activated sludge metagenome | isolation source: Anaerobic digester | place: Japan... | reverse complement strand
GACTACACGGTTGAGACGATTAGTAACGGTTCCGGTACCAGTGGGACTTTTACCTCTACGAAAGTCGACAGTCATAATGGCACATGGGCGTTTGATCCTCCCAATTCTGGGGCGCTGGGTTTCTATGCAGTTAAGGGAGCACAAGAATTTACCTTATATTTTGTAGACCCGGCCCAGTCGAGTGGAATCTGGTCCACAGCAAATCTGATAAACAACGGTGGTAATGAGCCCGCGATCTCTCACCTGACAATCATGCCGACGACGGCAGCTCCTGTTCCTGAGCCTGCCACTCTGCTGCTTCTCGGTTCCGGCCTACTTGGGGCTGCAGGATTCAGGAAAAAGATCAAAAAGTAAAAACGCTATCATAAATCCTTCAGAGGCAGGGCCAGTATCTGGCCCTGCCTCTGCTTTTTAAGCGATCTTCCAATTGTTGTCGAGCTTCTTTACGGTAATGCATAAGGGGATTCTTAAAAGGACATCACTCACGGGAAACCCTTGAAGATATAGTATCTTGTTTGAGAGAATGCTAATGGCATCATTAGCATGAGTCAGAGTTCTCTTCCAAAGAGTATCCTATCATTGGACTATCAGAACAAAAGGATGACAGTTCCTAATTGCATGTTTTTATAAGTTATATGCGATACGGTTTGATTTTGCTTTAGCTGTTTGGGACAAACTGGTCATTCTTTACCGAGATCCAATCCGGCGCATGGAGAGACTTCATCCTTGTCGTTCGTCAGAATGGACTTGAGGTATCCCAGCCCGGTGACGGGGAAAAAGACATAGGGGGCGAATATCGCGGCTGAGATCTGTCCGGCCTCCCGAAAGGGTATGGTCCGGATCGATGGTTTGGCCATGGGTCCTGTTATGTCAATGGGAGACGACCAGTCAATCAAGGCCCTCTTCTTTCTGGGGCGGATCACCAGGTGCATTGTTTCGTTTTTCAGATCGAGCGAGCCGACCCCCCGGGCGGTGAGATCGTTCGTGTCCAGGGCAATGATCTTGCTCAGGCCGATGCCTTGCTGGAAATTGAAATGGGTTGCCAGGCAATGCAGAGGGATGAACCTGTTCCTGGACCGGGAAGGGATGATGAGATTCAGAGCATCATCAGCAATGGATTTGGTCAGGGTAAGCACGATATCGAGCCGCACCCCCTCGACGATCCTGACTTTACGGTTTATTCTCCCGTTCTCGATGGCGAATTCGGCATCGCCGCTCAGTGAGGATGCGATCTCGTGGGCCGAGCTCCCTTGCCCTTGGAGGTCTGCTGACGCGGACAGTTCGCCTTTGAGGTATTGCGGCTTGTCGAGATATTCCTGAAGAGTGGACAGGTCCATGTCTTCGCTCGTGAGCCGCAGCTTCAAATCCGGGGCCCGGGCGCGAACATTGATGGAGAGGTTCATCGACACGGACCCGCCGGCATACCGTAAGGTCAGCGGATCTACCCTCAGAAGTCCGTCCTCGAGAGAGACTCCAAGATTGAAATCATGGAAAATTTCTTTGCCGGTATAGCCATGCACTCTCCCGGCAGCCATATCCACCTTTATGTCCATTGAACGGAACAGGTCCAGGGGCAGAGGTTCAGTGCTGAAGATCCTCGTGCTCCTGGTTTTCGTTTCCCGGGATGAATCGGAAGCAGCCGCAAGGTCCTTCAGATAGACGGCCGGAGATCGGATGTCCGCAACGATCATAGGCCGCATACCGGCGGTCGATGCGGTAATGTCCACGCCCGACCGGGTGCTTCCGACCATCATGGTGCCGGCGAACGCCATGCCCTGCTTCCTGACAGTGATCCTGCCCCGCGTCTTGAAAGTGCTGTGGGCAGGCAGAGACACCCATGAAAGGTCCGGGATTTCGGATGCGAGGCTTCCTCTGAACACCGGCATTGAAGAGACGTACGTGATGGTCCCTTTCACCATGACATAAAAGCCATCAAGACCGGGAGATGCCGCTGAAAGCTCCCGGATATTGAACCGGCCGGACTCTCCGAGGACTTTAAGCCTTCCGCGTATGGGGAAGACCTTCTTTGCCTGCCGGTGAAGCATGTCTTCGAGCACGGTCTTCGATGAAGTTTCGAAAGAAGCGTCCAGAACCATTCTATGCGGGTTCAGCAGGTCGCGCGCCCGCCCGCGGACAAGGAATGTGTTTCTGCCGCGGCGGGAGGTGCGAAGCTCAGCGAGGGTAAGATCCAGAAACCCTCCTGCATCATCGAGATGAGCCTTCAATCGGAGCGACCCCAGATCTTTAAACTTCCCGTCTGAAACCCTGGAGAGGAGGGACGAGTCCGGTGTATGACCGAGAATGTCCAGATCGACGCCCCGGACCACTGGACGGTCCCCGGCAGTGACGTGCCCGACCGATCCCTGCAGGGAGACGCTTCCGCCATGCTTCAGGCGTGCTTCCGCGCGGGCATTGGCGACCGAGAAATCATGCAGATACCCTGCAAGATCGCACGATCCTTCGAACGAATCGACATAACCGCCGAGATATTCCTTGAACCCACCGGGGCGGGTTGCGCTTGCTGTGCAGTGCATCCTGATCTTTCCGACCGAGAGGCCCCCATCTCCTGCAAAGATCTGCGCGTTACCCGCGGTCTCCATGAATAAGGCGCCGGCCGGCGAAGAAAGAGATCCCTTCAGGGAGAATGTCCATGCATCCCCATGAAAGGGCCGCGGGCCCAGGAAGATGTTCCCCCGGGCCTTGGCCTGTACCTGCCCGGCAGCAACGGCTGAGGCCTGGATGTTCTCCAGCGACAGACCACGGTGTGAGCTGCGCAGTAAACCCTGGAAAGCCGCGGCGTGAAGCGGAAACCGGTCCGGCGACAGGCGGCTTAAGAGCTTCCTGTCGGTGCATGTTCCCGAGACCTCGACCCGCGCTCCGCTGCCATTCCTGAGGTCAGGAACGGCACTGGAAACCGTCAGCCTCAGCCGGGGGCTGTCCCCGATGGAAAGGTGCAAATCCGGTATGCCGGGAGAGGCAAGGCTTCCACTCACTTTCGCCCGGATGCTCGTCCGCCCGATCGGACCGGTTTCGATCCCGAGCATATTCAGGAATGCCTCTGTTTTTTCTACCCGAAGGGCCACGTCAAGGCGCAGGTCTTCCACTTTTTCAAAATCATCAACCGTCCCCGTGACCTTCAGGAGCGCCCCGGCTGTCTCAATGCCGAGATCAACGTCATAAGGCCCTGCCGAACCGGCAGGCGGGGCGGATTCCCGGGCACGGCCGTGCAGGCGGAATACCTGCGAATTGATGTTCCCCGAACCCGATATGGCCATGCTTCCCTGTGACTGCACGAAGCGCAGGTCTCTCAGGAAGAAGCGCGTGCTGCTCAGGGGCCCGCGGGGAGGCATAAACAGGGAAACATTGTGCAAGGTGACTGTTTCCGGCAGATGGATTTCGCCGGTGGTGGCCGAAGGTTCTTCCTCTCGTCCGGGAGCCAGCGAAAGGAAGGCATCGTCCACCTCCAGATTCAGTATGCGCAGCCTGCCGAGAAAAAGGGGCAGCACCGCGATTCTCACCCGGATCTTGTCGATGCGGGAAACGGGGACAGGCGCATCCATAGCCGGCGGCCAGAACCTGATCCCGGATGCGGACAGTGAAGGGTTCATCGAGAGGTCCACAGAGAGGGGACCGCGTATTTCCACGGTATAGCCGCTGGACTTTTCGATTGCCCACGACAGGAGCGGGCGGATATCCGCTTCATGAAGGATCATGAATAGTATGATGATGACTGCGGCCATAGCCGCTCCCACGGTGAGGGATTTGTGCATAGTCCATCTCATTTACATCTCTCATCCATGGTGCACATCTTTTCGAAGGCGGTAAGCGGCATGGAGAAAGCGGTATCATTTCAATAAGCATGTCCCGGCTCAAATCAAGGCATATCAATTCTCTCTGTGATCGATTCCAGGGATAATCTAAATAAGAAAACAATAAATTATGAATCCATATAATGATAAGAAACTGCAGACCCTGGGAAAATACGATCACACCTCATCTTCCGGGTGCGTTTTATAAGATCAGGCATCAGGTTATCCGCCTTATTTTTTGATTATACTGTAAAAGCTCGTTGACATCCCCTGTTTTCTGTATTCTAAACTCAGATGTTATCTACCGCAACCAGAGGAGGAGGGATTCATGTATCAGCTCGATAAACCGGATAACCTCGTTGAATTCTTGGAAGGGAGCGTCGCAAAATATCCCGACAGTCCGTTCCTCGGGACCAAGAACGCTCAGGGCCAGTACGAGTGGATCACCTATCGCACGTTCGGCTGGCGCGTCGACAATCTGCGGGCAGGGCTTGTCCAGCTCGGAGTAAAACGCGGCGATGCCGTGGGCATCATCGCCAACAACCGCACGGAATGGGCCATCTGCGCCTTCGCCGCCTACGGTCTCGGGGCCAGGTGGGTCCCAATGTACGAGGCGGAGCTCACCCAGATCTGGAAATACATCGTCACCGATTCGGGCATCAAGGTGCTCTTCGTTTCCAAACCCGCCATCTTCGAAAAGGTAAAGGATTTCCCCAAGGAGATAGCGACCCTCGAGAGGATCGTCCTCGTCGAGGGCTCCGGGGAGGGCTCCATGGCCTGGGTCGAGGACCTCGGCAGCAAGAAGCCCGTGCCCTCGATCAAACCGGACCCGCAGGACATTGCCGCGCTCATCTATACCTCAGGCACTACTGGCGACCCCAAGGGCGTTCTCCTTACGCACGGCAATTTTTCGAGCAATGCGCTCGCAGGCCTGAAGTTCTTCTCGGAAGTTAGCCACGGCGACATTTCGCTTTCGATCCTGCCCTGGGCCCATTCCTACGGCCAGACCGCAGAGCTCTACGGCTTTATCAGGAAGGGGGCGTCGATCGCCTTCATGGAGAGCGTGCAGACCCTTGCCAGTGACATGAAAAATGTCAGGCCGACCTACCTCATCGCGGTTCCCCGGGTCTTCAACAAGATCTACGACGGCATCTGGGCGAAGATGAACCAGGAGAAGGGGATCAAGAAGGCGCTCTTCCTCATGGCGGTGAACAGCGCCAAGAAGCGCCGCGAGCTCGAAAAAGAGGGCAAGTCGTGCCCCGTCACGAACCTGAAGTACGCCATCGGCGACAAGCTCGTGTTCAGCAAGATCAGGGAGGGATTCGGAGGCCGTCTGAAGGGCGTCATGACAGCGAGCGCTGCCATGAACCCGGATATCGCCCACTTCTTCTTCGACGTGGGCATACCGATCTATGACTGCTACGGCATGACCGAGACTTCGCCCGCCATCACCATGAACTCCCCGAGCGCCTACAAGCTCGGCTCGGTGGGCAGGCCCATAGACAAGGTCAGGGTGGTCATCGACAAGTCCGTGGTCGAGGACGGCGCCGAGGACGGCGAGATCATCGCCTATGGCCCCAACGTGATGAAGGGCTACCACAACAAGCCGCAGGCCACTGCAGAGGTCATGACCCCAGACGGCGGCATCCGGACCGGCGACAGGGGCAAGATCGACAAGGACGGCTTCCTCTTCATCACGGGCAGGATCAAAGAGCAGTACAAGCTCGAAAACGGGAAGTTCGTGTTCCCCGCCTCCCTCGAAGAGGATATCCGGCTCCTCCCCTATATCGAGAACGCCATGATCTACGGCGAGAACAAGCCGTACAACATCTGCCTCATCGTCCCCGACTTCGTCGTGCTCGAAAAGTATGCCAAAGAGCATGGCCTGCCTTCGGATCACAAAGCCCTCGTGGAAAACCCGCAGATCCGGGAGCTCATCACTAACGAGGTGGCGAACTCCCTCAAAGGCAAGTACGGCGGATACGAGATACCGAAAAAGTTCATCTTCCTCGACGAGAACTTCACGGTCGAGAACGGCACCCTCACCCAGACCATGAAGCTCAAGCGTCGGGTGGTCGTGGGCAAGTACAAGGACATGATCGAGGAGCTCTACGCAGAGCGCTGAAATAACCGGCTTGAAAAAAGAGGGGAGCCTTCCTCCCCTCTTCCATCTCCCTACTTCTCCTTCGCCTTTTTCATGAGCTCGAAGACCGTGGGCATGAGCTGCCACTTGCGCGAGAGGATGTCTTTGAGCACATAAACCCCGTCGCCTGCCTTCGGATAGCCGATACGGGCCAGAAGGGCCTTGTCAGCGTCCACGACCCGGTTCAGGAAGGTGATGGGATTTTTCGTCACAAGGGCCCCGACGCGGTCGCGGCCACGACCGAATCAGTATCGGGATTCTTATGCCCTATGACGTAGACAGTATGTGCCACGCTCGCCTCCACCCGTCTGCACGCTATGTCCTCCAGAATATGAAGTCACTATTTCTCCTGACCTCTTTGATGTATGCCCTTCTCGCATTATCGATCGATTGAAAGAGCTCTTCCGGAATGAGCACCACCTGCATGTTGCAGCTCGGGTTCGGGCATCGGCCTTTGTACTCCCGGGCTTTGTAGTCATTGGGTTCCGTAAAGAATTTCGATCCGCATTCTCCGTGGCTGAAAAGTGCATATTCCTTTCTGTTCATGGTGCAATAACTCCTCTCTGCGGTTCTGTTCAGCATCCCGCTCGTTGTGTGCCTGCAGTATTATTAGTACGCACAACTAGCGGAGAGAATGGTGGATTTTGTATGGAGAAATAATGTTTTTTATGGGGAGAATCGGTTCACTCTTCCACGATGGTCTTCTTGGCGCGCCTCTGCTTCCTTGCACTCCTGAGCTTCTTTTCCTTGAGCCTCGCCTCCTTTACCGACTGCGAGGGGGCGGTCCTGATCCTTCGTTTCGGGGGAGAGGCTGCCTGGCGGATAATTTCGATGAGGCGCTGCAGGGCGTCCTCACGGTTCCTCTCCTGGTATCTGAACCTTTGGGCCGTGATGATGAGAACGCCCTCCGAAGTCATGCGTCTGCCGGCGATCTGCCTGACCCTCCTCTTGACCTCGTCGCTTAAACGAGGAGAGGCCGCCACATTGAAGCGCAGCTGGACCGCAGTGGCGACCTTGTTGACGTTCTGCCCTCCGGGGCCCGAGGAACGGACGAACTCCCAGCCGAGCTCGCTTTCGTCGAGAGAGATATGGTCGGTCACAAAGATCATTACCGGTCACCACCTCTTTTGCAGGACAAAGCCGTCACCCCATCATCCTCTGGATTCCCGTTTTCTAAGGGAATGACAGAGGACGGGAATGGCGATTGTATGCCTGAAAAATCAATGCAGGCAACAAGCTAGCCCATGGCGGCGAGCACGAACTCGAGGGCTCCCCTCACGTCTTTTTCGAAGAAGCAGCTCAGGGTGGGCTTCCAGTCTTCGGTCGCGAGCCTGCTCCGTATCCTGTCTGCTGCGGGCTTCTTGAGCCCCTCTTTGAGCTTGGTGAACGCCCGGCCCGGGTTGTCGATCCACTTCGTGACGATCTTCTTTGCCCGGGGGATGAGCTCCGCCTCTTCGACGATCTCGTCGACGATGCCGAAATCACGGGCCTGCTCGACGTTGAACATCTTGCCGAAGTACATGACGTCCCGGTACTTCCTGTCGCTGTCGAACCCGAAGCGCATGACCTCGGCCTGGGCGAGCGACAGGGGCAGCCCGATCTTGATCTCGCTCATGCCCAGGCTTATCTTGGGGTGGTTCTTGGCGATCCGATAGTCCGTGGCCATCGCGAAGATGAGCCCGCCTGCGACGGCATGCCCGTTGATGGCCGAAACGACCGGCTTTTTGCACATGAAGAGCTCGGTGAGGATCTCGTCCTCCTCGCTTAAGAATGCGGCGACCTCATCGACATCCTTGAAGCCCAGGAACATTTTCAGGTCGAACCCGCTCGAGAACGTCCTTCCCGCTCCGGTCAGGATGATGCCCTTGACCGCATAGTCCTCGTCGGCAGTCTTCACGACCTCGCGGAGCTTCCTCAAGGTCTCGAGAGTTATGGAGTTGCCTTTTCCGTGCTCGAATTCCGCAATGATGATCCCCTCTTCATTCCTTACATTCAGCATTGAATCCCTCCTGGTCGGTCGTTATTTTTCGATTGGTCCGGCATCAGAGCACCAGCTATGATATAGAGGATTTTGGAGAATTTGTCATTCCAGAAGTCTTGCCGCCGGAGGGGTATGCGCGATCACCGTGTGCCTTCCGTCACGGTTCCGCTCCCCGGGAGAGGATCTTACCGGCTTCGCGGCAGATCGCTGCAGCGGCCGGATGGACGAGCTTCCGTTCCACCGTGACGGCATAAAAGCGCTGCTTGACATCTCTGACCCTCCCGACGACATCCACCCGTTGCTGCCGCTTCACCTCTTCGGCAATGATGGAGGCTGTCGGGAAGAGCCCCATGCCCTTCTGGCCGAAGACATTCATGAGGGCGCTGTCTTCGAACTCACCGACGACCTGCGGCCGGATGTCGTTTTCTTCGAACCATTGGTCGAGGGCACGTCTGAGTGAGGTATTTTCGCTGGGGAGCAGGACAGGAGCGTCGTTCAATGAGGACGGGAACCGGTCCCTGTATCCTGGAACGAGATCGGGGCTGGCAAGGAAGACGATATCGCACTCCCCGAGCAGATGGTTGAAGGCCTTCACCTTCACCTGTGGGCTTGCCGGATCGTCGGTAATGATGACATCGAGCTCATGCAGGGCAAGCTCGGCCAGGAGCCTGTCCGGCTTGTTCTCTCTGCAGATCAGCCGGACAGGACCGGGAAGCTTCAACGCGGGCTCGATCAGCTCGCGTGCGATCAGCTTGGGAACGACATCGGCCACCCCGATCGTCACCCTTAACGGCCTGCCCATGGGCCTGTCCTTCAGGGTGTCCTGAAGCTCCTTGCCCAGGGTGAAGATCTCATCGGCATAGTGATACACCACGCGCCCGGTTTCCGAGAGCACGAGCCTTCGTCCTCTCTTCACGAAGAGCTTTTCTCCGAGGGAGTTTTCCAGCGCCCGGATCTGGCCGCTGATGGCGGATTGAGAAAGCCTCAGCTCGGCACCGGCACGGGCAAGGCTGCCCTCGCGGGCCACGAGCCAGAAGTAGAGGAGGTGATGATAATTCAGCCAGTCCACGGACAGCAAGATAGTTCTATAAATTGGAAATATCAATTCGTAATTTCATTATTGTGGAAATATTCATTTCCGGATATTTTCAAACCAAGGAGGAATAGGCCGGACAACCTGTTTCTTCCCTCTCACTCCGGGCACCACTCCCTGGTGCCCGGACACTTCTGTATAAAGGAGTTTACAAGACGGAAGCACCGGCTGGCCGAGGTCTTTGATTAAAGCGTTTGCTTTCCCGGGCCGGCCGGATGAAATGGACCGAACCGTAAGCCTGATCGGCACGAGCCGGAGCGACGGCAGGATGAGCCATAACCGTGCCCATGGGAGCGGAGCATGAAAGAAAATGTTCAGGGAACGAGCATTGTGTGCTATCTGCTGATTCTACTTGCAGGTATATAGTCTGTCTGTTAGGAGGCCTTCACTGATGGAAGAAATCGTTCTCTGGCTCGTGAAAATAATCGGCGACATGGGGTACTTCGGAATCTTTATCCTCATGGCGATGGAGAGCTCCCTGTTTCCCATCCCGAGCGAGCTGGTCGTTCCGCCGGCCGGATACCTCGCTTCGCAGAATCAGATGAACATCTGGATCGTCATCTTTCTCTCCACGCTCGGCAGCCTTGTCGGTGCGCTCTTCAACTATGCCCTCGCCTACTACCTGGGGAGGCCTTGGATCCTGAAGTACGGGAAATACTTCCTGATCCCGCCGGAAAAGTTTGCCCGGGTCGAATCCTTCTTCCTGAAGCACGGAGAGATAAGCACCTTCACCGGCAGGCTCATCATCGTCATACGGCACCTCATCTCGCTGCCGGCAGGCCTCTCGAAGATGGACCTGGTGAGATTTTCCGCCTTCACCGTCATCGGCTCGCTGATCTGGGTTTCGATTCTCGCATACATCGGGTTCATCGTCGGCAACAACATGGCGCTTGTGGAGGCATACTACAAGCAGGCAGTCGTCATTCTCGTCGTGGCCATGGTCATTGTCCTCGGAATCTATGTCTTCTGGCATAAAAGCAGGGCCAAGCCCGGGAATATATAATCACCATTCAAGGAGTATACATCATGCCGAAAAGGATCTTTCTCTTCATCATCACGAACATCCTCGTAATGGTCACGATATCGCTGATCGTGAGCCTGCTCGGGTTGAACCGCTACCTGACGCAGTTCGGAATGAACTGGGTCGCCCTTGCCCTCTTCTGCGGGATCTGGGGCATGGCGGGCGCCTTCATCTCCCTGGCCATGTCACGGTTCATCGCCAAGAAGGCCATGGGCGTTCAGATCATCGACCCGAACTCGGGCCATCAGCTCGTGCTCATGATCGCCGGGTTGTGCCAGAAGGCCGGGCTCCCCATGCCCGAGGTCGGGATCTACGATTCGCCCGAGATGAACGCCTTTGCAACGGGCCCGACGAAGAACAGAAGCCTCATCGCCGTGTCCTCGGGCCTCCTGAACAGGATGAGCAGGGACGAGGTCGAAGGCGTCCTCGCCCATGAGGTCAGCCACATCGCAAACGGCGACATGGTCACAATGACCCTGATCGCCGGCGTGGTCAACGCCTTTGCCATGTTCCTGTCTCGAGTCATCAGCTACTTCGTCAGCCTTTCGGTGAAGGAAGACGTCGCCTACCTCGTGCGGATCGTCCTGACCATTGCCCTCGATATCCTCTTCAGCATTCTCGGATCGATCGTGGTCGCCTTCTTCTCTCGTGCGCGGGAATTCCGGGCCGACAGCGGAGGGGCGCTCCTTGCAGGCAGGGAAAAGATGATCGCGGCGCTCGAAAGCCTGCAACGGAACTTCGAGCCCATCGACCAGAGGGCGGCATCGCTCGATACGCTCAAGATATC